>QWCB01002195.1_pt1 | contig 16781 bp, 16 predicted proteins | sample 1972511 | NCBI WGS metagenome assembly QWCB01 (sample SAMN09866719, study PRJNA288562) | Human gut metagenome isolate term5_stool, whole genome shotgun sequencing... | isolation source: gut | host: Homo sapiens | place: USA: California
GTGGCGGCGTAAGGCTCCCCGAAAAAGTCTCCGGTATTGCACTTGGACAGGATGTTGCGGTGTCCCCAAAGATCCTCCTGAATCACAAGGGTGGAGCCGGACAGCACAAGTCCCATGACCTCCGTGGAATCTCCGGCACGGAAAATGTAGGAGCCCCGGGGCCGAGTGATTTTCGCTGCACTGACGCAGTGCAGGATGGACAAAATTTCATCATCGGTAAGCCCGGTAAAGAAGGGGCAGCTCCGCAGAACAGGCAGATATTTTTGCATAAATGTTCTCCTTGTTGGAATTCAAACATACAACATGCCTTTAGTATACTATAATAAAGCTGCAAATGCAAAAAACACCCACAACAGGAGAGTATCGATATGATTCGGAAGATCATCCATATTGACGAAGATAAATGCAACGGTTGCGGCTTGTGCGCAACCGCTTGCCACGAGGGAGCCATCGACATCATCAACGGCAAGGCAAAGCTGGTGCGGGAGAATTTCTGCGATGGCTTTGGCGACTGTCTGCCGGGCTGTCCCACCGGAGCCATTACCTTTGAAGAGCGGGAAGCCCCCGCCTACGACGAGGCGGCGGTGCAGGAGAACAAGAAGAAAAAGGAGCTGCAGGAAAAGATGAAGCATCTCCACGAGGGCGGCTGCCCCGGCTCCCGGATGCGGATGCTGGAACAGCCGGAGACCGCCGCCGAAAGTGTGGCTTCTGCTCCCGTACAGCCGGTCTCCCGGCTCCGCAACTGGCCGGTGCAGATCAAGCTGGCACCTGTCCATGCGCCTTACTTTGAGGGTGCAAAGCTCCTGATCGCAGCGGACTGCACGGCATACGCCTACGCCAATTTCCATCAGGAATTTATGCGCGGCAAGGTGACCCTCATCGGCTGCCCGAAGCTGGATGCTGTGGATTACAGCGAAAAACTTACCCAGATCCTGCGCAGCAACGACATCCAGAGCGTGACCATCCTCCGCATGGAGGTGCCCTGCTGCGGCGGCTTGGAGATGGCCGCAAAAAAGGCACTGCAGACCAGCGGAAAGTTCATTCCGTGGCAGGTGGTCACCATCTCCATTGACGGAAAAATTCTGGATTAAAAGTACAGGGCAGACCGATACCGCTTTGGCGGGAAACGTGGTATGATCCTTGCAGGAACTGGTTCGGGCACAGAAAAACGTAGAACGATTTTTTGCGGAGGAAAAGAACACCACCGAGAAAACCCAGACCCACTAGACGAATCCCGCCGAGGCGCTTTCCCAGTTGGAAGGCTCCTCGGCGGATTTTTGTCAAGCATAAACTCTTGAAATGTTTCTGTCGGAATGTTACAATACATACTAGATATGTTGGTATATACTGTTCAAAAAACTGCTGACAACATGGCATGAATCATGCTGCAATGAACTTCTTGAAACCTGTGCAATGGAAATGAAACCGGAATAAGACCGTCTGGGGCGGAGAAAGATTGGGAAAAATGAAAAACTCTGGAACGAGCGAAACCATGCAGATGCTGATGCGGAAAAGCGTCTGTGCGATGCTGAGTCTGTTGCTGTTGCTGTCAGCCGTGCTCCCTGTGAAGGCTGCCGCGGAAACCGCCCCTGCAAAGGTCGTTCGTGTCGGCTCGTTTGAGGACACCTTCAACTATGTCAACGAGAGGGGTGCAAGAAAAGGCTACGGCTACGAATTGCTGGAAACACTATCCGGCTATACAGGCTGGCAGTTCGACCATGACCCGTGTGGGAGAATCCAGCATCTACTATGCGATCAATAAGGACCGGCCTGATATCAAGGAAGAACTGGACAGTGCCATGCGCGTGTTGGACGAAGCGGATCCTTTTTATACGGCGGATCTGTATAAACGGTATTTCTCGTTGGATTATACGCCCATCCTTACAGGGGAGGAAAAGGCGTGGCTCAAAGAGCACGGCGCGATCCGGATGGGCTTTCTGACGAGTGATGGCGGCGTCAGCAACTATGACCCTGCCACCGGGAAGCTTACCGGGGCGATCACGGACTATATTCAGTTTGCAGCAGATTGTCTGGGCAATCAGGAACTGGAATTCCAGATCGTCGGCTATGACAGCATAGAAGCGGAACTCGATGCCCTGAAATCAAGCGAGATCGACATGATCTTCCATTTCGACCAGAACCCGAATCTGGCGGAAGAGTATCGTGTCGCCTGTACCAGCACAACGTGGATCACAAACCTGATGGCGGTTACGAACAAAGAGCACTTTAACGAGAGCAAGGCAAACCGCATTGCCGTTCCCCAAAACAAGCTCTCCCTGAAAAAGTACCTTGCGTTTTATTATCCGCAGTGGGAGATCGTGGACTGTGATACACAGGAGGATGCGGCAAAGCCGATCAATCTGCTTGCCGGTTCTATTGCAATGTATCAGAGCTCTGCGCGGAAGGTTACCCTGAGCGATTTTATAAAGGATAACTTCTTTATGGTTCTGCTGATCAGCAGCATTGCCGTTGCAGTTGTTCTGCTCACGATTTTGAAGCTGCTCCAGAAGGCGCGTAAAGCCGAAGCTGCTGCAAAGAAAGCCGCAAACGATACGCAGGAGCTGAATGCAAAATTGCAGGTCGCTGTGGAAAACGCGGAGAGCGCGAACCGCGCCAAGTCCACCTTCCTGTTCAATATGTCTCACGATATCCGTACGCCCATGAACGCCATTATCGGTTACGCAGATCTTGCCTCCCGGCATCTGGACGACCCTGCAAAGTTGGAAAAATACATGGAGAACATTCAGGTGTGCGGACAGAACCTGCTGATGCTGCTGAACAATGTTCTGGATCTCGCCCGGATCGAGAATGATAAGACGGAGATCGAATATTCGGTTTCGGATGTGGAGAAGGATTTCCGTAACTGCATTGCGATGTTCCAGAATCAGGCAGACAGCAAGGGGCAGACGCTTACGGTGACAGCACAGCTGCAGCATCCGTATGTCTATGCGGATATTCCACACCTGACCGAGGTCTGCACGAATCTTGTCAGCAATGCAGTCAAATACACAGGTGCCTGTGGCACGATCCACTGCGATATCACGCAGAAGCCCGGCAAGAAAGAGGGCTGGTGCGATACGGTGATCACGGTTGCCGATAACGGCATCGGAATGTCGCAGGAGTTCCAGAAGCATATCTTTGAACCCTTTGAACGGGAGCGCACTTCCACCGTCAGCAAGGTGGAGGGCAGCGGCATCGGGATGGGCATCGTGAAAAAGCTGGTCGGGCTGATGGGCGGCAACGTGGAAGTGGAGAGCAAGATCGGTGTTGGCTCCACGTTTACCGTCACCATTCCTTGCCGCATTGCATCGCAGGAGGAAGCACAGGCGAAACGGGATACCACTTCTTCGGACAAAAAGAGCCTATCCGGTACAAAAATCTTGCTGGCCGAGGACAACGACCTGAATGCGGAAATCGCCGTCGAGCTGCTGCAGGAAGAGGGCTGCACGGTAGACCGCGCCAAAGACGGCGTGGAATGTGTGGATATGCTGGAAAAAGCTGCGAACGGAACCTATCAACTGATCCTTATGGACATCCAGATGCCTGTGATGAACGGCTACGATGCGGCAAAAAAGATACGGAGGATGGATGATCCCCCAAAAGCGGATATCCCCATCATCGCCATGACTGCAAATGCTTTTTCCGAAGATAAACAGGCGGCATTGGATGCCGGGATGAACGACCATGTTTCAAAGCCGATCAATAGGAATATCCTTGTGCCGACCATCCAGAAATATCTCTGACGCTGGGCTTCGTCCTTTGTACGGCAGGTGCAGTTGAAAAGATTGCATGGAATATTATAAAAGTATTATTCTTTTGTGAATTTTAGCACTCTATGCTTGACAGTGCTAAAAACGTGTGGTATAACTAGGCCGTGCTCAGGAGGAAGGGCAAAGAAGAGAGCCGCAAGGCTCCCCGGAAAGCCCCGCCGAATGGGTAACATAAAGATTTTTGACCCGACCCGAACGCCGGGATTGGAGGAATGATTTATGTTTATGCCGACTATTTTCCATGAAAACCTGTTCGATGATCTCTTTGACCCGTTCTGGAACGATGGCGCGCTGGAGCGTGCGATGAACCGTGACGAGCGTGAAACCTTCGGCAAGCGCGGTGCAAACATGATGAAGACCGATGTGAAGCAGACCGCCGATGGCAACTATGATGTTGCCGTTGACCTGCCCGGCTGCAAGAAGGAAGATGTTCAGATGGAGCTGAACGACGGCTACCTGACCATTCAGGCCGTCCGCAGCCACAGCAATGACGAGAAAGATCAAAATGGCCGCTACCTGCGCCGCGAGACCTTCTCCGGTACCTGCGCCCGCAGCTTCTATGTAGGGGACGCCGTGAAGAAGGAGGACATCCACGCAAAGTTCGAGGATGGCATCCTGCACATCACGCTGCCCGCACCGCAGCAGCAGAAGGCTCTGCCTGTGAACCCCAACCTGATCGAAATTGAATAACAGCCGTGCATCGGTGTGAGGAGCATCGGTGCCCAGTGTATAATGCAAAGCCCCCGGAGAGCTGTGAAAAGGCTCTCCGGGGGCTTTTTGCGTCTGCTTCGACGAAATAAATTATTTTTGGCGGGTCAACCGGTTCAGCAGCATCACGGCCAAAACAATGACGCCGATGACGAGAATGATGCCGACCATGCCGATGAACATCATGGGCAGCGTGGTCATCCACGAAGAAAGATGAAGCATATGCGTACCTCCGTTAAGCCATCAGGGTCAGGATCAGGCCGCCGGCGATGACGGATGCGATCTGCCCCGAAACATTGACGCTGATGGAGTACATCAGCAGGAAATTCTGAGAATCCTCTTCCAATCCCATCTTATTGACCACACGGCCGCTCATGGGGAAGGCCGAGATGCCGGCCGCGCCGATCATCGGGTTCAGCTTTTTGCCTTCCGGCAGGAACAGATTCAGCAGCTTTGCGAACAGCACACCGCCCGCCGTATCAAAGACGAAAGCCACCAGACCCAGTGCAAGGATGAGCAGAGTGTCGGGACGGACGAACTTGTCTGCCGTCATCTGCCCGGCCACGGTCAGGCCCAGCACAAGGGTGATGAGGTTTGCCAGAACATTCTGTGCCGTTTCACTGAGGGCATTCAACACGCCGCATTCCCGCAGCAGATTGCCGAACATCAGGAAGCCCACCAGAGCCACACTGGCAGGAGCCACCATACCGGCGATGATGGTCACCACAACGGGGAACAGAATTTTCGTCAGTTGGCTGACATTGCCTTTTTCGTAGGGCATTCGGATAAGGCGCTCTTTCCGGGTGGTCAGCAGCTTGACGACCGGCGGCTGCACGATGGGCACCAATGCCATGTAGCTGTAAGCTGCCACCATGATGGCACCGAGGTACTGGGAATTGAGGGTGTTTGCCACAAAAATGGCGGTGGGCCCGTCCGCTGCACCGATCACGGCAATGGAAGCGGCGTCCCTCAGGTCGAAGAAGAAGCCCGCCAGAAACAGGGTGAAGAAGATACCGAACTGAGCGGCGGCACCAAAGAGCATGAGCCACGGTTTTTCCAGCAGGGGGCCAAAGTCGATCATGGCGCCAATGCCGATGAAAAGCAGCAGGGGAAACAGCTCGTTGGACATTCCCGCTTCAAACAAGGCGGAAATGGGGCCGACGGTGTCCCCCTGCGTGATGGCACCCGACAGCGGCAGGTTGACCAGAATGGCCCCGAAGCCCATGGGCAGCAGCAGACTCGGCTCCATCTTTTTGACGATGGCGAGGTAGATGAGCAGCGCACCGATGCCCCACATTACCACCATCTGCCACGTCAGGTTCCCAAAGTTGGAAAACAGACTTGCGAATGTGTTCAGAAAGTTCATTTTTTCTTACCTCCTTGTGTTCCGGTACGGCGGCAAGAAAAAGAGACTTCTGCCACAGTACCTTGTCTGTGACAAAAGTCTCAAGCGAACACATGACATCGGGCATTTCTGCCGTGATGACGCTGCCATGCAGCAGTTTCCCGAATGAAAAAACGAAAACTGCCCTTTACTCCCTTTTATCAAAAGCATTAAAACAGAATGGGGGAAGGCTGTCAAGAGGGATACGGAAATCTTTTCTGAATCTTATCCGGTCTGGGATCGCGGCTGGTCAAAGCAGGGAAGGAAAGGTGACCGTGTCTGCGTGCATCGGCTGCTGAATACAAATCGGCTGAAACACGATTTCGTTTTCACATCACGCCTTGAAGCATCGGAGCGGAGGGGCAGATAGAAGTGGAAATGACGGTTTTGTTGTATAAAGCAAGCGAATCTGTCCTATGGATTCCTCCCTTTGTGTGATATGATTGCATCAATGAAAAGGAGGAATGCAAGATGATCCACCTGTTGCTGGCCGTGATCTATGTCTCGTTTATCAGTCTGGGATTGCCGGATTCCCTTCTGGGGGCGGCGTGGCCGTCCATTTATCAGGGGCTCAGGGTCCCGGTCTCCTATTCCGGCGTGATCTTCTGCATCATCTCGGTGGGGACGGTGATCTCCAGCCTGCAAAGTGACCGACTGACCCGGAAATTCGGGGCGGGCGGCGTCACAGCCATCAGCGTGGCCATGACGGCGGCGGCGCTGTTCGGCTTCTCCGCCAGCAATTCGTTCTGGGCTTTGTGCCTGTGGGCCATTCCCTACGGCCTCGGTGCCGGGAGCGTGGATACGGCCCTCAACAACTACGTGGCGCTCCACTTCGCCAGCCGCCACATGAGCTGGCTCCACTGCATGTGGGGCATCGGTGCCTCAGTCGGGCCGTACATCATGGGGGCTGCCTTGACGCGAGGCGCCGGGTGGCAGATGGGCTACCGTATCATCAGCGGGATGCAGGTGGTACTGACGATGATTATCGTTCTGAGCCTCCCGCTCTGGAAGGCCAAAACGACTGCGGACGCAGGGGAGCAGGAAGCGGCCCCCGCAAAGGCTCTGACCCTGAAACAAATTTTCCGCATCCCCGGCGTGAAAGAGGTTCTGGTCACATTTTTCTGTTACTGCTCGCTGGAGCAGACCACGAGTCTGTGGGCCAGCAGCTATCTGGTGCTGAACAGGGGCATCTCCCCGGAAACCGCCGCCAGCTTTGCCAGCCTGTTTTTCCTCGGCATCACTGCGGGCCGGGCCCTCTGCGGCTTTTTGACCCTGAAGCTGAACGATGCACAGATGGTTCGGATGGGCCTTGGCTTGATCGCGATGGGGGTCGTGCTCCTGCTGCTGCCGCTGGGGGAAACGGCGGCCTTGGCGGGGCTGCTGCTGGTCGGCTTCGGCTGCGCACCCATTTACCCCAGCCTGATCCATGGGACGCCGGGCCGTTTCGGGGCGGAAAATTCACAGGCGATCATCGGGGTGCAGATGGCAAGCGCCTACATCGGCAACTGCCTGATGCCGCCGCTGTTCGGCGCGGCCGCAAACCATACCACCATCGCCATTTTTCCCTATTATCTGCTGGTGATCCTGATCCTGATGGGGGCGATGCACGAGACGCTGCAAAAGGGAACGAAAGCGGGGCACTAAAATATTCGACCGGCAGATACGACCGGCTCTGAAAGACAGAGGGCAAATCGGGCCGCCGGATTTGTGCAAAACAGCTCTGGCCTTTTTCTGCGGGGCGTGATACACTAAAGCCATCCAGAATAGGGAGGTCAAGACTATGGAATTTCATGAAGTTGTGAAAGATCGTTATTCCTGCAAAGGGTTTGGCCCCGGCAAAGTTCCCGCCGAGAAGCTGAACGCCATCCTCGAAGCGGGCCGCCTTGCGCCGACGGCCAAGAACCTGCAGGAGCAGCGGATCTATGTGATCCAGTCTGAAGAGGGTCTGGCAAAGATCGACGCTGCCACGCCCTGCCGCTACGGCGCCACCACCTGCGTGGTGGTGGCCTTTGACCGGAACAATACCTTTACCTACCCCGGCGGGAAGCGGAACTCCGGTGTGGAGGATGCCTCCATCGTGGCGACCCACCTGATGCTGGCCGCCGCCAACGAGGGGGTGGACAGCTGCTGGCTGAACTTCTTCGACCCGGACAAACTGGCCGAGGCGCTGGGGCTGCCGGAGAACGAGGAAATCCTGATGATCCTCGACCTTGGCTACGCCGCCGAGGGTACCAAGCCCTTGCCCAACCACGCTTTCAGAAAGCCGCTGTCGGAAACGGTCGCATACCTGTGATTCGGCCATGAAGCGCACGGCATATTATCATCTGCCCGGCCTGTTCGAGTTTTATGAGCTGTACCGCGTCTTTCTGCCGTTGTTCCGCACCCATCGGGAGTATTTTTACGATTGGTGCGAGATCGGTTCGCTCTACGGTGCCCCGTCGGACTGCATCTGGGGCGGGGGACGCACCGGCTTCGGCAGCGCCGACCCCGGCGAGGTCCTTGCTTTGACGCAGGAGTACGGCATCTCCGCCCGCCTGACGTTCAGCAACTCTCTGCTGCGGGAAGAGCACCTTGCCGACCCGAAGTGCAATGCCCTTTGCGCCCGGTTTGCGGCCGGCGGCGGGGTGCAAAGCGGCGTCATCGTCCACTCGGAATTGCTGCTGGATTATCTGAAACGGACCTATCCGGCGCTGTACTTCGTCTCCTCCACCACCAAGGTGCTGACGGAGTTTCCCCAGCTTTTGCAGGAATTGCAGCGGGAGGAGTTCCGCTATGTCGTGCCGGATTTCCGCCTGAACAAAGCCTTTTCGGAGCTGGACGCTCTGCCGCAGACGCTGAAGGACAAGGTGGAATTTCTCTGCAACGAGTGCTGCTGGGTCGGCTGCACCGACCGGAAACGGTGCTATGAGAATGTCAGCCGCAAAAACCTCGGTGAGCCCTGCCCGGATCACCGCTGTGCCGCGCCGAAGGCGGCAGAGGGCTACCGCTTCTCCAAGGCGATGGCAAGCCCCAGCTTCATCGGCGTGGAGGACATCCGGGACTGTTACCTGCCTATGGGCTTTTCGCAGTTCAAGATCGAGGGCCGCGGCCTTGGCAGCGCCCTGATCTTGGAGTTTCTGCTCCACTATCTGACCAAACCGGAATACCAGCTCCACGTCCGGGAGGCTGTCTATCTGGACAACATGCTCGATCTGTTCTGAGCGGTCGTCTGCTTTTATAATGTAAAAGAGGCTGTTGCACGTCGTTTTAGTCGAACGTGCAGCAGCCTCTTTTTATTCATCGAACACGGCGTCCTCAGGCGAGGTCGGCGAGAATGCCCGGCCAAAGGGCTTCCTCCTGCCGCATGACGGCGAAGGCACAGTCCAGATACATCTTGTTGGCGGCGGAGATGATGGTGCTGCGGAGCAGCAGCTTTTCCTCCCCGGCGTCTTCGGCAAGGTCCCGGATGGTGTGGCGCAGGCCGAAGACGTAGGGCAGACAGTTCTCCAGCTCGTCGCAGAAATAATCGTAAGCCTGTGCGGCGGAGAAGTGCTGCCGCTGCATTTTGAACAGGGTGTCGATGTTTTCCATCGAGAGGACGGTTTTGGAGACGACGATGTAGATCAGGCTGGCCAGCTGCTCGCGGGTGTATTTTTTCTTGACGGGGTGGCTGATGATCCCTTTCTTGACATAGTTGCTCACCATGGAGGCGGTGAGCTCCACTCCTTGAAACGAACGAAAATACCCGTTGACGAACTGAACGGTCTGGTCGAGATACAGCCCAACGGAAGGCAGCTCTTCGTACCGGGGCAGGGCAAAATCCACGGCACAGGCCGCAATGCGGCGGTTCGATTCTTTTTTCATGCGGATAGTATAGCGTATTTTTCCAGCGAGGTCAACAGGTGTGTGAAATCTTTTGAAAGAATTTGCGAAAACAGTTGACAGGTTTTTGAAAAACTGATATCATGTCTCCGACAACCATGAAGACGTGGCGGCGCATCCGGCCGCTGAAAGGGAGAGATCGCTTATGAAGACCAAGATCGTTGTGGACTCCGCCGCAAACCTGTATGCGCTGGAGGGCGTGGACTTCGCCTGTGTCCCGCTGAAGATCATCACCGACCATGAGGAGTACCGCGACGACGGCACGCTGGACGCTGTGGGCATGGCAACGACCCTGCGCACTTACAAAGGAAAGACCTCCACCTCCTGCCCGAATGTCAGCGACTGGCTGGAGGCTTTCGAGGGGGCCGACGAGGTGTATGCCATCACCATCACGGGTACCCTGTCTGGCTGCTACAATGCGGCCCAGTTGGCGGCAGAAGAATACCAGCAGGAGCACCCCGGCAAGCGGGTCTTCGTGCTGGACAGCCTGTCCACCGGCCCGGAGCAGCAGCTTCTGGCCGAGCACCTGCGGGACGAGCTGGCGGCTGGGAAGGACTTCGACGCCATCTGTGCGGAGATGCTCCGCTACCACGAGCACACGCATCTGCTCTTCTCGCTGGAATCGCTGGCAAATCTGGCCCGCAATGGCCGGGTGAAGCCCGCTGTCGCCGCTGTGGCGCGGGTGCTGGGCATCCGGGTCATTGGTCAGGCCAGCGCGGCGGGAGAACTGGACGTTATTTGCAAAACGCGGGGGGAGCACGGCGCACTGGAACGCATCGTGCTGGAACTCAAGGAGCACGGCTATGCCGGCGGTCGGGTGATCGTCTCCCACTGCGGCAACCCCGCCGCCGCCGAGCGCCTCAAGCATATGATCGAGGCGGTCTTCGAGGGCGCACAGGTCGTTGTGAACCCCTGCGGCGGCCTGTGCAGCTACTACGCTGAGTTGGGCGGGCTGCTGGTTGGGTATGAGGACGCAGAGGCGTAAGAAAACCGCCTTGCAAACCGAGCCAAGCTGCGCTATACTATCTCCATCATAAGAGCCGCGGGGCGGCGGGGGAGGGGTGCAGCGTGTTCAGACTGCCATTCGTCAAATTTTTCAGCCGGATCATCAATCGGGCCACCGTCACCATTGCACTGGTGCTTTTGCAGGCGGCGTGGCTGCTGTGGGCGTTCTGGGCTTTCACCACGGGCCGGGTCTGGCTGAACGGTCTGCTGAAGGCGCTGAGCATCTGCATCGTGCTGTACCTTGTCCGGAAGGACGAAAACAGCGCTTACAAGATCGGCTGGATCGTTCTGATCGGGCTGCTGCCGCTGCTGGGTGGCGCGCTTTACCTTGCCTTTGGCAATAAGGCCCCGGCCAAGGGGCTGCGCACCCGGATGCAGAAGGTGGAACGGGCTCACACCGCCGACCTTGCCCCGCAGGAGGACCAGACCGACACGCTGGAACGGTCGGCCAAAAACCTGAGCCGCTACGTGGAAAAATACGGCCCCTACCCGGCGTGGAAGCACACGGACGCGGAATATTTCCCCAGCGGCGAGGCCATGTACCCCAAACTGCTGGCCGACCTCGAAGGGGCGGAAAAGTTCATCTTTCTGGAATTTTTCATCGTTAAGACCGGCATCATGTGGGACGGCGTGGAGACCATCCTCAAGCGGAAAGCCGCCGCGGGGGTGGACGTCCGGCTCATCTACGATGATTTCGGAAGTCTGCTGGGGCTGCCGACGGATTTCGTTGTTCGGATGGAGCGCAGCCGTATCCGCTGCATCCCCTTCAACCCGGTGGTGCCGCTGGTGTCGCTGGTCATGAACCACCGCGACCACCGGAAGATCGCGGTCATCGACGGCAACATTGCCTACACGGGCGGCGTCAACCTTGCCGATGAATATATCAACGCCGAGCGCCGGTTCGGCTACTGGAAGGACGCCGCCATCCGGCTGGAAGGGGCGGCAGTCTGGAACTTTACGGTCATGTTCCTCAACAGCTGGAATGCCTTCCGCCCGCAGGAAACGGATTACGCTCCCTTTGCGCCCACGAAGCTGCCCGAAACCTCGGACGGCATCGTGCAGCCTTACGCGGACAGCCCGCTGGACGAAGAGCCGCTGGCGGAGACGGTCTACCTGAACATCCTGAACCAAGCGCAGCAGTATATCTATATCTATACGCCTTACCTTGCGGTGGGCGAAGAAATGCTCGATGCGCTGAAAAATGCGGCCAAGCGCGGGGTGGATGTCCGGCTGGTGCTGCCCGGCATCCCGGACAAAAAGCTGGTGTTCCGGCTGAGCCGGTCCTACTATGTGCCGCTGCTCCGGGCGGGGGTGCGCATTTATGAGTTTGCCCCCGGCTTCCTCCATTCGAAGTGCTACGTCAGCGATGACCATCTGGCGGTGGTGGGCAGCATCAACATGGACTACCGCAGCCTGTTTCTGCACTTCGAGTGTGGGGCGCTGCTCTACAACAACAGTCAGGTCATCGCCCTGCGGGACGATGTGCTGGCCACGCTCCCCCGGTGCCGCGAAGTGAGCCTCTCCGACTGCCGCACCTCCCTCGTCGGCACCCTGTTGGATAGTGTGCTGCGGCTGCTCAGCCCGCTGATGTAGGGGAGGCACCCCTTTGTACAACCTCTCAGTCTCGCCTACGGCTCGCCAGCTCCCCTAGCAGGGGAGCCCTTGGCATAACGAGAAAGTTCACCTCTTTGCCAAAGCCTCCCCTACAAGGGGAGGTGGCATTGCGAAGCAATGACGGAGAGGTTGTATGAAGAAAAACGTATCCTAGAATGAAGACACTATAATAAAAAGCAAATCATAGAGCATACTATTCCTAAACCTATCCGGAAAGGAAGCGTATCTATGAGAAAACCAAGGGTTCTTTGGGGCTGTGCGCTGGCGGCGGCGCTGCTGTTGACTTCCTGCGGGAAAAACAATGCAGGGTCGTCGGGTTCCGGCAGCATGAGCGGGGCGGCCAGCGGGAGCAGCTCGGCCTCCCAGACAATGGCGGCGTGGAAGACCGGCCTCGGCGTCATCACCGAGGCATCGGAAGAGGACCGCACCGGGAGCATCGAGTTGGTGGCGGCGGCGGTGCTGCTGGATGGCGACGGGAAAATTTCCGGCGTGAAGCTGGATGAGCTGGAAACTACCTTTTCTGCGGGTGGCGACGGCGCTGTGAACCTACCCAAGGATTACCGCACCAAGCGCCAGAAAGGGGACGACTACCCGCTGGCGGCGGCATCCTCCCTGAAAAAGGGCTGGGCAGAACAGGCCGATGCCTTTGCGGACTACCTCGTCGGCAAAACGCCTGAAGAGGTGTCCATGCTGAAACTGGACAACGACGGCAGGGCGACGGACGCGGACCTGCTGTCCGGGTGCACCATCGCAGTGGATCGCTACCGGGACGCCATCTCGAAAGCGTGCAGCAGCGCTAAGGCGCTGGGCGCTGCCAAGGGAGACCGGGTCTCGCTGGGCATTGAGGCCGTGAATGCGACTTCGGATGTGACCGCCACCGATGACAAGGACGTGAATGCGGAAATCGACGTGAGCATGGTGGCCATGACGCTGGACGCCGACGGCCGCGTGACCAGCGCCGTGGCCGACATGGCCGAACCGGCCCTCACCGTGATGTCCGACGGCGGCATCAAGGCCCCGGACATGGTGGAGACCAAGCTCGAACAGGGCGACCGCTACGGGATGCGGGGGGCCTCTTCCATCGATAAGGAGTGGTATGAGCACAGCGAGGGCTTCTGTGGCTACCTCAAGGGCAAGACCCGCGCCGAGGTGGCCGACATCCCCTCCGACGGCTCGGACGCCGACCTGATGGCCCTCTGCACGATCTCGATTGAGGACCTGCAGAAAGCCGCTCTGGACGCTATGGCGGCGGTCAACTGAGCCAAGACGAGCAAAAGAAAATCGGGCTGTTGCAAAACTCCCTCAGTCACGGCTTCGCCGTGCCAGCTCCCTCTCGGAGGGAGCCTTGGCGTAACGGTTCGCTGTGAAAGCCTCCCTCATTGAGGGAGGTGGCATCGCGTCAGCGATGACGGAGGGAGTTCCGCAACAGCTTTTTTGCGCAAAACGCCCAGAAAGAGCGCCGAAAGGCAGACGTCTTCCGGCATTCTGCGAAAAATCCCGTTTTCCTCTTGCCAAACGTGGCAAAACGCGCTATTCTATAGTCACGATTTAGCTCTTTAGCATGATAAAGCAATAAAATAAGCTCGTTGAGGAGGGCTTTTGGGATGAGGATGAAACGTATTCTTTCGATGATGGTGGCCGGTGCGCTGGCACTGGGCCTTGCAGCCTGCGGCGGTGCCGCTTCCACTTCCACGGCAGCTTCGGCTTCCGCATCTGCGGCGGGGTCCGCTGCTTCCGCTTCGGCTGACAGCGACCTCGATTACATCAAGGGCAACGGCAAGATGGTCATCGGCTACACCGTGTATGAGCCGATGAACTATACCGACGACAACGGCACCTTCACTGGTTTCGATACCGAGCTGGCTACCGCCGTCTGCGAGAAGCTGGGCGTTGAGCCGGAGTTCGTGGAGATCAACTGGGATACCAAGGTCGTGGAGCTGGACGCCAAGAGCATCGACTGCATCTGGAACGGCCTGACCCTGACCGATGACATCAAGGCGAACGCCGCCACCACCAAGCCCTACGCCAAGAACGCGCAGGTCGTGATCGTGAAGGACGGCACGGAGTATTCTTCTACCGCCGATCTCGTGGGCAAGACCGTGGTCGCCGAAGCCGGTTCCGCCGGTGAGGCCGCCATCGAGGGCGACGAGAATCTGGCACAGGCTGATTATATCGCCAAGAACGTCCAGACCGACTGCCTGATGGAGGTTGCCGCCGGTACCGCCGACGCTGCGGTTCTGGATATGACGCTGGCCAACGCCATGATCGGCGAGGGCACCGACTATGCCGGCCTGAAGATCGTGGACGAGTTGAACGCCGAGGAATACGGCGTGGCCTTCCGCAAGGGCAGCGACGCCGCCGAGGCCGTCAACGAGGCCTTCGATGAACTGAAAGCCGACGGCGCCCTCGGCACTCTGGCTGAAAAGTACGAGCTGACGCTGGCCGACTAAGGAAAAAACTCCTTCCGTCATCGCTGCGCGATGCCACGGTCCCCTTCTGGCACGATCGTGCCACCTCCCCCGGCCGGGGGAGTCTTTCTCTGGGAGGGGGCTGGCTGCGAAGCAGACTGAGGGAGTTTTGCCGTCGAAAAAACTGATGGATAGGTGTGTTTTTTGTGTCTGTGATTCTTGGGCGCCTTTCCGGCGCGTTCCTGCTCAACTGTGAGCTTTTTGCGCTGACGCTGCTGTTCGCGCTGCCGCTGGGCCTCGTGGTGGCCTTTGGCTCCATGAGCCGCTGCAAGCCCCTGTCGGCTGTGGTCAAGACCTTCGTCTGGATCATCCGCGGCACCCCGCTGATGCTGCAGATCATCGTCATCTACCTCGGCCCCGGTCTGCTGGGCATGACGAACCCGTGGCCTACCGGCTCCGGCGGGCGGATGGTGGCAGCGGTGGTGGCCTTTGTCATCAACTATGCGTGCTACTTCTCGGAGATCTACCGCGGCGGCATCGAGGCTGTGCCCAAGGGCCAGACCGAGGCCGGGCAGGTGCTGGGCATGACCAAGTCCCAGATCTTCTTCAAGGTGACCTTATTACAAGTGATCAAGCGCATCCTGCCCCCCATGGGCAACGAGATCATCACCCTCGTCAAGGATACTTCGCTGGCCAACACCATCGCCAACAAGGAGATCATCATGATGGCGAAGGAGTACAGCGCCAAGGGCCTGATCTGGCCGCTGTTCTCCACGGCCATCTTCTTCCTCGTCTTCGTGGGCGTGCTGACCATCCTGTTCAACTGGCTTGAGAAAAAGCTCGATTATTTCCGCTGCTAAGGAGGAACGATATTATGGCATTGCTCGAAGCCTCCGGCATCGGGAAAAATTTTGAGGAGACCCATGTCCTGAAGGACATCTCTCTGACCTTGGAAAAAGGCGAGGCGCTGGCCATCATCGGATCGTCGGGTTCCGGTAAAACGACGCTGCTGCGCTGCCTGAACTTCTTGGAGCGCCCGGATACCGGCGTCATCAAGGTGAACGGCGAGACCATGTGGGACGCCGCCGACCCCGCCACCCAGAAGGAGAGCGAGATCCGAAAAAAGCGGCTCCACTTCGGCTTGGTGTTCCAGAACTTCAACCTCTTCCCGCAGTACACCGCCCTGCAGAACGTGATGCTGGCGGGGAAGCTGCTGGCGAAGGAGCGCCCGGACTACAAGGTCAACAAAAAGGCCATCCACGCCGAGCTGGAGCAGCAGGCAAAGGAGCTGCTGGGCCAGATGGGCCTGTCCGAGCGGGCGAACCACTACCCGCACCAGCTCTCCGGCGGCCAGCAGCAGCGGGTAGCCATTGCCCGCGCGCTGGCTCTCCACCCGGACATCCTCTGCTTCGACGAACCGACCTCGGCCCTTGACCCGGAGCTGACCGGTGAAGTTCTGCGCGTCCTGCGGGACCTTGCCGACCGCAAGACCACCATGATCATCGTCACCCACGAGATGCACTTCGCCCGCGATGTGGCGGACCGCATCCTCTTCATGGATGGCGGCGTGGTGGTGGAAGAGGGCCCTGCCAAAGAGCTCATCGACCATCCCAAAGAGGAGCGCACCAAACAGTTCCTCGCCCACTATTCCGAATAAGAATAACCGCCCCCGGAGAGGTTGCCTTTCCGGGGGCGGTTTGCGTCTTTTCGTGGATTCTACTGCTGGTCGGTTGCAGTTTGAGCGTGGTTTTGCTACACTGGAACTAACAAAACCGGACAAAGGGGGCAGCAATGTGGAACAGCAGAACTTTGAGCTGAACAAGCAAGCGTTTGGATCATTTCTTGCGCAATTGCGGCGGGAAAAGGGCTGGACGCAGAAGGACTTGGCCGAGAAGCTGTATGTCTCGGACAAGGCAGTTAGTAAATGGGAGCGGGGAGTTTCCCATAGTTAAAGATACCACACCAAATATGATGAACCCACGCTTATACACTACCAGCTATAATAAACCGCAAGGACAGCAATTTGATGAT
>QWCB01002208.1_pt1 | contig 16702 bp, 11 predicted proteins | sample 1972511 | NCBI WGS metagenome assembly QWCB01 (sample SAMN09866719, study PRJNA288562) | Human gut metagenome isolate term5_stool, whole genome shotgun sequencing... | isolation source: gut | host: Homo sapiens | place: USA: California
AAAACGGTCTGGAGGCCGAGCTGTCCCAGATCTACCCCGACATGGATACCGAAACCGCCACCGCCGTAAGAATAGTCAAAAGCGCCGGCCAGGGAAGTCCTATTTTGTCCCCTACCGCCTTGACGATGACGGTCAACAGCATCAGGCCAATAAGGACAAGCAAAACTTCCATGCTGAGCTTCTCTCTCCGTTAAATTTTTTGTTCTCAGACTACCGCTGTACAGCCGGCGAGGGAGAGGAGTTACACAGCACCGTCCCAAACGAAGGCCTCTCGCGGCAGCTTCTCCGGCTGAAACTGATGGCGCAGTTCCTCTACTGAGGAAGCCTCATATCCCAAGGAACGAGCCAAGAGCTTGACGACGTCCCCCGCATCCCTACCGTGCCCATCGAGCAGCTGACGCAGGGTCACCGCCCCATCGCGCTTGGACAAACGCACACCCTCAGCGTTGAGCACGAGCGGCACGTGGACGAACTCCGGCTCCGGATAGCCCAGCTTGTGCGCCAGGTAGGCCTGGCGCGGGGCGGAAGACAGCAAGTCATCGCCGCGCACGATCTGATCTACGCCTTGGAAGGCATCATCAACAACAACCGCCAGGTTATAGGCCCAGTCCATGCCCTGGTTCGGATCCGCTGGGGGCTGGCCGCCACGGCGCAGGATGAAGTCATCCACCTCCCCGGTGTACTCGCCGGCGAGGGCATCGTGGATGGTGAAGGAGGAGGCGTCGGCGCGCAGGCGTATGGCTGGCACGCGGTTTTGAGCAGCCAGCTCGGCGCGCTTGGCGGCCCGTTCATCGTCGCTAAGCGCGCGGCAGGTGCCCGGGTACTGTCCTGGGATGGCGTGTGGGGCGCGGGAGGCTTCCTGGATGTCCTTGCGCGAGCAGTAGCACTCAAAGGTGGGAAGCTGGGCGAGTGCCTTCTCATAAGCCGCGTAGCGATCCTGCTGGTAGATGACCTCCCCATCCCAGTCCAAGCCGAGCGCGGCGAGGTCCTCCAGCTGGCGCTGCGCCGACTCCCGCGAGGAGCGCTGCGTGTCAATGTCCTCCACGCGCATAAGAAAGCGGCGCCCGCTGCTCCTGGCGTAGAGCCAAGCCAGCAACGCCGTGCGGAGGTTACCCAGATGCAGATCGCCGGACGGGCTCGGGGCATAGCGCCCGGCGGGGCTGAGAGAATCCATGCCCACCAGTCTACGAGGAGGCCCGCGCGCGTCGGAGTCCTCTACTAGAATCTCCCCCATGGCTTCTGACGCGACGTATCCCCTGCTTGATTCTGCCGACGCCGAGCGTATGCTCGCTTATGCGCGTGCCCAGGCGCCGGGGCTTTCTCTTCCCACCGTTGAGTCCGCCCACATTGACAAGCAGATCGACCGCGTGCTGTCCAACGACACGTTCCAAGGCTGTGCGGAGGATGCCGTCCCTGCCGCCCACTACTTGGAGGCGCGGGAGACACTTCGCGTGGCTGCTGGCACCATCGAGAACATCGACGATTCCCTCACCATTGCCTCGATTGGAGCGCTGACCGGGCAGCCGTCTCTCGTAGCTACTGGCTATACGCGTGTGGCCCGCGCATGGTTGGACAACGACAACACCGAAGAAGCAGAGAAATTTGCGGCCAAGGCAGCAGCGGCTGGTGACGACACTGCGCTGGGCGAGATCGCCGCAGCCCGCACCGCGACCAGCCACAAGGATTTCTCCGAGTCCGCCCCCGCTAGCGAAAATGCATCAATCAGCCCCGACAGCACGACGTCGCTCTCGGATCTGCAGGAGCTTCTGGATTTCGCAAAGAACGGCGATGCGAAGGCGCATGCGGCCGACTTCGTGGCTGTCAACGATGCTGTGACCGGAGGCAAATTCGACGGAGCGGGTGCCACGATGGCCGCAATCCTTCAAGCCATCCTCGAATCGGCCGTGGGCGCACTCTGGACATCTAACTCTGCCGCCGACTGTGAGCGCGTAGCTGCGCAGTCCTTCACCATCCTCTCCAACGCACGCAGCGACGAGGATTACCAGCAGCTCCCAGCGCCCATGCTGGCCCGCTTCTACAGCGATGCCGCACAACACTCCCCTGACGATGTAGAGCAGCGCGTAGCCTGCTTTGCCGCCGCTGCCCGCGAGTACCAACGTTGCGGCGACCTGGACGGTGAGCTGCACGCCCTCCTCAAGACCGTAGCCCTCGATGTTCGCCACCGCGATCCGGAGGAAGCCTACGACATCCTGGCCTCACGCTATGTGGACTCCACGAAGCTCAAGAGCCTCCCCGTAGCCGCCAAATGGACCATTCTGTATTCCGAGAGCCTGCGCACGCAGGCTCAGGACATGTTCAAATCCACCCAGGTGTTGCTCGACTTCTTGGAGAAGCACCCCGCTTCCCAGGCCACGACGCCGTCGGAGCAAAACGCCATGGCAGAGGTAGCCGAGCTTCTTGGGGATCGCTACACCGCCGCCAACGCGGCAGACCGCGCGCGCAACATGTATCACTTTGCGTTTAATCTGTTTGCCGCAGCGGGCAATTCCCGCGCGCTCGAGGAGCTGCGCAAGAAGGCCTAGGTTTGTGGCGTTTGTCCACCGAACCACTGCCGGTTCGCCGGCAACCACAGCAGAACGATGACTGCCGCGGAGACGATCGACGCGGGCATCACCGAACTCAGTGGAATGAGCAATACCACGATGGCGCTGATAGCGGTCAAGGCAATCCGCGCCGACTGCTGCGCGTGCAGCACATAGGTCGTGATGACACACACGAGAAGGACCAGCACGCCCAGCAGCACGCCGAGCTCCGTGGAGAGCTGGTCCGTGCGGCTTACCGCCGCCGGGCTGTTTTCAAAGGCCACGAGCCGGCAGATGTTGTAGACGGCGTAGCTGGTGATGAAGATCTCCAGCACCGCTGCGACCTTCAGCGGCCACGGTGCCCACTGTGCCTTCATATCGGCGGCGCGGCGGGCCTGGCGGACGGTGTCGCTGACCTGCCCATAGCGATAGTCCGGCGCGGTCCCGGCAGGCGGGCCAGGCGGTGGTGTTCCTGAGGACTGCGGGCTGCCGAAGGTCATGAGACGTCCTGCACAAAAACGCCGCGGCGACTGAGCAGCCAGCGGATGGGATCCAGCACGCGATAGGGTGCAATGCCGCTGCGCGCCAGCTGGCGGCCCGTCGGGGCCTCCCCCAAGGCGGAGACCACGAAGAAGCTGCCATCGCGCGGCGCGGCTGAATAGAGCTTGTTGATCAGGTCATTAGCACCCAAGAAGCGCAAGAGCGATTCCGCTTCGAGGTGAACCATCCAACGGTCCGAATCGCGGAAATTCCACCCGGTGTCGCGGCGGAAGGCAGCACCGCGGTTGGCCATGAGCTTCTTCCACCGCACGTCATCCACCTGCTCTAGCTTCTGCACCGTGTCAAACTTCGAGATGGTCACCGCGAGCGGCGGCGGGGTATCCGTATCGAGCAAATCCAGCAGGTTATCCAGGACCCGCAAAGAGTCCGCGCCCAGCTCACCAATGTTGGGAATCAGGCCGTGGATAAAATCCTGAATCTGCTGCACGCGGAGCGGATCGAAAAGGAAAATCACCAAATCCGCGTGCGAGAAGAACGCCAGGTTCTCCCGGTCCGCCTCGTTTTCCGGAGGGTTCTCCAAGTCCTCGCCCGCCACGTCACGGAAGACCAGGTAATTCATGCGCTCGCGGCCCTGCTCATCCGGCCACTTACCGAGTTCAAAAATCAGCGGATCGCGCTGGTAGGCGTCGGTAGCCACCGCACTTGGTGTGGGGTCCATGGCACGCATCTCCTCAAAGAGCGGCCGCTCATAAACCTCCGCGTAACGCTCGCGCGTGGATTCATCCGCCGCTTGGACGGAGCGATTGTGCTTGTGCGCCAGCTGTTTGAGCTGCTTGATCATCACTGCGGTGTAGAGCGACTTACCGGAGTTACGCGCACCGGCCATGGCCACGCAATGCGTCACGGCGTCGGTCCATCCCTGCGGCAGCTCGCGGTTGGTGTACGGGCTCACCGTCACACCATCCTCGAGCGGTTTAAAGGTCCACGGACAACGTGCCTGGCTCATTAGTTCCTCTCTTTCAGCATGGCGGTGACGCGATCGGTCAGTTCCGAAAGCTCCGTGTTGGCGCCGGTATCGAGCTGCTTGACGACGTCCCCGTCGATCACCGCGTACGCCACATGAGCCGGGGTTCCGTTGATGTGCGCAAGCTCCAGCTCCTGGCGCCCGATGGCGCTCGTGATGAGCACGACGGTGGGAACTTGAGTCTCCAGCATTGAGGCCACGGGCGAATCGGTGACGTAGATGGCGAGCGAGGCCGTGGAAGCCACCGTCGGCCCGCGCCAGGGGCGCTGGCCGACGCGCTCCGCTCCGTTATCGATAACGCCCGCGATGAAGCGCGTGAGCTCGTCTACCTTGTGGGTCTCGATGCTGTCCTGGCCGTCGGTGGCGCGGAAGTGCCGGAAGGCATCGGAGAGCGCATCGATGTATTTGGCGGCCGCCTCAACGATCTTTGGGGTGACGTTGACCTGCATGGAGGCGGAACCATCGACGACCACGGTAACGGCATCGAGGCCAGCGACGTCCAGCTCCGCGCGGCGCATCTTGGAGCGCACCTCGCGGGCGGAGTCGGTAATTCCGGCGCCCTCGGTCGTGCCGAATGCCTCCAGACGGTAGCTGCCGGATTCCGGGGTGACCTCGGCGAGGCGCTCGGCGGAGTCCTCGGCGGCGTCGATAAGCACGCGCGGGAAAGTCACCGAATCGCCGGCGTTGCTCACCGTCAGGCGCACCTCGCTGCGCAGACCAAACGTCCCACCCCGCTTGGGGCGCACGACGACGGTGGCGCGCTCGGACAGGGAGTGCACCATCAGACAGAGGTCGTGGACGCGCACGGCGTCAACGCCCTCCCCCAAGATCGCCAGTTCCATCGAGGCGCCGCCGGTTCCCATCTCGAAGGCTTCGACGCGCAGGATGCCGTCTGAGCCGATGCGGCGGGACTCGCCGTCCCGCAATGTGTATTTAGCCATGACGCTTCTTTCCTTCTCTTACCTTCCGTGGAATCCCGTGTTTCGCCCGTGCTCACCGAGAACGCTGGGAGGTAGTCCTCGGTCTGACCACGCGGTGCGCTGTGCAAAGGGTGTTGGACCCGGTTGCTGCTGCATGGGGGCTGAGTGCTCCCCAAGCAAGCGCGCCGTAGCGTCCAGCAACATGGCGACGCGCCCCGTGGCGTAGCGCTCGCAATGCTCCAGCGCGATGACGCCCGCAAAATGCGTAGCGGTGAGGTACCCAATGTGCTCGAGTTCGCGGTTCTCCCAAGGCTGCAGTGCGTCTTCTGCCAAGAGGTTGAAATCCCGCGGGAAGTAGAAAACCCAGGAGGCAACAATCGCGGACATCAGCAGCTTGTCCATCCCCTCACCCAAGGAGGATTTGTCGAGGTAGGCCAACTGGATTGAGCGACCACGGTTAATATCCAAGTGCTCGATCCACCAGCGCGGATCGAATTCCCTGAGCTTACGTTTTTCCTCCGCAGTAAGCCGAGGAGCGAAAGCATTCAACTCCCTTGAGCATGCATCGCAGCGCGAGACTTCCTCCGCGTCCACTTCAGTTTTTTCAATAGTTACTTCACTAGGTTCAAAGGGATTCTCCATCTTCAAAGCCATATTCTGTGGACCCCTATTGTCTTTCGACAACCGCTCTAGCTCAGCTGCTTCGTGCTCTTCGAATGGAGACTGGTCGAGAATCAAATCGCGTTCTTGATTCGTCCACAGATTTTCATGGTCCGCAGGTGAATTCTGTAATTCACTCTCATATTGCCTTCGCATGGGATCAGGATGCCCTTGACTATTTTCGACAGACACTTGCTTAACCACCATTTTCTATCTCCGTTGAGTATTGCCCGGAAACTTGAATCCCATTAGGCCAAAGGCTTCAGCGCCCTGTTCCCTGGAATTCGAGAAATGCGAGTTCTGTTGAAGGGCTTGGTTGCGGAATCCGTTTTCTCGCTGTGACATCTTGACGACGACATCATTTAGCACTTCCGCGGCCAGACCTTGAGCATGCCGTTCTGATTTTTGTAGTGGAAATACTCCCGAAAAAAGGTCCACTGTGAGATTAACGATGTGTTCCAAATCAGAGCCACTCCACCTTCTTAGAGCATCAAAAGCAAGAAGGTTGAAATAGGGCGGGAAATAAAGCGCCCAGGATGCCACGACCGCAGCCATTAGCCGTTTGTCTAAACCACCAGACAAATCTCTCATATCCAAATACGCAAGCTGAATTGACCGACCAACGTTCGTACCAAGATGCTGAATCCACCAGTACGCATTGAAGTGCACTAAATACTGGTACTCATCTCCGCTCAGCGATGGGACGAAGGCGTTTCCTCCATTGCTTACGGGGCGTGCGTTAGAAGCTACGTCTCTCCCATCAGTGTTTTGCACCTCCTGAGGATTAGCCGAACTATCTGCCGGGTTTTGCGCGATTTCTGAATCAACTGATGAGGCGCCTGCCTGAGCAAATGGGTTCTCCTGCGACGTGCTCGGCTCAGGCGCATCGAGGGGATTCGTCGGAATAGCCGCAGAGCCATGACCCGAGAGCGCAAAAGGTGAGGAGTCTGCAACAGGCGCTCCGAAATCAGCCGGATCCTTGCCCCAGGAATCATCAAAGCTCGGTGTGGTGGCCTGCTCGGGTGTGCTGCTGGCCGCAGCACCCTGCTCAGCCTGCTCCTCCTGTGGCTCCGGGGCCACAGCCTCAGCTTCTTCCGCAGCACGTGCTTCATAAGCGCTGACGTCTGGCAGGGCTTCATCAAGCGCAAACACGACTGGATTGCCGGGGATAGCCGTCTCCGCTAGACGCTGCTTTTCACTCGGCGGCACCACGAGCATGGTGGATGTGCTCAGCGGGAACTCGTTGATGGCAGCTGCCTTCTCAAACGTGGAGAACCCGAAACCGTCCTCTCCCACCTCGCGAGCGGTGGCAGCAATCCACAACGCAGCTTGGTTGTCGGGCGCGACGAGAATAACTAAGCCATTGCGGGAGTTCAACACCGTCGCCATGGCAGAGACCAGCGCGCGGTTGAAGGTTGGGTTCGGGTTCGGGCTCACCGCTTTGAACGGCGCGGGAAGCTTGTCCGGGTGGCGGAACTCCCCATCGAGGAATTCCTCCAGCAGCACATCCGAGTGCAGCGGGCCGCGCGCCGAGATCTCCTCCGGTATCTGCACTTTATCCACCTCATAGATGGAAAAGGGCGCTGGAACGTCAGGAGAAAACAGGACCGTCGCCGGTGCCGGCGGGGTTCCTGTGCGCGAAATCGACGTGTAGGTGAAGACGTTGCCGCCGCGGCCGGTCGCATCCAGCCCGGCAGGGACAGACACCATGGTGACCCACTTTTCAGCCTCAGGAGTCAACGCGAAAACCGCGGTACGGCGAACCAGCTCCGCGCGCTGCTGGGCGGAGGGAAAATCCGGGATCGTCGTGCCGTTGTTGAGCGATGTCGGTACGAAGGACACCAGCTCGGCCAACTCCTCCTGGGTGATATCGCCGGCTTTCTGCCCTACTCCCCAGCCACCGGCGCGGCCGTTGGCGCGGGAGAATGATGCATAGCTAAATGCGCCGCCCATACCTACTGGCCCCCTTGGTAGTACTGGTCCTGGCTGTAATCTAGACCGTAATTCTGCTGGTCATAGCTCTGCTGTTCATACTGTTGCTGACCGTAGTTCTGGTCATAGTGGGGAGCCTGATTCTGCATTGGTGGGTACAGCACCAGCCTGTAGGACACATCGCCTTCCACCACCACGGCTTTATCCAGTGCGCTCAGCGTGGGGGCGGGGTCGCTGTAGCTTTCGGAGAAACTGCTGAAGGCATCCTGCCCGCCGAAGCTATCGAAGGAACTATCAACGTGGCTGTCAAAGCCCTCAACCGCAAAGAGGCGGATAAAGCCCCCGCGCTGGACGTGCTCACCAATTGACACCGTGAAATCCGGATGCTGCCCACGCATCGGACCTAAACCATGAGCAACGTGCGTGGTGCTCTGCAGGTTGGTCTCCACGATGCCAAGCGCCTCGCCGTCTTCGGGGAAAAGCGGCAGACGGTCAGCACGGTAGACCACCTGGCAGGAGAACTGGCGCTTATCACCGTTACCCAAGCTCCAGAGGAACACCCGGACCTGGCCTTGGGAGTAATCGACCTCGAAGTCATACGTCACCGGGCGCAGACCCTCGTACTGAATCACACGTTCTTCTCCCTCGGTGCGCTTACCGGCGAAGACCGCATAGGGCCGCAGCCGCACGGTATCGCCGTGCTGATCCAGGTGCAGGCGGATACCTCCCTGGAGGTCGTAGTCTTCCTCACGAATCTGATCGTGCTCGCGGTTGGTGGAGTACTCCACGGCGGTCGCGCCCTTCGGCCAGTCGAAAGTAACGAGCTGGCTATCCACGCGTTCAATCAGCCGGAACTGGTCATCCTCGATGGACTGCACGCGCTGCAACACCTTGGATTCACCGACCCAGGCATCAGCGTCGTTGAAGTTCACTGGGGTGATATAGACCTCGTACCAATCCGGCGGCCACGGCACCGTCGTGGTTTGGAAGGAGCCCGGCTCAGACACGCCGCGGGTCTCGCTGATAGCACTCGACAACGCACTTTCGACATACGTCTTCGGCACCGCCGACGTACGCAGATCCGCCTGCGGGGCGGTCGGCGTGAGATAGATCTTTACCTCACCGGTCTTGGGCGAATACCAGTCCACCTCAATGGAATCTTGGCCATAGTCACTGCGCCGCTCGCAGCGTGAAAGCTCCAGCTTTTCAAGCTCGCTAGCCAGCTTCACCGAACGCTGAACGGCAACCTCGTCCTGGCTCTGCTCGGTAGCGCCGTGAAACTCCGCTTGGCCCAGCAGGGAAATGACCACGGTCTGCCCGGCTTCCTGCACCGGAATGGTGGCCTTGCGCCCGCTGCTGTCCACGTCTTGTTCGAAGCGCGGTGACAGCTTTTCCTTCTCACTATCCCGGCACGCATAAACCATGGCGCTCGAGTGTCCCGGCAGCAGGTCCCAGGACACTTGGATAGCACCCTTGATAGTGGAAACCTGGACGTTGACCGGTGGGAAAACCACGCCGGTGTCTCCCATAAAGACTGGCTGGCTGTTGATGAGCTCACGAAGGTCTCGGCCCTTGTAGGCCCACACCGCGTAGTGGCGCAGACCTGCCTCGCCCGGGGTGTGGTCACGGTAGGCGGTTCCCTTGGTGTAGACGAGGGTGTCGCCCGCGTCGGGTGAGGCAACCATCTCAGAATCATCGGCTACCACTCGGTAGAAGACCACCTCATCCGGCGTGTGGTCCAGCTCAGGCCACCACAAGCGCACCGGATGGCGCTGGTCGGTGTCCTCTGGAACCGGTTCTGGTTCCACGCCATAGCCAGGCTCTTCTTGAGAATCCTGTTCCGGCTGTGCCTCAAGCGGTACCTCAACCTCGAAGTTGATGCCCGGTGGAACCCAGTCTGGTTCTTGGCGGTACTGATACTCCGCCCGGATACCGAAGCCCGGGATAGTGATGTAGTCCTCTTCGTTGACCTGAGTCTTTTGCTCCTCCTCAGCCTGCAGTGCTTCCCACTCAGCGAAGAAGTCGCGAGGACCTGCCGACACAGACTGTGCCTTCTGTGTCTGCTGTGGCTGGGGGAATGCCGGGGCTGCCTCCACTCGTGCCGCTTCTTCTCGCGCCGCCTCTTGTTGTGCAGCGCGTTCACGCGCGACTTCTTCTTGTGCCGCGCGCTCGCGCGCGGCACGTTCACGCGCGGCACGTTCTTCCTGCGTCACCGCAGCGTTGCGCGCCTCCGCGCTCAGCTCCGGATGCGTTACCTCTTCGCCGTTGAACGTGGCGGCGATCTGTTCAGCGAACTGCCTAAACGGTGCTGATACGGCGTCGCGCACATCATCGGCGCTCACGCGCTTGAGCTCGTGCAGCGTCCTCAGCTCACTCAGCGGTACGTCCGCAATCGAAGGTTTCGGGTTGTGTGTCATCAACGTTCCTTAAAGAGGTTCCGTCAGAAGGTTTCGTCGAGGTCTGAGAGGTCCGGGGCTGCCGGCTGACCAAAGAATGGCCGCGCGGCTGAGCCCTCGTTGTTCTCCTGCACCGGCGACTTAAAGTCCATGTGATTCGTGTCATCCAGCTCATCCAAGGACAGATCCGAGGACTGAGCAAAGGGCTGTGCGCTAGACGACGCATCCGGAATCAAGTACTTGAAATCCGTAATCTTTCCGTACTGCACTACCGTCACAGAACGTGAAAGCTGGCTGGTCAGCGCGGTCTGGCTGTCGACCTCCACGATGCGCGTGCGGGAGCCATCAATTTCGGTATAACCTTCAGCGCCGCCAGCGCTGGTGAGTGCGTTGGAGCTAAAGGCCTGGAGGGCTCCCTTTTCCTGGTTCATTCCGGCGAGGAACTCGGAGGTGCTCTGCACGCGGCTGCCGCCCTCCTCGCGGAAGGTCACGCGGCTTAGGTAGCGCTGCAGGCTGCGGGTCATCCGCGGGTCCGTGATGACCTTCTGCCATTCCTGTTGCTTCAGGTCACGGTCCTGCATGTACGCGTGATCGAGGTTGCGCGACAGGTTATCCAAGGCAGTGCTGGACCCCAGTCCAGCCATGCCCCACATCTCATTGAGCGCCACGGCCGAGTGGCCAGTGCGGTTGCGCTCGAAGGTGTTATTCATGTCGTCGAGCAGCGACTTAAGCGAACGGTGCGCCCATTCGGTCTGGAAGATGTAAGAGCGGATTTCATCCGTCATGCGCACAGCATCGTCGCGGTTGAGCACGGCCTGGGCGATGCGAGCGTTTTCTGGAAGACCCGCTTGCGGTGTCCGCAACCGATCGCTCGACGTCTCCTTGCGGCCGAAAGGTGCGTAGATCGCACGGCCCAGCAGCGCCGACCAGCTCAGGAACTGGTTATAGGCATTAGAGATGCGCGAGATCTCCGCGGAGGAGGTTGCCAGATTCTGGGCGGCAATTTCCTGATTGCGGTTGAGCAGCTTTCGTCTCTGCACGTAGTCAAAGATTTCACGCTGGGCCTTAGTAAAGACCGCCCAGGAGCAGACGAGGAAAAGCACGACCGCCAAAATGATGCCCACGACGTACCACGGCCAGTCGAACCACTGTAGGTACTCACCCAGCGGCAAGTCTGGATTGTAGCGCCCGGCCACCATGTAGGTCATGAGGGCAAGCGCCACGAAGAGCACGATCCACATCGTGCGCAGCTTCCGGGTCAGTGCTTTGTTTTCCGCGTTGAAATCACGCGCTTGGAAGTTATTGGCCAGCTCTTGCAGCTCGCGTGCTTTGGCGTGCGCGTCGCGGTACTTCTGCTGGGCATGCCCCAGCTTCTCCCATAGGCCCTGGCCCACCTTCCAGGCGAAGGTGGTGCTGTTCTTTGCTCGCCACGACGCAAACTCGTGCTTCTTGCGGCTCACCGCCTCGTTGCGGGTTTGCTGGCTGGTGTACTCGATGTCTGCGGCAAAACACTCGGCACCTACCGGATCGAAAGGCGCGACGGTTGCTTGGGACTCGTGTGTATAGCCCAGCGTGCTGGTCATCAGCGGGTGGAAGCCTTGGAAGGAAGCGCTGACATCCTGCACAGACTGGCCACCGTATTGCACGATGTACATGTTGCCCTGGTTATTGCGCAGCCCCTTGGTGTCGATGCTCTCGCGCCACGAGCCATCGACCAAGCCGAGTGCATAGTCGTGGTATGCCTCCCACGTGCGCGACAACTGCGGTTCTTGTCCCAGAGAAAAGTGCTGCTCCCGGGCGACCCGCATGGTGTGCTCGCTGGCTTGGCGCAGCTCTTCGACGCTCGTCGCGCCGCTGCCCTTGCCGGAGTGCCCCGCCAAGACGACCTCCACGCTGGAGTCCTCACCGTAGAGCATCTTCTGCAAGAAGGTAGCCGCGTTCTTGTTCATCGCACCGCGCTGGCCCTCAACCCAATCCTGGGGCTTGCCGACCACCGTGGACCAGTACAAACGCAAGTTATCCTTCAGTGCTGCCCAGCCGCTGACCTTGTGGGACTGCAGCTCCTCATAGGCGGTCGGGGCGCTCACCAACGGAGTAATCTCCTGGTTGATGAACATCTGTGCGCACTGCTCCGTGAGTTGCTCCGGGTTGGCATAATGCACGGCGCGCGAAATGTTGTTGACCTGCGGCTGCGGCAGGCGCTGGGCGGGATCGAAGACAGCCTTTTTTACCTTGTCCTCGATGTCATTGGCATCGATGGTGCGGTGGAAAGCGCGCACGAGACGGAAGCGTTGCCGGTCACCGGTTTCGATGACGCGGTGCGTCTCCGGATCCAACACCGCCGGTTCCGGCATGCCGCGCCACAGACCGAAAATGCTGGCCACGGCCGGGGCTGCGAACTGTGCCAACTCGAAGCCGTCCGCGGTGCGCTTAATGGGACGGATACGCGACGACGCCGGGGTTCCGCCCTCCTCCGGGGAGAGCACGAGGTTGCTCCAGCCCTGCAACGGGGCAATGTCCACGCTTTCGCGCGGGAGGGCGGAAAGCAACAGGCGCACGCGCAGATTGGAGGCCTGGATGAGCCGCTGATCGACGGCGCTGACCCACTCCGTGAGCTTGTCGACGTCCTGCGGTTGTTCCGCGTCCATCGGGTCAATGGTGGCGAGGAGGACGTCCCCGCTGAAGCTGCGGAGGGCCTCGTCGAGTGTCGACAAGCGCGCCGTTCCCTCTTCCGTAAAGGAGCGCACGACGGCCCCACTGGTGGGGTGGGCATAGTCGATCCAGAGGAAGTTCTGCAGGAGACCAACCGCACGCAGATCGCTCAGGCGGGAGCGGATGTCATCCGCGGTAGCGCCGTGTCCAAAGATAATTACGTTCGTCATTAGAAGGTGTCATCCAGGTCGTTGAGGTTGAATTCCGGCGCGGTGGGCTGGGCGAAGCCTGACTCGGAGCTACGCACCTGCGGCTCCGGCTGGGCCACGGGATTCTCCGCCACCGTCTTAGCCTGATCCAGGTAGTTGCGGATGACCGGAACCATCGCGATGACGTCCAGCGCCAAGTCACGGTAGTACGGCGTTATCGAGGCAACTTCGCGGGAACGGATCTCAGCGAAAGGCTTTTCCTTCCGGCCCTGGCCCGGCAGAGCATTGGAGTGCCCCGGCACAAAGTGGTCTGCGCCGCGAGCAAACTTGTCCAGCTCGTTGACGAAAGTTTCGTAGCGATCCTGAATAGAAGTGCCTACAACTCCGCGGTTCGGGACGTCACCGTTAGCCAGGAACTGTGCCAGGCGATGCACCACTGGGTGCGTCGAGGCGCCAGAGTGGGCGAAGTCGAGGCCGTCGTCGAAAAGCCCACGCAACAGTTGGTACGGGTACAGCGAGGAGGCGAAACCATAACGCCCAGTTTCCTGAACCTTGGCGTAGGCGATGAAGATGGATTCCAGCACCGAGGACATCCAGTCCGACTTCTTGATCATGCGACGGGGCGAAATGAGCAGCGGGTTCGGGAAGTCCACCCAATCGTTGACGCCGCCATCCGTGTCATCGAAAATGTGGGCCGCGGCGTTGGCAGCATCCGGGTTCGAAATGTAGACGCGGCCGGTGATACGCCCGATGATCCAGCCAGCCACCATGGCCTGGCGTTCCGTGTTCGTCAAAGGCAGTGCTGCCGGCAACGGGCGGGTGCGGCGCTCAGACCACCAGGAGCCGTCGAAATTGTCCTGCTTCTCAATGTCCTTGGCAATGTAGTTGAACATGGAGGAGAAGACGATCGGCGAGTAGTTCGGGTAGGAACCAAAGATCTCAATGTGCTGGACGTGATCCGACATGTTGAGCGAATTGCGCAAAGCCACGGAAGAAGGACCATCAATCTCAGGGCGGCTCAGCACTGACTCCAGCTGAGCGGCAATGCCGGTCTCCGCAGAGCCCAGCTCCGCAAACGGAATATCGGAGAAAGAGTAGGTGTACTGCACCGACTTGCCGTGGATGCGCTGCACCATCTCATCGTTGACGGCAGCCAATGGGCGGGCATAGCTCAGGGCCAGTTGGAAAGCCTCGATGAAGCGACGCTGGCGCTCCGCGTGCTCAACCTCGTTGATGTCTGGGGTGAGCGTGAGGTAGCGGCGCAGGTCCACAGAGTTGAACTTCTGGAACTCGTAGTCACGGCGGTTAATCCACTGACGCGAGCGCTCCAGCAGGTCAGTCGGGCGAATCTTCGCCCGGTAGTGTGCGCGCTGTGATTCGCGGGTTTCGCCGTTTTGCGGATGGCGCGAGAGGTACTTGGATACCCAGCCGGCCCGGTTGGAGTAGGCATCGTTGGTGCGCTTCTGCGGCGCCAACGTGTCATTCGGCGCCTGGGCCGCATCGAGCGATTCCCATTCGCCGCGGATGACGGCACGCACGGCAAAGGGGTAGGCCTGCTCGTAGTTGGTGACATCCGCGGTGGACTGTTGGCCCTGGATGGTGCGCAGCATCTGGTCCCGGTAGTCCGAGATGAAGGAGTTGACGTCAGTCAGCATGATTTCGTTCTCCGCGCCCTTGAAGCGGGATTCCACGACCTCATCGAACTCCGTCGGCCACGAGTTGACCTCATCGGTGCGGACGTCAGCCAGCTTGTTGGTTTCCGGGCGCTTCGACACGGCCTTCTCCAACACCGCATGGGCATCTCCCAGCTCGCGCTTGAGATGGAAGAGGTTCTCATCGGCGTAATCCTGAAGGACGTCCTTGAGCAGGTGCGCAATCGCCATGAGGGCGTAGCTGTAGAACTGGTTGAAGTACAGGCCCATGAGCGCATTGACGGTGGGGGTCGGATCCGTCATCTGCCCCTTACCGGTCAATGGGCTGAGGATGGGATCCGCGCCTTCCGGCTTCGTCAGCACGCGGGTGTTTTGGTAGTAGCCGGAGTACTCAGCCAGGCACGGCAGGAGGCGGTCGGAGTTGGTGAGAACATCCGTGATCTTGGAGAGCATCTCGCGCACATAAGGAACGCCCACCGCGGCCAGCTCCGCCTCCACGGCAGCGAGGACGCTATCGCTGAAGAAGTTGGCGTAGCGGTAGACGATGTCATAGGCGGCATTGTTAAGAACAGATGCGATGGCCTGCTCGTTGCGCGGATCCGCCATGTTGCCCTCGAACTCTTCACGCCATTCGTTAACGTTGCGGCCCTGGCCTACGGGGATGAAGCTCTGCAGGTATTTCGTGGCGCTGTCTGCAGCCTGCTGGGCTTGACCGCCAAACACGCTGTTGAGCCAGTTCCACACGCTGCCGCTGTCGATCTGCCCGCCCTGCGCCCAAGAAGGATCGAGCGTGATGGAGCCGAAAGCATTGGGCAGCCGCTCCTCCAGCTTCTTGGCAATCTGCATCTCGCCGGCCTCGGGGTTTTGCGGGTCGAGGTGCCCGTTGAAGAGGCGCTCGAAGGCACTGCGCGCAAGGCGCTGGGAGGAGTACTCGGCGAAGCGATCGCGGCCCATCGACACCTGGGCATAACCCAGCGAACCCCAAGGCAGGCGACCCCACGGGGTTCCACCCGTCGGGCTATCCCAGCCGAAGAAGCGGCGGCCGCCGTCACCGGCCGGAGTGTTAGTCATTGCATAAGACACCAAGTTATCGCTGGCCTTGGTGGAGGCCATCAGTCCTGCCAAGGCTCGTCCCAGGCCACGGTAGATGGACATGGCGGAGCCGTCACCGAAGCGGGCGCTGGTGGTACCCATCTTGGAGCCGATCGGGAAGATGCGGCTGAAGATCTGGCCCTCCGGCGGGGTACCCATGTCGAAGGCCTCAAAGACGGCGCGGTCGTGGTCGCTGGAGTTGCCCATTTGTGCGGCGACGACTTCACCGAACATCGCGAGCGAGTTCGGCCACGCGCCGGCCATGTCATCTGCCTTGTTATCGGAGAAGATCTCCGGGGTGTACATGAAGACGAGCGTGCCCTGCGGGTTCACGTTCGGAATGGTGGTGAGCACGCGGCACACGTCGAGGAACATCGAAGCACCTGCACCGCCTGCCATGGAGGAGACCACGAGGACCACCGGCTGGGAATCGCCGGTATCAGAGTCCAGCTTGGTCTGCTTGTAATTAAGGCGGTTGAGCTCCTGGATCGCCTCCTGCGTGAACATCTCATCCACCGCATCCTTGAGGGCCTGGCGAATCTCCTTCAGGTGCGGAAGGGTCAGCATGCGACCGATCGCACGGTACTGGCCGGCACCGTCAGCCAGCTTCACGTCATTGGTGGAGGGGTTGCGGGTGGCCCACGTTGCGATCTCCCCGAGCTTGCCGGAGCGGCCCAGGATGCTGGATACGCCTTCATCGAAGGTGTTGTAGTTCTGGCGCGAACCAATGCCAACGTAGTGGCCACCGTTCTGCGTAACGTTCGGCAGCTTTTGCGGGCCGGCTTCCTCTTCGAGCGGCACGTCGATGTTGACGAACTGCCAAGCCTTGGGCAGCTCGGTTAAGTCCGGGTCGATGCTTCGCAGCTCGGCCTTGAGCTGGTCCATCATGAACGCCAGTGTCTTGGCGCCGGAGCCACCGCAACCGACGACGAGGAACTTCTTCATCTCTAATTACCTTTCGAAGGGGAGGTTCGCTTCTGTTCTATTTAGGGTTGGTGCGTGCTGCTCAACCGGCTTAGCCCTGGGAGCCGAATCCCGGGCTCGGGGGCCAGCCGCCATTGTTACCAGGGTTACCAGGATTGTTCGGGCGCTGCTGGCCTGGCTGGCCGAATCCTGGGCCA
>QWCB01003475.1_pt1 | contig 16673 bp, 13 predicted proteins | sample 1972511 | NCBI WGS metagenome assembly QWCB01 (sample SAMN09866719, study PRJNA288562) | Human gut metagenome isolate term5_stool, whole genome shotgun sequencing... | isolation source: gut | host: Homo sapiens | place: USA: California
TCCATGGCAGGCGAAGGAGCAGTATTGATCGCAGCGGACGGACAGAGCATGGGAGCTCCGGCACCGAAGGGAACACTGGTCAATGGTGTGGGTGCAGGCGATTCCATGGTGGCAGGTTTCCTGACAGGATGGATGGAAAAGAAAGATTATGTACATGCGTTCCATATGGGAATTGCTGCAGGAAGCGCCAGTGCATTTTCCGAGAATCTGGCCACCAGAGGAGAAGTCTTGCAGGTATTACAGCAGGTAGAACAATAACAATGATAAATATAAAAAGAGAGGATGGGTCACAACATGAGAATTACAGATCTTTTGGACAAAAATAGTATTTCCCTAAATGCGGCACCGGCTGACAAAAAGGAAACATTGGATCTGGCAGTGGAACTGATGGCAAAAAGCGGAAAGCTGTCTGATGTGGAGAAGTATCGTGAACAGGTCTATGCAAGAGAGGAAGAGAGTACCACGGGAATCGGAGAGGGAATTGCGATCCCTCACGGAAAATGTGATGCGGTAAAAGCCCCCGGACTGGCAGCCATGGTGATCAAAAACGGTGTGGAGTATGAATCTCTGGACGGGGAACCGGTGACCTTACTGTTCCTGATTGCAGCACCGAATACAAAGGATAATGTACATCTGGATGTGCTGAGCAAACTGTCCGTGATGCTGATGGATGAAAATTTTACCACTTCCCTGAGAAACGCAAAAAGCGTAGATGAGTTTTTACAGATCATTGATGCAGCAGATGAAAGTGCCAAGAGCATTGATGACAGATTAAGTGATACCGGTATTACCACCGAGGAGAAGAAAGGCTTTAAGCTGTTGGCAGTGACCTCCTGTCCGACTGGAATCGCTCATACCTATATGGCAGCAGAAGCATTGGAAAAGGCGGCCAGAGCAGCAGACTGTCAGATTAAGATTGAGACCAGAGGCTCCGCAGGCGCAAAAAATGTACTGACTGCAGAAGAGATTGAAGCGGCGGACTGCATCATCGTGGCGGCTGATGCCAAAGTACCCATGGACCGCTTTAACGGCAAGAAAGTCATCAGCTGTCAGGTATCCGACGGTATTGGCAAGGCAGACCAGCTGGTAAAACAGGCAATGAGTGGAAACGTGGAAGTTTTCCACGGGGAAAGCAGTGAAACAACTACAGCCGTAACCGGTAAGGAAAGCGCAGCTCATAAGATCTATACCCAGCTGATGAACGGCGTATCCCATATGCTTCCTTTTGTAGTAGGCGGAGGTATTCTGATCGCAATTGCATTCCTGATCGACGGACTGAACGTTGATATCAATGCACTTCCCGCAGATCAGAGAAGTAACTTTGGTACGATTACTCCCATAGCCGCAATGTTCAAGAATATCGGCGGCGTGGCATTCGGTCTGATGCTTCCGGTACTGGCGGGCTTCATCGGTATGGCAATCGGCGACAGACCGGCGCTGGCGCTTGGCTTTGTAGGCGGTATGCTGGCGGCAAACGGCAAGTCCGGATTTTTAGGAGCACTGGTGGCTGGCTTCCTGGCAGGCTACCTGATCGTAGGACTTCGTAAGATCTGTGACAAACTCCCGGAGGCTATTGAAAAACTGGCTCCTGTATTGATCTATCCGGTAGTGGGTATCTTGATTATGGGACTTGCCATGAACTTTGTGGTGGAGCCGGTCATGGGCGGCATCAATACAGGACTGAATAATTTCCTGAGTGGCATGGGTGATTCCAGCCGGATCGTACTGGGACTGATCCTGGGCGGCATGATGGCTATCGATATGGGTGGCCCCTTCAACAAGGCAGCTTATGTATTCGGAACCGCAGCAATTACCGCAGGCAACTACGACATCATGGCAGCTGTTATGATCGGAGGTATGACTCCTCCCTGTGCCATTGCACTGGCAACCCTGTTATTCAAGAATAAATTCACCAAGGAAGAGAGAGACGCAGGTCCCACCAACTTCATCATGGGCCTGGCGTTCATCACCGAAGGTGCGATTCCTTTTGCAGCATCCGATCCTCTGCATGTGCTTCCTTCCTGCATCATCGGTTCGGCACTGGCAGGAGCCCTGTCCATGGCATTCCACTGCACACTGATGGCACCTCACGGCGGAATTTTCGTATTCCCTGTAGTAGGTAACGCAGTGATGTATCTGGTGGCACTGGTGGCAGGTACGGTAGTGTCCGCACTGCTGTTGGGTGTATTGAAGAAAAAAGTAACCACATGAGCAAAAGGGAAGCTCTGAAAGAGCGGTTTTGCGAATGTGGGTGCTGAATAGTTACCGTAATATAAAAAATCAGAAAAGGAGATAAGAAAATGAAAGAATTTAAATATGTTATCACAGATCCCGAAGGTATTCATGCTCGCCCAGCAGGAGAACTGGTAAAGGCAACAAAGGAATTCCAGAGTGCCATCACTCTGACCAAGGACGGCAAGACCGGAGACTGCAAGAGAATCTTCGGCATCATGGGTCTGGCTGTTAAGGCCGGCAACGAGATCACCCTGACCTTCGACGGTGAGGATGAGGAAGCAGCTTATGCAGCTGTTACGGAATTTGTGAAAGCAAACCTCTAAGTAATCATAATATTATCGTCAGGAGAGGAGAAAAGTCATGGAAGTCTACCAGGGAAAAAGTGTATTCGGCGGAATTGCCATTGGCAGGATCAGTGTTCATAAGAAGGATGAGCAGCAGGTAAAGCGTGTGAAGATCGAGAATCCCGACCGGGAGATCGCTCGTTACAGACAGGCCAGACAAACCGCCATGGAGCAGCTGCGGAATCTGTACCAGAAAGCCTTGAAAGAAGTGGGAGAAGCCAATGCAGCTATTTTCGAGATTCATCAGATGATGCTGGAGGATGATGATTACAATGAATCCATTGAGAACATCATTCATATGCAGCAGGTGAATGCAGAGTATGCGGTGGCTTCCACCGGAGACAATTTTGCACAGATGTTTGCCTCCATGGAGGATGACTACATGAGAGCCAGATCTGCGGATGTCAAAGACATTTCCGAGCGCGTATTAAGCGTGCTGGGTGGCAGAACGGCAGGCATGGCGGCATCGGAAGAACCCATGATCATTGTGGCAGACGACCTGGCACCCTCCGAGACGGTACAGTTGAACAAGGATCTGGTATTATCCTTTGTAACGGTACATGGATCTGTGAATTCCCATACGGCGATCCTGGCCCGCACCATGAGCATTCCGGCACTGATCGGCACCGATATCCCTCTGACCGATGCCATAGACGGAAAACTTGGTATCGTGGACGGACGAAACGGCTGCATCTATGTGGATCCCGATGAAGATACTCTGTCGAAAATGCAGCAGCTAAAGCAGGAGGAGCAGGAGAAGAAAGAACTGCTCCAGACCTTAAAGGGACGTGAAAATATCACTATTGATGGTAAGAAGATCATGCTCTATGCTAATATAGGTAACAGCAAGGATCTGGCGGCCGTATTGCAGAACGATGCCGGCGGCATCGGCCTGTTCCGCAGTGAGTTTTTATATCTGGAGAGAGAAACCTTCCCTACCGAGGAAGAACAGTTTCAGATCTACCGCACTGTGGCGGAGACCATGGCGGGAAAGCCTGTGATCATCCGTACACTGGACATCGGTGCAGACAAGAAGTGCGATTACTTCGAAATGGAGGCGGAGGAAAATCCGGCCATGGGATGCCGTGCCATCCGTATCTGTCTGACCAGACCGGAGATCTTCAAGACACAGCTCCGTGCATTGTTCCGTGCCAGTGCATTTGGTAATATCTCCATTATGTATCCTATGATTATAAGTGTGGAGGAAGTACATCAGATCAAGGAAATCGTGGCAGAGGTAAAGCAGGAACTGACAGAACAGGGTGTGGCTTTCGGAGAACCGAAGCAGGGTATTATGATCGAGACACCGGCTGCTGTCATGATGAGTGCAGAGCTGGCGAAGGAAGTGGATTTCTTCAGTATCGGTACTAACGATCTGACCCAGTACACACTGGCCATCGACAGGCAGAATCCGAAGCTGGATGCATTTTACGATCCGCATCATCCCGCAGTGCTGCGTATGATACAGATGGTCGTGGAAAATGCGCATAAGGCCGGAATCTGGGCAGGTATCTGCGGAGAACTGGGTGCAGATACATCGTTGACCAGACGTTTTCTGGCTATGGGTGTTGATGAATTATCCATGTCTCCCGGAAGTATTCTTCCCGTGCGTAAGATCATACTGGAGACAGATGTGACAAAGGAAAGAGAAAATAACAATTTATGCTGACAGAACAACGTTATGAGATCATTCTGAAATTATTGGAAGAAAAAAACAGCATTACGGTGGCCGAGGTAAAAGATCTGTTAAATACGTCGGAATCCACGGTACGCCGGGACATCACAGCATTGCATAATGCCGGGAAGCTGGTGAAGGTCTTCGGCGGAGCAGTGGCATTAGACCGTACGGTGGCAACCCATGAGCCTACGGTAGAACAGAAGGCAACGGTGAATGTGGAAGCCAAACAGCTGGTGGCGGCGAGGGCAGCAGCTCTCATCCAGCCAGAGGATTTTGTCTATCTGGATGCCGGAACCACAACGGCAAGCATGCTTTCTTTTCTGACAGAGAAAAGTGCCATTTTCGTGACCAATGCAGTAGCTCATGCCAAAACACTGGCAGCAGCGGGATTCCGTGTGTATCTGGTCGGCGGAGAATTGAAGGGTTCCACAGAGGCCGTGGTAGGTAATCAGGCATTGATGAATCTGCAGAGTTATCATTTTACCAAAGGCTTTTTCGGGACCAATGGGATCAGCAGGCAGAGTGGCCTGACCACACCGGATATGAATGAGGCCATGGTGAAAAAGACTGCCATGGGACAATGCAGAGAATGTTTTATTCTGGCAATTCTGACGGACGGCTGCCCGGAGGAATATAAAAGCAGCGGGAATGTGGTCATTTGTGGTTAAACTGGAGAAAACTGTAAACCGCAATTCCCGGTGATCACAGACTAAAAATAGGAATGTGACGTACACTATACCCTATACAGCAATGACAGAAGTATAGCGGGGGAATGTGTATGAAGCTATGGATTACGGAAACGGAAAAAGTAAAAAGGCAGGCAGGAGAAGATGCAGTCATCATTTTGCAGCTCTGGAAACAGAAGGTGCGCAGACTGCGGATTTACCGGGCCTGCCTTTGTGCTGCCCTTATCCTGGCCGGTATGGGACTCTTTGGCTACAGCTATTATCTGGTGGACAGCAGTATTCCTTCTGTTATTTATATGCGGGCGGAATCGGAGGAATCACTGGCACTGGATATTCCCGCAAAAGGTGAGATTTTAAGTGTCAGTGAACAGGGAACCAGTAATATTCCCCAAGGTGCCGTGACACTGGATCTGAGTCAGCCGGTGACTATGAAGACCGGAATGACGGACAGCCTTGAGATGCAGGTGAAGCTGTTCGGGATCCTGCCTTTTAAGCAGGTGGGGATCCGGGTGATCGAGGATCAGCAGCTGATCCCGGTAGGTGTTCCCATCGGAATCTATGTCAAGACCGAAGGGGTAATGGTCATAGGTACCGGAGAGTTCCGTTCTGTCAACGGGGAGAAGGTGGCTCCGGCGGAACATATTTTGAAAAGCGGCGATTATGTGGTGAAACTGAACGGCACGGAAGTGGCGGACAAGGATGATCTGATCACCCGGATCGAAAACGGTAATGGAGAAGCAGCGATTTTGACGATCCGGCGGGGCGAAGAATATTTTGATGTTAAAATCGATCCGGTACAGGATCAGACGAAGAAATATAAGATTGGTGTCTGGGTCAGGGACAATGCCCAGGGTGTGGGAACCATGACCTACATTGACAGTCAGGGAAATTTCGGAGCACTGGGGCATGGAATCAATGATGTGGACACCAGCAACCTGATGGAAATGAATGACGGAACCCTGTACCAGACGGAGATCATCTCCATTCAGAAGGGAACGGCCGGTCATCCGGGGGAAATGACGGGAATGATCGTCTATTCTGATGACAGGATTCTGGGGGATATTACCAGCAACAGTGTCCGGGGAATCTTCGGCAAGTGCAATGACAAAGCACTGGCACTGGGAACGGAAGAGGCGATGCCCATTGGATTAAAACAGGAGATCCGAAAGGGACCGGCGCAGATTTTGTGTACCGTAGACGGCACCACCAGATACTATGATATCGAGATCACCGACATTCATCTCGATCATGACAACGTGAACCGGGGAATCGAACTGAAAGTCACAGATTCTGACCTGATCGCCCTGACCGGAGGAATCGTCCAGGGAATGAGCGGTGCACCTATCATCCAGAACGGTAAATTCGTAGGGGCCGTCACCCATGTTCTCGTGCAGGACAGTACCAGAGGATATGGGATTTTTATTGAGAATATGCTGGAGCAATAAGGTTGCCGTCCGGCAGTTAACATGGTAAAATAAATTAAATATACATTCAAATGCAAAAATGGATTTGTAATGTGAGGAATAGGGAAAATGCGCTGACGTATGAAGAAGATGCGAAGAAATGTCTGACCGCCGGAAGGAATGCACATCTGGCGGAACCGTTCCAGATGGAGAAAGCGATCGCAGCCATTGCGGAACATTGTAAGAAATAATAATTTTGGACAGATTTTTCAGAGGATAGGGATATAGAGGAGAAAGAAAATGAGTATACAGCAGCTCAGAAATCTGACCACGCTCTGCTATATCGAGCAGGACGGAAAATATCTGATGCTTCACCGGGTGAAGAAGGAAAATGACATTAACAAAGACAAATGGATCGGCGTGGGTGGTCATTTCGAGGCGGACGAAAGCCCGGAGGACTGTGTGCTCCGGGAAGTAAAGGAAGAGACAGGATATACTCTGACGGCCTACCGGTTCCGGGGAATCATCACCTTTTTATACCGGGACGTCTGTGAGTATATGTGCCTGTATACGGCGGATGGATTTACGGGGGAACCGAGGGAGTGTGACGAAGGAGCACTGGAATGGGTGGAGATCAATAAGGTGGAGGAACTGGATCTCTGGGAAGGGGACAAGATCTTTTTCCGGCTGCTTCGTGAGAACCGCCCCTTTTTCTCCTTAAAACTGTCTTACGATGAGAATGGTATCCTTCTGGATGCAGTACTGGACGGTGAGCCGATAGCAACAAAGGAAGGCAGAAAAATGCCGGAGGCGGAAAGTGGGACAATGAATTGAATTTTACGGAATTTGTACGGAACTATCACATACAGTTAAACGAACAGCAGATGCAGGCGGTACAGGCTACGGAAGGTCCGGTACTGCTTCTTGCGGTTCCAGGAAGCGGTAAGACCACCGTACTGGTCAGCAGACTGGGCTATATGATCTATTGCCTGGGAATAACACCGGAGTCGATCCTGACAGTGACCTATACGGTGGCGGCAACGAATGATATGCGCAGGCGGTTTGCGGGGATGTTCGGAGAAGCGGATGCAGAGCGGCTGGAGTTTCGCACCATCAACGGCATCTCCCAGAAGGTACTGCAATATTTTGCCTACCGTACCGGGAAAACGCCTTTTCAGGTGGCAGATAAGGAAGCCTCGGCGGCCGTCAAACAGTCTTTTCTGGAAGTAACGGGGAAATACGCCACGGAAAATGATATCAAAGAGACCCAGCTGGATATCACCTATGCGAAAAATATGCGTCTGACACCGGAGAAAATCCGGGATATGGACACGGATGTGGAGAAATTCCCGGAGATATTCCGTACTTATAATGCGAAACTCAGGCAGATGCAGATGATCGATTACGATGATCAGATGATCTACGCCCTCAGAATTCTGGAACAGTATCCTGAGGTACTTGCACATTTCAGGGAGCAGTATCGGTATTTCTGTGTGGATGAAGCGCAGGATACTTCGAAAATACAGCATGATATGATCGACCTGCTGGCGGCGCAGAGCCGGAATCTGTTTATGGTGGGAGATGAAGACCAGAGTATCTACGGCTTCCGGGCAGCTTACCCGCAGGCACTTGTCTCCTTTGAGGACAGACACCCGGGAGCAGGGATCCTTCTCATGGAGACCAATTACCGTAGCAGGCAGGAGATCGTCCGGGCGGCGGATACTCTGATCCAGAAGAATAAAAACAGACATCCGAAGAAGATGACCGCGGCCAGAGAAGGTGGTGGCTGCGTTACAGAGATCAAGGCAGTATCCAGACAGGGACAGTACAATTATCTGCTGAAAGTAGCCCAGGACTGTGAACAGGAGACGGCAGTATTATACCGGAATAACGAAAGTGCACTTCCCATCATTGATCTGTTGGAACGTAAAGGATTGTCCTGCCGGGTGAAAAATTCGGATATGACCTTCTTTTCCCATCCGGTGGTCAACGATATCTGTGATTTTATTCAGTTGTCTCTGGATCCATGGGATGGGGAGGCATTTCTTCGGATCTATTACAAAATGGGAGCCGGTATCAGCAAAAAGGCGGCCATGGAGGCGGTGGATGCCAATACCAGACGACTGACACTGTTGGATACGGTGGCGGAAATGGATGAGGTATCCGTTTACACCAGAAAACAGTGCAAGGCACTGGCTACCCATCTGGACAATATGCGGTATGAGTCAGCAGGAAAAGCTATCTACCGGATCCTGAATTATATGGGATATCAGGAATTCATGGATACCCACGGGTTGGACAGTGGCAAGGCGGAGATATTAAAGGCCCTGGGAGATCAGGAGAACAGCCTGTTTGATTTCCCTGCAAGATTACAGAAGCTGCAGGAGATGATGCGAGAGGGCTACGGGGATCCGAAGAGTAATTTTATCCTGTCAACGATCCATTCCAGCAAGGGACTGGAATACACAAGAGTGTATCTGGCGGATATGCTGGCGGGAGTGATCCCTTCCCAGATTCCGGGGAGGGGCTGTGTACCGGATTCCCCGGAGGCAAATGCCTATGAGGAAGAGAGAAGGCTTTATTATGTGGGAATGACGAGAGCGAAGGAACAGCTGTATGTATTTACCTTTGGACCGAATCTGACCTCTGCTTTTTCAGGAGAAGTGTTTGAGAAAACGAAGCCGTTAAACGCTGTAAGAAAGACCGGTACGGCTGTCGGGATCAGAGGCTCGCTGCTAAAGACACCGGACAAAAAGGTGCAGAAGCTGCCGCCACGGGAAGTGGAGGCCTGCATCGCAGCCTGTGAGTCCGGACGGGAAGTACAGCATCAGAAATACGGAACCGGCAGGATTGCGTCCGTATCGGCTGACGGCATTGCTCAGATTCTGTTTGCAGGCGAAAACAGTACCAGAAAAATATCCCTTCCCATTGCGTTTTCCGGGAAGATACTTACCTTAAAATAATACATACCAGAGAGGGACAGCAATGTATACAATCGTAGTGGCAGATGACGAAGAGGAATTACGCAGAGCAATCATAAGGAAGATCGACTGGGAGAGCATCGGATTTCAAGTCGTGGGGGAAGCGGAGAACGGCATCGAAGCTTTGGAACTGGTGGAGAGGATGGAACCGGATCTGCTGCTTACGGATATCCGGATGCCTTTTGTCTCCGGAATCGAGCTGGCAAGACAGGTCAGAGAGGTACGTCCTACCACACAGATCGCCTTCTTAAGCGGCTTCGATGAATTTTCTTATGCCCAGCAGGCCATCCAGTACAATATCATCAGTTATATGTTGAAACCTATCACTATGGTGGATCTGACGGAAGAACTGAAGAAGATCAAGCTTAAGATCGACGGAATCTTTGCGGAATTTGATGCCAGAAAACATGATAATCCGGATCTGCAACAGTTTTTTCTGCCCCTTTTGCTAGATGATTATGCCAGCTTTGAGGGGCAGGACCGGGAGGAACTTTTACAGGAACAGGCGGTTGGCAACGGCTTTTTGAAGGATCGTAATAATGCCTTTCAGTATGCGGTGCTGGCCATCACGGTGGAGGATACCAACGGGAAGAACCGTACGAGACCGGAACTGGTACATTCCGTGGATATGATACTGCAAAAATATATGAAGCATTATTCTTTTGCCATGGACGGCAGGATCATTGCAGTGCTGGCGGCCACCACGTCGACCTTCGACCGGTATCTGCATATTGCCGTGGGAGAGATGGTACAGAGTACGGAACGCATTCTGAAAATGCATTGTCATATCGGTGTCAGCCGTATCAGAGAACATCTGGGAGAATGCCACGAGGCCTACAGAGGAGCTATGAGTGCATTGGGATATTGCACTCCGGGAGAGAGCGGCATCCATTATATTGCCGATGAAGAGCGGGATAACACCATGGACATGGAGCTGGCAGCAGAATGTGTTACTCAGATGGAGAATCTGATCCGTGGTGGTTCCCGAGAGGAACTGGAAAACTATCTGAAGGATGTATTCGGCAAACTGGAGGTGCAGCAGGATGCTGCCCTGAAATGCAAATTCCTGATCTTCCGGATGTCCTCGGCGCTGATCCGCATTGCCTATACGGTGACAGAAGATTCCGCCCTGCTCCAGCGTTTTGCCATGCTGGAAGGTCCGATACGGGAATCCAGGGATCGTTTCACGGCACTTTGCCTGGAAGTATGGGAACTGGTCAATGCGGGCAAGAAAAAGAGCAGCCAGATCCTGTGTGAAAAGGCCATGCAGATCATCGACAAGGAGTATGGGGATCCGTCCCTGTCTCTGGTGGGCGTCAGCAACAGCATTCATGTGAGCCCCAATTACCTGAGTGCCCTGATCAAAAAAGAGACCGGGTCAAGCTTCGTGGATCTGTTGACGAAAAAGAGGATCGAAACGGCAAGGGAACTGGTACTGGGCAGTTCCATGAAGATGCGGGAGATTGCGGAGCGCTGCGGTTACAGTGATCAGCATTATTTCAGCTACTGCTTTAAAAAGTATTGCGGGGTATCTCCCAATGCCATGCGACAGGAGAAAGAATAAGATATGAAGAAGCAAAAAACGTCCCTTTCTTTTATCATTACGACATTAGTGGTGGGACTGGTTACCCTGTTTTTGTTGTGGTCCACTTTTTACTTTTTTTCTCTTTATGTCGGAAGTATGAAACAGGCGGCACATACCAGCAGTGAACAGGCGGTGACTCAGGCTTCCAATACCATTTCTAACTACATCGGAGATATGCAGGAGATCATGAGTCTGATCGAGAAGGATCTGACAAAGAGCGGCGGAAGTACCGGGCAGACACTGGAGACTCTTTGCAGTGTCCGGTCGGATCTGGTGGCGGTCTATATCTATGATGAGCAGGGGAAGCTGGTGGATTCCCATACGGGAACTCATACTCTGAAGGAACATTATCTGAAGGATCTGTCTTATATCGAACTGGATTCCTACAGCCCCGGGGTACTCTATCTGTCGGAACCCCATGTGGAATCTCTGTTGCAGGACTATTATCCCTGGGTGGTATCGGTCTTACAGGAGATTCCCGGAGCAGACGGACAGAAGCTGCGGGTAGTCATTGATATCCGTTTCTCCAAAATATCGGATTATGTGGACGATGTGGGAATCGGACAGCATGGCTACTGCTTTATCACAGACAGTAATGGAGAGATCATCTATCATCCCCAACAGCAGCTGCTGTATTCGGGTCTTAAGACGGAAGCCACGGAGGGACTGGATCTGAGCCACAACGGTTCCTTTGAGACCGAAGAACTGATTTGTAGTGTCCTGGCGCTGGATAACTGTAACTGGAAGGTGGTGGGTGTCAGCTATATCAGTGAACTGGTGACGGCCAAAGAGATGGAACTGGTGGGAAACATCTGTGTCATGCTGACAATCATTCTGCTGACGACCATGGTGGTCAGTGTTCTGGTATCCAGACTGGTGACCAATCCGGTGCAGCGCCTGATCCGGGCTATGGAAGAGTTCGAAAAGGATGCTGCGGGATATGTTTATCAGCCTGTGGAAGGCACCACGGAGATCGAGGCACTGTCACAGTCCTACGAGCACATGGTAAGAAAGATCCAGAAACTGATGAAGCAGGTACGTCAGGAAGAGATTTCCCTGCGCAAAACGGAGTTAAAGGCTCTGCAGGCCCAGATCAATCCCCACTTCTTATATAATACGTTGGATGCCATCGGGTGGCTCTGCGAGGAAGAAAGGTGTCAGGATGCCGTGGAGATGGTCAATGCTCTGGCGAAACTGTTTCGTATCAGTATCAGCAAGGGGCACGAATTGATCCCCATTGAAAAAGAAGTAGAGCATGCCAGAAGCTATTTAAAGATCCAGAATTTCCGCTATAAGAATCAGTTTTCCTATGAGTTTCAGGTGGAAGAGGACTGTCTGCAATATTACTGTAACAAGATCACCCTGCAGCCCATTATCGAAAATGCCATCTATCACGGACTGGACCGCATGGTGGATGAAGGACGGATTCTGATCCGCATCTACAGCGAAGGGAAAGATGTGGTCTTCCGGGTGGAGGATAACGGTGTCGGTATGTCAGAGGAACAGTGTCGGTCGATCCTTCATAAGGAGCCGGGAGATAATTCTGGCATCGGCATCAAGAACGTCAACGACAGGATTAAGATTTATTTCGGAAAAGAGTACGGTCTTTCCATAGAAAGCGAACTGGATGAAGGCACTACTGTGATCATACGGATGCCGAAGGTGGAAGAAAATGCAGCGGCAGGATGGGAGAAAGTATGAGAAAACAGAAAATGAAAAAAATACTGTCCCTGCTGGCTGCGGGTGTCCTGCTTCTTATGAGCATGAGTGGCTGCGGAAAAGAAGCTGAGACAGGGAAAACCCAGGTGGCTATGATCGTGAAGTCCACGGAGAGCGCCTTTTTTAAAAGTGTCTTTGCGGGTGCCCGGGCGGCGGCTACGGAATACAATCTGAATGTTACGTTTAACGGCCCGGAATCGGAAGAAGATTATGTGACCCAGAATGAGATGGTGCGGCAGGCCATGGAGGACGGAGTGGATGTGATCGTTTTCTCTGCGGTGGATTACAATGCCAATGCGGAGATCATCGGTCAGGCAGCCCAGAGAGGAATTAAGATCGTTGTCATTGACAGTGATGTCAACAGCAGTATGGTAAGCTGCCGCATTGGGACCAATAACCTGCAGGCCGGTGTGAAGGCGGCGGAAGCAGCTCTGGCGGTGGGAGAAGACGAACTGTATATCGGTATCGTGAATTATGATGTGAATTCCGCCAACGGGCAGCAACGGGAACTGGGATTCCGGCAGACGGTGGAGCAGGACCCGAGAGTAAAGGATATTACCACCATCAATGTCCTTTCCACCACGGAGGATGCCAGAGCGGGAGCAAAAGAGATGCTTTTGTCGGATTCCAGGATCAATGTGGTGGTGACCTTTAACGAATGGACCAGCCTCGGTGTGGGCTGGGCCATCCGGGATCTGGACCGGGGAGACAGGACGCAGGTGGTGGCGTTTGACTCCAATGTGGTCTCTGTGGGAATGTTGGAGACCGGGGAGGTGGATGCCCTGATCGTGCAGAACCCCTATGCCATGGGGTATCTGGGAGTGGAGACGGCGGCGAACCTGATCAACGGACAGACCGGCGGCCCCAGCGTGATAGACACAGCCACCACTATTGTGACCAGAGAGAACATGTACGAGCGGGAGAGCCAGAAGATATTGTTCTCTTTTGAAGAGAGAAAGTAACTATTCAGAACCCCACTCGCAAAACCGCTCTTTCAGAGCTATTCTTTTGCTCATGTGGTTACTTCGCCGAATAAGCATTACATAATTCTTACGAATGCAAGCGTTCGACGAAATTATGTAATGCTTTTCGGCTCTGAATAGTTACAAATTATGTACAGAACATGAACAAAATGTGTACAGAATAGTATATTTTTTAACCCCATGCGTAAGATTTTGTATATCTTTTATGTACAAGATGCCATATAATTACCTCATCAAGAGATGAAACACATACATTTTCATCAAAACAAGGAGGTATTTCATATGAAAAAGTTCATGTCACTACTGTTGGTCGGCATTATGATGCTCAGCCTCGTAGCGTGCGGAAAGAGCGGCGGAGGAAAGGGAGAGTTGAATGTAGGAGTATTCTATTACACCTACAGTGATACATACATCTCCAGCGTGCGTACTGCACTGGATAATGCGCTTACCGAAGCAGGCATCAAGTTCCAGAATTATGACGGCAACAGTAACCAGACCACCCAGAACGAGCAGATCGATACCGCTATTGCACAGGGTACCAACCTTCTGATCGTCAACATCGTAACATCCGGTTCCGTAGACGCTTCCCAGGCCATCGTTGACAAGGCAAGCGCAGCAGGAATCCCTGTAATCTTCTTCAACCGTGCGGTAGAATCCGATGAGGATGAAGGTAAGGTATTAGGCAGCTATGACAAGTGTGCATTCGTTGGAACCGATGCTCCCGAAGCAGGTCATATGCAGGGTAAGATGGTTGGTCAGTATGTAGTAGACAACTTCGATGCTATTGATCTGAATGGCGATGGCAAGATCAGCTACGCAATGTTCATGGGTCAGTTAGGTAACGTAGAAGCAATCTATCGTACCCAGTACGGCGTAGAAGATGCAGATGCAGTGATCACCGCAGCAGGCAAGCCCGCTCTGGAGTACTTCGATGCATCCAATACCGATAAGTATCAGGTTGACCAGGACGGTAACTGGTCCGCAACCGCAGCTAACAACTACATGACCACCAACCTGTCTCAGTACAATGAGTCCGCTGGTAACATGATCGAGCTGGTTATCTGCAACAACGACGGTATGGCTGAAGGCGTTATCTCCGCTCTGAATGACAAGGGCTACAACTTAGGCGATGGCAACTGCACCACCATTCCTGTATTCGGTGTTGATGCAACTGACGCAGCCAAGCAGCTGATCGCAGACGGCAAGATGACCGGTACCATCAAGCAGGATGCAGAAGGTATGGCAAACGGTATTGCTTACCTGGCTAAGAACATCCAGGCTGGCAAGGATCTGATGGCAGATACCGACAGCTTCAACATCTCTGAGAAGGTTAGCAACAAGATCTACATCCCTTACGCTACTTACACCGGAGAATGATCTGAATAACAAGTAAATAAAAGAAGCGGCTGCTGCATCTGGCGGCGGCCGCTCTTTATGTATAGGAGGATGCGTATGGGACAGGAAGTATTACTTCAGATGACAGACATATGCAAGGAATTCCCCGGCGTAAAGGCACTGGATCATGTATCCCTTACCGTAAAAAAAGGAACGGTACACGCGCTCATGGGAGAGAACGGCGCCGGTAAATCCACCTTAATGAAGTGTCTGTTCGGCATCTACAGTAAGGATGCAGGCAAGATCGAACTGGAAGGCAAGGAAGTCAATTTCAAAAATTCCAGAGAAGCACTGAATAATGGAGTGGCCATGGTTCACCAGGAACTGAATCAGGCACTGAAGAGAAATGTCATGGATAATATCTGGCTGGGCCGTTATCCCATGACAGCAGGCATTATGGTCAACGAGCACAAGATGCTGGAAGACACCAACAAGATTTTTGAAGAACTGGGGATCGCTGTAGACCCCAAGAGAATCATGAGTACGATGCCGGTATCACAAAGGCAGATGGTAGAGATCGCGAAAGCGGTATCCTACAACAGTAAGATCATTGTATTTGACGAACCTACTTCATCCCTGACGGAAGAAGAAGTGGAGCATCTGTTCAAGATCATCAATATGCTTCGTGACAGAGGATGCGGTATTATCTATATTTCTCACAAGATGGCAGAGATCCTGCGGATCGCAGATGAAGTCACCGTCATGCGTGACGGTACCTGGATCGCAACAGAGCCTGCACAGAACCTGACTACAGACAAGATCATCAAACTGATGGTAGGCCGTGAACTGACCAACCAGTTCCCGCCCAAGACCAACAAGCCCGGTGAAGTGGCATTGGAGGTAGAACACTTAAGCGCGAGATATTCCTTGCTGCAGGATGTATCCTTTAAGGCTCGAAAGGGTGAGATCGTAGGTCTGGCCGGACTGGACGGCAGCGGCAGAACGGAGACACTGGAGAATATCTTCGGTGTGGCCACCAGAAAAGACGGTGTGATCAAACTGGACGGCAAAGAGGTCAGAAACCGCAATGCCAGAGAGTCCATTAAAAACGGTTTTGCACTTCTGACGGAGGAACGTCGTGCCACCGGTATCTTCGGAATCCTGAATATCCGGGAGAACACGGTGATCTCCAGTCTGAAGAAACATAAAAAAGCAGGATTTTATCTGAGTGATAAATCCATGGAGAAGGACACTGCATGGGCCATTGATGCCATGCATATCAAGACACCTTCCCAGAAGACGAAGATCCGGTCACTGTCCGGTGGTAACCAGCAGAAGGTTATCCTCGGCAGATGGCTTCTCACAGAGCCGGAGGTGCTGATGCTGGATGAGCCTACCAGAGGTATCGACGTAGGTGCAAAGTACGAGATCTACCAGCTGATCATCGATCTGGCCAATAAGGGCAAAGTTGTCCTGATGGTATCTTCGGAGATGCCGGAGCTGCTGGGTGTATGTGACAGAATTCTTGTCATGAGCGGCGGTAAGCTGGCAGGAGAAGTAGATGCCAAAAATACGACACAGGAAGAGATCATGTCTCTTGCTGCAAAATATGTATAGGAGGATATGCGTATGAATCCCGGCAAAGCAATTCAGAATAAAATTAACGGCGTAAAGCAAAATTTTGCAGACTACAAGAAGCTGGACAGCAGAGACAAGAAGACCTA
>QWCB01002223.1_pt1 | contig 16644 bp, 15 predicted proteins | sample 1972511 | NCBI WGS metagenome assembly QWCB01 (sample SAMN09866719, study PRJNA288562) | Human gut metagenome isolate term5_stool, whole genome shotgun sequencing... | isolation source: gut | host: Homo sapiens | place: USA: California
TCAAAACTGATCGTGTACGTTTGCCCTTTCTTAAAACCACCGTCATTTGCCACAATCGCTGTCTTACCATCGTCATAATCAACCGTTCGCTTAAACTCACCTTTTAAAAGATTTTTGTTATACCTCGTAACGCCATCATTACCGATCATGCCAAGTGTCATATTGGTTTTATTTGATACATCATCAAGTTGTCGTCTTAATTGGTCAAGCGTTTGTTCGATCGACTCGGTGGGTAGTCCTAGGTCTTTTAGTTGCTGTTCAAACTCCGCTAGTTTCTTAGCGGATTCGGATTGGATCTGTTCTGCTTTTTGGTTGGCTTCGGTGGCTTGCGTTTCTAGTTGTTTCATCTTGAGTCGGATTTCCTCGGGGGTAATATCCTTTCTGACCCAGTCGCCAATCTCCGCATCATACACCCACATCGTGACCTCATTCGGTCGATCAAGCGTGTGCTTAAACCACAGGTCACCGTTAATCGGATTAGGTACAGGTCGAGGACCGTAAGTTACACGATTGATCCCATTGGCCCGCATCTGAACAATTTGAACCTCAGTCTTAAGTCTTTCTAATTCAGACTTCTGCCTTTCTGAGGCATCGGCAATGGAACCCCCAATTGCTTTCCCAAAGGTCTGTCTCCAGTCACCTAAGGTGACGGAGTAGTACTGTTCGTTAATAGGATCGTAGTCATAGCCAACGCATCGGATTGTTTCATCAATGTCATGAATCGTATACTTAAGAACCAACTCGTCCCCAAAGTTAATCACCGTGTCATCAATAATATTTGTCTTAACTTCAATACTTCTTGCTGGCTTATCAAGATGATCGGTAGAATACTTAAGCTTTGCCCAGTTGATCAGCTCTTGTTCTGTCTTACAATTATTGTTAGTGTACTCCGCTTCATAGATCTGCGAATACTGATCAATCAGTGGACTATCGACCACAACTTTAATCTCACGTTCATTCTCTTTACCCTTAGCGTCTTTAACATAGTCTTTATCATCGGTATCTAGTGTCCACTGACTCTTTGCATAGATTCGAGTCACTAGCTTACGGATCGAGTCTTCCGATTCAAAGTCACTAATATTTTTACGTTCATAAAGGAGGGCATTGGTTCGTTTACCCAGACGCTTCACCATACGCACGTCAAAGCCGTTGAGTAAAAACTCGCTATCCCACCTTGTGGCAATCCGATTGATGATTTCCAAAGCGTTGTAGTAGCCCTCTTGCACTGACCGACTTGTGTCCGTGGTGAAATCATGCACCTCAGATACGCTTGAGTCAAAAGTGTAAGGGGCGATTGAAGATACAAAGTTCGCTTCAAACGCCTTAATCGCTCCGCCACCGTCCGCCCGAGTTAAGCTGAAAGGCTTAACTAATCGCTTATCTAGGTAGTAGAACAACTGCAGGGCTGTCACCTCTACATGATCTTTTTTGGGTAAAACATCAAACACCCTAAACTGATTGGGTCCATCAGGTGTCATTGCCTCGATAATCATCTCGGGCTGTATCTTCTTATAGTTACCTTCTTCATCTAAAGCCAGTTTAAACTTTAGGTAGAATCCTTCCTCCCGAGTGACATGAGCAGCATACGCTCCGTTGATCGGATCGCCGTTAACCGTAAAATCCGTTTGGTGGTTATCATAAACCATGAGCATCATCTAACGCCACCCCCATCGACAAAGCATTTTTATGTTTGTAAAGCCAGCTGTTTTACTAATCAAATTTTCTCCCGGCACAACTTCAATAAAACGGCCCTTAAGTAAATCATTCGCTAGCTCTCCATTCTTTTTATTAACTAGGTTTTGCAAACCGTGCTTACACTCTAGCTCATATTCGCCTCTCAACCCTTTATGGAAGTACATATGATACTGCCCAATCACCAAACTTATTGGCTGAGAAGATTCAGCAGTTAGTGTGATTTTAGGATACATAACCGCATTCGTGTGGTTGGTTACACTTTTTAAACTGGTGATATCAATGGTTTGTTCTTCTTCGTATTCAAAGGGTTCGCAAAGGAAAGTAGCGGTCACCTCATAGCCGTAAACCTCGTCTAGCGGTTTTGATTCGACTTCAACGCTCAGGTAGTTATAGTGCATGTTCGGATCATCATAGCGAGTGAGCGTCCCTTCATCTTTAAACCAAGACTTAAACTGTCTTAACTGGTTCCGATTGACATCATGAATATAGAAGATGAACTGCAAGTCGATGGTATCGTACGCATCAACTGATTGCTTCATAGCTCCGCTTGCGTAGTCCGTTTTTAAAATCTTGTCTTTCTTATTAGCCCTAACTATCCCCGGGACTTCTTCAACGGCCACTAAAAAAGGGAAGTCAGCACTGGACTCCCCATTTAAGATTAAACTATTGAGTTTGATCATACTGTTCTCCCCTTTCTAAAGAGTGTAGACATTTCAACTTCTCGCTTGAATTGTTGTCCGACTTGTTTAGCTAGCAGTTCGACATCTCGTTCATCACGAATAGTAATATCACTAACGGCTACATTAACGTTGATATTCGTTCCACCGCCAGCGCCGTTCTTATTTTTCATATAGTTAGCGATGGCTCCTTCAACCCCTCGCATTTTTTCACTTGAGGATAACGGTGTTATTGAAACACCTCTTTTAGTAACGTGGAACAACTCAGGTCCTGCCTCTCCAACAATCCCCATGTAACCATGAGGAACCGCACCACCATTAGCGAACATACCGCCCCACTGAACATTCCCACCTTCAGCGAACGCTCCGATATGTCCTCCCGTGGCGTGGCGACCGATCGTTTTATACTTCTTCGTATAGACGGTCGTTAAGAAAGATGTCTTATTGTAGGCGGAGTTTAGAGCTGCGACCCAAGCGTTCGCCTTATCGGTGTTACTTGGAAGCCCAAGAGCGGAAGTGGTTAAAGTACTTGATTTATCCGTAGCGTTACCGACCGCCGTATTCCAATCTTTTAGTTTATTGGTATTACTTGGGAGGTTTGGTGCTTGGGTAGTAGCCGTTGACGTTTTACTTTTCATCGCTTCAACTGTTTTATTCCAAGTCTTTAATTTATCACTATTACCTGGCAACCCAGGGGTCGTTGTCGTGGCCGTTGAGGTTTTGTTTTGCATTTTCTCAACTAGCCCATTGTAAGTCTTAATCGCTGAGTTCGCCTCAGTCACACCACTCATGGTAGTCGTGATGGTCGTTGTCTTCGACTCAGGAATACTTTCAATTTGCTTCTTATAAGCGGCTAGTGATAAAGCCCCCAAGGCGTTCCCGATGGCACTAGCGATCGAAGTAGAGAGTGAGGTTGTCTTGTTGTCTGGGACTGAGTCAACTTCTGACTTAACTTGATGGGCGGTTTCAGAGGCATTATCAGTAGCATTCAAGAAGATGTTAGCTTGCTTACCGTCTACCTCTTGCAGTTTAGTTCCTGTGTCTGTCATGACTTGCACATACTGTGTATCATCCGCCGATACCGTAACAAGCGGATTCTTGTTATTAAGGTTATCCGCCAACTGTCCGGCATTGGTTAAAGTCGCTTCAGCGGAAGTCGCTTCTGCGGTCACCGTCATATTAGCGTTCTTACCGTCTAGAGCGGTTCCTTTAGCGACTACTTCATCAAGTTGTTGATTGGCTAGTTCGGTTTGGGCTTGGATGATTAATTGCTTAGCTTCATCCTCGCCTATCTTTTCCCATTCATTTACGGTACTAGCCAGCAAATTCCTAGCTGTTTCGGTTTTAGCGTTAACGATGTAAGTCTTAGCTTCTTGGTCGCTCATGCCCTTCCACTTCATAAGGATGTCGGTTAGCTTGCTTGAAGCTGTTTCGGTATTAGCTTCTACACTAACGCTTGCCATTTGACCGTCAGTTTCTTGAACTTCTTCTTTCACATTCTGGACTTTCTGCTTGGTCTCTTCAACACCTTGAGACTCCGCTTTAACTAGCATGTCTTTAACGTCTGACTCAGGAATGTTTGAATACTTGGCAACAAGTGCAGTGATTTTATCCATCGCATCGGGTGCGTTGGTATCAATATTGGCAAACTTGCTAACGAATTCCGATTGATTCCATAACCCTTGTTCCTCAATCAGTTGAGCGATGGGAGTTCCCTCAACTTGCGTTCTAAGGACTGCCGCTTTTTGGTCAATAGTCATGTTTTGCCAAATGCCCAAAGCAAAAAGCAGATTATCAACTTGTTCTGTTCCTTCTGCATTGACGATTGCTTCTTTTATGTCGGGCGATAAAGAGTCCCAGTCGACACCTAGGGCTCTTACTAGCTGTTCAAGCTCGTCACCACCTCGCCCTTCAACTTGGGCAATTTTCTCTTCAAGCGTTAAGCTATCCCATTGGTCGATCAAGTCGTTGATCTCCATCAAATCTTCTTTACCGTTGACGTTGGCGTCAAAATTTTTCTCCCCTGCTTGCTTAGCCACATAATCATCGATCGCTTTATTTAAGATATCGATTTTTTCAGATGCCGTTTTAGCACTAGTGATCTGCTTGACAGTCGCTTCATCAATAATATCCTTCTGCTTCATAAACTCTAGAGCCGTTGTATTCGTCAAGGCCTGTAAGTTTTCAGACAGCACACGTTGAACCGCTTCGTTCTCACTAGCCGATTGACCCATCGCTTTAGTCATCTTACCTAGAGAAGTCATAACGGATACGACTTCTTCTTCTCTGAGTGATCTTCTCTTAGCGGCTGCGTCTCTCATAATGGAGTTAATATTTTCGGCCGACTGGCGAACTTGTTGGCTAAGCTTATCGTATTTGCTGTTAATTTGAGCGATCTCTTGATCCAGTTGTGCGTCCGACAATTTTAAATTATCTTTCTTACTTTGAGCCGCTTCAATCTGTGCTTGCCGTTGCTGTTCAAGCCCTTCTACAACTGCATTGGTCGTATCGTTAACCGATTGGATCACTGCATTAGCATAGTCATCATTAATTTCAATCCCACTTTGACACGCTTCAGAAACCTTTGACATGATCGAAGTAGTGGCCGTTCCGTATTTACGGTAAGCCGCTTCGGCTTTAGAAAGCTCCGCCTCACTTGTTACACCCATCTCTTTGAGGGCGTTGGTGATATGTCGCATGTAGTTAAGGTAATTCTTTCCATCAATGTTGATCCATTCACCAATAGACCCTTGCCAAGTCCATTTTTGGAACTGCGAATCGATCATATCTTGAGCTTGACGGTTATTATCCATTAAAGATTTTTGAATTTCACGGACTGACTCAGCCGTCTCTTTATTCGAGTTTCTAAGATTTTGTAGCCCACTCATTGCCGAGTCGAACCAATTTTGATACGCACCTTGAGTCGCATCAACTGCGTCTTGGTGTTCACGCATTGGCTCGGTCGCTTCATGCCATATGGCTAGTCCGACGGCAGCGATTGCTCCAGCCGCTAAAGTTCCGCCAGCTACCCAAGGGTTACTAAATAGACTCGCAGCGTTCCCTGCCGAGCTAGCCTTTCCTGGAATATCGTCTAAGACATCAGCCGTCTTCTCAAGTGATTTAGGTGTAGTAATCTTACCAAACCACTGAATCATACTACTGATCCCTTTTGAAACGCCACCGACTGTGGTAATGATATTACCAAGTGTAGAAGCAACAGGACCGATTGCAGCTAGAAGCAGACCGGCACTTACAATGAATTTCTGAGTGCTGCTATCCATCTTTGTAAAGGCAGATACCCAGTTAGTAGCCGTGTCAACCACTTCCATAAGTATCGGTAGGACGTGATTCCCTAGCTCGATTCCCATGTCACGAAGCTTCGCCTTATTTTGTTCAAATTTGAACTCGGGCAAGTCTTTCATAGCGTCTGCGATTTCTTTAGTGGCTCCGGCTGCATTCTTAGCCTCTCCGGTCATTTCCCGAAGGGCGTCACCCCCGGCGTTAACCAAAGCGTTCATTGCGGACTGTGATTCCGTACCGAATGCTTGAGCAATTAAGGCTGCCTTTTGTTCGTTCGTTAGATTCTTGGTGTTAGTCGCAATCTTATCTAGGATCGTTGGAAAGTCAATAAGTCCTTTTTTATAATCATCGGTATTGATTCCCAACTTCTTCATCGCTACTGCATTTTGTTTTGAGGGCTTTAAAAGTCGGGTCAATGCTCCACGCAAGGCCGTACCACCTTGACTTGCTTGAATCCCGTTATCAGATAAGATCCCTAGTATTGATGCGGTCTCACCCACGCTCATATTCAGTGTCTTTGCAACGGGACCCACGTAAGCTAGCCCCTCTCCTAAGTCATAGAAACCTGAGGAAGTCGCATTAGCAACATAGGTTAATGTATCAACCACAGACTGTGTATTCTTCAAAGTCTCGTTGGTACTCTTACCTTTAAGCTGGAACTGGCTTAATACATTAGCCGTTGTCCCCATGACCGTTCCTAACTCTTCACCCGAAGCGATCGAAGCGTTTAAGACGTTCGGCATCATACCCATGACTTGATTTGAGGTATAACCGTTACGAATCAGCTCGGTCATGCTCGCATTAATATCAGAGGTATACTTACCATAATCAATTGCCCACTTACGAGAAGACGTCCCTAAAGCGTCCATCTCTTTGCGGATACTAGCTGTAATCTTACCGCCACCCGCAATTAAAGGCCCCATTCGCCCGATCTCGGTTTGGAACTGTCCGGCTTGTTTAGCGGCTAATCCAAACCCTGTAGCAATCGGAACGGTAAACCGTTTAGTCATAGCTGACCCAAAATCAGTGATCTTCCCACCAATCGTTTGAGCGGTTGTTCCAAAATCACGAAGCTTCTTAGCCGTATCTGCATATCTTCCGCCTTGCTGACGCCACTTTTCGTGTTCTTTCTGCATCTGATTCGTCAAGCGTTGGCTAGCTAATTCACTTCGATTGATTTGATCTGGAAGCTTGGCTAGTTCTTTTTCAGTGGCACTTAACTCTCTGGATAGCTCTTGATACTCGTCCTTGAGTTGACCAGTTACATATTTATGGTCTTCCCATTCTTGCTTAACCTTTTGCGTCTCAGGGTGCATTTCCCCCATCGACTTCTTAAGATCTTTGTATTTCTTTTCAAGTCGAGAAGTCTCTTTAGAGTAATTTCTATAGGCGTCTCCAACGCTCTTTACCTTGTTAGGCAATGTTTTATAGGTTTGTGACAGCTTTTCTTGAGCGTCTCTTAAGGCGGTCGTCTTCTTCTTAGAAGCTTCAAGCTCTTTACCAAAGGCAGTTTGACGCGTCTTATAAGTATCGGTTATCCGTGCATTATTCCCTAACTGAGCCATAGCCAGTTTACTTTCGGTACTCAAAGCTTTCATCTCTTGACTAATACTTTTAATACTCGCACGATAAGCTGCTTCACCAGCTACTGTTAAGCGTATCCCTGTTTCAACTAATGCCATAGTTTAGCCTCCTTTCTAACATAATAAAAAAGAGGGACCCTTAAAAAGATAGTAGGTCCCTCGGATCTGTCACGACTTCAATATCTTCATTGTCCGTTCGCCTTCCTGATAAGCTAGCTGTGGAATTGCCATCTTGATCGAGGAAACCGTTACGAACACCGTATCGAAAGATTAAGTCGTAAACCATATCAAGGTCATGATCATATAGGAATTCTTTCAGTGTCATATGAAAGAATTCTTTGCATAGAAAGTATAAGTTATCCCAATCAGGATCCTCTACTTTCCCTTATCATCACCTTGAGTCATTTCTTCTAAAGCTTTACCAGCTTTCTCATTTACCACACGATTATAGGCGATTAAGAACATTTCGATATCCACAGAGTCCGCCTTTTCGATAAGGTCATCCTCTGTTATGTCTTCAATCCCATTCGCATCAAGAACGCACATAATAAATTTTATCCCTTGAAGAACATCATTCTGCTCTGCTTCTTCCTGGAATTGTTTCTGTGTCATTCCATACTTAGATTGGACATTGATCCATACCTTGTTATTAATCTTAAGATTGTACTCTTTGCCTAATAACTTCGCTTTAAACGTTTTTAAACCATTTGCTACAACACTCATTTAACTCCTCCTAGCTTACAATTTATCCAGGTACAACTGTTCCTTTACATAATTCGAGTGAAGCTTTGTCATAGAACCCTTGTTCCAAAAGCTTGTTACGGTCATAAGCTTTCCGTGTTTCTTCTTCACTCATATCAACGAAGAAAGCAACCCCATTCGAACTAATCTTTTCATCTGTCACCAAGTCAGATTCATAAGTTAAAGGCAAGGCATTGATCGTAAAGGACTTCAATTGTTCTTGGAAGTCATCACGTTCAGTCTCACCATTGATTTCAGAAGGCTTCAATTCACATTTAGGAAAGTTATAGATAACCTCGCCGCCTGATTCGTTAGTAAAGGGAATCGCTAGACGGAAATAGTGTGTTTGTAAGTTTTCAACAATCGCATAAACTCCCTTAGCGATTTCAGCGTATCCAGACATTTTTTCCTCGAACCCTGCCGCTAAGTAACCTGCGTCCAAAGTAATTTCAGCTAGCTTTAATTTCTTAACGTTTGAGTGAGGCTTATTCGATAAGTGAATGATCTTCTCAGCAATCTGCAAGGCTACCCCAACTTTATCAAGAGAGGGTGTTTGAAAAACTTTTTCACCGTAGACTGGCTTTGTTTTGGGTTCGTCTACTGTTGTCATTTCTTGGGTATAGATGTCCCCTGCACCTGTCATTAATTTACGTTTTGTATATTCAACCGTATTTGCCATTATTTAAATAACTCCTTTTCTGTCTAAAAAATTAAGGCACTAGATTCCTCTGTGCCTCTGCTAAATAGTCGTCTTTTAAATCATAAAAAGCAGGACGCATATGCGGAGTAGGCGGTACATAAGTAGCCGTTACTCTGTGATAGCTCCGCTTTCTTTTACCTTTCGAGTCTCTTCTTAATCGATACTTTCTTCCACCTCGGTTATCCAGGGCGTGGAAACCTAGCTCATGGAAATAACCATGAAGCCCTGGCCTAGCTGACCAACCGACCTCGTAGGTATCTCCTGAGGTCTGCTTATCAATACCTGCTTGCCCTTGTCCAGTCCGTTGATGAAGCCCTGCAGCAAAGTTTGACCTCGCTTGCTCCATCATCTTTTCTTGATACTTTTCAGTCGTCTTACGTCCCTCGTCCGTCTTGTCTCCAATCTTATCGAACATCTGAGCGGCTTCATCGAAACCAAAAACCTCAGCCATTAATAGACCTCCGTCCAGTAGTGATAGCAGGCTCGGTTAAAATCCTCGTCAACCACATTAGCCTCTCTAAACTCAGTGACGCTAAGTCCTGCTTTTTCAAGAGCCTCTAAAACTTGATCGAGTATCATGCTATCCTCAACGTCTTGTGGGTGATTAGTAAAGTAGTCAACTTGGTAGATAGGGTGTCGTGTGTGACGCTTATTTGAAAGCTTAAGTGTCGGATTGTAGATCAAAACAAAGTTTAGCCTAGGCAGGTCGTTTATATCGCTATCTGCATACGCTAGTGGGAGGTTTAGTTTACTAAGTGCCTCATAGATCTTCTCTTTCGTAGTCACCGTTCTACCTCCTTCAAGCTTAGTTCCGTTTCTTGCTTTTTAGGGTTGTAGTAAATTCGATAGACTTCATAAGTGCCTTTTTTTATTTTGATAACCCACTTATTGTCGACGGCTTTCTTGCCCCGAATAGCAATTTTCCGAGTAATCTCTGTGTCATCGGCATGCGACCAGTAAATATCCGAGGCGGTTGTTCCTAGCTCTCTGAACCAGTACTTTGCAAGCTCCACCTCGGTATATTCGCCCCGGATCACCGTACCAAACGGATCTTTCTTAGGGATGACTTCACAGACAATCATGCGACCGTCATTATAGACTTCGCGGATTAATTCTTTCTTCTTAAGCATGATTGTCCTCCTTGTCATCTGGAGGCTGATCGGTCATTACTGACCATCGAAGTCCATTAATCTCTTTAAAGAAGTGGTCAAAAAAATGCTCGCTCGCCCCATTCCAGGCAAAACGAACATATTCTTTAATGAGTCGTTTAGCCACTGGATACTCAGCTAACTCAAAGGACCCACAACTCGCTTGTAGAACATTATGTCCATCAGCGATGAGATTATTGATATTATCCCGGTCATCTTCGTCAGCGTGTAGATACATCATCACCTCATCGTCTAACTCCATAATTATTCCCCTTTCAACAGCTCAATTAGCTTGTCTCGTCCTAATTTGGCATCGTATTTAACGCCTCTCGTATCTAATTCATGCTTGATTTCTTGAACGGTGGCACTCTTTGCGACACCATAGGTTTTAATCTTTTCAGCTCGTTTCTTATCCCCTACCCAAAGCTGACCCGGTTCATAGCGCGGGCCATTTTGAGTATCAAAGAAGGTTTCTTCTGTCATAAGTACTTCCATGCTTATCTCTCCTTACTAGGGTACAACTGTTTCACTGGCTGGGATCTTAATATCATAGATTTGAGCCGCATAGTTATCGATTGGCTTACCATCTCCAAACAAGTCAATTGCTTTAAGAGTCGCACGTTCTATCACGAAGCGTTCTTTCGATTCATAGATACGGTTAGCAGATGATACTGTCGCATCATATTCGCCGTCTACATAAGCAATCAGCTTGTTAACAGGCACTTCATTCGATTCAATAATATGATCTTGTGGAATGAAAGGTAGATTCGTTACAAATACTCCGGCTGCGTTTTGAGTAGTAACACGCCCTACAATATCGAAGTAGTTCTCAGGATTCACAATTAGGTAAACTTTGCCGCGCACTTTACGGTTACGTTTTTCCGTCTTTTCTTCTCCTGCTAAATTCGTGTACTTAAATTCATACTTAGACAAGCCTTTCATTAAGGCGGACAACTCGCCAACCATGGTCTGGGCATCTTTAAAAGTTAAAGTGCCTGCTACTTTCTTATCGGGGTATACTCCCTCAACCACGCTACCTTTTAAGTCTTTCATCAAGCCGATTGGTTGGTCTTTACCTGTTCCAGAGATGATCGCTTCTTCCCACGAATCAGCAACTGCCTCTTGTAAGCAAATGCGAACGAAACGGTCGATCCAAGTAGGACCTAAATCTAAAGTGTCATTAGAGATAATGAAATAGGCAGTTAAGACGTGAAGTGTGGTAGTAGAGGCAGCGAAAGAAGCTTCTAATTGCCCTTCAAGATTCTTATGTAGTGATCCCCAAACGGCTTTACCATGGCGCTTACCAGTAATGATCTTCTGACGTCCTACACCAGGTACAAACTGGATCAAGCGTAGCAACGGACGATCTTCTTGGAGATCTTTAAAGACGCGTTCAACGATTGTCTCAGGCATTAATAAGTCATCGAACTTGCCGCCCGATTTTTTAACATCGTTGTAGTAACGGGTTTCTTCTGAAGTCAAAGTGCGAATACCACGGTTTTCTAAAATCTGTTTATCGGTTACATTGCGTAGCTCTTGATACTCACGTAAAACTTGTTCGTTAGCTTTCTCAGATACATTAAACACGAACTCAGCCATTGCTTTAGCCGATTGTTCTGCCGATGCGTCCTCTTTATTGAATTCATTTAAGAATTGTTCTGTTAACTCGTCAACCGTTAACATTGTTTGTTTTAATTTATCCATTCAATTTAAACTCCTTTATTAAATAATCTTTGTAAGTTGTTGCCTTTCGGCTTATCTTCTTTCAATCCTTCGAATTGAGCTTTCATTGCTTTTAAATCTTCAAGTATCGCTCTAACATCATCACTAATCTCAATTTCAACCATTGCTTGAGCTTTAGGCTTTGTCTTAACCTTATCAGCAAAGCCGTCTTTGACTGCTTCTTCAGCGGTCATCCATGTTTCAGCTTTCAAAAGATCTGAAACAAAACTCTTATCAAGGTCAAGTCGTTCAGCATAGATTGAGGCGAGGCTATCATCGAGCTTGTCCATCATTTCAATGGTCTTCAGCAATTCAGTCTTGCTTCCAATGGCAATCGTCCACGCTTCATGAATCATCATCATGGATCCCGTACACATCACAATTTCATCTGCCCCCATCGCAATAATGGAAGCAGCCGAAGCGGCAAGACCAGTCACTTCAACGGTTACTTTGTCTTCGTAACCTTTTAGCATGTTGTAGATTTCGACACCAGCAAAGGCATCGCCACCGCCAGAGTTGAGTTTAATTACAACTTCTCCCGAAGAAGCATCTAACACTTCTTGAATTCGGCTTGGGTAGATATCATCATCACACCAAGCGTATTCGTTGCTTACAACATCTCCCGACAAAACCAATGTAGTTTTGCCTTCTATCACCTCAGCTTTAAATTGAGGTTTAATTTTTGACCGTAGCTCTTTCCATTTTTTATCCAATTTATCACCTCCGTTATAGCTGCATTTCGCCATCATCACTAAGTGGTGCCATATTTCTTGTTATAAAGCGTTTGTTAGTAATTGGCGTATCTTCCTTTGGTTTACCCAAAATTTCATTAATCATGTCGATTGTCCATACTGCCGACTCCATCATTGTCCGAACGTTCTTAGCCATATCTAGCTCACTGTTGTATTGAAGCTGAATCGTATTATAGTGCAGTTGCTTTGCCTCTTTGATCTCTTTTTGACTAAAATATTTAGCATTGATTTCAGTCACGATAATCTCCATTAAAGGCTTTATACAGAAGGCAACAAACGCTTCTCTATGTTGGCTAATATCAGCCAAATCGCCACTAAACAGTAAAGGCGGTACTTGGAGAATGTTAGCAACTTGCTTAATATACATGTTCTCAAGATCTCCAATTTCCGTCACAGACCGACCTAAGAAAGACTGAGACTTTTCCTCAATGTCATAATCTAATTGCCGAGGAAGGATCGCAACTTGCTCGTTTTCAATCTCGTTCCTAAATCCGTTCAGGTATTTCTTGAAGTCTTTCAGCTGCTCTTCTTGGCTCTTGTCAGACCCTTTTAAGAACTTGAATTGCGAATACAACCTGATTTGCTGTTCCCTCATATGAACACCAATCATACGCTTGAACAGTTTGGCATATTCATCGTCTAAATTCCGAATAAACTTTTTCAGCTCCGGATTGAAATACTTGAAATGAAAGACTTCCTTAGCTTGGTAAGTCTTCTGCATAGCAAAGTCACCTACCGTGATATCTTTGTAGAAGTAGCCTTCCATCTCTTTTAAGCGTTCTATCGAAAAGCTGTCGGCTATATATAACTTACTACCGATCGGAATGACCAGGCATTCCCCTTCAAGGATCAATTTCTTAATGACCTGCTCTCGAAAGTCTGCCGCATTCAAATTATCGTTTGCTTTATAATTCATTCGGTAATTTAAAGTCTCGTCTTTCGAGCTAAAGCTAACTAGGAAACTTGAGGCCGCTATTTTACCAACGACGGTATCAAGAGCTGCTTGCCTTAGATGCGTATCTTTGTAGGTCGAATACAATTCATCCCAGACAGAGACCTTTGCATTTGTTTGAGCTGCAGGTCTCGGTAAAGTAAAAACATTTCGTATATAGTCAATTAACCCAATTTTCATCCACCACCTTTACTTTCAAATCGCCGTAACCCAGGCGTGGGAGATATTGGATCACCTCCGTTTTGCCATTGCGACATCAACAATTTTTAAGGGCATTCCAACACCTCCCATTGTTAATTTGCCTAGTTTACCGACATTCGACAGGTCAAATTCCTAAAAGAAAGAGCCGAGGATAAACTCCTCAGGCTCTTTTTCAATAATCTCGTCAATTCTAAAGAAGGCGTGAAACATCGCCATGAAACCATCAATCTTTCTTCGATTTTCATCTTTTTTATGATATTGCATATTGCCAAAAGGATCCCTCTTGACATAGACATTATTGGTATACCAATTCATCAGCGGATTCTTACCCCAACGGATTCGATGTTCTGCAAAGACCACTTCGATTTTAGGTGCGATTAAGGCTTCAACAGATTTTGTTCGTCTGATAAACTCCACTTCAAAGCCAGCATCTTCAAGAGCCTGTCTGACATATCCCATTCTGAAGGTGTCGCCAACTACTAAATTCAAGTTGTAAAGATCTGCCATCTCAATAATCCAATCAACAATATGATCAATGCCAATGACTGGCTCATCAACTACCGTCAATAAGCCTTGGGCTTCCCATCTAGGAATCTCTTTACTGATCTTGAGTTGATAGTTATCCAAGAATCCTTTTCGGATGAAAGAATGCGTGATCCAGTAATACATCTCATCAATCTTAAAAAGAAGCCCCACGGCAGCAAAGTCTTTAAGGGAAGCAAAGTCCAACCCAATAACAGCGGTTTGACCAGTTAAGTCTGGCAATTCTCGGTTAGCTGCCATGATTTCAGCACGAGTAGCGATAGAGCTTTCTAACTCGACATCGGATATATTCATCCGCTTGGTTAGCCAGGTAGGCTTATCCCGTTCTCCACGTTGAACTTCTCCCCACTGTTTCTTAACCGTTGAGAGTAGCCCTTTAGCGTACTTGCTCATTGGTTCATGGAACATCGGATTAGCTTTTTGCCAACACGATTCATCTTCAACCTCTTCTTTAGTGTCCAGAGTGCATATCCACGGGAACATGTTACTTTTTAACTCCGTATCTTTTAAGATCTCTCGAGCCTTCGCCAATTCTTTATCGTAAACGCCGTCCCGAACATAACCATTTGTGGAAATATAAAAGGTTCTTGGAGGTTGCACTTTACCCAAGCCATCTGTTAACACGGTGATAATGTCGTAAGTTTGGTACTGGTGAATCTCATCAAAGATAACCACGCCGTGAGCAAAGGAGTCCTTAGTATCTGGGTTACTAGTTAAGTACTCTATAGTTGAATAAGTTTCAGTATTGAGTATCTGTGCTAGACCGTTCTTAAATTCTCCAGTCTCTTTATTGGTCAATTCAGAGTTGCGTTTCAGCATATTATGAATTTCCATAAAGGACTTCTTAGCTTGTCGTTCTGAGTTAGCGACTACTGCCGCATGATACTCATTCACCCCATGCAATGAGCTGATAAAGTAGGCTAACAAAACGGAGATTAGTCCGTTCTTGCCTGCCCCCCTTGCCATTGTCCAAAAGAAGACATCGAACACAAGGGTGCTATCGTCAAAGTATAGGAACACAAAACAGATCAGAAACTTCTGAAAGGGCTCGAGCTCAAAAAACCACTTCTCCGCAAATTGGACAAAGTGGTTAATTTGTAACGCATCAAAATGAACATCACTACGACTCAGCACACATCTTTCTAAATACTCAATGAGCTCGATGCGTTCCTTGTTTAATTTTATTTGATTATTTCGCCACTGATTAATATACGCATCGACGTATGGATGAGAAATCATATCAGACTAACTTTCTTCGTTTCGCTATTAATCAGTGCAGGCTTTTGAGGTGGTTTTTTCTTAAAATTAATGGTCTTTCCAGTGGCATTTATTTGAGAGTTGATGCTCTTAAACTCGGCTAACAAAGGAGAAGCTTTCTCAAACTCTTGCGAGCCGTTAATCGTCGTTGACAAGAAATCTGTCTTCTTAATTTCTTTATCGAGATCTCTCGCAAGCTTAACAAGACTGCAATAGCGTTCGACTTTTTCAACTTCTACAAGATCCTCTTTATCAATTCGACTCATCATATACTCTTTCAATCGTCCTATCCCTATTGCCATTGCTAAACTCCTTTCTTTTTTTGATTAGCCCCCCTATTGGTTAAAATTGGTCAAATTATTCATATTTCATCGGAAAAGACCCCACGCCCGCTGAAGAGGGCTTACAGATTTACTGAATTATTTTATGGGGTAATGATTAACTAAAATATAATGAATATTGCTCAATCAATTTAATTCAATTAAGCAACAACTGATATTCTACCACCACTCGTCATTCCATCTAGCCGACTCACTTGTAATGAAGTGAATACTGTTGTGACATTCAAGACAGACAGTAATCAAGTTATCTTCCTTCAGTCGTTCACTTGGATAGTACTCTATAGGTTTAATATGATGAACGATCAACCCTTTACCTAGCTTCCTACCCTTTGAGTCAGCCCCTAGGTTCAGTCTGCCCTTAGACTTACACACTTGACACTCGTAGTTATCTCTCTCCTTAGCTCTTTGAGATAGCTTCCGCCAAGGATACGACCAATAGAATTGATCCTTATCCATCTCGCGTGATGGTAAGTCAGGATGAGCCAGACGCTTAAGCTCGTCCAATAAATGATCACTGCTTTTAATGAACGGCTCTAGCATAGTCCGGTCTCCTTTTCAGTCAACTTTTTTGCATAATAAAACCACCGACCGATTAGGTGGTGGTTAGTTATTTCAAAAACACAATATTTTCAATATCATCTACTTTTAATCCATATGAACCGCTTTTAGTTCCAATAAAAAAGGTGTCACATTGTTCATCTTCATCAATATTTTTCCATCATTTAGACCAAGAGTTTTGTTTCTTCCCATCACCGGGAAAATACTCTAACGTACAATGACAATGCGCATGTCGTCTGAAGATTCTCCTGTTTATGTTGTCCTTGTTATAGAGAAATTTTCCCACTCATCAACTCAGGCAACAAAGCGTCCCTCAATTCGCCAAGATATTCACTCTCCATGTTATTCAGAAACATAATATGTGACTTCCACATATTGAATAGTATCACCATCATTTCCGACTGGATTTCTTTGTCATTTTGCTTAAATTCCATCTGATTCTTGTTTTTCGTTAATTGTAAATAGTCTTTAAGG
>QWCB01002227.1_pt1 | contig 16620 bp, 14 predicted proteins | sample 1972511 | NCBI WGS metagenome assembly QWCB01 (sample SAMN09866719, study PRJNA288562) | Human gut metagenome isolate term5_stool, whole genome shotgun sequencing... | isolation source: gut | host: Homo sapiens | place: USA: California
GGTTTGTTTGCCATGCACTAATTTAATTACTCAAATAATCAAATAACCTGAAATTAATTTCAGGTTATGCTTGACTTTTGTTAGCAGGTTTTTGTGCAAGATTTGCTAGACAACAGTTGCAAGACACACATGGTACAGAACTAAAGCAAACATCTCGCACGAATATCTTAGTTAAAATTTAATGTTCTCATTTGCTCAGCCTCACTTCAGAAATCTTCTTTTTTAAAAAAGCAAAATGAAGATTTCCTCGTTCGAAGCGTCGCTCATAAGAAGCATTAAATTTTATATGATGATATTCTTAGCTTCGAATGTTTGCTTTAAGGTTTTGTGGTGTTGATGATTGCAGGATAAGGGATAAAAATAATTTAGAAGATTTCGTTAGACGAGAGGAAAAAATAAAAGAAATATTAGGATACTTATCACCAGTAGAATATAGAAAGAAAAATGTAGCATAAAAATTTCTAACCCTATGGGTAGGATAGGACAAAAGAAAACCAGAGACAAATATTTCTAAATGTCTCTGGTACAAAGTCCAACTTTTTGGGGTCACCTTAGATCTACAAGGGCATATAAATAACCTAAGAAGTAAAAACACTGAAATATATAAGACCATAAAAGAAAATAGTCAAAAGATAGAAGACCTTAACAAATGTTTAGCCTATGCAAAGACTGTAAGAAAAACAAAAGCAACCTACCAAGAATATGAAAACAATAAAATATTCAAAGAAAGCTTCTACAAGAATAATCAAAAGGAAATAGGCCAACATATAAGAGCAAGAAACTTAATTGAAAAAATCAGTGGAAAGAAAAATTTAAGAGAAAAAGAATGGTTAGAAGAAATCAAAAACTTAGAAGATGAAATCAGTAAATTAAATACAGAGTCAGAAAAGATAAAAGAATATAAGCAAGATAGTGATAGTTTTAATAAAAAAAGACAAATAACCAAAGACTATTATGATACATCTGAGCTAGTAGGAAAAACTCTCCTTGCCTTAGTAAATCTACCAGCAAGAAAAATGATGGGAGTAAAAAGTCAAGGAATGCTACTATCAGCAATTCATTAAGAAGACGACGAGGAAAGATTAAACCTAATCATGCTTTTAAATAGGATTCCTGCAGGAGCAAAATATACTAATTAAAGATTTTAAAAGACGGTAGACAATCTATCGTCTTTTTGTGCAATCTGTAAATAATTTAATTTTTAAATATAAGTATTTTATTCATAATAATTATTTTTTAGTTTTTTTATTATTATAGTAATTATTAAAATCAATTCTATTTTCCAATAATCATGGGAAATAGCATATTAAACTAAATTTGAGCCTAGTTCTTTACATAATCGGAAAGTTTAATTGATGAAAAACCAGATCCTAAAGTTTTTATAACTGTGGTTTAGGCTTGCTTTAAGATCTGCAAATTTATTTGTATTCCTTTTTTCTTTGTCTAAAAAATTTATCTATAAATTCTTCTCTTGTTTGCGAATCCATTCCTTTTGTTGCGTCTATTATAAAGTCACCTATGAGACTTAAAGATTTTTTTAAACTTGTATCTGAAAAATTTAAATTCTTGTAAATACTATCTTTTGATTGTATGACATTAGATTTTTTTTTGTCAGTATTTATATTATTATTTTCTTGAATATTATTTTTATTGTATCTAGAATCAATATCTAGGCTCAATATAATAATCTCCAAAGTATTTCTAAAAGCTTCCTTATTTAGGTGTATAGGTAGCTTGTAAATAATATCATCTATTAGTATATTTCTTTCATTTACATCCATAGAGCTTATGGTCTCAATTTGCTTTAGGATATTTTCTTTTTCTAAAAATCTGATTACAGAACTCTCTCCAATACTAGGACCTAGGTCTTTGACATAGGCAGTTAGCCTGCCTGAGAAAAAAACCTGGCTTCCAAAGTTTTTGTAAATATAGTCTAGACATGGTCTTAGGTCTGTAAATTCATTTGTATGTGTATATTTTTTATTCATATTAACATCCATTTTTATTTTAAATAGTATTTATTTTAAGCTTTACAAGATAATACTTAGAAATTCTACCTCAGGCACTTATCTTCTATGAATTATTACATCGCTGTCAAAAGCCTTTTTATCAACATATTCAATTTCATTAGGTAAATAAATTTCTTTAATATTATTATAGGTAAAAGCATCGGATTCTATAGATTTTACACTTGCTGGTATATTAAGGGTCTCAATCTTGTTAGCATAAAAAGCCCACTTTCCAATAGACTCTAAGCCTTCTCCTAGTGTTAATTCTTTTATTTGATTTCTTATAAATGCAAAATCGCCTATAGACTTTATACTTGCAGGTATATTAAGGGTTTTAATTATATTATCTGTAAAGGCATAATATCCAATAGACTCTAAGTTTTCTCCAAGTATCAATTCTTTTATTTGATTTCTAGCAAATGCATAATCGCCTATAGATTTTACACTTTCAGGTATATTAAGGGATTCAATTTTATTATTACTAAAAGCACTAACTCCAATGGACTCTAAGCCTTCTCCCAGTGTCAATTCTTTTATTTGATTTCTAGCAAATGCCTCACTGCCTATAAATTTTACACTTGTAGGTATATGAAGGATTTCAATTTTATTATTGATAAAAGCCCATACTCCTATAAACTCTAATCTTTTTCCAAATGTAAAATCTTTGATTTGATTCCATCCAAATGCAGAATCACCAATAGATTTTACACTTTCAGGTATATTAAGGGTCTCAATTTTATTATCCCTAAAAGCACTATATCCAATATACTCTAAGCTTTCACCAAGTGTTAATTCTATAATTTGATTACCTTCAAATGCCCAACTGCCTATAGATTTTATGCTATTAGGTAATTTTAAAAATTCTATCATATTATTAAAGAATGCTGAGTCTCCTATTATTTCAACCCCTTGAGGTATTTCTATATTTTCGATTCTAACATAATGGTTATAAAATGCACCATCAAGTAATAAGCTATGTTTTTTATCTGATTCGATATCTTCAACACTTTTATAAGCAAAAGAATAATCTCCTATTTTTTTCACTTGGACTCCATCGATTTGTGCTGGTATTATTACGTTTGTGCTTTTGCCTAAGTATCTTACAATAGTGCCAGTAGCCCTATCAAACTCAAAGTCTGAAGGAGGGTTGGCTGGTGTTTGACTTTCTTCATTATTGATTTTATTTTCTAAAGTTATGGTATTGAATCTATTTGTATTAGAATTAATAAAGGTATTTTCCCTAGCTTGATTGCCACCAAGATCTACACCTAGGCTTAGTATTATAATCTCTAGGGTACTTCTAAAAGTATCCCTATTTAAGTGCATAGGTAGTTTATAAATTATGTCATTTACTAGGATATTTCTATCCTTTATATCCATAGATCCTATAGTCTCTATTTGCACTAGGATATTTTCTTTTTCTAAAAGTCTTATAATAGAAAACTCTCCTAGACCTGGACCTAGGTCTTTGACATAGGCAGAAAGTCTGCCTGAGAAAAAAACCTCTTTCCCAAAGTTTTTGTAGATATATTCTAGGCATGGCCCAAGTTCTGTAAACTCATTTGTATGTGTGTATTTTTTATTCATTGTATATTTCACCTTTCAAATTAATAATAACTTATATTTATAAAAATATTAAAATCCAAATCTATTAAAAAATGATTTTTTTCTAATTATTACGTTTTTATCAAAGGCATCCTTTTCAATGTTTTCAATCTCATTAGGAACAATAATTTTTTTGATATTATTAGAGGTAAAAGCATCTGCTTCTATAGATTTTATACTCTTTGGTAGTTCAAGTCTCTCTATCTTATTATCATCAAAAGCATATTTTCCAATAGCCTCTAAGTTTTCACCTAGTGTCAATTTTTTAATTTGATTATTTTTAAATGCAGAAGCGTCAATAGATTTTACACTAGCTGGTATATTAAGGGTTTCAATTTTATTACTTCTAAAAACACTCTTACCAATAGACTCTAAGTTTTCACCCAGTGTCAATTCTTTAATTAGATTATTTTCAAATGCAGAATCGCCAATAGATTTTACACTTGCAGGTATATTAAGGGTTTCAATTTGATTATCCTGAAAAGCACCATTTTTAATAGACTCTAAGTTTTCACCCAGTGTCAATTTTTTAATTTGATTTTTTTTAAATGCAGAATCACCAATTCTTTTTACTTTAACCCCATCGATTATTTCTGGTATTCTTACATTCTTTCTTTGTCCTAAATATCTTACTATAGTGCCAGTACTCCTATCAAATTCAAAGTCAGAAGGAGGATTGGCTGGTGTTTGACCTTCGTCATCTTTATTATTACTGAAAGTAAACTCTCCAATAGCCTCTAAGTTTTCACCCAATGTCAATTCTTTAATTTCATTATCGTAAAATGCATAATCGCCAATAGATTTTACACTTGCAGTTATATTAAGGGTTTTAATTTTATTAAACGAAAAAGCAAACTCTCCAATAGCATCTAAGTTTTCACCCAGTGTCAATTCTTTAATTTCATTATCGTAAAATGCATAACCGCCAATAGATTTTACACTTGCAGGTATATTAAGGGTCTCAATTTTATTACCCTCAAAAGCACACTCTCCAATAGAATGTAAGCTTTCTCCTAGTGTCAAGTCTTTAATTTGATTACCTCTAAATGCTGAATCGAAAATAAATACTAAACTTTCTGGTATATTAAGGGTCTCAATGTTATTATCCTCAAAAGCATAGTAATCAACAGACCATAAGTTTTCTCCCAGTGTCAAGTCTTTAATTTGATTTCTCCTAAATGCTGAATATTGAATTACTGATACACTTGCTGGTATATTAAGGATTTTAATTTTGTTATACTCAAAAGCACCCTCTCCAATAGAATGTAAGCTTTCTCCAAGTGTTAAGTCTTCAATTTGATTGTTAGTAAATGCATAATTGCCTATAGATTGTACACTATCAGGTATATTAAGGGTTTCAATTATATTATGCTCAAAAGCACTAATTTGAATATATTTTATACTATTAGGTAATTTTAGTAACTTTATTCTATTATTATAGAATGCTGCACAACCTATTGTTTCAACCCCTTGAGGTATTTCTACATTTTCAATTCTAATGTAATCACGGAAGGACCACATTTTAGGTAATAAGCCACGTACTTTAGCTACTTCAAAATCCTGATTATTACCATAAGCAAAACAAAAATCCTCTATTTTTTTAACTTGGACCCCATCGATTTTTGCTGGTATTATTACATTCTTGCTTTGGCCTAAATATTTTACTATAGTGCCAGTACTCCTATCAAATTCAAAGTCAGAAGGAGGATTGGCAGGTGTTTGACCTTCGTCATCTTGATATATTATTAAATCCTTTTGAACATTGTTATTATCTTCGTCTCGATCATCTTCTAAAGCCATGATTTTAAAATTGTTTGTATTAGAACTTACAGGAGAATTTTCTTGGATTTGAATTTTCTTTTCTTCAAGTTCAACGCCCATGGACAATATGACAATCTCCAAAGTACTTCTAAAGGCCTCCTTATTTAAGAGGTTAGGAAGCTTGTAGATTATATCATTTACAAGGAAATTTCTATCATTTACATCCATAGAGCTTATGGTCTCAATTTGCTTTAGGATATTTTCTTTTTCTAAAAATCTGATTACAGAACTATCTCCAATACTAGGACCTAGGTCTTTGACATAGGCAGTTAGCCTGCCTGAGAAAAAAACCTCTTTTCCAAAGTTTTTGTAGATATATTCTAGGCATGGCCCAAGTTCTGTAAACTCATTTGTATGTGTGTATTTTTTATTCATATTAACATCCATTTTTATTTTAAATAGTATTTATTTTAAGCTTTACAAGATAATACTTAGAATATTTAGCGCAAGTATTTATCTTCTATGAATGATTACTTTTCTATCAAAGGCTCTTTCATCAACATATTCAATTCCATGAGGTAAATAAATTTCTTTAATATTATTATTGGTAAAAGCATCGGATTCTATAGATTTTAGACTTGCTGGTATATGAAGGGTCTCAATCTTGTTATCATAAAAAGCAGATTCGCCAATTACTTCAATACCTTCAGGTATAGTTAATTCTTCTATCTGATTATGCATAAAAGCAGACTTTTCAATGATTTCAATGCTTTCAGGCAAGGTTAATTCCTTGAGATTATTATTTATAAATGCACATTTACCTATCGTTTTCAAAGTGCTTGGTAAAACTAGAAATTCGATTGCATTATTTGAAAAGTCATAGTGTTTAGGCAATTCTTTAATTGTAAAATCGTCCCAAAAATATTTATCAAAATCTTCTACAGTTTCAATATTTTTTGTTGCTTTGAAACAAAAATCATCAATATGTTTAACTTCGACTCCGTCAATTTTATTAGGTATTAAAACCATATTACTACCACCAAGATATTTATTAATTGTTCCTGTAGATTTATCAAATAGAAAGGCGTTATTATAGTAACAACTCTTCACTTTAGGACTGTTTCCATAGTAACAATTCATGACATTTGGATTATCTGTTGGAATAAACACTGGTCCACCTATTTCCACAATATCTTTCTCTATTTCTACAAGCTTTCTGATTATTTTTATTACTTTATTATTATTCAGGGATCTATTTTCAATTAAATTTATTATATTGCTTAAACAAAATTTTATTATATCTTCATCAAAAGCATACTTATCAAACATTTCTATTTCACTATAAAGAGTTAGTTTTGATATATTATTATCAGCAAAAGCTTCGCAACCAATAGACCTTAAATTTTTAGGTAAAGTCAAATCTTCAATTTTATTATTGTAGAATGCATATTTATCTATGTTTTCAATATAATCATGTAAAGTTAAATCCTTGATTTTATTGTTAGAGAAAACGCTAGCTTTTATAGAGTTTAAATTAAGGGGTATTGCTAACTTTTCTAAATTATTGTCTATAAAAGCGAATTCATCTATATTTTCGATATTATTCGGAAGGATTAATTTTGAAATATTATTCTCAGCAAAAGCTGAGCAACCAATAGACCTTAAACTTTCAGGTAGATGTAAAATTTCAATTTTATTTTTCTCAAAGGCATAGTCTTTAATTTCTTCAATCCCTATAGGGATATCCACTTTCTCAATACCAATATCTTTAAATGAAAAGGAGCCAATAATCTTGACTGGTACTCCATTGATTTTTTGAGGTATTGTTATTTCTTTGCTAGTACCTAAATATTTTTTTATAGTGCCATTACTTTTATCAAATTCAAATTCAGAAGATTCACTTGAGATTTTTGTGTTTATAGTATTGGTATTTATAGAAATATTTTCTTGAATTTGAGTTTTCTTTTCTTCAAGATCTACACCAAGGCTCAATATAACAATCTCTAATGTGCTTCTAAAGACAGCCTTATTTAGGTGATTTGGAAGCTTGTAAATTATATCATTTACAAGGAAATTTCTATCATTTATATCGATAGAGCTTATGGACTCGATTTGAGTTAGGTTAGTTTCTCTTTCTAAAATTCTTATTACAGAAGACTCTTCAATACTTGGACCTAGGTCTTTGACATAGGCAGATAGCCTACCTGAGAAAAAAACCTCTTTTCCAAAGTTTTTGTAGATATATTCTAGGCATGGTCTTAGGTCCGTAAATTCATTTGATTTCATTTTATTTGCTCCTTATTTATTGAATAAAAACTAGTTTCTTATCTTAGCCTTGCATTAGTTTTATTATATCAGATAGTTAAGTAACTTGCTAAATATTAGGGGCTAAAATTATTTTATATTTAAAATTTCTTGATGTCACACGAAAGATTAATTGATTAAAAATATAAAATGTTATATAATGATTGTAATATAGTTAGGTATCTGATCATAATAATTTGTGAATTATAAAATCATTTAACATATATAATATATCGGATGTTTTTATAAATATCTTATAAAAATTCATTACTAGGAGGGAAAATGGATAAATTAAAAGAAGGACAGACGATCCTTACCGACAAAGATGTCAATGTGACGGTCAAAAAAGAGCTGGGTTCTGGTGGCCAGGGTACTGTATATCTAGTTGATTATAATGGCAAGGATATGGCTCTAAAGTGGTTCAAGAAAGCTACTATTTCAAATGGAAGAAAGTTTTATGACAACCTACAAAACAATATTAAAAAGCCTAGTCCTGGTGAGGGCTTCTTGTGGCCAAAAGATATAACTCAGTATGATACAAAAGACAAAGAAGCTAGTTTTGGCTACATCATGGATCTAAAACCTGATTCCTATGATGATTTTTCTAAGTATCTATTGGGCAAAAAGACTTTCACATCTATAGAAGCACTTATCAATGCTGGTTTAAATATTACCAATAGTTTTATGCTTTTACATAGAGCAGGTTATAACTACCAGGACCTAAATGATGGCAACTTTTTTATAAACTTTTCTACTGGAGATGTTTTGATTTGTGATAATGACAATGTTATGGGTCATGGTTTCAACTCAGGGGTCAAGGGTAAGCCAAGATATATGGCACCTGAAGTTGTAGTTGGTAAAAAATCACCAGATAAACAAACCGATAGGTACTCCCTATCAGTGATTTTATTTTTACTATTTTTTGCAAACCACCCACTAGAAGGAAAGGCTACTTTGTTAGAATTAACTACAGAAGAAGATGAGAGTAATATTTATGGGAAAAATCCTGTCTTTATAATGGATCCTAAAAATTTCTCTAATAGGCCAGACCCAGCTATCCACAAAAATGTATGCAAAAAATGGGGAGCATATCCAGAATATTTTAGGCAAGCTTTTATAGATGAGTTTTCACAAGATAAATTATTAATGAAGGCTAATAGAAGGCTTGAGAGCGAGTGGCTGGATATATTGATGAAGCTAAGAACAGACATTATCACTTGCTCATGCGGTAGGGATTCATTTGTTGATTATAACGGTAATGGATCCTGCTCATGTGGCAAGAAACTCAGAGTCCCACTCATATTAGATATTAACAATATAAAAATACCTGTATACCCAGATGTAAAACTTTATAAATACCATACAAGCGATACTAGCGAAGATTATAAGACAGTTACGGGTACAGTTGTTAGGGCCAAAAACAATCCAAAACAACTTGGACTTTATAATAAGTCTGGTACAGTCTGGTATCTAAACTATGAAGGTATGGAACAAAGGTCCCTAGAAGATGGCAAGGCTACAAGGATTGTTACCAATCTTGAGGTTGATTTTGGAAATGGTAGAAAAGGGAAATTTAAAAAATAAATAAAATAAAAATAAGGAGACAAATATGGATGATTTTTTAATTATTGATGAAATACCTAGAAAGATGATGGTTTTATTTTTTGTAATTGATACCTCAAATTCAATGACAGGCACAAAGATAGGGGAGGTTAACTCTGCAATTGAGGAAATCCTTCCTGAGTTGAAAGATATATCTGATTCCAACCCTGATGCGGAAGTTAGAATAGCTATTCTATCATTCAATAGTGAGGTACTATGGATAACTCCTGAAACAGGTCCAGTAGATCCAGGTGTCTATGTATGGAGAGACTTAAATACTAACGGAATGACAAGGATGGGAGCCGCTTTTGAGGAACTAGAATCAAAACTACATGCTGATAAGTTTATGAAATCAGCAACATCCTCCTATGCCCCAGTAATATTTTTGATGTCCGATGGTATGCCTACAGAAACAGAAGAACAATTCCAATCTGGCCTAAACAAATTAAAGGCTAATAAATGGTTCAAATCAGGTATCAAAGTAGCCCTTGGTATAGGACAAGATGCGGACCTTGATGTCTTAGAAGCTTTTACGGGTACCAAAGAAGCTGTACTTCAGACAAATAACGTTAAAAAACTAAAGGCTATGATACAATTCGTATCAGTAACATCATCACAAATTGCTAGTCAATCTGTATCTGGTGGTATAAAGGATGATGGTACTGTAAAAACCAAACAAGAACAAGTCCAAGAGCAAATACAAAATTTCGTGACAGACAATCTAGATGACCTAGATGATGATGAGTGGGATATCTAAAAACTATGGCTGGAGTTTATTCATATTCCTATACAACTTTAGGAGAAAGTCACAAAAAAAGTAACAAACCGTGCCAAGACTTTTCATCTGATTATACATGCGATGACTTTTCTGTAATAGCTATATCTGATGGTCATGGATCATCCAAGCATTTTAGGTCAGATGTAGGCTCAAAGCTTGCCGCCCAAGCATGTATAGAAGAAGTAAAAAAATTGCTTGAAAATGATTTTGACCTGGAACGCTTCAGAGATAATCCAGCGAATATAATTGAATCCCTCATAGTATCTGTATGTAAAAGATGGATAGATGATTTATCAAACCATATGACAGAAAATCCTTTTACAATGGAAGAAATACCAAAAGACTTGGATGAAGCTACAAAGGAAAAGTTTTTTGGGACTTCCGATCCAAACTACTATATATCAGCCTATGGAGCAACCCTAATGGTAGGGGTAATGGCAGATGATTATTACTTTGCTTTTCATATAGGCGATGGCAAGGTTGTGTTTTTATATGAAGATGGAAAGATAGAACAGTCTATACCTTGGGATGAGGCATGCTATCTAAATGTAACCACATCCTTATCAGATACAAATGCTGTAGATAATTTCAGGTATTGCTATGGGTATAAGACTGATGATGGAAAATTTGTAGAAGTTGGCGTAGAAAAAAACGCAAAAATAAAAAAAGTCCAATGTGAAAATAATAATTTGCTTTCAAATGAAGTCCAAAGCACAGGATCTGCAGAAGATGCTTCAGAAGACAAAAGCAGGAAAAAAACTGAATATATAAAAGCAAGAGTCGTGGCGATCTTCATGGGCTCTGACGGAGTTGATGACTCCTATAGGGTTGGAGACAATGAGGAAAGCTTGAGAAATCTCTATAGAAATGTTTATCTGACCTTGATGAAAAATGAAAAAATGGATGATATAAAAGAATTAATCCACCAGGTTGCTAATAGGTTTGCGGAATCTGGCAGCCAAGATGATGTTTCTATGGCAGGCTTAGTCAGATGTGAAAAAAACGATCAATTGATAGATCTTTTTTATAACCAATATCTGGAGGCGACAAAAGCTAAAGAATTAGAGAAAAAACAAGAACAGATCGAAGAAAAATCTTATCATTTATCACAATTACAAGTCATCTATGATGAGAAAAATTCTGCTTTTATCAAAAATAAAGAAGTACTAAATAGGATTATCGAGGATAATACAAAAAAAATCAGGAAAATAAAAGAGGATTATGGGAATTTTGTCAAAGAAAATGAAAAAGCAAAATCCCAAGATTGGGAAAAATATAATAATTTTCTTTTAAAGATTTCTGATAAAATAAAAGAAAAAAATCAAGAGATAGAAAAATATGAACTAGAAAAAAATCTAGAAGCAGATCACGATAAAAAGGCATTAGAGATTAAATACTTTGAAGGGGAAGATAATCTAATCCTAATGGTACGAGCCGCTATGAGCAAGCTTAAAAGTTCTAATTTGTTGTATATTTCTCAGGATGAAAAAAGATATAATAAAAATCGAAAGGCTATTTCTGATTACTACGAAAAAATAAGAAAGAATCAAGAAGCCTATAATGCTAGATTAAAAGAAATGGACGAAAAAGAAAATACTTTTCTAAAAAAATCAGAAGAAAAAATTTTGACCTTAAAAGAAGAAAAAGATAGGGCAAAGGAAAAACTGAGCTTACTAATGGAAAATGAAGCCAAGGAGATAGAGGCTCTTGACGAAAAAATAATCATGCTGAAAGAGGAAATAGCTAATCTTAAATCAGATATAGAGAACTAGATAACAGAGGTAATTTATGGATAAGAAAAAAGCCATTGACATCATTGCAAAAGACATGTCAATAAGCAAAGAAGATGCACAAAGGATGTATGAAAATATAGGAAACTTCTCTGATATATTAAAAAAAGCGGTTGTGGGCTATTTTAATGGAGAAAGAAAAAACTATAGTTACAAAGGTGTATCCATCAAGGATATTATGGAAAAAGAAAACGCATCCTATCTCAATGCGATTTTCTCAATGGACTTGCTAATGAAAAATCCAGAAATGCTACAATATTATGATAAGTTTACTTTCAAAAAGGACAGGGTTATAGGAAAAAATGATTGATTTTAATTCTCTAAGTAAAGAAAACTGGCAAAATATGACCTATGACCAAAGACTAGATTTTTATCAAAATTTGGAAAACACTATGGCTGCTAGTCAAAATAGGCCAGCAAGGGTAGTTACATCAGTAAATATGCCAAAAAAAAATATAGCTGGATATTACTCAACTTATGATCCTAGCAAAATCGCCATCAATAAAAGACTGATCATGCAAGATGATAGGCGCTATGACAACTGCGATACGATAATCCATGAGGGTAGGCATGCTTTCCAAGATGACTGTATAGTTGGCAGGGCCTATATAGGAAATATTGATGATGTAAATAAAATAGGTGATTGGCGAAGAAATTTTGACCAATATCAAGAGCCTAATGGTATGAATTCTGATGTCAAATATAGGTTTCAACCAGTAGAAAAAGATGCCTATGACTATGCCAACAAAGAGTTTGATAAGATGACCGCAAATGTCAAAGACAGGGACCTATACGATTATAAACATACTAGGGACATAGAAAACAATTATTATAAGCTAAAGGCAGAGCAGGTATATGGAAAAAACTATGAAGAGAAGATTAAAAACGAGATAAACTCTTCTTATGAGCAAAAATATGGAAATAACTATAAAAAAGACCAGGGCTTTGACTTTTTATCTGACAGGGAAGATAGGGAAAATAATATCCAGCCAAAGGCTAATGACCAGGATCAGGGTCAGGATAAAGGTTTTGGCCAATCTTATGGTTTATAATAGGAGCATGTGATGTCTTTTAAAATTTTATATGGGTCAAGTGTTGCCTATAATCAAATTGTGACAAATAATAATTCAAATTTTCTAAGATTTGATGGAGAAAAAGATGGAAAGAGAGCTAGCTTTACCATGTCTGAAGACCAGTTATCCAAGCATTTATTGATGCTTGGGTCAACTGGATCAGGAAAGTCCACCCTTTTTTTCCACATCATAAAACAAATCAAAGCCCAGATGACAAACGATGATGTGATGATAATTTTTGACACAAAGGGCGACTACATACAAAGGTTTTTTGAAAATGGTGATTTGTTTATAGATAATATCACTGACACATCTTCAAAATGGAATATTTTTAGGGAAATCCTTGCTGATGGAACTGATGATGAATATATTAAGCAAAATTGTAATGAGATTTGTAAGTCACTTTTCAAAGAGAGGGTCAAAAATACGACTAATGCCTTTTTCCCAAATGCTGCCAGTGATGTTTTGTCATCTATACTATTATCTCTAACAAGGGCAGGAGTCCAAGATAGGAATGTCAGAAAACAGATGTTTTATAACAACGAACTAAGGAGTCTGCTTGATTCTTGTGATGAAAATAAGGTCAAAGCTATGCTAGCTAGCCACAAAGACCTGGTAGCAGTCAATTCTTATATTTCCTACCCTGGTCCGCAAAGTCAGGGTGTTCTTTCAGAAATGTTTTCTGTTGTTAGAGATATTTTTGTTGGCAATTTTGCAAAAAAAGGAAATTTTTCTATAAGAAATTTTGTCAGAAACAAGGGCGGAAAAACTTTATTTATAGAATATGATTTAGCCAAGGGCAACTCTTTGACGCCTATATATAGGCTATGTTTTGACCAAGCTCTCAAAGAAGCCATGTCCAGAAATCAAAAAACTGGTAATGTTTATTTGATTTGTGACGAATTTAAGCTTATACCTTTACTAGAACATATAGAAGACGGTGTCAACTTCGGCAGAAGCATGGGTCTAAAAATCTTGGCAGGAATTCAAAGCATAGAACAGTTGGTAGATATATATGGAGAATCTAGGGCTATGAATATAATGGCTGGTTTTTCAACGCTTATCTCTTTCAGGACAAATGATATGGCCTCAAGGGAATATGTTAGCAACCTTTATGGCAAAAATCTCATTATAGAAGACTACCAGAAGTCTGACCTTACTATGGTAGAGGAAAAAAGATTGGGGCAAACAGTAGAAGACTGGCATCAAAACTCTCTTCCTGTAGGCCAAGCAATAGTTGGGCTACCTTTTAGCCAACCTTTTATATTTAAGTTTGATGATTTTAGGTAAAAATGATTTGGAAATTAATTAATTATTTAAAGAAAAAAAACATAGACTTCAAAAATAATAGGAAGAAAAACATTAAAAATTATAGGTCTATTTCTTTTGACGAGCTTTTCGAAAACAGCTCTAGTGCAAGCAATTTTGTTGTATCTGGTGCTAGCAAAGACGAAAGAAACGCAGCTATAATGGCCTATATTACCATGATTAAAAAATATAATATCCCTGTTATTTTATTACACAATTATAATTTAGAATTGGAAGATGAGATTCTAGCTAATTATAGCAATTCAATTTTATTTTCAAGGAGAAATCTAGGACAAATTCAAAATCAAGCTAATTATGATCCTTTTATAGAAAATGACTCCAGTGTAATATCAAAAATTTTATCAGATGTAGGCAAAAAAGATTTTAATTTGTCTAGCTCTATAAGTCTATACTTCGAGGGAATGGCGAAGTATTTAATGATAGCAAAGAGAAATCCGTCCTTGCCAGCCTTTTTTAAATGCCCCCATGGTAGTTTGGTTTCTAAAGTTCAATCAGCGGTTAACCAAGGTCAAATAAGTCCACAAGTAGGACAAGATCTCCAATTTTATTTAGCATCTGGAGGAAAAGAACTTGGAAATATTAAAATATTTTTAAATAATCTTTCAATTGAAATGAGTCCTATACTGAGCAATCGTTTATCAAAAAAGCAAGAGTCTCTAAGATCTGCATATAACAAAGGATACGAAGTTATAAGTGTAGATTTGCTAAGCTCATCAGAATCTCTTTATACAAGGCTTTTGTTATCAGAACTAAATGAACTTTATAAGTATGGAGGCTTTGCTGTTGTAATTGATGATATATCACTTACAAAAGGTGAAGTTCTTACAGAAATATTATCAAAACCAAAGCCTAATACAAGTTTTATGATTGGAGAATCTGATTTCTTTTCAGCTTGCGCTAATGATGTCCAAATATATGAATCCGTATTAGGACTTTGTCATAATTACCTACTATTCAACCATTCTTCAGGAATATCAAGAACAAAATGGGCAGAGTTTTTCGGAAAATATGATAAAACAAAGATTTCAGAATCCAGTTCATCAGGACACAATATCCATAAATGGTCACAAATAATACCAGGTTTTAATAGCACAAATACTTTTACTTATTCAGAAGATAAGGATTATATTCTAAGTCCAGAAGATATAAAAAAATTAAATAGAGGAGAATTCTATTTTTTTGATGGTTATAAATCCAGATTAGTAAAGGGGTGTGCAGCTAACATTATTCCTCATCAAACAGTTTGAGCTGCAATTAAGTAAACAAATTATTAGGTAGAGAAGGAGATATTATCCATTATTTTTAAAATATTTTCGATAAATATAAATGTTACTATACAAATATTCGTACAATTAGTAGAGATTTATAAGATTTATTTTAAAATATAGAATAAATCTATAGTGAATTCTAAATGCAAGTTGCTGATGTTAAAATGAGTAGATAGTATTATAATATATTTAGTGAGTTTTTTAGTAAATCATTAGTAACAAAAAAATTAGTATAGTAAATAAATTTTATTAGAATTTTCTGTAAATTTTAATGAAGATTCTATTAAAATGCCATAAAATTTGGATGTATTGGATATATTACTTAGTTATTATTCAAGTTATTCAAGGTCAAGGATATTAACATAGCAATTAAAAATTGAATTTGTTTATTTATATTTAACAAAAGACAAAGATTATAGTAAATTTAGATTAAATCTATTATAAATACTAAATTAACAGATAGGAAGTTATGAATTTAATCGATTTCGAGACTGTGAAATAGTTTGTGTATAGAATCCTCCTGATATAATAATAATCAGGAGGATTTTAAAATGTCAAGAAAAAGACCAGAAACAAGACTCAACAAAATATCCAAGATGTTAATTGAAGAATATCAACCAGAAACAGTACAAGATTTACAAGAAGCTTTGAAAGATCTTATAGGAGACACAATGGAGCAATGTTAAAAGCAGAGTTAGATGAACATCTAGATTATGAATATGGTGAAAAACCACTGTCATTAAACACAAGAAATGGATTAAGTAAAAAAACAGTTAAATCATCATACGGAAACATAGACCTAAACATCCCACGAGACAGAGAAGGATCATTTGAGCCACAAGCATTGAAAAATTATCAAAAAGACATATCAAACATAGAAAACCAAATAATATATATGTATGCAAAAGGAATACCCTCGCCTAATAATATCATAAACTCATTTCATTCGTTGGATATTATTGGCTGGGGCAGGCTCTGACAACAAGAGACATATCAACACATATAAAAGAAATCTATGGATTTGGAATATCAGAATCCATGGTAAGCAAAATAACAAATAAAATACTACCAACTATTGAATAATGGCAAAATAGACCATTA
>QWCB01002228.1_pt1 | contig 16618 bp, 13 predicted proteins | sample 1972511 | NCBI WGS metagenome assembly QWCB01 (sample SAMN09866719, study PRJNA288562) | Human gut metagenome isolate term5_stool, whole genome shotgun sequencing... | isolation source: gut | host: Homo sapiens | place: USA: California
AATGAAGAAGGGCGTCATTATACGTCTACTTTTACTACCGAATTTATATTTTGATGCGAAAAAGATAGTTCGCCTGCTTTATGGTAAATATGGCGATAGTGTGATATTTTCACTCATGAATCAATATCAACCTATGCATAAGGCGAAGGATTATAAGAAGATTAATAGGACCGTAAGCGACTTAGAATACGATAGCTTCATCGATTACGCAGTTGGCCTTGGCATATCGAAGGCCTTCGTTCAAGATAAGCAAGATGGCAAGAACTACACGCCAAGCTTTGATTTGGAGGGGGTTTAATGCTTTTTTCTGATAAGGAGCTCAGAGAAATACTTCTTAGCGAGGATCAAGATTTTTTAGAAGAACTATACAAAGAAGCACGTGAAACAGCCAAAGCCACTTTCTCGAACAAGATTTACATAAGGGCTTTGATAGAGTTTTCCAACTATTGCAAAGAGGGCTGCTACTACTGCGGCATAAACAGAAATAAATCTTCTGTTCACAGATTTCGCTTGACTAAAGAAGAAATTTATTCTGCGGCAGAGACGGCTTATGAAGCAGGTTTTAGAACCTTTGTTCTACAAGGCGGGGAAGATACTTATTTCACTGACGAAATTTTTTCTGAAATTATTTCTCATTTAAAGAAAAATTATGATGCAGCCATCACTTTATCCTTAGGAGTGAGAAGCTATGAGTCTTACAAGATGTTTAAAGATGCTGGTGCAGATAGATTTTTATTAAGACACGAAACGGCAGATAAAAATATATTTCAAAAGCTTCATCCAGCTGAGCAAAGCTTAGATAGGAGACTTAAAGCAATCTACGATTTAAAGGAGCTCGGCTACCAAGTCGGAACGGGTTTTATGGTCGGAGCACCATTTACAAATATAGAGAGCTTTATAAAAGATATAAAATTAATTAGAGAGATAGACCCAGCTATGATAGGCATGGGGCCCTTCATTCCATCGAAGGGAACGTGCTTTGAGTCTTGTCCAGCTGGAACGCTTGATATGACACGCAAACTACTCGCAATACTAAGAATTGAGCATCCTAAAGCACTAATACCATCGACTACAGCTTTAAATACTATTGTTGAAAATGGCAGAAAATTGGGTATATTATCAGGGGCGAATGTAATCATGCCTAATGTGTCACCGAAATTTGCTCGCGAGAGCTATAATTTATATGATGGCAAGAAGGCATCAGGCCTTGAGGCGATTGAAGGTGTCCATGAACTAAACGAATATTTGAAAGAATTTGGATATGAGATTGAATTTACGAGAGGAGACTACAATGTATAAATATGATGTTAATTCTGAAAAAGCAGATGAATTTATAAATCACGAGGAAATACTTGCCTCGCTTGATTACGGCAGAAAAAATAAGCACAACAGAGAGCTGATTAAGGCTGCGATAGAGAAGGCGAAGGAAGTCAAGGGACTTTCGCACAGAGAGGCCTTTCTCTTGTTGTCGTCTGAAGAAGAGGACTTAAACGAAGAAATTTACAAGCTTGCAAACGATATCAAGCGTAAATTTTATGGCAATAGGATAGTTTTATTCGCGCCTTTATATTTGTCAAACTACTGTGTCAATGGCTGCGTTTATTGCCCATATCACTTAAAGAACAAAAGTATTCGCAGAAGAAAATTAACTCAAGAAGAAATAAAAAATGAAGTAATCGCTCTTCAAGACATGGGTCACAAGAGACTTGCGCTTGAAACTGGCGAGGATCCTGTCAATAACCCGATTGAGTACATACTTGAGTCAATTAAGACAATTTACTCCGTTCATCATAAAGCTGGCGACATAAGAAGGGTCAATGTTAATATAGCTGCGACTACCATTGAAAATTACAAGAAATTAAAAGATGTCGGCATAGGAACTTATATTTTGTTTCAAGAGACATATCATAGAAAAAATTACGAAGCACTTCACCCAACAGGACCAAAGCATGACTACGCTTATCATACAGAGGCCATGGATAGGGCGCAATTGGGTGGCATCGACGATGTTGGCTGCGGAGTTTTATTCGGATTAAATAATTACGAATACGATTTCGTAGGTCTTTTGATGCACGCCGAGCACCTTGAAGCGCGTTTCGGCGTTGGCCCGCACACAATTAGCGTGCCAAGAATAAGACCAGCAGACGACATAGATCCAGAATCTTTTGAAAATGCAATAAGTGATGATATATTTAAGAAGATAGTTGCCTGCATCAGAGTTTCTGTGCCATACACAGGCATGATTATCTCGACGAGAGAGTCAGTAGAGACTAGAGCGAATATCATTGATTTCGGTATAAGCCAAATTAGTGGTGGCTCAAAAACATCAGTCGGCGGATACGCACACGAAGAAGAAGAGTCCTCAGCCGATACAGAGCAGTTCTTTACATCAGACCAAAGAACGCTTGATGAGGTCGTTTCATGGCTGATGGATACAAACCACATACCATCATTCTGCACAGCTTGTTACAGAGCGGGCAGGACAGGCGATAGATTCATGAGCCTTGTTAAAGCAGGACAAATCGGCAACATCTGTCAACCTAACGCACTTATGACACTTAAAGAATATTTAATGGATTATGCATCGCCAGAGACAAGAAAAAAAGGCGAAGCACTTATTGAAAGAGAAATAAATAACATTGGCAAGGAAAAAGTTAAAGAGATAGTTAGAGACAATCTTAAAAAGATTGAAAATGGCGAGAGAGACTTCAGACTATGATGGCGCGTTCATTGCAAAAGCACATTGTCATCGCAGGCAGAGTAAATGCAGGCAAATCAACGCTTTTTAACTCCATTATGGGCTCAGATGCTGCTATAGTCTCAGACAAACGAGGTACGACGACAGATGCAGTTCGTAAATCCATCGAAGTTCCGGGACTTGGACCAGTTGTATTCATTGACACAGCTGGATTTGGCGACGACACAGCTCTTTCAGATGAGAGGCTAAAAAAGACACGCGCCGAATTTTCTAAAGCCGATGCCTTTATATATATAGATGATAATGATGATGAAGCGATTTTAAAAGAGCTAGAAAAATACAATAAGCCAGTCATCAAAGTTATTATGGCGATCGATAGAGACGTAAGCTATGATAATGGAGATGCAATCGTTTATAGAGATGATAGCTCGCGTGAAGAAATTTTTTCTGAGCTTAAAAAAGTTTTAGATACAAAAGAAGAATCATTATTAGATGGCGTTGTAGATGGCAAAGCGACCATCATCATGGTTATGCCGCAAGATGCAGCAGCACCAAAGGGAAGACTGATAAAAGCGCAAGTTGAAGCCATAAGAGAAGCACTTGACAAGGGCATGACAAGCATAGTCGTTGGCGATGAAGACCTTGAGAGCGTGAGAGATAAATTTGGGGGCATAGACCTTGTTATCTGCGACTCAAGAGTTTTTAAAAAAGTTTATGACGTTTTTGGCGGAATAACAAAAGTCACTTCATTTTCGGTACTTTTTTCAAAAATGAAAGGCGATATAGATTATTTCATCGAATCAGCGAAAAAATTCGATAATTTTAAGGGCGACGAAAAGATTTTAATAGCCGAGGCTTGTACACATCCACCCATTAACGAAGATATCGGAACCGTGAAAATACCTGCCATGCTTAAAAAACGCTTCGGCGACGGACTTCAGTTTACATTTACAAGAGCCGACGATTTTGATGATATTGAAAAATATGACATGATTATTCATTGTGGGGCGTGTATGTTTAATAGGGCACATGTAATGAGCAGGGTCGAAGAGGCTAAGCGCAAGGGAGTGGCGATGACGAACTACGGAGTTACGATTGCTTACTTAAACGATATTTTTGATAAAATACAATATTAATTTTAAATAGATACATTTCTTTTGATATGTATCTATTTCTATTTATACAATCACATTTCAATTGACTAAATGCGTGAAATGTAGTACAATAGATACAGATAGAATATAACAAGGAAGTGGGTTAGAGTCCTACACAGTGCCGCTACGGTATTTGCGATTAGCATAAGTCCGATACTTGTACTTTAGTTTTGCTCCGGTTCAGAGCAAGGCTAGTTTTTTTAGCACGGTTAATTCTATACTATAGTATATTAAAGGAGAAGGATTTTATGAAAAAAATTATTTTCTTGGCAGTCATCTTATCATTATTATTCACATTTGGCTGCAAAACTAACGACACAGGCGCAGACAAGAACGAAAAAACTGCCCCTGTAGAAAAAACAGAAGCTAATGAAAAGTCTGATGTTAAAGAGATAACTGTTGGTCAAACTTGGGTTATTACAAGTGATGACCCACTTGATGGATCAAACGGTTGGAGCATCACAAACCACGGCATCAGCGAGTACGTTTACACTCTTCAAGCTGATGGTACTTTAAAATCAAGATTTGTTAAATCAATCGAGGCTCAAGACGAGACTCACTTTACTGCTGAATTAAACGAAGGCGTTAAGTTCGCTGATGGCAGTGAGGTTGATGCTAAGGCATTTTGTGAAGCAATGAATATGATCATGGAAAACAATGAATTTGCTCGCGCTTCTGCTGGTAAGATCGTTTTCACTCCAGTTGAAGACTACAAAGTAGAGATACTTACTGAGCTACCTACAGTTAATCTTGAATCAATTTTCGCTGAGTGGACTAACGTTATGTTCAAGAAAGATGGTGACAAATACATCTTCACAGGCGCTTACAAGATTAAAGAGCTTAAACCGGGCGCTGAAGTAGTTTTAGAGAGAAACGAATATTACGATGGCTTTGAAAATAGACCTGAAACTGTTATTATCAAGGCTTTCAAGGACGGAAACGCACTTAAGCTTGCTTATGAAAGCGGTGAAGTGGACCTAGCTTTCGGTCTTACTAATGATGTAGCTGTAGGATTAAAAGACAAGGGCTTCAAAGCGCTTGATTACAATGCTGGATACCAATACTACTGCTTCTTAAATCTTAAGAGAGATCACTTAAATGACATTCACTTCAGAAAGGCACTTGACCTTCTTGTTAATAGACAAGAGATCATAGATGCACTTGGCGGAGGAGACATGCCTACAGGACTATTTGCCAAGAACTTCAGCTTTAACGGCAATCAAAAATTAACTTTTGATGTAGACAAGGCTAAGGAAGAATTTAAGGCTGCTGGCTACACTTATCAAGGCGACAAGCTTATGGATAAAAACGGCAATCCTGTTAAATTAACTATATTAACATACTCTGCTAAACCAGATCTACCAGTTATTGGCCAAGTACTTGTATCTGACCTAGAACAAGTGGGCATAGAAGCAAGCGTTTCACTAGCTGACAGCATCGACGAAGAAGCTGCTAAGGGCAATCACGATATTTTATTATACGCTCAAAACCCAACAGCAAGCGGCAACCCACACTATTTCTTCGCTCAACACTTCAAGACAGACGCTGTTAAGAACCACAGCTACTATGCTAATGCTGAAGTTGATAAATTAATCGACGAACTTGGCGTAACAGCTGATCTTGCTAAGAGAGACGAGCTTTCAAAAGAAATTCAAGCAAAGATCTATGAAGATCTTCCAATACTATACACAGTTGATCCGCACTGGTTTGTAATGCTTTCTGATAATATTAAGAATTATGAAATTTGGAACGGAGACTATTTTGTAACAAATCCAACACTAACAGTTAGATAAATGAAAGTCATAAACTTTTTTTGCAAATGGCTTTTGATATTCATAGTAGGTTCACTGATCGCCTTTGGCATCGTTAGGCTTATGAGCGGCGATCCAGTTATGATGGCGCTTAGCGAGAGAAACCTCCCTGCGACTGAAGAAAATATTAGCTATTTGAAAAAAGAATTTGGCCTTGATAAATCACTTAGCATGCAGTATTTTGAGTGGATAAGTGATTTTATCAAAGGCGATTGGGGCAAGAGCTACATGACAGACGTCGATTTGAAGCCTGAAATATTAAGGAGAGCTCCTGTTTCACTTATGCTTGGCTTATTAGGGCTAATATATGCGAGTATATTAGCCTTTTGGCTAGGCTATTTGTCGAGCCTTAAAGATGGCTTTTTTGATAAATTCACAAGGGCACTTGCTCTTTTCACTCAAACCGTTCCAGTTTTTATACTTATTATTCTCTTTGTGTACTTCTTTGGCGTGAAATACAGATTCATCAGGTTCTTCAAAACTGGCTCAATCGCAAGCCTAGCAGTTGGAACGTTTTTTGTAGGTCTTCCACTTATTGGACCTATGTCCAGAACGGTTAGGATATATTTTTTAGAAGTGATGAAAAAACCATTCTTCCGTTTTTATATTGAAAGAGGCTACAAAAGAGAAAAGGCTCTTTTAAAGTACTGCTACCACGAGCCCTTACAAGGTCTTTCCGGTTTACTTATCAGTCAAAGTGCTTACGTGATAGGCGCCAGCTCAGTTGTAGAGTTCGCTTTATCAATACAAGGACTATCGACATTTTTAATCGAGTCCATCGCCCACAGAGATTATCTAATCATACAAACATATATCATGATGATAATTATATGGATGTTCTTTGTACACTTAATTTTTAGTGTATTTTCGAAATTTGTGATAAAGAGGGGAAGCGCATAATGAAAAAGATGATAATATCAGTAGTCATAATACTTTTGGTAGCGATAGTCCTCACAATAATCCCGACACAAAACCCAAAATTCGTTGACATCAAAAATAAATTCTTGCCGCCATCGGCTGAACACATCATGGGCACAGACCACTTAGGTAGAGATATATTTTCTCTTATGGCACAAGGCTTTTTAAGAACCTTATGCGTTGTTTTGATAGCGAGCGCCGTCTCATACGCAGCTGGACTTGCACTTGGCATAGTAGCTGGCTTTTATGGCGGGGCATTTTTAAGCGTCATACGTTTTTTAACGGACTTAACCTTAATCATACCAACCTTTATAGTTGCTTTGATCGCGTCAATCATCTTCTCGGACACGGTTCTAGCCGTTGGTCTTGCACTAGGCTTTTCCAATATAGGTTTCTTCGCAAACCAAAGCTATAAACTTAGCGAAATTATTCTTAGAGATCCTTATGTTGATACGCTTAGAATGCTGCAAGCACCAAACTCATACATCATGAGAAAGTTTTTGCTGCCAGAGCTTCTTGCACCGAGCCTAAATCTTATGGGCAACAAAGCCTCAAATCATATACTAGCTTACGCTTCACTAACATTTATCGGTTTAGGCGCAGACATCACAGCTCCGGATTTTGGAACCATGCTATATCAGTACAGAGGCTACATCATTGACAAACCGCTTATAGTTTTGTGGCCAGCACTTGGAATATTTTTCCTAAGCTTAATTTTTCACTACACATTTGATGAGGTGAACGTATGATTGAGCTAAGAAATTATTCAGTGAGCATAGCTGGCAAATCCATAATCAAAGATATAAACCTTTTAATTGATGATGGCAAGTCCATGAGCGTGATTGGTGTTTCAGGAGCAGGTAAGAGCATGACTTTTAGGTCAGCGCTTGGTTTAGTGGACAAAGCGCAAATAGATGGCGAGATATATTACAAAGGTGAAAGAGTAAAAACTTTAAAAGATAAACTCAAAAATGAAATCGGCTATATCACGCAAGACGTGCAAAACTCGCTAAATCCATACATCAAAGTCATTGATCAGATGACAAGCGATTTAGTTTTTGCAAAAGGCATTTCTAAATTGGAGGCCAAAGAGAAGGCACTTGAGTCTTTGGAAGCGATTGGAATCAGTAAAGACAAGGCAAAGAAGTACCCAGATGAGTTTTCAGGCGGCATGCAGCAAAGAGTTGTCATCGCCATGATATTAAACAGAGGGCCAGAGCTTTTGATTGCGGACGAAATTTCGAGCGCGCTTGACAGAGAATCGACCGATATGGCCATAAATATGATTAAAAATCACATGGACAAAAACAAGATGAGCCTTATCTATATCACACACAACCCTTTTGACGGCATAGCGCTAACAGATAGGATTTGCGTTTTTAAAGACGGCAGTATCATTGAGAATAGAGCGTCAGACGAGATTTTTGAAAGCGAAGAAGAGAATACGAAATTACTTTTAGATGCGGCAGGGAAAATATATGGAAAAAATTTTAGAGATTAAAAATTTAAAAAAGACATTTAAAATGTCAGACGCACCGACCATTTCCGATTTAAATTTAGATTTATACGAGAATGAATTTTTAGGCATCATCGGCCCATCGGGTAGCGGCAAGACAACCCTTCTTAGGCTCATAGCTGGTCTCATAGTTCTTGACAGAGGTGAAATTCTCTACAAGGGACGCGATTTGCCCATAGTTGGCGATAAAAGAAGGAACCTCGACGATTTTCCAGTACAGCTAATATTTCAAAACGCTGTCTCATCCTTCGATGCAAAAAAAACTATACTAGCTAGTTTTAAAGAGGCGCTTTATTTTTCTAAAAAAGATTTTAACGAAGAAGAACTAGAAAAACTCATGGATGACTTCGAACTTGATAGAAGCTCTTTACAAAAGCTTCCAAATGAACTATCAGGCGGCATGATTAGCCGTGCGCAAATAATTAGGGCACTACTAACACAGCCAAAGGTTTTACTAGCAGACGAGATTACATCGCCACTTGATGTGAATCTGAAGCTCAAGATCACTGAGCTACTTGATGCGTATAGAAAAACACATGGGATGAGCATTATACTTGTTAGTCATGATGTGGAGCTGTTAGAACATGTATGCGACCGAGTGATTGATATTAATGACATAATGGTTCAAGATCGGTAATTCTTATACGATTTCGCGCTAAAACGTGCCCTTGAACTCGTTCCTTCCTCAGCAATGCTCACGTACTTCGTGTACGCTCCGCTTGCTTCGTCGGTCCACTTCGTTCAATCATCACGTTTTATCTGCGAAATTTAGTTTGAGCGATTTTGTGTAATCTTATAAAAACTGCTTCGCCTCATCCATCGTAGCGTAAAGGTTCTCGTCCGTATGGACGAGGTTCTTCTTTTGCTTGAAGAATGGCTTTAGGTTTAAACTAAAGTTTAAACACTAAAACCTTAATTGGCACGGGGTAAAAATTTTATTTAATAAATATTTTGGCGGATACAATTTTTTGTATCCATTTTTATTTTTGAGCATAAATAGTGAGAAAAGTGATTTTCACGAGCGCAGCCTTCGGAATAAATTGCATTAATTTCGTAATTTGCAGAGAAATCAAGATGATTTTACGTTGTACAGAATTTTTTGGAGTGAGGTGTGCAATCGCACTCCGCAGCGACAAAATAATTCGAAACTAGCAAAAGGGCTTGATTTAATGCAAATTTAGCGAAGTGACGGCCGATGAATTCATTTAGTTGAGCGAAGCGAACGGCTATGAGACCACAGGTGAACAAGCTTAGAAATTAACAATTTATGTAGACGTAGCAAGCGAAGGAAAGCGCTTTTCGATGTGCGAGCCTTAGGCGCCGTTCTAATGCGAATAATTTTGACAAGTGTGATAAATAGTAGTATAATAATACCATTGGCAAAAACGAGGTGATACAATGAAAAAATATTCTCTAGTTAAAAAATACATACAGCCATACATATTTATTTATTTTTTAGCATTTTTATTTGAAATTCTATCGAGCGCATTGCAAATGCTTATACCTATAATCCTAGGTACAACGATTGACAGCATCATAGGCAGTGAAGAGCCGACTAACAAAATCATGATTTCATTCATAAACTTTTTAGGAGGCAGAGACTTAGTGAGGGAGCGTCTTGGGCTCATTGCCGCGGCTTTCATCGCAGTTAGTTTTTTAATTGCTCTACTAAATTTCTTAAGACCATACATGAGTGGCAAGGCGACTTATACCATTAGCAAGAGCATTCGTGACAATATTTACGCGAAGATTTCTTCTTTAAGCATCAAGGACATGGCGTCAATCACAACTGGTGACATGCTTCAAAGAGCTTCGAGCGACATAACAAAGTTTGAGACCATGGTTTCGACGACTATGATGGCGCTTGTGGGAAACATCTCTTACATAGTTATTTCTTTAATAACGCTATTTACAATAAACTTAAAGCTTTCACTTATATCGGTCTCCTTACTACCAATACTTTTCATAGGAACTTTCCTTTTCGACAAAAGTGTGGTTAAGGTTTTTGACGAGTTTGAGGAATCAGAGTCAAAACTGACTAGCATTGTTCAAGAAAATTTATCTTCATACAAGGTCGTTAGAGCATTTTTCAAGCAAAAGCATGAGATTGAGAAATTTGAAGAGGCCAGCATGGACTTTGTAAATATAGATTACAAGATTATGGAGTACTTTGCGTATTTTTGGTCAATAGCTGAATTTCTTTGCTTCTTGCAAATAGCTTTGATCGCAATTTTTGGTGTTTTAATGCATAGAAACGGCTCTGTATCTGTTGGCGAGTTTACAGCCATATTTGCAGTTGCCTTGAATATGGTTTGGGTCGTACTTGGCACGGGCAGAATGCTTTCAAGATTCACAAGAGTTACTGTTGCCATCAGACGTTTCGACGAAGTTTTGGAAATGGATTCAGAAGACCTTGACAGCGGCATCAAAGATATGGACATCAAGGGCGCAATTGACTTTGATAAAGTGTCTTTTGCCTATGATGAGGCGCACGACGCAATTAAAGATTTATCATTTAAGATTGACGCAGGCAAGACACTTGGTGTGCTTGGTCTAATTGGTTCGGGCAAATCAACTTTAGTTTCGCTTATACCAAGGCTTATGGACTACGATGGATCTATCAAGGTGGATGGGGTCGAGCTAAATACTATATCCAAACGCAAGATAAGAGAAAATACTTCTATAATTCTTCAAGAACCATATTTATTTAACAAGACCATAAAAGAAAATATTGCATATAGAAGACCAGATGCAAGCGATGATGAGATTATCAAAGCGGCTAAGATTGCGGACATTCATGAGGATATAATGAACTTTCCTGATGGCTACGACACTATAGTCGGTGAAAAGGGCGTGAGCCTATCGGGTGGACAAAAGCAAAGGCTTGCAATTGCAAGGACTATACTTGTTCACACGCCTATAATCATCTTTGATGACGCGCTTTCTGCAGTTGACACGCAAACAGACATTAACATAAGAACTGCACTTAGTCAAAGCGAAGAGACTCAAACGAAGATCATCATCTCGCACAGAATCTCAACTCTTATGAACGCTGACAAGATCATCGTTATGAAGAGGGGCGAAAAAGTTCAAGAGGGCACTCATGAGGAGCTTATTCACGAAGACGGTCTTTACAAAACTATTTATGAGATACAAAATATCGAGGTGGACTAGATGAAGATAAGTTTATTTAATTTAGTTAAAAAATTTAAAAAAGAAGCCGCACTCGTTGCAATCAGTAACGTTCTTTACGCGATACTACTTGCATTGTGGCCGCTACTCACAAAGTTTATCATTGATAATTACATTTACAACAGCAATATAGAAGGTTTTTCAAGGCTCATAGCTTTCATGCTGCTTTTTATCATTGTAATGGCAGCAATTGCACTATTCAATACATTTATGGCAGGAAACTTCGAAAAAAAGGTCATACTTTATTTAAGAAGCGAAACTTTTTTGAAGGCACAAAAGCTATCAGCCAAGTACATGGACTCGCATCAAGTCGGTTGGATGGTTTCAAGACTTGTTCACGACACGATGACTATAAAAGAAGCGGTTGCGTGGAACCTCTTCGATATGGGTGACGGTATATCGAGGCTACTTGTTATACTTATCACCATGCTTATGCTGAACGCGAAGCTAACGCTCTATGTTATAGCTAGCATCCCATTCATAGCTATAATTACCTACATCTTTCAAGACAAGATGATGAAGGCACAAAAGGACATCAAAGAAGCATCATCTGACCTTACAAGCAAGTTAAATGAAGACATACAAGGACAAAAGACCATCAAGACGCTGCTTAGAGAGAAGGAAAATCTTGAAGAGTTCAAGGAGATATCCGCAAGGTATGAAAGACGCAGCAAACACTCAGTTACACTGCAAAGTTTATATATCCCGTCATTAACATTTTTAGGCTCAATTGCAACAGCTTTTATACTTAAAGATGGTGGCGCGTCGGCCATGGTCGGCACCTTGACTATAGGTACGCTATTTGCCATGGTACAGTACTCGAGCGAAATTTACGAGCCCATTAGACAAGTTGCATCTGTTTTGAAAGAGCTTATATCGATGCAAGCCTCAATTGATAGGGTCAATAGCATTTTAGAAGCGGACATCGATGTCTACGACACGAAAGATATAGAAGCCATATACGGAGATGCGCTTGAGCCGCCTACTAAGACGCTTCCAGAGATGAAGGGCGAGATTGAGTTTAAGGACGTTTACTTCGCATACAAAGACGAGGACTATATTTTAAAGGACTTTTCTTTGAAAATAGCTGCGGGTGAGAGGATTGCCTTAGTTGGTGAAACTGGCGGAGGCAAGTCGACCATCATTAACATAGCGTCAAGATTTTATGAGCCAACAAAGGGCGAGGTCTACATCGATGGCATTGATTACAAAAATATGCCGCTTAAGTGGGTGCAAATGAATTGGGGCTATGTTTTGCAAACGCCGTATCTTTTTAGAGGAAGTATACGCGACAATATTTTATATGGTAGAGATGACGCCACAGAGGAGGATATGCTAGGAGCAGCTAAATTAGTTGGCTTAGATGAAATTGTTAAATCATTTAAAGACGGCTACGATACAGACGTCGGTGAAGGCGGAGGAAAGCTATCACAAGGCGAGAAGCAATTAGTGAGCTTCGCAAGAGCCTTGATCAAGGATCCAGCAATACTCATACTAGATGAGGCGACATCATCAGTTGATACCTATCAAGAAAAAAGAATACAAGACGCAATCGAAAAACTTCTTGAAGGAAGAACTTCAATAACCGTTGCACATAGGTTATCAACTATCGTTACTAGCGATAGAATTTTATATATACATCAAGGAAGAATAGCTGAGATGGGTACGCATATGGAACTGATTGAGAAGAAGGGGCTTTACTATAATTTGTATAGGAATCAATATATAGAATCTCAACTGGATCAAATTTAATTTCGCGTTCAAACGGCGACTGGAACTCGTTCGCTTTTCGACAATGCTCGAGTACCATTAGTACGGTTAAGTCCATGCACAAAGAGAACGAGTGAAACGAAGTTCGATTGGATATGCATGCCTTATGCCAGAGTTTACAAAGAGACGGAACGGAGTGAACGTCGATTTGATTAAACTTACGGCCAAGCTTGCTTCGTCAGTCTACTTCGCCCAATCATCACATTTGTCCCAAAAAATTTGTTTGTGCATATACATTGACGAGGATAAATATTCTATGACACTAGTGAGAAAAGTGATTTTCACGAGCGCAGCCTTAGAAATTAACAATTTATGTAGACGTAGCAAGCGAAGGAAAACACTTTTCGATGTGTAAAATTAATCAAAAAAATATAAATCTATTTATCAAATGCAGCTATATCAGTAGCTGCATTTTTTGCTTATCACACCATAATCAAAAATTCAAATACAATTGCAATATTTATCAATATATTGTATAATTGAATTATAAAATAATTTTAAGGAGGACTTATTATGGAAGGAAGAAGAAGACCTAGAAAGTCATTATTAATGTACGATAAAGTGCTATTTTTCAGCGCACTTTTATTATTCGCCTTCACTTTAATTTTTGCGCTTGATTGGATTATTAGTGGAACAGCTATGAACAATGCAGATGGTTTTGACGTTTTAGATAAGGTATCAGGCTTTGGAAAAAGAACAGGTATATACTTTATATTTATCGTTATAACATTTGTAACAACTACACTTGCATTCATTTATACTATGCTTTTAAGAAGAGGTATGAGAAGAAATGCCAAGACACTTGACAACGTTATGATAGGTTTTGGACTATTATTCACATTCATAGACTTCTTCGCAATGAGCAAGATGAGAAAGATTTTAAAAGTATTTGCAGATCCATTGAAATCATGGAGCGATATCGCTAGAATGGGTCTAGGCGATACTGATATTGAAAACTACAAGCCTATATTTGGAGTTATCATCGGCATTTTAGCCTTAATCACACTTTGTATAGGATGTATACTTCTTTATAGAAAGATATTCTTAAGAGTTAGACCAAAAGATGTATCAAGACAAATCAATGCAGTTGGTAGAGGTGTTTCAAACGCTGCAAATGCTGTTAAAGAGACAGCTCAAAACGCAGCAGAAGACTTAAGAAATCCTGACAATGTTGAAGATTATAATACAAGAAGACCAGCTCCAAAGGAATACATTGACGACGACTACGGTGTATACGATGAAGCGCCAAGAGCACCAAGAAGACCTAGACCACAACGTGATGCTGAGTATGATGATTACTATGATGAAAGACCAGCTAGACCGCAAAGACCTGTAAGACAACAAAGACCAGATGCGCCTCAAAGACCACCAAGACCAGCTAGACCAGATGCGCCTCAAAGACCACCAAGACCAGCTAGACCAGATGCGCCTCAAAGACCAGCTAGACCAGATGCACCAAGAAGACCAAGACCACAAAACGAAAATCTTGATGAAGGTAACGGCTATGACGAATAAAGATAATAATAGAGAGTACAGGGAAAACAGAGGCCCTAGAAAAATAAATAAAAAAGATAATTACGACGAATACGACGATTATAACGATTATAACGATTATAACGACAACAACGAGTATAACGATAACAATTATAATGATAATTATGATGATAACTATGATGATAATTATGATTATGATGACAATTATGATGACAACTACGATGACGGCTATGACGATGCTTATGACAATGATTACGACGACGCTTATGACGATGGTTATGACGATGGCTACGATGATTACGATGACTATGGACCAGCATACAGAGCAAAACCTGTCAATAAAAAGCCTATAATCCTAGGCGTAGCAGCACTAGTACTTGTTCTTATCGCGATATTTGTAGTGCCAAAGATAATTTATGCACTAAAACCAGATGCTCTTGTCTCAAGCAAAAACATGGACATAAGTATTGAAGTTAAAGGTTTTGACGGCCACGCTGTAGCGACTGGCTCACTTAACGGCATGCCTGAGATTACTGAGTCTAAGCTAAAAGACAAGGATTATGAAATTTTAGATAGCATCAGCTATGGCGAAATTACATTTGATAAGAGTGAAAATCTTAAGAATGGCGATAAGATCATTGCCAAAGTTAAACTTGCTTCCGATAAATTCAAAATTAAATTTGATAATGATACTATAGAAAAAGAAATGACTGTTGAAGGACTCGCTGAACTTGTTAATAGCTTTAGCGATCTTCCAAAAGATTTTCTTGACAGACTTGACAAAAGAGCCAACAGTAGCATCTACGGTTCACTATATAAGCCAGATGGACTTAAGATAGAAAGACTTGCTCTAATGGAAAAAGCTATGGACGAGGCTGAAATTTATGAAGTAAGTAATTCTTACGATGCCAAATCAAAATACAGATTACTAGGAATTTATCAAGCAAGCTTCAATGAAAGCGACTGGTGGAGTGGCACTAAGACAAGAAAGACTCGTTACTACATCATGGATAGCTACGATTTTGAAAAAGCTAACGGAAAAGTTATATCAGAATTCTATTTTGATGGTTACTATGACAATTACGATGAACTAGTTAACAATCTTGGCTTTAAAGGCTATGCGCTTTTAGATGAAAAACAAGCAAATGCTGAGCCAAAAAAGAGTGATGATAAAGATGAAGATGCTGACGAAGATAAAGATGATGATAAAGAGGATGAAAAAGACGAGGAAGAAACAAGCGATATCGGAAAAACATTTCATGTTAAAAACGAAGGCAATCTAAGAGAAGATTATTCGCTAGATGCAGATGTTATAGTTAAGCTTTCAGACGGAGCAGAAGTAACTGTTAAAGATGAAAAGCATACTGATGACGGAAGAACTTGGTATTTAGTTGATGCTATCGACATGGATGGAAGTACTTATTCGGGATGGATTTCGAGTAGGGTGCTGAAATAATTTTAATTTTGCGTTAAAGTCGCGCCTAAGGCTCGTTCGCTCTTCGGCAATGCTCACGTACTATGTGTACGCTCCGCTTGCCTCAGAGTTCCACATCGCCTTATCCATCGACTTTTCCAGCAAAATTTGTGAATAAACAGATTTTGCGATGAATTAAAACTTAAAATACAATATATAATTTGTTAGAGAGACCTTAAGTGGTCTCTTTTTTGTGAAAACTATTGACAAGTATGCGCATATACGTGTATAATATAAATTAAGGAGGATCACATGAAAGATAGGGAGCTTTTAAATAAATTTTTAAAGAATGGATGGGAGCTAAGAAGAGTAACTGGAAGTCATCACCATTTATTTAAAGATGGCAAGAGAGAAACTCTATCTGTTCACAACAAAGAGATCAATCCAAAACTTGCTAAAAAAATTATTGATATGTATGATTTAAAATAGGAGGTAAATATGATTTTTTATTATCCATTGCTTATACACGACGATGATGGCTACTGGGGAGAATTTCCAGATGTAGAAGGCTGTCATGCACAAGGCGATACTATAGATGAAATTATTGAAGATGCTACTTTAGCTTTAGAGCTGCATTTATCTGAGATGCTT
>QWCB01008272.1_pt1 | contig 16615 bp, 13 predicted proteins | sample 1972511 | NCBI WGS metagenome assembly QWCB01 (sample SAMN09866719, study PRJNA288562) | Human gut metagenome isolate term5_stool, whole genome shotgun sequencing... | isolation source: gut | host: Homo sapiens | place: USA: California
TTATCCTAATCAAGAATCAAGTAAATAGACAGATACAATTATGGCAAAGGAAATTAAGTTTGACATAGAGGCTCGTGACCTCCTCAAGCGTGGCGTAGACCAACTATCAGACGCTGTAAAGGTGACACTAGGCCCGAAGGGTCGCAATGTAATCCTCTCTCGTAGCTATGGCGCTCCACACATTACCAAGGATGGTGTGACGGTTGCTAAGGAGATCGAGCTAGAGAACGAGTTTGAGAATATGGGTGCTCAGCTCGTTCGAGAGGTGGCATCTAAGACCAATGAGGATGCTGGTGATGGTACGACTACCGCTACGGTACTTGCTCAGAGCATCATCAATGTAGGTCTCAAGAACATCACCTCTGGTGCGAACCCTATGGAGGTAAAGCGTGGTATCGACAAGGCTGTCAAGGCTGTCGTCGAGAGCATCCGCAAGCAAGCTAAGGAGGTGGGTGACGACCTAGAGCAGATCGCTCATGTGGCTACTATCTCTGCTAATGGCGATGAGGAGATCGGTCAGCTGATCGCTCAGGCTATGGAGAAGGTCAAGAAGGAGGGTGTCATCACCGTCGAGGAGGCCAAGGGTATCGACACGACGGTAGACATTGTCGAGGGTATGCAGTTTGACAACGGCTATATCTCTCCTTACTTCGTCACTGATCCTGAGAAGATGGAGTGCCGTATGGAGAAGCCTTATATCCTCTTCTACGAGAAGAAGCTCTCTACCATCAAGGATCTGCTACCGCTCCTAGAGAAGGTACTCCAGCAAGGTCGCTCGTTGCTGATCATCGCAGAGGATATCGAGAGCGAGGCGCTTACGACGCTCGTCCTCAATAGACTACGCGCTGGTCTTAAGATCTGTGGTGTCAAGGCTCCAGGCTTTGGCGATCGCCGCAAGGAGATCATGCGTGATATGGCTATCCTCACGGGTGGTACTGTCATTAGCGAGGATACGGGCTTGACACTGGAAAACACTTCACTAGATATGCTCGGCAGCGCTGAGACGGTCACGGTGATCAAGAACAAGACCACTATCGTCAATGGCAACGGCTGCAAGGAGGATATAGCAGAGCGTGCTAACCAGATCCGTCATCAGATTGAGAATACGAAGAGCGATTACGATCGTGAGAAGCTCCAGGAGCGTCTCGCTAAGCTCTCGGGCGGTGTTGCCGTTCTCTATGTAGGTGCTGGCAGCGAGGTCGAGATGAAGGAGAAGAAGGATCGTGTCGAGGATGCGCTCAGCGCTACACGTGCTGCGATTGAGGAGGGTACCGTACCAGGAGGTGGTACCGCTTACATCCGCGCTATCTCTTCTGTCGAGAAGCTCAAGGGCGAAACCGACGATGAGCGCACAGGTATCGAGATCGTCAAGCGTGCTATCGAGGAGCCACTCCGTCAGATCGTAGCTAACGCTGCTAAGGAGGGTGCCGTAGTCGTACAGCGCGTTCGTGACGGCAAGGGTGCCTTCGGATACAATGCACGTACCGACAGCTTTGAGGATCTGATGAAGCATGGTGTCATCGACCCAGCTAAGGTAACGCGTGTAGCTCTGGAGAATGCAGCTTCTATCGCTGGCATGTTCCTCACGACTGAGTGCGTCATCGCCGACATCAAGGAGGACAAGCCCGATCCCGCTGCTATGGCAGGAGCTGCAGGCATGGGCGGAATGATGTAATCCCCCTACGAGTCTATTCGATAAGCTCTAGACACTGCGCGCTAGCTCTAGCTGTCTAGCAGCAACAAACAAGAGAAGAGCCCTACGTATCAGATCGATACGTAGGGCTCTTCTCTTTACTTTTTGGATTCTGTAAATCTTACGAATAGTCCGCTGTTAGGGCTGAATGGGACCGTGGGGAAGTGTCTCCTGGAGGACGATCTCCTCGGCGGAGAAGTAACCCTTGTGGTACTTCATTTCAAAAACATCGCTCGCAGGGCAGTAGAGTGCCTCGACGACATCGTAGCGTATCGGCAGATCGATGTTCAGCCGCTGTGCATAGCGCATACCACCGAGCATCATCTGATGTGCTTTCGCCACATTGATGGCGTCTAGTGGTGTCGTAGCGGTGTACTCCATACGGCTCTTCACCTCGACGATCAGTAGGTGCCGTCCGTCAGATGCTATGATGTCGATCTCGCAAAGCGGGTCACGCCAATTAACCTCAAGGATACGGATCCCTCGAGAGAGGAGGTAACGCTGAGCTGCCTTTTCGCCAGCAAACCCAAGCTCATTAGCGAGAGCCATAAGACAGAGCTTAAGCCTTACGGGTGTGCTGGTAGGTGTCTATGTGACGTTCTTTCTTCTCGGGGATAATGTCCGCAATAGGGGTCAATAGTCCCGTCTCCTCGACATCGCCGAACTCATCGTTGATCGCAGTGCCAAAGATGCGGATCTTCGGGGTGAGTGACATGTAAGCATTAAAGAGCGGAGGGATGTTGATATTGTGCTTGCGCACTTCCGCCTTGAGCGTGCGGTAGTCGCTCTTGAGGTCGTTCTTGACAAAAAGACGATCTATCTCCTCGGGATCAATGTCCACCTCGACCGGGGTCATCGGAACCACCAGCTGATCTTTGTCTCCGAAGTAGATCTCCATAAACTTCAGGATCAAGTTGCGACAGTACTTATTGTAAGTCTTGTACATGGTCACCTTGCCAAAGAAATACTTGATCTCAGGATAGATCACCGTCAAGGCTCCGAGCCCGTCCCACAGATTGTCGAGCGTATAGATGGAGGACATAAGCCCCGCCCGTGTCGTCTGAAATTCGTGGCTGACGAATGATCGTCCCAGCTCGATCGTATAGGGGAGGTAGTCGCGAACGAACTCCTCGCTGAAGCTAAACATGTGCGACGTTGCCAGTGCGTCCGTCTGCTCCTGATGACGTAGCACCGCTTCGCCGAGGATGTATCGGTAGCCACCCATGATCTTCTCGAGCTCAGGGTTCCAGACGATGAGCTGTACATAGCCATCGTCCATCAGATCATACTTATCTACATCGCACTCTAGCCCCGTGCCGCCACCGCCAGCACGAAAGCTCTCCTCGCGCAGACGTCCCACCTCACGCATCGTGTGTGGTGCTTGCGCAGCCCGAAAGGCGTAGATCTCGTTATTACTCTTATTGGTCTTACGGACGAAGAGCTCTGGTGTCAACTCCTGTCGGATCAATTGCCGATCTATCGGCGCTATGATGGGTTGCTCTGTAGCACTCATTTGGATAGTTTGTCTTTCAATTGGTATACTTGCTGCCTGATGAGCTCTACCTGCTGTGGTAAGTCGCTAGGCTTGATGTCTCTGAGCGTCTCGTGGGGGATAGGCTCACCGACCACTACGGTGAAGGAGCTCCCTTGTGCCGCAAACATTTCATGTGGTAGCAATGCCGTGCCTATGTTAAAGCGTATGCCGAGCGCTTTCCTCAGCTGCTCTATACGGTAAAACTTCATCGAGTTGCGCCCGTGGAAGAAGAGCGGCACGATGGGACGCTCAAACTGTCTTGCTTGCTTGATAAAGCTGGGTCGCCAGAGGGGATCCTGTATCTGCCCTTTAATAAGGCGTGAGCAGAGTCCTGCGGGGAAGGTGATCACGGGCAGGTCGCTCTCCAGCGCTTCGTGCATCTTCTGAATAGAGGTCCGCGCCTGCGCTCCATACTTATTGACTGGTACGAAGATATTGGCAAGCGGCTTGAGGTTGAGCAGGAGATCGTTGACGATGTATCGGATATCCGACTGATAGTGACTAGCTATGAGGTGAGTCAGACAGATCCCGTCTAGCCCTCCCAGCGGGTGATTGCTGATAAAGAGTGCGCGAGGATCTGCGGGCAGGTGCTCGGCACCGATGAGCGTCAGGTCAATGCGAAACTCCTGGATTAGGGCATCCATAAAGTCTACCCCCTCAAGGTGCCCGTAGCGACGTAGCACATCGTTGATCTCACGCTGGTGGATCAACCGAGCCACGCCACTAGTAACGAAGGCCGGTAATGGCTTCTTGCGTCGTCGATTGAGGATAGCTGCTATGTCGACCTGCTGTGGATGAAAGCTCTCTTCAGGCATAGGTTGCATGTGATTTGTTGCAAATGTACGATTTATAGCGCACATAGCGATTACAATAATGCTACAACGCAGGGCGAATGGAGCAAATCCTTACTTTGCTCTGTGACTTTCCTGGCAATTCCCAGACTTTTCTGATTTTCTCTCGACGAAATGGGATTTATAGGTTAGAAATTAGAGGAATAGAGATGAGAAGTTAGATGGCATGTCGTTACACATCAGTACGTTGGGCAGACTTGTTATGGAATTTGCGAAGTCTATGTAGTGCGACCTTAGAGCTAGGACGAATCGTTTCTGTATCTTTGCAGTGCAACAGATCGATAAGAAGATGGATACATTACGCTGTGTGAGATATTTGCTGAGCTGCTTGGCGCTGTCCTTGCTGCTGATCTCTTGTGGCAAGGAACACTCTGACCAGGGTACTACGGGGAACGCAGAGGTCGATAGCACTGCCATGATACGCTATGCCGAGGGACTACAGATCGAGCATGCGGGTGCGGTGACTCTGGTCACCATTTCAGATCCTACGCATGACAGTAGCGAAGTGTATCGCTACGCTTTGGTGCCTCGTGAGCAAGCACAGGAGCTGGCAGCTGAGGTGCCTGAGGGCTTTACTATGATAGAGACTCCAGTGCGTCGAGTTATTGTGATGACGACGCTACAGCTCTCTAACTTTATCAAGCTCGATGCGGTGGATCGGGTCGTGGGTATGCCGAGTACGCGCTTCCTTTTTAACGAAGAGATGCAGTCACGACTGGCTTCGGGTGAGGCTAAGCGAATCGGCATCGAGGGTAACTTCGACAGTGAGCTGATTATGACACTGCAACCAGACATCATCTTGGTGAGCCCCTTCAAGCGGGGTGGCTATGATGTGATCAAACAGCTGGATATACCGCTGATTACTTTCCTAGGGTACAAGGAGACTTCGCCTCTGGGGCAGGCTGAGTGGATCAAGTTTACGGCGCTTCTGCTGGGCATGGAGGAGCGTGCGGAGACGCTCTTTACCAACATAGAGCAGCGCTACCACGAGCTACAAGCATTAATCACGGACGACCTGACACGCCCGAAGGTGCTTAGCGGCGAGCTGCACGGTGGCAACTGGTACGTGGTGGGTGGCGAGAGCTACTTGGCTCACCTCTTTGAGGATGCTGGCGCGGACTACTTTATGGCAGACGATAAGGAGTCGGGAGGCTTCTACGTTGACTTTGAAACGGTCTATGCTCAGGCAGCCGATGCGGACTACTGGCGCATTGCGAATAGCTACGACGGAGCCTTCACCTACGACGTGCTGGGCAAGACGGATGCTCGCTACCGAGACTTCAAAGCTTATCGGGACAAGCGGGTACTGTACTGCAATCTGCGGGAGAGACCTTTCTACGAGCTTTCACCGGTAGAGCCTGAGGTGGTCTTGGCGGATCTGATTCACGCCTTTCACCCGCAGCTGCTACCAGACCACGAGCCGGTCTTTTATTCCATATTAACCCGCTAAGGGGGAGCTATGCGACGTCCAGTTATAGCCTTTACAGTTATAGCACTTCTCATCGTAGTGTTTTTCGTACTCAACTTGTCGCTGGGGACGATCGCTATCCCCTTTGATGAGGTGGTGCGGATACTCTTCGGAACGGATGCCGGTGGCGATGAGATATGGCGCAACATCATCTGGAAGAGTCGCTACCCGCAGACGATTACAGCGCTGGTGGCGGGTGCGGGGCTGTCGATCAGTGGTCTGCAGATGCAGACGGTCTTTCGTAATCCACTGGCGGGTCCTTCGGAGCTAGGTATTAGTTCGGGAGCTAGCCTAGGTGTGGCGACCTTTATCCTCCTCTCGGGGAGTATTAGCCAGAAGGCGCTCGTGCGGATGGGCTTCGTGGGGGAGATGGCTGTCTCAGTGGCAGCACTCCTCGGTGCGCTCCTCGTGATGTCGATCATCATGACGATGGCGCAGCGCGTCCGTGGCAATGTGGTGCTACTGATCATGGGTGTGATGATCGGCTACATAGCGAATGCGATCATCGGCGTGCTGAAGTTCTTTAGCAACGATGAGGATTATGCTGGTGCTGATACCGCTCTCCTTCTTGCTGATCAAAGTACTGAACCTGATGCTCCTCGGGGAGAACTACGCCCGCAGCCTCGGGTTGAACTACGGACGGGCGCGCCATCTGGTCATCTTTTCGGCCTGTCTCCTGACCGCTATTGTGACCGCATACTGTGGCCCGATCGTCTTCATCGGACTGGCGGTGCCGCATCTCTGTCGCACCATCTTTGCCACCTCCAATCACATCATACTGGTGCCTGCAGTGACGCTCGTCGGGGCACTCCTAGCACTCTGCTGCAACCTAATCGCTCGCATGCCAGGCATGGAGGGCGCGCTACCGATCAACTCGGTGACGGCGCTCATCGGTGCTCCGATTGTGATCTGGGTACTATTTGACAAACGACGTAGAGAGCAACTATAATCGTATGACTAGCCACGCAACGATAGAGCTTTGTGACCTATCGATAGGGTATCACCAGATGAAGCACACGCGCGTCGTGGCGAGCCAGCTCAACGCCACCATCTGGTCGGGACAGCTCACTTGCCTCATCGGGTCAAATGGTGTGGGCAAGTCGACGCTGCTCAGGACGATCGCCGCTTTTCAGCCGAAGTTGGGCGGTGCGCTACTGGTCGAAGGCAAGGAGATACAGCAATACAGTGCCAAAGAGCTGGCGCGTCGTATCAGCGTCGTGCTAACGGAGCGACTGATCATGAGCAATACGACTGCCTACGAGATGATCGCCCTGGGACGTAGTCTCTATACGGGCTTCTGGGGGCAGATGGACGAGAGCAACCGTCAGGCGGTTAACGAGGCGATAGGGTTAGTCGGTATCCAACCACTAGCGAAGCGAATGATCGACTCGCTCAGTGACGGTGAGCGTCAGAAGGTGATGATCGCCAAGGCACTAGCTCAGGAGACTCCTATCATACTACTAGACGAGCCGACTGCCTTCCTGGACTTCCCCTCGAAGGTGGAGATGCTTCAGCTCCTCCTTCGCTTATCTCGTGAGACGCACAAGACGATCTTCCTCTCCACGCACGATCTAGAACTGGCTCTCCAGATAGCCGATCAGGTGTGGCTCCTCGATGATGACCACGTGCTACACATGGGTCCGCCGAGGACGCTCGCCTGTGACGGCACCTTGCCGAGCTACTTCGCAGCAAAAGGGATCGACTTCGACCCCGAGACACTACACTTCTCCATTCACGCCTCAAAGGTATGATCCTAATCATCGGAGGAACCACAGAAGGGCGCAAAGCGCTTGAGGTATGTGAGGAGGCGGGCAAGCCTTTTTACTACTCCACACGAGGCGCTTCACAAGAGCTCTCGATGCACCACGGGATACGCCTAGAGGGCGGTATGAATGGTGAGGAGATGGCGCACTTTTGCACGGAGCGGGAGATCGCACTCATCGTAGATGCTGCGCATCCCTTCGCGATGGGCGTGCATCAGAGCGTGGCACACTGCGTGTCTCGTCTGGGGCTTCCTGTGATACGGTACGAGCGCACCTTTCCAGTACTGCCTGCTTCGGTTGTGACGCTAGACTCCTTTGACGCTGCGCTGACGTATCTCTTCGAGCATCACCCCCAGCGACTACTGGCCCTGACGGGTGTTAACTCGATCGAGCGACTGAGAGCTTACTGGACGAAGCACGAGACCTACCTTCGGGTGATGCCCATCGCAGAGACCGAGGAGCGACTACGCCAGAGCAACTTCCCGCCAGAGCGGCTGGTCTACTATGACAAGGAGCAGTGTGACCGAGAACTCTTTGCCACGCTACGACCAGACATGATCCTGCTCAAGGAGAGTGGCGACACGAGTGGCTTTGCTGCAAAAGTGGAGGAGGCACTCGCACTCGGCATCACCGTACTGGTCATCCGAAGACCTCAGATCCCTTATCCTGCCACCGTTACCGTCGAGGGACCCGTAGGACTTCGCCGCTCCATAGAGAGGTTGCTGGGGAGCGACTTTTTCCCTCAGCGTATCGGTTTGACGACTGGCACCACCGCCACAGCTGCCGCAACGGCCGCACTGCTCACACTGCTCAACGAGGAGTCTTACAGCGAGGTGACAGTGACCCTCCCTCAGGGTGAGCGGATTCCTTTTCCCATCCAGCAAGCCGGACTAACAGCGCAAGGCGCTCGAGCGGTTGCCATCAAGGACGCGGGTAGCGACCCCGACGTAACCGACGGCGCAGAGATTGTCGCTGACTTGTCGCTCACGCAGGCTCATAGCGGGGTGACCTTCCTCCAGGGCGAAGGGGTAGGGCGCGTTACCCTACCTGGCATCGGGCTAGACATCGGTGAGCCTGCCGTCAATCCCGTACCGCGTCAGATGATGCGCCAAGCACTCGGCGCCTTGGTCGACCTCTCCCAAGTAGGCATCGACCTAACCATCTCCGTTCCCGAGGGGCGCCGGCTCGCTCAGAGCACCTTCAATCCACGGCTCGGCATCCTAGATGGCATCTCCATCCTCGGCACTACAGGGGTCGTACGTCCCTATTCGAGCGAAGCCTTTGTCGAGTCGATACGTCGTGAGCTGGAGGTGAGCAAGTCGGTCTACGGCAATCATCTCGTACTCAACTCTGGCGGACGTAGCGAGCGGTACCTCAAGGGATGCTTCCCCGACCTTCCCGCCAATGCTTTCGTTCAGTATGGCAACTTTATCGGTGAGACGCTCAGCCTCGCTAACGAACTGGGCTTTCCGCAGATCACCCTCGGCATCATGATCGGCAAAGCAGTCAAACTGGCGGCTGGCGAACTGGACACACATAGCAAGAAGGTGGTAATGGACAAAGCTTTCATCACCGCTCTCGCCTCTGACTCTGGAGCAAGCGAAGCGCAGAAGCAACAGATCAGCGAGATGACCCTTGCTCGCGAACTATGGCAGATCTTCCCCGATGGCACGCACCCGCTCTACCAGAGCATCGTCGATCACTGCTATCAGGTCTGCAAACCTCTCGTTCCTTCAGCTCAGCTCGAGGTACTCCTCATTCCCGACTCACAACTTTAGTCAATCATTTATGGCATCACTTTCCTCCCTCCTCATCGCAGCGCCCCTCTCTGAGAGTGGCAAAAGCACGCTCACCATGGGCCTTCTCCGTGCTTACACACGCCGTGGGCTAGCCACTCAAGCCTTCAAGTGCGGCCCCGATTACGTAGACCCTAAGCTACACAGCGTGGCAACGGGTCGCCCGGCGGTCAATCTGGACCTCTTCATGTACGGTGCCGAGCGGGTGCAGGCACTCTATCACCATTATAGTCAGGACGCTCAGGCGGTCATCGTGGAGGGTGTGATGGGTCTCTTCGACGGTTATGATCGGGACAAAGGTTCCGCAGCCGACATTGCTCGCCTCCTAGACTTGCCCGTCGTACTGGTCGTGACGCCGCGCTCGATGGCTTACACAGTGGCTCCGCTGCTCTACGGGTTGCAGCACTTTGACCCCCGGATCAAGATAGCGGGAGTCATCTTTAATAAAGTCTCCTCAGAGCGTCACCTGACCTATCTCACGCAGGCTGCCACAGATGCGGGCGTGCCAGTGCTGGGGGCGCTGCCTCGTGTCGACGACATCGCTATCCCCAGTCGCTACTTAGGACTAGACATTGACGACTTGGCGCAGATAGATCGCTATGCCGATCAGGTGGCTGATCTCCTAGAGCAACATCTAGACATTGACCGCCTCCTAGCTATCTCCTCAGAGCGAAAGGATCTGCCTCACGAAGCCCCTTTGCTGCAAAAGCACTCTTCGTCAGCCCCTCGTCGCATAGCGGTGGCTCGTGACGACGCCTTCAACTTCCTCTATCAAGAGAATGTGCGCCAGCTAGAGCAGTGGGGCGAGGTGACTTATTTCAGTCCGCTCTCTGACAGTTCACTGCCACCGAGTGACTTCGTCTATCTGCCGGGTGGCTACCCCGAGCTACATCTAGAGCAACTTTCAGCCAATAAGTCAATGCTCGACAGCCTCCGCGACTACATCCGTGGAGGCGGTGCGATGCTTGCCGAGGGCGGGGGCATGCTCCTCCTCTGCGAGGCGATTGTCGACGAGAAGGGGACCAGCTTTCCGCTCGTTGGTGCGCTACGGCAGACCGCCACGATGCAGCAGCGCAGGTTAGCGCTTGGCTACCGACAGCTCGAGATAGCAGGTGTGGCGGTGCGTGGACACGAGTTTCACTACTCCCGCATCCTCGATCCACTCCCCTCGGTAGCGCAGCAGTACAACGCATGGGGCGATCCCGTTGCAACAGCCCTGTGGCATATGGGTCGCTGCTACGCCACCTACACGCACCTAGCCCTTACCGATGAGCTCCTGGCGCAACTGTTGTAGCGATTGACCGTTAGCTAGAGGCACTAGTGACACTAGGAATACTAGTGCCACTAGAAAAAAGCTCTACTCCCTCTTCTTAACTTTTCGTACCTTTGTGGAACAACATCCTTGAGTGGTGGTGCATCAGCTCGTCGGTAGAGCGATGCAAGAGGGAAGTCCAGTGAGAATCTGGTACAGTGCCCGCTACTGTGATCCCCCGTACGCTCGGTGGCAGGTGTACCTTAATGCTATGTCAATCGATCAGATGCATATCTCTCAGGAGGCACTGCGCTTGTGGGCGTGGGGCTACGGCTGTACTATGCCTCAAGTTATGCTGATGGACTTCTAGATTGGATTTGACCTAGCGGATAAAAACAACAACCATATGACGCAACGATACCTCCGTATACTCCTATTATATATGACTGCACTCCTCGGCGGGCTGTCCCTACAGGCGGGCAATAAGATCTTTGAGACTGACTCGCTCTTTGCGGCTATGGGTCCTAACGACAAAGGGGCTATCCTCGTAGTTCACTTTGGCACAACGCACGATGATACCCGTCGGGTCACGCTCGATGCTATCAACGAGCGCATAGCTGCCGCCTATCCCGATCTAGAGCTGCGTCAAGCATACAGCTCGCGTATCGTGCGCAAGCGTCTAGCAGCGCGAGGTGTCGAAATCCCCACGCCCGGTGAAGCTCTTAAGAAGTTAGCGCAAGAGGGCTTTACTCATCTGCTGGTGGTCTCGACGACAATCGTCGATGGGGTAGAGATGGAGTCGCTATCCTATGAGGTAGCTCACCAGCAGCGACTCTTTAAGAAGGTTAGGTTGGTGACTCCGCTACTCTTCTACGAGAGCGACTACAAGGAGCTAGTCTCTATCATGACGGCTCATCTCGATCCTGAGGTGGCTTACCTATGGGTAGGGCACGGCACTTACGACAGTTCCACGGCTCAGTATGCGATGCTAGATCACTACTTGCAGAACCACGGCTATGGTCAGGTGATCGTGGGCTGTGTGGAGGGCTACCCTTACTATGAGGAGGCGGTCAAGCGTCTGCGTGCTACGGGGCTTAAGCGAGTCTCTCTGCAGCCGCTGATGATAGTGGCTGGCGAGCATGCCAAGGAGGATATGCTCCAAGAGTGGCAACCCAAGCTAGAGGAACTCGGCTATCAGGTCGAGAGCGTGGTACGTGGTCTTGGCGAATTGCCAGAGGTGCAGGAGATGATCCTAAGAAAGGTTGACTTCTTTATGACACATCATCGTCTCTCTATCATGGACAAAAAAGCTATCTACGAGGAGACGGGGGAGAAGCTACACAAGTCTGACTCCATAGCTCAGTAAGCCGATGAGACGTAGCTACTTTTACCTATTCCTGCTACTAGCTAGCTGTGTGCTCCCGCTCACTGCGCAGCGGGATACGCTCAGTCACCGTCGTGACACGATAGACTACAAGAGCCTCGGTGAGGTGATTGTCGTAGCACCTACTCATAGACGTATCATGCAGCAGCAGGCGCTCTCGGCGATCAGCCTAGACGTCAAGCCACTCATCGCCTCGATGGGTAGTCTCAACGAATTGGTCGCTCAGAGTTCGGGCGTACGGCTTCGAGAGTCTGGCGGCGTGGGGTCGAGCAATGAGCTTTCGATCAATGGTATGTCGGGGCATGCCGTGCGCTACTTTATCAATGGCGTACCACTCTCCTCGATGGGCGAGGGGGCTTCGCTCGCTACGCTGCCGGTTAACCTCATCGATCGTGTCGAAATTTATAAAGGGGTGGTGCCGCCTGAGCTCGGTATGGATGCCCTCGGCGGAGCGGTCAACATCGTGACTAACAGCCGCGGGGAGAGTTATCTGGACTGTTCGCTACGGGGAGGCTCCTTTCACACCTTTGCCCTAGACCTAACGGGGCAGTATAGGGAGCAGCGGAGTGGTTTTACGGTACGTCCTACGCTACGCTACCAGTATTCGAAGAATGACTACATTATGCGCGGTGTGGAGGTGTGGAATGCAGAGATGCAAGAGTACGAGCGGCGAGACTTCCGACGCTTTCACGATGGCTACAAGTCGCTCTTGGGACGAGTACAACTGGGCGTGACTAAGAAGCCTTGGGCAGACGCAGCCCTGCTCGGGGTAGGCTATACAAAGAGTGTGAGCGAGATACAGACTGGCTTTCGTCAGACACTAGTCATCGGCGAGGCGATGCGAGATCGAGACGATTTGAGCTTCTCGGCGCACTATGCGAAGCGCAATCTCTTCACCCCAGGGCTTTCTGCTACGATAGATGCTTCCTTCGCTCGTAACCATATCATAATCACAGATACCGCCTATCGCAAGTACAGCTGGGATGGCACCTTCGTAGAGACACACTATAGCGAGCTGATGCGGCGCACACGGATGATTCGCCACACGGTGCGCCCCACCTGGACGACCCGTGCTAACCTCGCCTACGCGCTCCCCTGGGGCGGAAATCTCAACCTTAACTATCAGATGACCGCCACAGCCAATGAGCGGTACGACACTTACGATCCTAACTTTGAGGCTTCGAGAGATCGTATGGGAAGGCATATCATGGGGCTTTCGTATGGAATGACACTCCTCAATGGTCGCTTGCGTGGGATGGCCTTTGTCAAGGACTACCTCTACCACGTTGCCATCGAGCAGGCTGATATGTACTGGCTGACCGGCTCTGACAAGGTGCCTGCGCAGCAAACGAAAAACCAAGTAGGCTACGGACTAGGACTACGCTACACGATCGCTGACGAGCTGGCGATCAAAGCCTCCTTCGAGCGTGCCACCCGCCTGCCGACAGCTCGCGAGCTGATGGGTAATGGTGCTAACATCTATCCCAACTTCAAGCTCCATCCCGAGCAAGCTTACAATCTAAACTTAACGCTCTACGGTCAGGCGCAGTGGGGCGATCTGCACTTCCTCAACTACGAGGCGACCGCCGTCTATCGTAACGTGTCCAACTACATCCATCGCGTGGTGCTAGGTGATTACGAGAGCCAGTACGACAATGTCGGCTCGTCGCTCGTCCTCGGTGGCGAGATGGAGGTCAAGTACAACTACGCCAACCTCCTGGACCTCACGCTCAACGGCACTTACACCGATGAGCGTGACCGCACGCGCACCAACATCTATGGTAAGCCGAACCCGACCTATGGGTATCGAATCCCCAACGACCCTTTCCTCTATGGAAACCTGCTCCTAGGGGCTAACTGGCGCAAGCCATTTGGCATTCAGGCTAGTGCCATACACTTTAATGCAGGAGTAGGTTATATCCATTGGTTTTACCTCACCTGGGCAGCCTTCGGTCGCAAGAACACCAAGGCGATCATCCCGACCAGCTACGACCTCTCGGCAGGGGTCACCTGGAGCTTCGCTCACGACCGCTACTCCATATCACTGCAGAGCAGCAATCTACTAGACCGCCCACTCTACGACAACTATATGCTACAGAAGCCTGGACGCGCCTTCTACTGCAAGCTCCGCATATTCCTCAACTAGAAGATATACTTATACTAACAATCCAAACAAAGATTATTATGACTAAAGCTTATCGCTTACTGACGGCTCTCGTAGTCGCTCTCGTCACACTCTCGTTCACGTCGTGTGACCCAGATACGCCCAATGCTCAGGAGGAGATAACTGTGGGCTATGACCTGTGGGTACCTGTAGAAGGAGCCACTGGTCAGTCTACCGCTAACACTGACCCGCACATCATCGCACGTGTCGCTGATCTGACCAAGGGTGTCTTCAGCATCAAGGGCGAAGGGGCAGAGACCTCAGTGTCTCCTCTGACTCCCTATGTAGTGTATCGCAAGGGCTACTACTACAACGTCTCTCGTGAGGGTCGCTTCGGCAAGTTTCGCGTGTCTAACACAGGCATCGAGACGATCAAGGAGTTCCCTATGCCACAGATCCTCGACCGTCGCTTCTCTCACGCTTGGCTAGACGATAACACGCTCGTCCTAGTCAGCTCCGTGGGTGACAAGCAGGAGATGTCTTGGGTCAAGGTCGATGTCAACAAGATGGTCATCACTGCTGAGGGCAAGCTTGACCTACCTAAGCCTGCTGAGGACGAACTCTTCAACTCTAGCGGTCTGCTTGGTTACCGCAAGGCTGACAATATGCTCATCTTCCCACACGTCTATATGGAGAAGTCTAAGAAGACCTCTATGGCACTACCGCCCAAGCGTAGTGAGATCTACATCGCTTTCATCGATGCAGCGACTATGCAGGTGAAGAAGATCGACAAGGATCCACGCTGCGAGCACCTAAGCTCGACCTCTTTTGGTGAGACGCGTAGCCAGAAGACTTTCTTCGACTCCAAGGGCAACTTCTACTTTGCTGCTGCTACTTGCAATATCCCCGAGAATGCTAAGAAGAAGAGCGGTACGAAGCAGCGCAGCTTCCTCTTCCGTGTCAACGCTGGCTCTATGGAGACTGACAAGAGCTTCGACGGCTATGCACAGCCTCGTGGTAAGATCATCACCGTCTTCCCGCTCAATGATGACGAGGTGCTCCTCTACATGCAGGATCCAGACTTCAAGGAGAAGGGCAATACCGAATGGAGCAGCAAGAAGAACCGCTACATCTACTACTGGCTACGCTGCAACATCAAGACGCAGCAGGTGGAGCATATCAAGGATATCCCCTTTAGCAATGGCAACTTCGGGCAGTTGGTCGTACGCAATGGTGACTTGGTGAGCATCGGTGCCAATGTAGAGGGCGCTCCCACGACCATCTACCAGTACAACGTCAACACCCGCAAGGTGACCAAGGGCGCTACGCTGGCTGACGGCTTCGAGATAGACCGCATCATGTCCATCGTCAAGGAGTAACACCCCTAGCACAGCGCGACTACAGCTAGCTCTGTAGTTGTCGTAGCGATAACACTTCCCCACGAGGAGCAGAGTACGTAGGTGCTTTGCTCCTCGTTTTGTATCGCTCTGATTCTGCTGTGCATACGAGTTCCAAAAGTAGTTCTTCTCTTGGAACTTTTTAGTTCCAAGGGAGGAACTTCTCAGTTCCAAGGAAGGAAACTTTTATCTATGCTTCGCAATAAGAAAATAAAGAGGTATCTTTGCCAAACGGATTGTACAGTTAGGCTCGCACCCCATACTCGATAGTAGAGTCCCTCGGGGATGAAAGTACTCTCTGTGACGATCCTGCAAAGCGAAATACAGATAATACAACTATATAGACATGACGGCTAATAAGCAAATGAGAACGGAAGGCGACCTGCTAGGCGATCGCCAATTACCAGCAGACGCACTCTATGGAGTGCAGACGCTACGCGGTATGGAAAACTTTCAGATAAGCAACTTCAAGCTGAGCCAGTACCCTTACTTCATCAAGGGACTCGCTTACACCAAGTGGGGCGCTGCTGTCGCTAACCACAGCGAGGGCATCCTGACCGATGAGCAGTACGAGGCTATCGTCTTCGCCTGCAAGGAGCTACTCGCAGGCAAGCATCACGATGCTTTTGAGGTTGATATGATCCAGGGTGGTGCCGGCACGACGACCAATATGGCAGCCAACGAGGTGATCTGCAACATTGCTCTGAAGAAGATGGGGCACAAGCCTGGCGAGTACAAGTACCTCGCTCCCAATGATGGGGTCAATGCTTCGCAGTCTACCAATGACGCTTACCCCACAGCCATCCATCTAGGACTATACCCCAAAGGGCTAGAGGTGTACAAGCATGTCGAGCAGCTCGCAGCAGCACTTCGTGCCAAGGCTGAGGAGATGAAGCATGTCCTCAAGATCGGTCGTACGCAGCTACAGGACGCTGTGCCTATGACGCTGGGACAGACCTTAGCCTGGCTATGCAGAGGCTTGTGTCAAGGCTTTGGCAGAGATCACAGGCTGGCCCGTCAAGCTGAGCGCTGACCTCGTCGGTGCTACGAGCGATACCTCTGTGATGATCGGCTACTCATCCGCACTACGCCGCATCGCTGTCAAGATCAATAAGATCTGCAACGATATCCGTCTCCTATCCTCTGGTCCTAGAGCTGGTATCGGCGAGTTTAACGTACCCGCTGTGCAACCCGGCTCCTCGATCATGCCGGGTAAGGTGAACCCCGTCATCCCCGAGGTGATGAGCCAAGTATGCTACAAGGTGATGGGTAACGATACGACTGTCCTGATGGCTGGCGATGCTGCTCAGATGGAGCTCAACGCTATGGAGCCTGTCATGGCTCAGTGCTGCTTCGAGAGCTCTGACCTGATG
>QWCB01002236.1_pt1 | contig 16568 bp, 14 predicted proteins | sample 1972511 | NCBI WGS metagenome assembly QWCB01 (sample SAMN09866719, study PRJNA288562) | Human gut metagenome isolate term5_stool, whole genome shotgun sequencing... | isolation source: gut | host: Homo sapiens | place: USA: California
GGCACTTGCTATGACTGTTATCAATTTGTTATCAAAAGACTAATCGAAATCGCTGAAACCCGCATAAACACTGGCTTTTTTAAGCAACTCGATTTATTCTTCCTCAATCGTAGTCGCCTTCATACCTTTCCATGGCAAAAGCAGCCATGGGACTAAACGGCAAGGGACAGTTCCACCATGTCCGCCAACGTAAGATTTTCAATGGACTGAAAAATGGCATTATTCATGCGCGTGATGAGAATGCGCGTTGGACAATTGCTAAACCCACCGGGACAGTCTCCGGCAATGGCGCAATCGGAAAGCCAAAACTCACCTTCCAAAACATTGAGCATTTCCATCACCGTAATGTCCTTCGGATCGCGCGCCGGAACATAACCGCCTTTTACGCCGCGAACGGCTTTCACCAACGGCACTTTTTTCAGCAAACGCAATAGCTGTTCCAAATACGCTTCACTCAGGATAAGCGCTTCGGCAATTTCCGAAAGCGGAACCGGTTGTCCCTCCTGTGCATGTGCAGCGATATAAGTCATAGCACGCAAGCCGTACCGACTTCTGGTAGTTAGTTTCATAAACCTGTCCTTACTGTTTGCCCGTTACGCCGAATTACCGAATCACCAGATTGAGTATTTTCTCCGGCACATAAACGACCTTAACGACTGTTTTCCCTTCCAGATAACGCGAAACGACAGCGTCTTTATTTGCGGCATCAAGGGCTTCGTCTTTTGTCGCGCCTTGCGTGAGCTTTACTTTGCCGCGTACCTTTCCGTTAATCTGAATGGGCATCTCAAAAAACGCTTCGGTCAACTTGTCTTCGGCATACTCCGGCCATTGTCCATCCGTAGCAATATGACCCGAAAAACCGGTTCTCTCCCACAACTCTTCGGTGAGATGCGGTGCGACCGGATTGAGTAGAAGTAAATACACCTTCCATTCGTCTCGCGTAATGCGTTCCTTCGCACGCAAGGCGTTAGACAACGTCATCAACTGCGCAATTGCCGTATTGAATTTCAGCGTTTCAAAATCTTCACTTACCTTTTTTATCGTTTGATGCAGTAAAACTTCTGTTTCCGCATCCATTCCTTTTTTCTCGGTGACTAAATCCGCCATCTTCCAAACGCGGTCCAAGAACTTTCGGCATCCCTGCACGCCGCTTTCTGTCCAGTTAGCGCTCTTCTCAAAATCACCGATAAACATCTCATAGGTGCGCAACGTGTCGGCACCGTATTCCGCAACAATCTCATCGGGATTGACGACGTTCCCGCGCGACTTGCTCATCTTTTCCCCGTTGTCACCCATAATCATGCCATGCGAAGTACGCTTGCTGTAGGGTTCCTTTGTAGAAACGACACCAATGTCATATAAAAATTTATGCCAAAAGCGCGAGTACAGAAGATGTAGCGTGGTGTGCTCCATGCCTCCATTATACCAGTCTACCGGACCAAAATACCGCTCGGCTTCTGCGGAAACAGGCGCTTCTGTATTATGTGGATCCATATAACGCAGATAGTACCAGGAGGATCCTGCCCATTGCGGCATCGTATCGGTCTCGCGTCGAGCCGGTTTTCCACAAACGGGGCATGTCGTTTCGACAAAATCTTTCATCTCGGAAAGGGGCGATTCTCCCGTCGCCGTAGGCTGATAGTTTGGAACATCCGGTAAAAGCAAAGGCAATTCTTCTTCCGGCAGAGGCACCCAGCCATGTTCCTCACAGTACACCATGGGAATGGGTTCTCCCCAATATCGCTGACGGCTGAACACCCAATCGCGCAGTTTGTAATTTGTTTTTGCCTTTCCCAAATGGTGCTTCTCTAAATAAGCGATCATGGCGGAAATGGCTTCTTGTACAGGGAGACCATTGAGAAAACCGGAATTGACCATCGTCCCGTCGTGGACATTCGTAAACGGTTCTTCCTCAACCGGTTTTTCTGCTCCGGAAACCACCTCTACGATGGGAAGCGAGAATTTCTTCGCAAATGCCCAGTCACGATCGTCATGCGCCGGAACAGCCATAATGGCGCCCGTGCCGTAACTCATCAGAACATAGTCAGATACCCAAATAGGGATGGCTTTTCCGGTCGCCGGATTCTTAGCGCAAACACCCTGCAGGGCTACACCCGTTTTTTCTTTCGCCAATTCGCCGCGTTCAAAATCCGATTTTAACAGTGCCTTTTTTTGATAGGCTTTCACTTCTTCGATGTTTTCAATAAAATCCGAATACTTGGTCAGTATAGGATGTTCCGGTGCTACAACCATATAGGTTGCGCCAAACATGGTATCCGGACGTGTCGTATAGACGGTCAGTGCTTCATCGGTCTCTTCGCCGTCAACCAAAACCGTAAAGTCCGCTTCTGCACCGTGGGATCTACCAATCCAGTTGATTTGTTGCTGCTTGATACGTGCCGAATAATCCACCTCCTCGAGGTCATCAATCAGACGGTCGGCATATTCCGTAATTTTGAGCATCCATTGATTCTTTACACGATGCTCTACAGGGGTTCCGCAACGCTCACATTTTCCGTCCACCACTTCCTCATTGGAAAGTCCAACAAGATCATGCGGACACCAGTTAATCGGCACCTCTTTTTTATAGGCGAGACCGTGACGGTAAAGTTGAATAAAAATCCACTGCGTCCAGCGATAATAGTCCGGATCCGTCGTGTTCACTACGCGATCCCAATCAAAGGAAAAACCAATTGCGTCCAACTGTTCCTTAAAATGGCGAATATTGTTTCGCGTGACTTCCGCCGGATGAATCCGGTGCTGAATGGCATAGTTCTCGGTGGGAAGACCGAACGCATCGAATCCCATGGGATAAAGGACATTGTAGCCCTGCAGGCGACGCTTCCGTGCGACGATGTCCAATGCAGTATAGGGGCGCGGATGCCCGACATGCAATCCATGTCCGGACGGATAAGGAAATTCAACCAAAGCGTAATATTTCTTTTTTGTGGGATCCACTGTGGCATGAAAGACATCTTTCTCCTGCCAAAAGGCCTGCCACTTTTTTTCAAGGACGGCGGGATTATAGGTTTCCATTAACACCCTTCTTCTCTTCGTTCACGTGTTTCCTCGTTCGATTCGTCTAATATTCTTTTCTTGCCGAACTATCGGCGGCAAGGAAAAGTAGCATCAACGCAAAGTATTTACCGTGCGCGGATACGGCAATACGTCACGGATATTCGCCATGCCGGTCATATACATCACACAACGTTCAAAGCCGAGTCCGAAACCGCTGTGTACGCATCCGCCGAAGCGACGTAGATCGGTATACCACTGATAGTCTTCTGCCTTAATGCCTTTTTCTTTCATTTGCGCAAGCAGAACCTCTTCACGTTCCTCACGCTGGGAACCGCCGATGAGTTCTCCGATGCCCGGAACCAGCATATCGGCACAGGCGACGGTTTTTCCGTCATCGTTTAAGCGCATATAGAACGACTTAATCTCTTTCGGATAATCCGTCACAAAAAGCGGTCCTTTGATGACTTCTTCCGTCAGGAAGCGCTCATGTTCTGACTGTAAATCACTTCCCCAGTGAACGGGGAACGTAAAGCGATGATTTTCTTTTTCCAGAAGAGCGATTGCCTCGGTGTAACTCATGCGTGCAAAATCCGCATTGCGCACCAAATTCAACCGTTCGATGAGTCCTTTATCTACCCAACGATTGAAAAACTCCATCTCTTCCGGAAGACGCTCCATAACGCGATTCAAAATATGCTTCATCATATCTTCGGCTAAATCCATCATGTCGCAGAGATCGCCGAATGCAATTTCCGGCTCAATCATCCAAAATTCCGCCGCATGGCGCGTGGTATTGGAATGCTCCGCTCGAAAAGTGGGACCAAAAGTGTACACATTACGGTGACTTAGAGCAAATGCTTCCAGCTCTAATTGTCCGGAAACCGTAAGGTGCGCCGGCACACCGAAGAAATCTTCACGATACTCCACCTTGCCTTGTTCCGTCTTCGGCACATCATTGAGATCGAATGTTGTTACTTGGAACATCTCTCCTGCACCTTCCGCGTCGGAAGAGGTGATTAACGGCGTATGCACATACGTGAAGCCACGTCCATGGAAAAATTCATGAATCGCGAAAGCAATCTCGCTTCGTGTACGAAATACAGCGTTGAATGTATTCGTGCGCGAACGAAGATAGGGATATCGGCGTAAAAATTCCATACTTTGGCGTTTATTTTGAATAGGATAATCCTCTGCATTATCGCCCAGTAACGTGACCGACTTTGCTTCCAATTCAATGGGCTGCGGAGAATCCGGGGTGATCTTCAATATTCCTTCCACCGAAATGGCACACCCTACGGCGAAGTGCGACACATCGCTGTAATTTTCCAGATCGGGCGAAAGAACGACCTGCAAAGGACGAAAAAAAGTGCCGTCATTCACCATAAAGAAGCCGACATTTTTGGAAATGCGCGACTGACGGATCCATCCCTGAATCGTTATTTTTTCATTTGCGTGCTTTTCCGCATCGCGATAACATGCTTTGATTTCCATACGTTCTCCTTACTCATCACCATTCTTCTCCGCCGGAGTCATATCCATCGGCAGACGCGCAAGATATTCCTTCAGTCTTGCTTCGGCGCCGCGACCGACAGGATGATAAAAGGTCTTTCCCATTATTTCATCCGGCAGATAATTCTGCAAGACATAGCCGGAAGGATAATTATGCGGATAGCGGTAGGTAAGCCCCCTGCCCAGCGCTTCTGCCCCACTGTAATGGGCATCTTTTAAATACGATGGTATATCCGCCGGCGGATTCTCGTGAACCAGCCGAAGCGCTTCATCAATAGCAACATAGGAAGCGTTGCTTTTCGGCGACGAAGCAAGGAAGGTCGTTGTCTGTGCTAAAAGGATGCGCGCTTCCGGCATACCAATTTGAGAAACGCCTTGATAACAGCTAACAGCCTGTACTAAGCCCAAGGGCTCGGCATTACCGATATCCTCACTCGCCAAAATAACAAGACGTCGCGCAATAAAGAGAGGATCTTCCCCTCCTGCCAACATACGAGCAAGATAATAAATAGCCGCATCGGGATCGGATCCGCGAACCGATTTGATAAATGCCGAAATCGTATTGTAATGCTCTTCGTCCCCTTTATCGTATTGTACGCGCTTTTTTTGCATACTTTCTGCGACATCCGCTTTCGTCAGATGTACTTTCCCCTGCACCGGCGGTGTCGATAGAACGGCAATTTCCAACGAATTGAGAAGCACGCGCGCATCGCCGCCGGATGAAGCAAGAAGAACCTGACGGGCGTCGGCATCCAGTGTCACGGAGAATGCTCCCAGACCCTCTTTCGTATCGGAAAGCGCACGATCCAGCACCTTGTCTAATGCCTCTGTCGAGAGCCAAGTAAGCTCAATCACTTGGCAACGAGAAAGCAACGCCTTGTTGACCTCAAAAAACGGATTTTCGGTTGTTGCGCCGATCAGTGTAAGCGTCCCATCTTCCACATGCGGAAGTAACGCATCTTGCTGACTCTTATTAAAGCGGTGAATCTCATCGATAAAGAGGATGGTTTGCGTCCGGTCATAAAGAAGAGCCTGTTTCGCTTCCTCAACGACTTCGCGCAATTCTTTTACGCCACAGGTTACTGCCGACAGTTTACGAAAGGCACGGCGAGTTTTCATGGCAATCACATGCGCGATCGTTGTTTTTCCGGTTCCCGGAGGACCAAATAGAATAAGGGATGGCACACGATCCGCATCGATAAGACGACGAAGGGGCTTGCCGGCGGCAAGAACCGCATCCTGTCCAACCACATCCTCCAGTGTTTTTGGGCGCAAACGGTCCGCAAGAGGCGCATTTTTTCGTTGTTCTTTTTGTTGCTGTCTCTGCAATAAATCCATTCGCCCTCCGTCCGGAAAAAAAGCAGGCGATCCTCTGGATCGCCTTGGCTTTATTCGTCCGTCCTGTTCTCCGCCTCATCATCTGTCAGGCTGCTTAACTCTTTGTAAAAGCTATCTACGTCCTCAAATTCGCGATAAACCGACGCAAAACGCACATACGCCACTTTGTCAATCGCTTTAAGCTGATCCATCACTAATTCGCCAATATATGCCGTAGTGACTTCTCGCTGGTTCAAGTGATTCAGTTGCGTTTCAATGGCATCCGCCGCTTTTTCTAAGCGGTCTACCGTCACCGGTCGCTTCTCCACCGAACGAATCATGCCGCTAAGAATTTTGGAACGCATAAACGGTTCTCGCGTTTCATCCTTTTTGATGACGACGATTGCTTGGTCTTCGTAGCGCTCATACGTCGTGAAACGTTTCTTACACTTGAGACAAGCGCGGCGGCGGCGAACCGCCTCGTTATCTTCGGTAGGACGCGAGTCAATGACTTTCGTATCGGGAAACCCGCAATACGGACATTTCATACTAACGATACTTTCTCAGAAATTCCGGGATATCCATGTCATCTGCGCCTGCTGCATGGGAAGCAGCAGAATTATCTTCGCTTGAACGATGCTCACGGCGCTCCGGGGCATCATCGTTAGCCGAAACTTTTCGGTTATCAAAACCAGTAGCAATCACCGTAATCTTGATATCATCACCGAGCGATTCATCCACACCAGCACCGAAAATAATATTGGCGTCAGGATCTACAGCCTCGCGAATCATCTCGACGGCTTCGTTGGCTTCAAAAATGCCCAATTCGGCTGCCGTAACGTTGACCAAAACGGCTTTTGCGCCATCGACGCTGGTTTCCAGAAGCGGGCTCTTGACAGCTGCTTTTGCCGCATTTACGGCACGATTTTCACCATTGGCAATACCGATACCCATGTGAGCAATGCCTTGATCCTTCATGATGGATTCCACATCGGCAAAGTCGAGGTTAATGATGTTCGGCACCGCAATCAAGTCAGAAATACCTTTAATACCGTTCATCAACACCTGATCCGCCATGCCGAAGGCTTCCACCATCGAGGTACGACGTTCGGCGACCTGCAACAGACGGTCATTCGGAATGACGATAAGCGTGTCCACTTTATCTTTTAATTTGTTAATGCCGCTTTCCGCCTGGGTTTGACGTTTGCGTCCTTCAAAGCCAAAGGGTTTTGTTACCACACCGACAGTTAAGATGCCCATGGAACGCGCCGCTTCCGCAACGACCGGTGCCGCACCGGTTCCTGTTCCGCCGCCCATACCGGCAGTGATAAAGACCATGTCGGTGTTAGCAAGCAATTCCGTGATGTCGCTTTTGGATTCTTCCGCTGCTTTCTCGCCCACTTCCGGGTTTCCGCCGGATCCAAGACCGCGCGTCAGTTTAATGCCAATCTGCAGTTTCTTATCCGAATCCACAACACCCAAGATCTGACGATCCGTATTGACGGCGATAAATTCCACGCCTGCCAATCCTTGTTGTTTCATCCGGTTCAGTGCGTTGTTTCCGCCGCCGCCGACACCAAGTACTTTAATTTTCGCTAAACCGTCATTGTTTACTTCCATGTCGAATGTGTTCATGACTCCCCCTCAGTTTTCTCCCGTTCCTTTTCCCGATTCTTTTGCATCAGGCGAGATGCGTTGTCCGTTTCCGGTAACGACAATCGGATTTTGCCCTTCGTCCAAAATAATTTCTTGCGCTTTGACGCCCTTCTTCTCAATCTCACGCAGAACAGCGTCTAAATCGGTAAACTTATGAATGATGTCATTCGGTCGTCCAAAACGAATAACAATATCATTATACATTATAACAATGCGCTGTGGCTTTTCAAAACGAACTTTCGATACCTGATCCACCAATTGCATATCCTGAAGCGTAGATAAAAATTCCAGCTCCCGTGCATCGGAAAAGAAATCTTCTCCGATGCCAATTTTCTCCACCTCTTTTTCCAACACAACAGGCTTTAGACGATTTTTTTCCGGAACATAATGGTCGGTAATTTTTCCCTGTTCATCAACATAATACAGTCGCCCTGCAGAGGTGAACACACCCAATACAAAGTTTTCTTTGACTTTTACGACCAGACGATTCGGTAGTTCGCGGGAAAACTCCGCGTCGGCAATGCCTTCCACTTGGCTTAAACGTTCCTTCCAACGTTTCGTTGGAAAGGTGAAAATATTGCTGTCCACATCCCCCAAGGCATTCATTACTTCCCGATCCGTCAACACCTTGTTTCCCTCCACGCGAACGGACTGAATACGAAAAAACGGAGCGCGCGTTAAGACGAAGAAAAGGATGCTCCCCACGATAAGCAAGCAGAGGAAAAACAGCACTATCTTTTTACGGCGCTGTACACGCTTACGATGTTGATGACGACCGGCTTGCGTAATACTACTCCGCGCAGGAGACAAGGGCGGACGACGGGTATCAAACCTCTCTTCCTGTCGCCTATTTCGTTGGGAAGGCGCGGAAGAAAAACGGTCTGATTGTCTTTTTTTTGCATCACGCTGCATACCGCCTCCTTCTACGCATCCCTAGAAATATTCAAAAGAACCCCGACCATGGCACTCATTACCAATAGCGAGCTGCCGCCATAGCTGATGAAGGGCAGCGTAATGCCTGTCGTCGGCACGACGCCTATCGCCACGCCGATGTTCACCATCGCCTGAAAACAAATCATGAACGTCAAGCCGTATGCCAAAAGCTGTCCAAAGCGCGTATTGGCTTTTTTGGCAATCGCTATGCCACGATAGGCTAACAAGCCAAATCCGACAATCACCAGTAAAGCGCCGATAAACCCCAATTCTTCAGAAATAACGGCGAAAATAAAATCGTTATGCGGTTCGTCCGCAAGGTAATCAAATTTTTGCACACTTCTTCCGAAACCGACGCCGAAGAAGCCTCCCGACGCAACCGCGTAAAGAGATTGTAACAGCTGCCACCCACTTCCCGAAGGGTCACGCATGGGATCGATGACCGTTAATACACGTTCTAAACGGTAGTTTCCCGGTTTTGGCCAAAAAGCAACGACAAGACCGGCAAGAGCCATTCCCATCATAGGAAAAAGATGCCATAGATTCATGCCATAAACAAAATAGACAAAGAGCAACACGGAAGAAATCACTATTACCGCTGAGAAATTCGGCTGGAGATACACCGGCAAAATAGTGAAGCCGATGAAGAACATGACCGCAAAAAGCGTCGCTAAAGTACCCCGTTTTTCCGGCGGTTTTCGTGTCAACAGGGTCACTAATAAGATCAATGAAGCTATCTTTAATCCATCCGATGGCATGTAGGTAACCGGACCGAGATGAATCCAGCGGTGCGCCTGATTCACCGGAAAAGAAATGCCCGGTACCCACACCAAAAGGCAGCTGAAAAGAGCAACCGCATAAAGTGCAACGGCAAAACGGCGATACAGGAGATAGGGAATGCGAGAGACCACCCACATCACCAAAATGCCTAAGATAGTAAACACCGAGTCGCGAAGAAAATAATACTTTGCATCGCCAAATTGCTTGAGTGCATAAGGAGCACTGGCACTAAAAACCATAAGAACGCCAAAAAAAGACAAAGCGAGAACAAGGAGGAACAAAAAGCGATCCATAGCCCCCTGTTTTCTTCTCTTGTTAAGTCGCTCTTCTTTCCGCATGTTTGCCCCATTCCCCATTCAACCATTCCGTTATGCGTTCTGTTCCTTCCAAGCATCTACCAAGGCGCGAAATTCATCACCACGCTCTTCAAAATGATTGTATTGCCCCCAACTGGCACTGGCAGGGGAAAGCAGAACTAAATCCCCTTCTTCTGCCATGTACGTCGCCAATTCCATCGCTTTTTTTAAGTTTCCGGCAATGACCGCGCGATCGCCCAAGCCCTTCTCGGAGGCTTCCTTGGCAAGTTTTTCTGCCGTTTGTCCAATCAGCAACAGTTTTTTTCCATAGGGACGAAATGCTTCGAAAAAGGCATCAAAGCAGACATTTTTGTCATAACCACCGGCAATAAGCAGTATCGGTTGACGAATGCCGGAGAGGGCTTTTACCGTCGCATCGACGTTAGTACCTTTCGAATCGTTAATGTAGCGCACGCCCCGCACCGTGCCGACATCTTCCATACGATGCTCAATGGGACGGAATGACGAGAGCGCTTCTTTGATAACCTCCTGCGGAATCCCCAAATCTTCCGCAATTGCCACAGCAAAGGCGGCGTTCTGCACGTTGTGTTCTCCCACTAAATGCCAACCTTCCCCTTGACGAAGCGTTTCCATCAGAGGGGTGTGCAAATCCACCTGCTTTATTTGTGCCTCTGTTCCCACTTGATGGATTGCATCTTGCGAGACAGTATCTCCCGACAACAGCCATAGGGTATCGCGTGACTTTTGTGCATGAGCAATGGTCGCCTTCGCTTTTGCATACGCCTCAAAAGAGCCGTGCCATTCGAGATGATCCTCGGTAATATTAAGAATGGCTGCTCTATGAGGAGCGAATTGTTCCACTGCTTCCAATTGGAAACTGGAACATTCGGTCACAAACAGCGTTCCCTCTTCTGCGTCCATCATCGTCGACAAAATAGGAAGACCGATGTTGCCACAAGCGATCGCCTTTTTCCCGGCATGACGTAAAATCCATTCCAAAAGCGATGTCGTCGTGGTTTTTCCGTTGGAACCGGTTATTGCGATCAGGTTTTCTCCTCCAAATAGACGATAGGCAATTTCCAAATCGGTATAAACCGGTTTTCCTTCCCGACGGGCACGCTCTACCAACGGCGTGGCAAAAGAAATGCCGGAACTACGTAAAATAAAAGCAAAGGAATCTAACGCGAGAGAAGAAACATCCTCTACCACAGTAATCTCTTCCGGATGCACAAGAGATGCAATAAATGCTTTATCTTCTTCTGTCAACCCCCCATCGACGTAGAGGGTGACCTTGCATCCCGCTGCAGGAAGCGTCCGTAATGCGGATTGACCGGTAACACCCATTCCATAAAGCAAAACATGCTTTCCTTGTAATGTTGTCTTAAAATTCATTTTCTCGTTCCTCCCGGTAATGTATACATCTTACCAAATCCAAACCGCCAGCATACACAACAGAACACTTGCCAACGTAAATGCCACCGTAACTTTTTCTTCCGGATACCCTTTAAGTTCAAAATGATGATGAATCGGACTCATGAGAAAAATCCGTTTTCCTCCGGTACGCTTGAAATACGCCACTTGAAGAATTACCGAAAGAGCCTCCATAAGATAAATGCCGCCCAATACCAAAAGAGAAGGCAAACGGTTCATCACCATCAATATAGCACTCAATGCGCCGCCAATCGCCATAGAACCCGTGTCGCCCATAAACAGCGAAGCCGGATGGCTATTGAAAAAGAGAAATCCCGTTAAAACGCCGGCGAAGAGAATCGCCGCTACCGCAACACTTCCTTCCTGGACAGCGTTATATCCACTGAGAAAGGCAAGCAACAGAAAAACCGGCAACGAAACGCCGGCGCAAAGTCCGTCCAATCCATCCGTCAGATTCACCGCATTGACTGTGCCTACCATAATAAATGCCAAAAGCGGGATGCTGAACAGACCGAGTCTCCATTGCCAACCAAAAAACGGAATCGTCTGTACCGCCATTGCCGGAGCAAAAAAATAATGGACACTGAGAAGCGCCGCCGCAAAGGCAAATTGCAGCAGGAGTTTTTGCCGCGGCGTTAACCCTTCGCTTTCCCGTTTTTTCATTTTTTCCCAATCATCCAAGAAGCCTATTGCACCAAAACCCAGCGTGCAAATTGCGATGAGGAGCGTTTCAACATTTCCTTTTCCAACGAAGAGAAGAAGAAGTAAAAATACGGCGGTGAAAGCAACGCCGCCCATGGTCGGCGTTCCTTTTTTCTTGTAATGCGCCTTGTTCCCTTCTTCACGAATTTCCTGTCCCCATTCTTCTTTTCGGGAAAAGCGAATCCAAAAAAAGGTGGCAACCGCAGATAAAAGCGCTGCCAGTATTCCCCAAGGAACGATCGCTTTGAGTATAAACATGTTCTCTTCTCCTCCTATTGTCCTGCCGACTCATCCGCATCTGCGCTGGATGACGATCCTTGTTCTTCTGCGGAAGACGCTTCTGTCGTTGGGTCTGCCGAAAGGACAAGAGCGGTTTCCTTATCTACGACGGTTCCTGCCGCCGGATCCTGATCTATGATTTTTCCCCGATCCGTCTCTATAAAAGAGAAAGCGATATTCGCCTGACGTAGTATCTGTTTTGCCTCTTCAGTAGACATGCCCACCAAAGAGGGAACACGAAAACGAGCCGAGTCGTCCGGACGACATTCTACCACGCTTTGCTGGGGCTGAACGGTTCCCGCGGATGGAATTTGGCGGTCTACAAGGGTATAGTCGTTCATTGCCCCATAGACGCTAAGAGAAAAACCCGCTTTTTGCAACAGTGCACGCGCTTCCTCCACCGTTTTACCGCAGACATCGGGTACGGTTTGTCCTTCATTCTTCTGCTGTGGATCCTTCTTTAACGGCAGAAAACGTTCCAGAATTTTCGCACTAACTTCACCAGCAACTTCCCCGCCAAACGTATTAATCTTCGGAGAATGGATGACAACAAAGAGCGCTATTTCCGGTTTTTCTGCGGGTAAGAAACTATAAAGGGAAGCAATGGTCTTATCCGAGTATTCGCCATCTTCTAACAGCAACGTGGTTCCGCTCTTCGAGCCGATGGCAACATCTTTTATACGCAACACTTTCGCATTCGATGCCTTGGTAGTGCTCAACATGTAGCGGCGCATGGTCTCCACCGTTTCCTCGGAAAAAATAGGGTCGGTTACACTTTCGCGAAACTGAGACAGCACCTTTCCGTCCTGGGCAGAGGAGAAAGAGAATAAATGCGGTGTCCGATAATATCCGCCGTTGATCACTGTATTGACTGCAGCCATCATCTCTAAAGGAGTTATAGAAATGCCGTGTCCATAAGACATCGTCTGCATCCGAACGTTTTCCAATTTTTCCATCGTATCCGGAAAGAGAGATGCCTGCTCGCCCGGTAAATCCACCCCCGTAATCTGCCCCATGCGCAGGGATCGTAAATAGGAATAGAAATTTTCTTTTCCAATATCGCGCACGATTTGCACAAAAGCCGGATTGCACGAATGATTCAATGCTTCCTCAAGCGTTTGGGAACCGTGTGGATCGTCGTGGCGCCAGCAGCGAATCCACACGCCCGGAGACAACTCTATTTTTCCCGTGCAGAGATAATGACTCTCCGGCAAGGACGATTTCGTTTCTAATGCAATCGATGCGGTGAGCGTTTTGAAAACAGAACCCGGTTCGTAAAGTGTGGAAACGGCAGGATTCTTCCACCGTGTATAGAGTTGCGACAAGCGTTCTTCCTCGGTCATGGCTTTCCAGGACGCTTCGCCTATGCCCATAGCCGGCGCATACGGTGTATTGGGATTGAAAGAAGGATAACTTTCCATGGCGAGAATTTCTCCCGTATTGGGATTCATGAGTATCGCCGTTCCGGCATCCGCCTTGGAATCACTTACACCTCTTCGCAACTCTTCAGAGAGAATACGTTGGGCATCCAAATTCATTGTTAGATGCACATTCTGCCCTTCTTCCGAGGCATACCGTTCTACGGACTCGGTCGGAATGATATTGCCTCCCAGATCGCGCGAAAGCGTCATCTGTCCACCCTTGCCTCGCAATAAAGCATCATATTGTGCCTCAAGACCATAAGCGCCTTTTCCGTCGTCGTTAACAAAACCGAGACATTGCGCCATGATGTCCTGATTCGGATAAAAGCGCTCAGCTTCCTGTACCACACGATACGCGCGCAAACCGGAGCTTTGCAGCTGATCAATCTCTTTTTGCGTTAATTTGGTTTTTAAGAGAACATCGTACCGCGACGAAGAGAACGCGCTTTCGACCTTCTCCTTATCGATATGCAAAATATACGAGAGGAGATCGACAGTCTCTTTTTTATCCTTTTCCTCTATCTCCTGAGGAAAAAAATAAACAGAATTTACTGTTACAGAAACTGCCATCGGGCTATTGGCAGAATCAAATATGGTTCCCCGTTTAGGCGTAATGGAAACCGTCCGTCTGCGCTGCGCTAACGCCGCTTCCTGAAAAGGTTGACCGGCGGCCACCTGTAAATAAAAAAGCCGAGCAAGAAATCCGGCAGCTATCAGCAGTGCGAAAAGAAAAACAAATCGCACACGTGCGAACGGATGTACTCGTCTCGGCGTATTGTTCTTTTGGTTTTTTCTCATGAATCGCTCACCCCAACGCACTACTCCTTGTGTTGCGGGCTTGCCGCAATCGTCGTCTTCTCCTCGAAAACGGAAGCGGTGCGATCTTTCCTCGTCATGGCAGGATCGCGTACAGCGGAAAGCACCTGCTCCTTAGACGGATAGCGCATCCCCAGACGACGCTTCGCCAGATCCTCGATGCGCGAAGCTTCGATATACGGTGCTAACTGCATGGCTAACGTATCCTGCTGTGCGCGCAGATTTTCCACTTGTGTAGCCGTCTCTCGAATGTCCCGGTTCAATCCGGACAGTTCATTATAGCGCAGCAGACTTGTCATGAGCAACACTACCGTGGCGACTGTAACAACGGTGATGACGAGCCAGTAAATGAGATGCACGCGGGAGCGGGTTCTTGTTACCGCTTTCGCATGGCACATCGTCTTCGCTTTCGTGTTTACTGCCGTCCTTGTACGCTCTTTACCTTGCGGTCGTCTTTTTCGTTGCGTAGGCGACATTTCCCGCTGCCGAGGCGTGACGACCGTTAACCGCTTTCTCTTTTTCGGCATCTCGCGCGGTTGCGGAAAAGCAAGACTTTCCGACCGACGTAGTGCTGCTGTGCCCATGTTATTCTTCCTCCTGTTGCGCGAAACGTTCCAATACCCTCAATTTAGCCGAATGCGCACGAGAATTGCGCGCTTGTTCCTCCGGAGATGCCTCGATCGGTTTACGTGTACAAACATGAAAAGGAGAGGCATATTCGTTCGAACGCACCGGCAATCCTGCCGGAAGCGGAGGTCCTTCCGCTAGTCGGCGAAATGCATTCTTGACCAAACGATCTTCCAGAGAATGAAAGGTGATGACACATAATCGTCCCCCGGGCGCAAGATGCTTTGCAGCCTGTTGCAGACCTTCTTCCAAGGCATCCAACTCGTGATTTACTTCGATACGAAGTGCCTGAAACACCCTTCTTGCAGGATGTTTATCCTGCATGCGCACTTTTTTAGGGATGGCTTTTTGGATGACCTTGACCAGATCGAAGGATGTTTCAAGCGGCTTCGCACCACGTTCAACTACGATGAATTGAGCAATTCGCTTCGACCAGCGCTCCTCACCGTACCGATAGAATAAAGTAGTCAGTTCCCTCTCCGAATACGTGTTGACAATGTCTTTTGCCGTCCGTGTATTCGCATTCTGATCCATGCGCATATCCAACGGCGCATCATGGTGATACGAGAATCCGCGTTCTGCTGTATCCAATTGATAGGAAGAAACCCCGATATCCATAAGTATGCCGTCTGCTTTCGACATATCGTTTTCGTCAAGAACCTTTCCCAGATGACGAAAGTTGGTATGTACAAAGGTCACTTTTTCCGACCATTCGGCAAGTCGCGCTTTTGCGGAAGCCAATGCTTCCTCATCCTGATCTAAGGCAAGCAATCGTCCATTGGAAAGACGTTGCACAATTTCTACAGCGTGACCGCCTCCTCCGACGGTAGCATCCACATAACAGCCATTTGGACGGATTGCCAATTCCGCAATCGTTTCCTCTAATAACACCGGAACATGGGAAAAGGGCATACTCTCCTCCTACAAATCAAAACCGTCATCATTGAGCGTCTCGGTTAAGGCATCTAAATCCATAGCGTCAGAAGAAACGAAGTCGTCCCATTTCTCCTTTGCCCAGACTTCAATGCGATCGGAGACACCAATAATCACTGCATCACGTTCGATGGAGGCGAAGGCGCGGAGTTGTGGTGGGATGAGAAATCGTCCCTGTTTATCGCAGGCGACTTCCATTGCCCCGGAATAAAACGCACGCGAGAAATTTCGCGCCGCTTTTGCCGTCAAACGGAGTTGGTTGATTTTCTCATCCATGACCTTCCATTCAGTCTGGTCATAGATGAACAAGCAACCTTCCATACCTCTTGTGATAATGAACGTGTCAGAGAGATCTTCACGAAAACGAGAAGGAAGCGAAACTCTTCCCTTTGCGTCTACACTGTGGTTGTACTCTCCGATGAACATTCCACTTTCTCCCACTTTTTACCACTTTCTGCCTTCTTGATACCATTTTAGACAACTCGTATGGTTTTCGCAAGCCAGAAAGCAAAAAAAAAGACGCAAAATCATCAAAATAAAGATGATTTTGCGTCTTTTCCCTTTCCAATAAAGAAAAGAGCACAACGTAAGCAGCGATTCTCCGCTACTATTTTGAAGGAGAAGTTGTTTTCTTTCTTGCTATAACCGCATAACCGACTAGTCCAAGTAATAAACCAAGCAGTGCTAAGATCTGCGCTACGCGCAACGGTCCGAAATACAGACTGTCTGTGCGAAAGCCTTCCACAAAGAAGCGCAGGATTCCGTAAAACACAAAATAAAGCGCGGTAACTTGTCAGTCTTTTTTGTCTTGTTTACGCAAGGCGTACCA
>QWCB01003313.1_pt1 | contig 16558 bp, 8 predicted proteins | sample 1972511 | NCBI WGS metagenome assembly QWCB01 (sample SAMN09866719, study PRJNA288562) | Human gut metagenome isolate term5_stool, whole genome shotgun sequencing... | isolation source: gut | host: Homo sapiens | place: USA: California
CAACTGTTTTTTCATTCTGCTCAAGAGTTGAAGTCAACTGAGTCGGATAAAGATAGAAACTCTTTCCGTCATTAGCTAAATCAGCTGCCGGTATTTCCAAAACATCAGAAGATATATTGCCTGCATTACCACTTACGTCACCGATGAATCCTTGAGTGTATCTATTCTTAATATATACCTTATCGATCACTAATCCCGATTCTGTTGGATCATTCAACAAATCAAATCTAGCTACACGTCTTTTAAGTTTTACATCAACCTGATTATTGGAAGATTCTACATCGGCAACTGTTACATACTCCTTACCATCTGTTTTGACATTAGACATAACAAATGGAGGATTCAACTTACCACTTTCGGCAACAGTTTTGCTATTTAGTAGTTCATCGATTGTATTTGTTGCACTCATATTAGGGAAATTGCTCTCATTCTCACTCTCCACAATGATGAATCTCTTTTCTCCTCCAGTCGAAGAAGTTAATTCAACAGTATATGACCTTGTATCACCGTTTGCACCTACAGAAGCAGCTGCATAATTTAAGACATACCTTTGTTCATACTTACCTTCTCTGCTAAATTGATAAAAGGCTATTTTGTCATTAGTGCCTCCATTTTCGTCACCTACACCTACTGCCCTTGTAAGGAATGCCCCGGGAGTATGCACATTAAACGTTATTTTTCCTTTGCCTAAAGGCTGTTCCTCGGGGGCTGGGGTTTCATCACTTTTCGAACAACCAACTAATAAAACAGTTGACAACAAAGCCAGACATATATAAATATTCTTTAGAATTTTGTAGTTTTTCATATGTAAACAAATTAATTACGCTCCTTATCCCAAAAGAGCTGACTAAACCATTAATAAATTGTTTTATAGTTCTAAAAAACTTGAGAGGCTGTACCCAATCCCAAATTTGAACACTGCCTCTCAATATTATATTCATCAATCAACAACCCATCAATTCCATTCGATTTGTTGGTCTTCGTCCGGAATCAACGTATTCAAGTCACGTTGCATACTTAATGTACCTTCTACTCTATACTTCATACGGTTACCCGGGCTAAGTGTATAGTCCTCAAATGAGTATCCCATAGACAAAGTGATATAAATATGCTTCAAGTAAGGCTTCACAGGATCATTCTCTTCGACAATCGTATAATAAGGAGCTTCCTTAAATTTGTCGTCTCCTTCGCCCAGCAAGAGAATTTTAAAGTTATTGCCATCCTCTCCCCCGTTATCGGTCCATAATCTCAGTTTCTTCTTCAACTCACTTCCTTCATTCAGCGGTTCATCTGTAAACTCTACATATAATTTATAGTATTTACGGTCCATGTAATTCACATCACGAACTCCCATATAAAACATAATGGTCTTCTCGTCATACACATAAGCTTTATGGGTAGCTAACATGAAATTATCCTTTTGATTCTCCAAAAAAATCTTTAATAGGCTACCATCATACGAACCGGAGTAATCATTGAACGGAATGATATTCAACAATGCTTTCCGATAATGCAGACGGTTGTTCACCTGATAGTTATAAGATGGATCGTCTTGAATAGTCAATGGTAGAATATATTTATCCGACATATCCAACGGTTTCGCATTGTTCTGCCCTCCTAGCGTAAAATCAATAGGTAACAGTGCTTCAGATTCACCTGCAGGCATTTCTACAGTTTCCGGTATGGAATAGTATTGTTGATCCAACAAATGGTAAAAAAGTTCCCGACGGCGTTCACCAAAACGTTCCTGATTCAACACATCCAAAGTATCCTTATCAAGTGCTACATGAATAGTTCTTGCCTGTGTATTCATGGTTGAACCACTCAACAAAACCGGAAGCTGATAAGTCACCACTCCTCCTGGTTTGTAGCGTACATAAGTAGAAGTTACTCCTTCATTATTAATCTCTGCTTTGAAAGATGCCAGCTGTTTGAATTGTTCATCTTCCCACTCATTGTTACATGAAGTGCAACATACTGCCGCCATCATGCCAATCAATAATTTACATATATTATTCATATTTTCTATCCAAATTTAGTAGGTTTATTCCGGATCTTTCCAGCCCGGATTCTGAATCATCCACATATTTCGTTTCATTATATTGTGATGGATTGGCCAAAACCACATCTTCGTAGTAAACATAGTAGGCAACGAAGCGACTTCTATCGGTGTATGAAAACTATCTGGATTTTCCGAAGTCAAATAGATATTACAACCATAAATGGGAAGAGCCTCTTCAACTGGAGCATCACACCAACGACGAATATCAAAGAAACGATGACCTTCCGCAAATAGCTCAATCTGACGTTCTCGTTTTACTTTAAAACGAAACTTCTTTACATCATCGTACACCTCATAATCTGGCAATCCAGCACGAATACGAATAGGCTGAATACCTTCCTTTAAAGCTGTTGCCGAACGTGTGATAGTATACATAGTCTCGCCATTCCAAGAAGGAATCTCATAAGAACCCTCGACCTCATTCAGTGCTTCTGCATAATTCAACAGAATCTCTGCATATCGAATGTCCGGAGCGTACTTTTGAACTACACGACTTACGTCATACGATTTCTCAGAATCTGCTAAATCCTTCGGATGTACAAACTTCTTAATACCAATACCTGTACTCAAATAATTGGTACCTGCTTTGTAACCATCTTGAGCATCTCTGTAGTAGAAAATAGGAACGTTCGTTTCTTCTTTATCCTCTGCACTTGCATTCAACATATGCCATACACTACCATTGTAGGCTACTGATGCATAGAAACGAGGTTCACGGTTCGCATATTGTTTAGAAACACCTTTTCCCAATGGACCTAATTCAGGATAATTAGACAATTCAGACGTTTCAACCACCCCTGAAACACGTGGCTGTTCATTGTAACGGCTTGGGTCGGTATATCCTTCCATACCCTTATACATAGAATTCATACCCGGACAATCGCTACCATCTTTCATATAATAAGCATCACATTGTTTCTGTGTCATGCCATGGCAGTTATATCCGCCTCCTTGTGAACGGGGCAACTGATGGATAACCATTACCCTGATATTCTCAGCACCCTGATTGACACCTCTGGTAAATATAATTTCGTCATTATTGTATGCACCCACTTCTCCATCAAACAAAGAACGGTATGATTCGAACGGATCAATATTTTTCCAACCGTAAGGCCAATCCTGAGAATGGAAAGTTCCATTATCGTCCGGCGGAGTAATAGTTGTCGGGTAAGCCATATCATCACTTTCTCTTTTATAAGCAACATACAATTGATACCGTTTCAATTCCATTACATCCTTAGCAGCAGCAGCAGCTCTTGCCCACTTCCGATTGTCGTATGTATCAGACAGCAACTTACGCCCGCTCTTATCAACCAATGCATCGATCACCTCTGATGGTGCTTGTCCGTTATATAAAGGACTTGCTGCATATAAAAGCACACGTGAACGAAGTGCCAATGCTGCACCACGTGTAGGACGCACAATATTTTGTACGTCTCGCTCGTCGTCCAACATCGTAGCCGCCTTCACCAATTCCTCGGCAATGTAATCTGCACATTCATCATACGTATTTCGAGGATAAGCGATATCATCATACTCTTTCGTATAATCGACCCCTTCATCTGGGACAATGGGCACCGGACCGAATGAACGAATCAGCATCCAATAGAAATATGCACGCAGGAAATGAGCCTGTCCTTTCATATCAGTAATCTCAGCTTCAGTAAGCTCTTTATTTCCATCCACATTATGAATGAAAATGGAAATGTGACGAATCGCTTGATAAGCGGCCTGCCATATATACAAACTGTTTCCACTACCTAATCCTTTTTCCGTATAGTTTCCACCCTTCCAATCTACATAATTCAAATCTATGTAGTACATATCATCTGCAAAATTGAAACTAGTGTTCTTCTTGCTGTTCACTTGTTGCAGATAATCGTGATTCATATAAGCGTATCCCTTTGCCAACCATTCATTGGTATAGTCCTTACTCTGAAACACATTTTCAATGTTAACACGTTCCTCGAAAAGGTAGTCTGAGTCCAAATAATCGGTACATCCGACAACCATGGTACTCACTCCTAATATAAAACCTAAATTTATTATAAGTTTCTTCATATTCTGTTCTTGTTTATAGATTAACTGATACGCCTAACGAAAGCGTCTTGCTCAACGGATATTTCTTTCCGTCCGAACTGCCCAATTCCGGATCCCAATATTTAAACGAAGAGAATGTCAGCAAGTTGGTTCCGATAAAGAAAACACGTACTTGATTCAAATGAATCTTATTAACCCAAGCTTTCGGAAAGGTATAGCCGATATCCAATGTCTTCAGACGAAGATAAGAGCCATCTCTCAACCAATAATTAGACTCTTGATAATTATTTTTATTATCACCATAAGTCAGACGGGGGAATTCTGCATTCGGATCTTCATTCTCACCCAGAATCCAACGGTTGCTTTCTGCCATTTCTTTCAAAACATTTCCCCAGCCATCACCACCTTGGAACATAAAGACAGTTGTACCTTTGACAAAGAAAGACGACTTACCTGCTCCTTGGAAATGAGCATTGAAATCCAACCCTTTCCATTTGGCCGAAAAGCCAAAGCCATATATCAAGTTAGGACGAGTAGTAGCACCAATAGCTACCCGGTCTTGTGAGTCAATTATACCATCACCATTGACATCTTTATATTTAATATCACCGGGCATCACTTCACCAAAAGTTTGCTTCGGGCTATTTCTGATTTCTTCATAATCTTTAAACAATCCCAGAGCAATAAGTCCTCTTGCCTGATTGACACGATGCCCTTGGGCTAGCTTATATTCGTAAATGGTGTTCTCTTCATCTTTTTCTATCACCTTGTTCTTACTGTAAGTAATATTACCACGTAACGTAAAATTCACCTTACCGAGTTTCTGTTTGAATGCAAAATGACCATCAAATCCTTTTGCTTCTACAATACCGACATTTGCTTTCGAAGCATTATCAATTCCCACTTCGTAAGGGATATAAGAACGAGTCATATAGATACCGTCACGACGTTCTTTAAAGTAGTCAATCTCTCCGGTCAGTTTGTCATTAAAGAGAGAAAAGTCAATACCCAAATCTTGTTTAGTAGCAACTTCCCACGAAATAGCAGGAGAAGCCACTGTTGAGTAATATTTTCCATTCCACAATTTTTCACCAGTCCCAATATCTTCAAAATGATAAACATTATTATCGGTTGCTATCGAATACAAATAGGGGAAACGGACTCTTTTATTACCTTCATACAAAGCATCATTTCCTGTCTTTCCATAAGAATAACGGATTTTCAACATATTCAACCATTTTCCGGCAATCTTTTTCATGAATGGTTCCTCAGCCAAGTTCCATGCACCGGAGATAGCCGGGAAGAATCCGAAACGATGGTCTTTGTGGAAATTCTCCGAACCGTTGTATCCGAAATTAAAATCAATAAAATAACGATAATTCCAGTTATAGCTGAAACGTCCGGCTATTCCCTGATTACGATAAGGAATACCATTCTTCAAGTCTGTACCTATATTTTGAGTAAAAATCTTAGAAGCCTGCGTATACTTCAGTACACCTCCAACATGATGAGTTTTGAAAGCACGACTATAGTGCAATTCCCATTCAAAGAACTCTCTCTTTTCTCCTTCCGAATTGGAAGATTGCGACATCACTTTCTCGTCTCTGATTTTCGTGAAATTCAATGTTCCGTCCGGTTGACGATAACGGTCGGCCTTGTAAGCAGCCGGAGATTTATAACGTTTAATCCAATTGGAGTTATACGTATCATATCCGAATCTACCTACAAAACGCAATCCTTTGGTTATAAAATCCAGTTTCTGTTCCAGCGTAAGGCTGGTTTGAATATTATTCTTCCAACTTTCATTATATCCGGATTGTGTAGTCATTACCCAAGGATTCATATTATCATCCTTATCTGACCATCCCGGAATTTTTCCATCCGAATATTCTGCCGGCATCATGATGGAATTATATCCCATCAATACAGTCCACAAATTATCTGTACCACTACCTGTATCATTCTGCTTACGCAAAGAACCGGATACCCCGACCTTTAACAGAGTCGTTTTCGTAATATCAATATCCACATTCATACGGTACGTCCATTTTCTGAAATGTGCGTTTGTATTATAATCCTTAAGGCTTTTGTCAGTCTTATACATACCTTGTTGGTCCTGATAACTTCCGGAAACAAAGTAACGTGCAGTTTTACCACCACCACGCATATTCAACGTTGCACGTGAACTCCAAGCACCGTCACGCAATACCATATCCATCCAATCTACATCCGGAAAACGGTCTGGGTCAAGTTGCGTACGAAACAGTTCCAATTCTGATGGCGAATATAAAGCCTCTTGATTTCTTGTCAAACGAGCTTCATTAGCCATAGAAGCATATGTATAACCGTCTACAAATTCCGGTGCCTTTGTAAAAGTGCTATAGAACCCCTCAACCTTTGCATCAATATTGATTTTACCTTCCTTACCACGTTTTGTATTAATCAAGACTACACCATTGGCTCCCTTACTACCATAAATAGCCGTTGCGGAAGCATCTTTCAATACTGTAAATGATTCAATATCTTCCACGCTCACTTCATCAATATCACGTTCAAATCCATCAACAAGTACCAATGCAGCCGTATTAGCACCAAAAGTAGATATACTACGAATCCAAAACTCAGATACACTACCCGGTCGTCCAGAAGTTTGCATAGCCATTACACCCGGAACAACACCTGCCAATCCATCCACCACAGAAGTGGAAGGAACCGATTTCAACGCATCTACATCCACATTAGTAATGGCACCAGTCACTGCTATTTTCTTTTGTGCTCCCGTACCTGTAATTACAACTTCATCAATAATCGTATTAGCTGCTTCTTTCATTTTTACGTTGATGGTTTTTTGTTCTTTTACCAATACCACCACAGTCTCATAACCTATATATGAGAATACAAGTCTGTCATAAGCAGATGCCTTTATTTTGTATCGACCATTTATATCAGTAATAACACCCAACCCAGGCATATTCTGTATCGCAATATTCACACCAATTAAGGGTTCCTTATTCTCATCGGTCACCACTCCAGTTATCATTGCACTTTCCTGCGCCCAAACGGTTATGGAAAAGAGCAACAATAATATACATGCAATCAAATTTTTACTCCTCATAAAATATATGTGTTTATCATTTATTATTCTTCCATAGCAATTTTACGTATCACCGCTTGCTCTTTCCCGTCGCGACTCATACCCCTCTCGCCTACATAGAAGCATTTTCTTTTTTCATCGTATGCAATCGCCCACGGATAAGCAAAACGAGCTTCTGAACGTAATGCACCATTTGCAAAACCAGGATCACTTGAGTCATTTCCACGTCCTGCAAATGTTACTACTCTTCCTGTAGGTGTCAGAATACGAATGCAATGATTGCGTTCATCACAAAAATAAAAATCATATTCATCTTCTTCACCTGCATATTCCGGATTCTTTACAAACACTCCCTGTGTCGGACCATTCAATTGCGCCCTGCTACCTACTCCGTCACGATAACCGCTTCCACTCGCACTTCCCGCCACGATATAAGGGGTTGAGAACTGATCTGTAGTAGAATTATAGTCCATACGGGAGATATATCCATTTCCTCTTTCATTGTATTGACGAAGCAAATAGGCATATTTTCCTGTAGGATGAACTACCATGCGCAATGTTTCTTTTACACGCGGATGCGTAGCTATTTTCGTTGTTGTCTTGTTCTCAAAATCATATTCATAAACCACTTGATCAGGATAAAGAGCATAATAAATCCTTCCCGTCTTAGGATGAACAAAGGCACCAACCGCCTGCCTTTGCTTTGATTCGCCTAATTTTACTTCCGTTTTAAAGTCTGAAACACGTTTCTTCAATACGTTTACATTTCCATCTTTAGCCAAATCACGAGAAATAATCATATCTTGATTCTCATCTGCCGTCCAATTAATGATAGAAGGTTTATCGCCAATAGCAGCTAAGGAAGCCTGCATAGTCACCGTTTTTTCTTCCAAATCAATCAGACGAATAGAACTTATATTATAACAAGTTAAATACAAATGGTCAAAATTTGATTTCGGATCAAACGAAAACCATGTAGCTCCTTTTATACATCCACATGCATCGAATGCCCCTTCGCCCTGAAAAGCATCTTTCTCGTTCTCAAAACGTTGACCAGCTAATGTAGAAACTAACCATTGCTTTACATAAGTAAACTTCTCTTCTGCTTCAGCAAAAGCCACTTCTTCGCCATTGTCATCATACACACTAATTTCCACATCACCTTCAGTAGCCATACGTGGTACTACACAATACAATATATTGTTCTTAACTGAAATGATATTAGCTTCTTTACCACCAACTATCACTTTCAATTTTTTGGGGTCGTTCCCAAAGTTTTCTCCATATAATATAATATTGTTACCAATGCCACCCGATTTTGGGGAAAAATCTGTAATTACCACAGGCTTAGTAGGATCGAAAGGAAGGTTTTCTTCCTTGTCTTCATCCTTACAAGCAGTAAAGCAAAGTACGACCAATGGCAATACCACTGCACATAATCGGATAAACCGAGTTCTCCAATCACTTTTCTTTTTCATACATCAAATTTTAGTTTTACTTAGAAGTCTATATATTTACAATATTTTCAACATATCAGTTATTAAATACTGGCAGTAAATCTCCCTTTGAAGGCACACATTTTTTAATGGTCGGCCAGCCGTCTGCCGACCACACAATGCGGTCGAGCATACCTAAACGTCCTCCAACCGTACCATTCTCTTTTACATAACTATGATATATCATCCAATCTGTACCTGCATCATCTGGAATTATTATGGAGTTATGACCAGGACCAAAGAATGTTTCACCGTCACCTTCCAACACTAACTCCCAAGAGTTGTCCAGCATATCTTTTCCTTTTCTATCGACATACGGACCAAGGAGATTTTCCGAACGGCCTACCACGACTTTATACTTACTATCCATTCCATTATTCGGACAGCAATTATTTATAGATGCAAACAAATAGTAGTACTTACCCTTCTTATAAATATTGGTGCCTTCAAATGCCCTGCCGCAGACCTGTTTCTTCAGCACAGGCTTACCATCTGCTCCCCGTTTCACAGAAAGACCATCATCCGTAAGTTCCGTCACATAAATACCGTTGAAACTCCCGACAAACATATATTTTTTACCATCTTCTTCATAATAGAACTGGTCGATACAATTAGAACCGAAATCATCTGTTATCAGCAACGGTTTAGCATTTAAGAAATCACCAACCGGACTATCTGAGGTAGCAACCGCCGTATAACTGATGCTTCCATCCCCCCATTTTGCCCATGAGAAATAAAGCACATATTTTCCATTGATGTAGCGAATTTCCGGTGCCCAAAATGCACCTCCACCAGGAAGTACATCTTCAGTAGGTCTAGTTGCTTTTCTGAAAGCACTTCTTTTAAATTCCCAATTAACCAAGTCTTTAGAAAAATAAATAGGAATCCAATAGGAATTAGTTTGAGTAGCATACAAATAAAAGCCTTCATCAGTACGAATAACCGTAGGATCGGCTACACTAGAAAAAGTTATTACCGGATTTGTATAAGTCATACCTATTTTGAAATAACAAATTTCATTATGAAGAGCAACGCTTTCATGAGAAGCCTCCCTTAACTGTACAGGCAACAAATATTTTACAGCTTCCATTCCTTCACGCTTCACTGTAATTCCTCCAGTAGCTTCATTCTCTCCAGCTTTAAAAGATATCCCTTCTCCTAAATCATAGTTAGCCGAAGGAAGAAGACGATAAGAAGTCTTATAATCCTCATTATACTTAGCAACCAGTTCCTCCGCATTAGAAGGCACTGCTAATGTACATGTAAAGTTCCAAGGATTAGTCTTTATTTCTCCGTCTGCCCTACAATTAAAAGTAGCATCCACCGAAACCGGCATTGACATTTTACTAACACTAATTTCCTGTGATGGCATAACCAAACTAACCGTTGGATAATCAAACGATATATGCAAAAGAAAATCACTTTGACTTTTACGGACCTTGGCAACAGATGAAGTAAGTCTCAATGCAATAACATATTCTGTTCCATTTTTTTTGAATTCAGTGAACACTTTATCTGGAGCAAATTTCACCTCTACTTTTTTTGAAGCAATGCCCTGTTCGAGAGTAATCTGTGGCGTACTTATCGAATATAATGAAGAGGGCAACAATTTATAAGCTGTTTCTTCCTCTTTATTATATGCCTCCAGATCTTTCTCATTCCACGCTTCTAACTGTGCAGTAAGAGCGACACTCGCACTGCCCCCCTTCAATTCTACAGAGAAAGGGTACACAACTTGTGCCACATCACTACTGGAAACTTTAATTACATTTAGTCCATTAGGCTGTACTTGTAAATACTGGTTCGAATTGACATCCCCATCTTCACTAGAAACATCCTTAGTATCATCAGAGCCACATGATAAAAAAAGCAAAAGCCCTGCACTAAGAAACATTAGCCCAATTTCTCGAATATTTTTTTTAATTGAATTGTAATTCATTACATATAGATTTAAGTAATACCCTGTGTTTTATACTATAAAAACGTTATCCTTTGAACTATCTTTTTAACTGTATCTAAAAACTAAATTTCGTATTATATAATAATGATCATTATCTTTATAAAAGGTACTAGTGCCCCTATTGTGTGATACAAAAGTAGAGAATCAGGAGTATTTAAGATATTAAATATAGGTCAATAAATGAAAAATTAGTCCCAAACTAATCTAAAGTATTCAAAGATAACACAGAAGAGCATTTATTAGTACTTATCTGAACAATATCTTTCTTTTATTGGATAATTTCTTCTTCAACAATCCACTATTCTAAGATAATAACTATATCCTAAGCTAACAGCAAGCCATTTTTATCTAATTGCCTTCTTTATAACCGGACAAACTAAATCAGCATATCTCATCATACCTAAGTCTGTAAAATGAATACCATCTACAGTAGCCTCTCCATCCTCTCCCAGCATATTCTTTGATGAAATAAGAATGATATTTTTCTCATTTCTTTTCTTTAAATGATTGAATATCTCTTTCAACGTATCATTCTTTCGTCGCACTTCTTTAGCAACTCTTTCATCATAAAATGTATGAGGAAAAATAGGATCCTCTATAAAAATAATTGGTGTATCCGGATGTTTACCACGAATGATACGATAGAATGTTTCCATCCGTTCTTTCATCTTTGCAACAGAAGCATTAGGCACAAAGTCCAAAACGAAAACACTAGCTTCTACTTCAGCTATTACTTTAGCTACTTCCAAATCTAGAAATGCATTTCCACTGAATCCTAAATTGATACATTCACGGTTTAATCTTCTTGATATGATATTGGTATGTGCCATCCCCGGACGTGAAGCACAACCTCCTTGAAGAATACTGGTTCCATAAAAAACAACAGGATTCTTACGAATTGGATACTCCACTAACGGCTGACTAATAGTAGCCAAAGAATCAACTCCGATAGACAAAGAAATAAGACCATCATACAATGGCAAATAAAGCATGTATTCTCTTTCTTCAGGATGCATATTTTTTATAATGGTGACCTGATTTGTTTTTCCTTTCGGACGGGCACTATTGACAAAACGCCAGTCACCATTCTTCTGAAGACAGTAAAGATCTAAACCTTTTGCACCAGTATCAGTCATATGATTCATGTGGGTATTAAAAAGAGCCACCCATTTAGCTGCTATCGTAGTGGAATTACTACGGAAACGTATTGCCATTCCTGCAGAATTACGGCTCAAATTCCATAATGGAGCACGAGAAATATTCTTTAATGAATCCGGGAACCTTTCATATCGTGCCCCAGCACTCTCTGTCGCCCTTCCTAATAGTGGAAAATTCGAAGCATCGTGGTATACTAATTGAGCATGTATATGAAACACTAAAAAAAGTACAATAAAAATACAAAATTCTCTTTTCATATTCAAGTATTATAATTTCAGACCCTTCAAAAATAAATATATGTTATGTTAAAAGCAACAATACACTATGAATAAAAAAACTCCTAGATCTGTATCCGATCTTTTATTGTTTTATTTATTCAATAATGCATAAGCACACCATATTATCGGTGCCTGTCCATGATAATCACCGGCGATGCGGGGACGATCCATATAATATTGTTTACTGTTTTTCTTTCCGGTTCCAACACAAACCTCAGTAAGATCATTCTTGTCATTAATATAATTACATAAGCCAAGCCATGCACGGCGTGCCACTGGAGCATATTCCTTTTTCAAGTTATCCATCATCAACAAGTAACCTTTCATAATACGTGCACGATTAGGATCCTTTTCCGGTAAGTTATAAAGCAACTCCGTCATACCGACAGCCATCCAACCGTCACCACGTCCCCAATAATAAGGCACATCCGGTGCATGATAGAAAAGACCGTTGGGATGTTGCAATTCGTCCAAATACAGAACCATTTCTTTGGCAGCCCTATTTATGTACTTAGGATCACCAGTAGCTTTATAAGCCTCAGATTGCACAATAGTAATCATATACATATCATCAATCCAAAGACGAGTTTGCCAAGAATATCCCTTTTTATCCCATTTACGCTCCTCTTCATTCGCATTGGCAGGAAGCTCCCATTGAGTGTCAGCATAGGGCAGTCCCAGATCTAAATAACGCTTATCTTTCGTTATATTATAAAATCTTAGAGGTAAGCAACCAAACATATTTTGGTCTACGTGAATCGGTGGAGGTAGAAGTTCTTTTTCCAGATGAAACAATAATTCGAAACGGTTTCTTAACAGCTTTATCAATTCTTTATTATTTGTCAATTCTGCAAAACGAAGAGCTCCATACCATGTACACACCTCTGCATAATGTATTCCTCTATCAAAATACAGTTGATGTTTAGTTTCCATTAAACGTCTGCTCAATTTATTTCCAACCGTCTTTGGATCTGCCTTCACAGGAAAATCTCCAAAATAATTTTGAGCAGAAATCACATTTGAGCTCAAAAAAACAGTCATCAATAAGGCATAAATCAAATAATTCCTTTTCATAATCGTAGTGTTCTATATAATTAATTATTCAATATTAAATTCTCCGAATCATAACCCAGTCACCGGTATCCAACGTGCCGTACTTGTAGATGCAACATCACAAATGGCATCTAAAGAATTTCGCTTTGTAATAGAAAAATTGACAAGTACTTGCCCGGAAGTGATAGTCAATTTTGAACGTGGAATAGCAATTTCAGCAATATATCCATAATCATCTATAAGCCTCTCATTTGTTTCATTGCAAACATAAGTTTTGACCTGGGCATCTAATTGAGCTTCTTTCCATGATGCATCATATATTTCACAATTCTTCAGTCCATTCATTGTTACTTGTATGCAGCAAGCCCCTTTTGACAGCTTATTATTACTCACAGGAGATACGTATAAGGAAGCGTAATCAGAGGCTAACAAGTTTCGATCAAGTACTTCTAACAGGAAATAAATATTATCATCATCATACGAACAACGTAACGTTCCTTGTGCTTGTGACTTACTGCCCACAAAGAGTGCATGATCTGTATTTGCCCACTCTTTATTGTTACCATCTATTGTTACCTTTCTTTTCACGGCATCAATACGATGATTAAGTACAAACTGTGCCATCTGAACCGGTCCTTCTTTCGCTTTAATATTAGTTCCAACCAAAGTATGTGAATCAATAATACAAAATGATCCCCAATAACCACCAGAAAAAGGTTGATAAGCGCTACCGAAATTACGAGCAGTAGCATCTCCTATTTTAAGAGTATATTTACTTGACGATTCATACGAAAGGACGGTTTCTCCCGAAGGGAGCTGTCCCAAATATGGTCCCATACCGGAGAAAACACAATTATTACTATCGACAGGTCCTTCCTGGTCGGCAGCCAAATATTCCCATTTGTCTTTATCTGAATAACAAAGCGAAATATGATATCCTGAATTATTGGTTTCCACAGCAGCAGCTAATCCCTTATTATCATTGAGTCTCACAACAGAAGGCATCTGATGATTATAGCCGACAATTCCGTTTTTCTCCCACCTCATTCGCAATACATAATAAGGAGAAGAACTAAAGTCCGGTTTCCATGTCTTTCCTCCATCAGTAGAAACAACCATTGCCGTACCTGTATCTGTGCCATGTCCTTCCAAGCCAGTACGACTGCTATCTGTAAAGTAACAGTGTAATTCACCTGTAGGCAACTCCAACAAGAAAGGTTCCCAATTAACTCCCTGATAGATCTTGATAGGTTCACTCCAAGTAACACCATTATCCGTACTGCGCTTTAATTCAATTCCTGCATCTTCCGGCAAATCCCGATAACCGGAATTAGCTCTGCAAGATGCAACTGCCAATATATCTCCATTAGAGAGCACCAGCCCATCGCAATTAGCATAGCAATGTATATTCTTATTGCCTTTGCTATCGATAATGTCATAACTGTTAAATATTTCTCCTTTATTGCTCCAAGTTTTCAGATCCTTACTAAGCGCATAAACACAACGCCGACCAATATTATTATTAGCACTACCATTGTGATAGAACAAAATATAGTCACCATTCTTCATCTTTTTTATACGAGGATAGCGAGGATACGAAGATTCCATAGTCACAAGCATCCGATAGTTCATCATCAATGAAGAGCGTTTCGTAACATCTGCGTGGGAATTTATAATAGGTGTCCCCTGATTCAATTCCCCAATAGGTGTGATGCTACAAACCACAGGCTCCTGGGATTCGTCCTCCTTTGGTTTCTCCGTATTCCCGTTACCAGCTAGTAAATTCTCATCATTTTCACCACTGCCCCCGCACGCTATAAATGAGATAGCTATGGAGAAAAATAACATAAAAAAAGTGTTTTTCATAGCTCTAGTATATTTTATTCAACTTGCTATTTTCCCTGTCTCGTCGGTTGCGGACCTAAATATGAGCGCTTCATTCCTCCGAAATCCAAGACAATCTTTTGCAATACAGTTCCGGCATCGCCACATATAATTTTCACTGTGTGTTTACCCGGTTTGTCGATATGCAAAGTGGTTTTGTTGATTCTACAGTTCTTCAACACACTTTCGTACCAGATTTGTGCATACTCAAAAGAAGAAGTAGAAGGATTCATCACAGGACCTTCGTCAATACATACTCCATATTTCGTTTCCACATTCGTTGCTTCATGTCCGGCATACCCACGGTCCTTACTTAATGTAAATGTAGGCAATACGTATGTGTAGACATCAACCGAACCTTGTTCGAATGTATAGAAATCATATTCCAGGCGAGGGGTACTGCGACCTGCTGTCCGCTGCGGGGCGGCTGTCGGGTCACCTAGTTGAATAGCTGTATTTTCTATTCCCAAGTTAGGAATCGTTCTCATTTGAATAGCTTTGTTCTCTACCTTCCGGTGAAAACCGGCAGCGTCAATAGAAACATATCCATTGTGCTCTACAAATAAAGTGTCCATTTCGGCTAATGAAGGAGAAGAAGGGTTGAAGACTGAAATATAAACATTCTCCTTCTCGCCACGATCAGATGCGATTTCCAACGTTCCGAATACTTTCTCACCAGTCGGGACCTTAGCCCAGTCGATTGAGACTTCTATACGATTTTCCGTGGTAGTTTCTCCGGCTTTCTGACTTAACAGAATCCAGTTATCTGAAACCGATGCTTTCCATTTCAGAGGAGTCGCTCCTTTATTGAAAACGTCTACGTAATAGGATTGGCGGAAGTATGTGTTGAAACATGGCAGGGAATGGAAACTCTTCTGCCCTTTCAAAATATCCTCTCCTTCGGCCAATATGCCCAAAGAGGCTGCAGATGCCAGATTTACCTTCCGCAGAGCCGGGAGTTCAAAGTAGGCTGCGGCAAATCCCTGTTTCATGGTCATTACATGATCCCATTTACCTCCAAGTAATGATTCTGGCAAAGCTTTCAGGATTTTCTCTACCATATTCCCTATCCGTTGATATTCAGCCAAACGAGTATCCACTTCACGATAATTGGCAAGCGAAAAATCAGTATCTGTATTCCGTTCTCTTCCGTGTTTGTCGGTAGCCCACTGATAACCCCATCCCATAAACTCCGGCTTACGCGCAAAGGCCAATTTATAGAAAGAATTTATCACATCCTGATATTCAACCCGATAGTCATCTCCCAACATGCCACACAACCATTCGGTACGATAGTTTGCCGCTCTTTCAAAACTGAATGAATCAATATCGAAAGCCATCGTCAGGAAATAATCAACAGCAAATTCACATGATTTGATGTCTCCGGCATTGAGCAGCCAGATACGATCAGCTGTCATGTCATAAGCTTTACGGAGTTCTTCATACATTAATGTGGGTGAAGTTGTGTTCATCCAAAGATGATCGTGAGGTTTACCCAGATAAGAAGAATGATAATATACTCCCGAACGTCCG
>QWCB01006158.1_pt1 | contig 16549 bp, 15 predicted proteins | sample 1972511 | NCBI WGS metagenome assembly QWCB01 (sample SAMN09866719, study PRJNA288562) | Human gut metagenome isolate term5_stool, whole genome shotgun sequencing... | isolation source: gut | host: Homo sapiens | place: USA: California
GTTCCATCTCCCGAACACACATACAACAAAACATCTGAACAATCGCGATACTTACGAACAATTTCAGATGCGTGGTTTTTGTATTCAGTTTTTATTATTTTATATTTTAAATTATTGCTCTCGTAGCATTTGACAATGGAGTGTTCCAATTCTGAAAAAGAGCCTTCTCCAGCCTTGCTACTCAACAAAAATACGTATTTCATTTAATCACCATTCATATTATAATATAAACATAAATAAGTGTACACATAAATTTTTGCAAAGGACGATATTATGGACAAATTTTTTTACAACGTAATTTACGTGCTGATAGCTTTGGCACTTCTATTTCTATTCGAAAAAATTTTCAGAAATAGAAAAGACAATCCTACGCTCAACAAAATTTACAAAATAATTGTGGGAATTTTCTGGATAATCGCTGCAATCGTAACAGTTTTGTTGTACTGGGCAGGTTACGGATATTTTAAAGATGGAAACTCATCAGTCGCGATAAAACTTTTTGTGTTTGGAATATTGATGACATTAAGTGTTGGATACAAGATTTATACTACATTTGGAAATAAAAATGAACGTAATTAATGAGCTTCAATCCTTGCAAGATTTGAAATACCGAGACTTTCAAGCGAAACTTATCCCTACTATCGACAAATCGACGATAATTGGAGTTAGAATGCCCGATTTGAGAAAATTAGCTAAGAAAATCGATGAAAAACAGGCACAAATTTTCATGCAAGATCTGCCGCACACATACTACGAAGAAAATATGCTTCATTCTATTTTGATTTCTAATATGAAAAACTACGATGATTGCATCGATAATTTGGAGAGATTTCTTCCGTTTGTAGATAATTGGGCGGTGTGCGATTGTATTTCACCGAAAATTTTCACAAAAAACACCGACAAATTAATCGGGAAAATAAAATTGTGGGCAAAATCATCTCACACATATACAGTGAGAGTGGCGATTTGTTTGTTGATGAAATATTTTTTGGATGAAAAGTTCAAGGTTGAATATTTGAACATAGTAACTCAAATAAAAAGCGAAGAATATTATGTGAATATGATGGTTGCGTGGTTTTTCGCGACGGCGTTGGCAAAACAATGGGACGATGTTATATTTGTGCTGGAAGATAATTTGCTAGATGAGTGGACGCACAACAAAACAATCCAAAAAGCGAGAGAAAGTTTCAGAATTACACCGGAACAAAAACAATATTTGAAATTATTAAAAAAATAGGAGATAAAATGCGAAGAAAAGATCGTGAAATTACAAATTTCGATGAACAATTGAAAATAATTGATGCGTGCGATGTCTGTAGGCTTGGGCTTGTTGATGATGAGGGTTACCCATATATTTTGCCGTTGAATTTTGGATACGAAGTGATTGACAATGAATTGGTGTTGTATTTTCATGGTGCGTTGGAAGGCTACAAATACGAACTCATCGACAAGAACAACAAGGCTTCCTTTGAGATGGACTGCAATCACGATTTGTATTCCAATAGAGAAATAGGATACTGCACTATGAATTATTCAAGCATCATTGGTAAGGGAATCGTAGAATATGTTACAGATCAGCAAGAAAAGTTCAAAGCACTAACTGTGATGACGGACAAATACCACATGGAACATTTTGAATTCAATCCGAAGGCGATTCCAAGAACGAGGGTTTTCAAATTAAAAGTAACATCCATGACTGCAAAACACAAAGAAATGAAAAAATAAACTTATAAAACAGAAAAATTATTGTTCAAAAAAACTTGACAGTATAATTTTTACGTTGTATACTATAAGAGTAGTAAGTAATTAAGAGTAGTGAATCAAAGTTTTGTAAAATATTTTATTCTCTTAAATTAATTAGTTATCACAAAAAATAAAAAACAGTACAGTGGTACGGTTATTCTACGGAATAACAAGGAGGATATTATGAGTAACGGAACAGTTAAATGGTTTAATTCTACTAAAGGATTCGGATTTATTACAGGAGAAGACAACAAGGACATTTTTGTTCATCAAAGTTCAATCCAAGAAGATGGTTTCAGAACATTAGAAGAAGGACAAAAAGTTTCTTACGATGTTGAAGCTTCTGATAAAGGCGACAGAGCAGTTAACGTAGTTAAATTATAATATTAAATTCAGACCAGTATGCATGGAAATGTGTACTGGTTTTTTTCTTGTCAAAATATTACAAATCCGTATAAATGTGGTATATTAATATTAGATTTAAAAAATTTGGGAGGAATAATATGGATTTTGAAGAAGTAATCAAAAATCGATATTCTTGCAAGAAATATAGCGACAAAAAGGTTGAAAAGGAGAATCTGGATAAGATTTTGGAAGCTGGAAGATTAGCTCCAACGGCGAAAAATTTACAAGAATATCACATTTATGTAATACAATCAGAAAAAAACTTGAAAAAAGTCGACGAAGTGACACCTTGTAGATATGGAGCTAGCACAGTTTTGCTTGTAACTTATGACAAGACAAATGTGTTTACATATCCAGGCGGCAGCAGAGATTCTGGAATCGAAGATGCTACAATAGTCGCTACTCATATGATGCTTGCAGCGAAAAATCAAGGCGTGGAAAGTTGTTGGATCAATTTCTTGGATCCAGACATCACACACAAGAAGTTCCGCCTTCCTGCAAAAGAAGAAGTGTTAATGATGCTAGACCTTGGCTATCCTGCAGAAGATTGTGAAATCAATCCACTTCACGATAAAAGAAAAGATTTGTCAGAAACAGTAACATTTATTTAAATAATACTTAATCTGGAGATTTAATGAATTTAAAATATAAAGAAATATTAGTTAGAAACGCCACTTTGGAAGATGTACCTAATTTATTAAAATGGTGGAATGATGGCAGGGTAATGGAACATGCAGGATTTCCTCTTGGACTAAACACTACCGATAACAGAGTTATACAAAATATTAAAGATCACGACATGATAAATAATGTTCTGTTGATAATTGAATATAATAAAATTCCAATTGGAGAAATGAATTACAAGAAACTTGATCATAAATCGGTGGAGATTGGAATTAAAATTTGTGAAGAAGAATATCAAAATAGAGGTCTGGGAAAAATTATTTTAAGTTTATTAATCAGTGAGTTGTTTTCAAAAGGATTTGAGAAAATAGTATTGTCAACAACTCTTGAAAATAAAAGAGCACATCATGTTTATGAAAAACTAGGCTTTATCAATACCGAAATTAAAGAAAATTCGTGGACAGATCAATTGGGGAACATTCGCTCCTCTGTAATGTATGAGCTAATTGAAGAAAATTTTAATAACCAATTAACCAAACTAAAGGAAAACTAATGAACAAGAGAAAAGACTTGTCAGAAACAGTAACATTTATTTAAATCGCAAAACGACTCAGTCACAATGACTAAGTCGTTTTTAAATTGCTTACTTGATAGAAGAAATTTGCCAATTCATTCGTGCTTTCCACGCCACCTTTTCTAATCCAGTGCAAAATAATTCCCGAATTTAACGACAAGAACACCTCCGTAGAATAATCTTTTGGCAAGAACGGATGATTGTCAATCGAATGCTTCAATTCCGGAAGCGTTTCAATCAACGCCAACAGAAACTTTCTCAACATATCGTTGATATAATTGTAGCTATTCATAGTCAGAGCGTAAATAAAATCGAAATCATTCTTTACATAATCGATAACTTTTTTGATGATATCGTAAGAATATTTGCTTGCGACTTTTTCCGACGTCAAAATCTCCTTCAATTCCTCAAAGATTTCCTCCACCAAATTATCCACCAAATCCATTTTATCATCGTAGTGCAAATAAAATGTTCCACGATTGATGTGAGCCTCTTTCGTCAATTCGCTCACCGAAATATCGTTCAAACTTTTTTCGCTCAACAAAATCATCAACGCTTTTTTTAATTTGTCCCTGGTATCTGTTTCTCTAATCATAAAATCTCCTTAAATGAACAAACTGTTCAATTTTGTTTTGTTACAATGCTACTTTTAATATAAAATAATTTATAAGATAAATCAACACATTGTTTATTTAAGGGGTGACACATGGCATACATTGAAATGAAAAACAGCTACAAACGCTACAAATCAGGACAATCTGAAATAATTGCAAACAACGACATATCGTTTGAAATAGAAAAAGGAGAATTGGCGATAATTCTCGGCTCATCAGGAGCGGGCAAATCGACCGTCCTAAATATTCTCGGTGGAATGGACACCAACGACGAAGGACATGTACTAATAGATGGCAAAGATATCAGCACATTTAACGATAAGGAACTCACAAATTACAGAAGAAACGATGTGGGATTTGTGTTTCAATTCTACAATCTTGTTCCAAACCTAACCGCCAAAGAAAACGTGGAGCTAGCATCAGAAATCGTAAAAGATGCGCTTGATGCAACAGAAGTCCTACAATCAGTTGGCCTTGGAGAAAGAATCGACAACTTCCCTGCACAATTATCCGGCGGAGAACAACAACGTGTTGCAATCGCCCGTGCAGTTGCGAAAAATCCGAAGTTATTATTGTGCGACGAGCCAACAGGTGCGTTGGATTATCACACAGGAAAGCAAGTTTTGAAAATCTTGCAAGACATGGTTCGAAAAGAAGGTGCAACTGTTGTTATCGTTACGCACAATCAAGCATTGGCTCCGATTGCAGACAGGGTTATTCACATGCACGACGCGAAAATTCGAGATATCGAGTTGAATTCAAATCCACAAAACATAGAAACATTGGAATACTAAAATGAAGAAGAAAACATTAAACAAGACGATTTTCAAATCGTTTATAGAATCTAAGGGACGATTTTTGTCGATAATGTTGTTGATGATGCTAGGATCCATGACACTTGTGAAGGAAATCGACCAAATCAAAAACATCGCAGACGTCGAGTACGGATATTTCTCGGATGCAACGATAAATGATACGCCAACATCATTCAGAATATTTTCAAATACGAAAAACTTATCCAAATTTGAGCTTGTGAGTGGAAATTTCCCACAAAAAATCGGAGATATCGCACTCACTGATCAATACAAATCCAAATACAAAATCGGAGATAAAATAAAATTCAAAGAAAAAGACGAAGACAGCAAGATTTTGAAACAAGAAGACTTCACTGTAACGGGATTCGTAAATTCTACGGAAATTATCTCAAAGACAGCTCTTGGAAATTCTTCTGCGGGATCTGGAAACTTGGAAGGATACGCAGTAGTAACAGAAGAAAACTTCGACACAGACATCTACACGATTGCACGCCTACGCTACCATGATGTGCGTGGACTCAACTTCACAGACAGTGAATACACCAGAAAAGTTGACAATCATCAGAAACAACTTGACGAAACTTTGAAAGACAATAGCAAACAACGACTCGAAGAAATAAAATCAAAGGCAAACGATAAAATAGCAAAATCCAAGAAGAAAATCGAGGATGCCAAGAAAGAAATCTCAGATGCAGAGAAGAAATTGTCCGACGGACAAAAGAAAATCCACGACGAAAAATCAAAGCTAGTATCAGCGAAAAAACAAATCGCAGACAAGGAATCTGAAATCAAAAATTCGAGATACCAACTCGAATCAGCGGAAAATCGACTCCAAGATACGAAAAAACAATTGGACGATGCTAAAATTCAGCTTGACAACGGACAAAAGCAGTTGGATTGTAAGAAAAAAGAAGTCGAAGCAAACAGGACGAAACTATCACAAGCAAAATCAACACTTGATGCTACGAAAAAAAACCTCGACTCATCAAAAACTCAGATTCAACAAGGTAAGACAAAGCTACAACAAGCAAAACAAAACCTCGAACAAAAGAAAACTGAACTTAAAAAACAGGGAATAAACCCTGAAATTGTTCCAGAAATCCAACAAGCTGAAAGTTCAATCGCAGAGCAAACCCAAGTGATACAACAATCTGAAGCTCAGTACAACCAAGGATTGGCGAAATACAATCAGGGACTTGAACAATACAAATCTGGAATGAAAATAATTGATGAATTTGACACAGCACAACGAAAACTAGACGAAAAGAAGAAATTATACAAGAATTCTGTTGCAAAATACAAGGCTGGACGCAATCAGCTCAACGCATCCAAGACGAAATACAAGAATGGAATTGCACAACTTAACTCGTCAAAAAGACAAATTCAAGAAGGATTGAACAAAATTTCTACATCACAAAAAGAACTCGACAACAAGAAAAAAGAATTCGAAACCGAAAAGAAAAAAGCCGACGACAAAATCCAAGACGCTGAATCGAAAATTCACGACGCACAAATAGAAATCGACGGATTATCGTTGCCGAAATATTCGACATACACGAGAAGGACAATGCCAGGCGGCGACGGAATCAAAATGGTCGAAACGACATCATCGGGGATTACTAAAGTAAGCAACTTGTTCCCAGTAGTCTTGTATCTTGTCGCAGCGCTTGTAACAGTCACGACGATGACCAGATTTGTCCAAGAAGAACGAAACAACGCAGGAATTCTGAAGGCATTGGGCTATCATGATACTGATGTAATCAAGAAATTCGTGTTGTACGGGCTAATCTCCGGGGGATTGGGTACGATTTTGGGAACGCTACTTGGAACGTACGTACTTCCGTATATTTTATGCACGTCGCTATTGTCAAACATGACACTACCATCGGTCAAATATTATTTTTCATTCAAAATACTCGGACTATCGGTGCTATTTTCGATAATTTGCAGCGTACTGCCAGCAGTTTACATCTCAATCAAAGAACTACGAGAAACAGCCGCACAACTCTTGTTACCTAAGCCACCAACAAAAGGCTCTAAGATTTTTATGGAAAGAATCACACCATTGTGGAGTAGAATGACATTCACGCAAAAAGTCACAGCTCGTAATATCTTCAGATACAAGCAAAGAATGTTCATGACAATATTCGGCGTTGCAGGATCCGTTGCGCTATTATTCGCAGGACTTGGAATCTCCTCGTCAATCAACGGCATCCAAACCAAACAATACGGACAAATCATCCAATACGATGCAGTAGTAGCCAAGAAAGATTTCGTCACAGAAAAAGAACAAGCAAAAATCGACAAATTATTAAAATCAGACGACATTCAAGGCTACATTCCAATCCACTTTGAAAATATAACCAAAAACATCAAAGGGATTGACGACGAACAAACAATTACGATGCTTGTCACACACACGGACACATTTTCTCCATATATCAATTTGGAACACAAAAACACCGAAGATGCGCTCAAAATCACAAATGATGGCATAGTCGTATCACAGAAACTCGCCGATTTGATGAATGCGAAAACAGGCGACACGATAACTTTGAAAGTCGCAAACCATGACAGAAAATTCAAAATCGCACAAATCACCAAAATGTACGCAGGACATTTTATCTTCATGAGTGATGACTACTACGAAACGATAGTTGGAGAAAAAGTAGACGACAACAGCTACTTCATCGCACTCAAAGACAAGTCCAAGACAAACGTCGAGAAGGTCACAGCGAAATTCATGGCGTCAAACGGAATCAAAGCAGTATCGCAAAACACCAACGTCATCATACAAGTTGAATCGATGACCAACTCCCTCACGAAAGTAATGACAGTGCTAACTATAATGTCGCTATTACTTGCGATTGTAATATTGTACAACCTAACCAATATCAACGTAGCAGAAAGAATTAGAGAACTATCCACGATAAAAGTATTGGGATTTTTCAACAAAGAAGTAACCATGTATATCTATCGTGAAACAATCTGCTTGTCGATTATTGGAATAATCGCAGGAATATTTGGCGGGAAAATTCTCCACAAAATAATCCTCGACAAAGTTGCACCAGCGGAAATATTCTTCAACCCAAACATCGAAGCGTGGGTATATATCCTGCCAATACTTTTGGTAATAGGAATACTTTACGCATTGGGAGTAATAGTCAACCACAAATTGAAAAAAGTAGATATGCTTGAAGCATTAAAATCAGTAGATTAGTTAATATGTAAAGTAGAATGAAGCTCAAACAGTGCGATTTTTTAACGTTTCATTTCACTTGAATTTGGAATAATTTTCTCCGTATGATATTCTAAGCAAACACGGTAATCTACTTTTTTCAATTCTATAAAAAAGGGATGGAAGAGGAAGAAAACCATATTTGCACGAATATCTAGATTACGAAAATAAATAAATTCTAAGCTTGCAATCCTAAAATCGCAAACTCGCTGAAGCTCAAACAGTGCGATTTTTTAACGGATTGCTTCGCTTGAATTTATAAATATTTTCTCCATATGATATTCTTAGCAAACACGGTAATCTACTTTTTTCAATTCTATAAAAAGGGGAGAGGGGGTTTCGCAGGACGTATACATCGTACAGGGACAGAGGAACAGAAAAACTCGTAAAACGCTCATCTGTCTACAAAAATTGATAAATTCATCGCTCATGAAACTAAAATCGCAAACTCGCTGACGCTCAGACAGTGCGATTTTTTTACGTTTCATTTCGCTTGAATTTATTCCAATTTTTTCCGAATGATTCGCTTATTTACGATGTTTTTTGTTTTTTTAATGCAAACTATTTTTCCTAAAAACCCACCGCAACTTTTTCACGACACATCTTACAAAACATGCATATTGTGGTAAAATAAAATAAAAATCCAATCGAAATATATTTGCACGAAATATAAAAACATAGGAGAAACAATGAACGTCATATTGACAAGTGACATAATGTCCCCTGACAAAAGACAACTTAACAGCTTAAATGGATTTGTCGATAAAATCCACGAATATGTAGATGACATCAACTGCCTCTTCATTCCGTCTGACCCACACGCACTATTTTTAACACACACGATAAGCTCGCACTACAAGAGAGCATTCAAGAAAAGTGGATTCACAGTCAAACACTGGACAATTTTGTATCCTTTTAAAAAAAGAAAACTACAACAACTCATATCGCGTGCGAACCTCATCATACTCGCAGGAGGACACGTGCCAACTCAGAACAAATACTTCCACGACATTCATCTCAAACAATACATAAAAGACTACCAAGGACTCGTCATCGCAATAAGCGCAGGAAGCATGAACTCTGCCAGTGAAGTCTACGCACAGCCAGAACATTTTGGAGAAGTCAAATCTCCGCACTACCACAGATTTCTAGAAGGACTTGGAATCGTAGACATATCCGTACTGCCACATTACACAGACATCAAAAACGAACGCATCGACAACCAACGCATCATGGAAGATGTCACACTACCCGACAGCTACGGAAGAAAATTCTACGCCATAGAAGATGGAGCATTCATCATACAAACAGAAAACAAAATCTACGGAAATTGCTACGTGATCAAAGACGGAAAAATAAAAAAAGTCTGCACCACTGGCCACACCGTAAATCTACGAGGAGTAAATTAATGACAGAATTTTTCAGATACACAGAAGACGCCTACACCAACATCAACATAACACTACTCAGACTATCATTAGTCGCAGTAATATTCTTGGCGTACAAATTCAAAACCAAAACCAAAGCCAAACTACTCAAACCAGCACTCATATTAGGATTATGCGGACAAATACTACTATTCTCATGGTATGTAGGAAACCACGCACTCTTCATCAAAGAAGGATTGCCACTATTTCACTGCAGAATATCAGCCATCATGATGCTAGTAGCATACATCCTACACAACGACAAACTCATGCGCTACTTCGCATGGATGGGACTCATCGGAAGTATCATCGCATTCACATTCCCAGACCCATCCAAATACTTGTGGCCACACGTAACCAACCTCACATACATCATCAACCACCTACTACTAGGATATTGTGCTGCGACAATACTGTCAACAAGAAAAGGCGAACTCAAACTAAAAGATTCACTTATGATTACAAGCGTAATGAACGCAGGAATAATGACAGTCAACCTAATCATGCACACCAACTACGGCTACCTCGTACATTTTCCACCCACAGTACCCGTACGATTCACACCAGCCGTAACATTCTTGATAATGTCACTAATCATCACATTCACAATCACACTCACAGACCATACACACAACAAAATCATCAACAAAAAACAAACACAACCACAACTAACTATGCAACAATAATTGCATAGTTTTTTTAGGAGAAACAATGAACACACACATCAAAACATTCGAACAACTCACAACAAAAGAACTTTTCAACATCTACAAACTACGAGTCGACACATTCATAGTAGAACAACAATGCCCCTACCACGAAGTAGACGACATCGATCTAATCGCACACCACATTTACCTGCAACAAAACACCGAGATGCTCGCATATTGTAGATTGTACCACCAAAATAATGCATACCACATCGGACGAGTAATCGCAGCCACCAAACACAAAAGATACGGAACGCTAATAATGAAAACAGCAATAAAATTTGCGAGCAATATTCTTCACGCAGAAACCATAAACATCGAAGCACAAACCTACGCCCAACAATTTTACGAAAAATTGGGATTCGTGAAAACTTCCGAACCATTCGATGAAGATGGAATACAACACATACACATGCAATATCGCAAAAATTATGTAATATAATTGATATCCAGAGTACTATCATTAAATAATGAAAAAATATAAAAATATTTAGAATTACACACAAGAAATTGATATCAATAGATAAAATTAGGGTAAATATGATGAAATTAAATGATATAACTATTAAAAAAATAGAAAAAATAAAAAAACAGAAAAAAGTGTTGATTTTTTAAATAAAAAGGGTATAATGTAATTAAATAGAATTATTAATTTATTAATTTTATTTAAAAAAATTTATGGAGGAGTCATATGAAATTAAACAAAAAACTTTTAGCAGCTACATTAGCAGCTACATTATTAGTACCATCATTCTCATTTGCAGAAGATGCTAAGGACAATACTACACCAGCAACAAATGCTGAAGAAAATGCAACAACTACAAATGAAGATAAGAATGCAAAAAATACTGATGGAAAAGAAAATAAGGATACTAACAAAGAAAAAGAAACTAAAGTAGATGAAAAATCTTTTGATTTTGACAAAGGATTCAAAACACAAGAAGAAGCTATTAAACAAGCAGAAATTTTAGTTAAAAATTCTAAAATTAACAAAGGTTACAATATCACTAAAGGTGGAGATGGAAAATATTATATCCAATTAACTCCACAACCTACTAAAACTGAAGGCCTTAAGAGAAAAGAAATCAAAAAACCAGTAAAAACTGCTAAGAAAAAATTACCAAAAGCTGGTTCTGCAGCAGAAGTAGCTACAATTGCAACTGCAGCTATGGCTACATTAGGTGGAGCTTTTATTTCACTTAAAAAACGTAAATAATTTACGCAAATAGATTATAATAAAGAGATTTAGAGAGGATTTATATCCTCTCTTTTTTTTCGCCAAATTTTGGATTGTACTAGTCATATTCTCTACCGATCTAGCGTGAATTGAAAAACGTGTCAAATTAGGCAACATATTCCTGCGACAGATTTGAGTAATATCTAGAATTCAAAAATTTGTCAGAATAAAACAAAATGATGATTATGTCTAGTTATATTGATTAAAAGCAGCATCTAAGCATTTTGCAAAAAATCTATAATTTGGACAATAGAAAGTATTAGAAAATCTTTAATCATTTACCTTATTAATAGAAATCTTCAAAGCATAGTCAATCATAATTAAGAAAATTATTAAAGAAATCGCATCGATAAACCTATAAACATAAGATAACAAATATTTCAACTAATCTATAAAAACATTTTACGTCATATTATAATCATAATTAATGATTTCTGATTATATTAGAATTATTTATTAAAGTTTAATATGCTATTAGACTATTTCATAATGATAAAATATACAAAATTAAAAATCTGATAAAATTAGCATTGCATGATATTGACAAAACAAAGACAAATAAATACGCTGAGGCAATAATATTGCACTCGATATTATTTAATATTTTATTTTTGCTAAAGTTAATTATTAAAAAATATTTAAAATCACAATATTATAACAATTATTCTAATATTTCAAGTGAAAAATATAAAATCTCAACATAAATTCATATCTTAAAAATTTTTTTATCAAACAGAAAAAAATCACTAATACATAAAAATACAAACAAAGTTATAACAAGTCGCCAAATTACCCTAGAACATTTTTGTGTTTATCGCTTATCAATAAGGTGTGCATTAACGTAAAGTGACAGAAAAATGACACTTCTGTGTACTTAAAAGTTTTTTAAAATTCTCTATTCAAAGAGTTGAATTATCTTTACTTTGTGATAAAATATGAATACAGGGAATTTGTGTTTTCAAATGATCAAAAAAATGCTTAGCATGGAGATTTTGGAAAACACAGCACTTAATTTAGTTTATAATTTTTTTGATTATAAAAACACAATTCTTAGAAAGAAATTGTGAGGTTTATTTACAGAAACATATTAAAAATTACAATTTTGTAATAATTACAATTTGTAAATTAATATGTTTCACAATAAACTGAACAAAAATCTTAAGAAAAGAAAGGATTAGTAATGAATAACAAAAAGATTTTTGAAAAAATTATTACCGAAAAAAAGAGCAAAAAGCTCTAATGAAAGACCAAGATACGGTCTTAGGAAATTAACTGTAGGCGTGGTTTCCTGCCTATTAGGTTACATGATGTTCATGACACCTAATGTAACATTAGCTGAAAAAGTAGAAGCTACACCACAGGCTAAACTAGAAGCTAATGTTGAATCAACAGAAGCCAACAAGGGTGAAGAAGTAGAACAGCCTAAAGAAGAAGCTGTTGTATCTACAGAAACTACACAACCAACAGAAGAAAAACTTGAAGTAAGTACAGATGGAGCTGACAAGAAAGAAGCTCAAAAAGCACCTGTTACAGGCACTGAAACTAAGAACAAAGATTTAGAAGAAAAAGGCGATAAAAATAGAGATAAGGCTGAACCAATAGCAAACCCTCTAGATTTTGGCCTTAAAAATGATGGAACAATCGAAGAAAAGAATGCTGCAGATGCTGTAGCAAATAAGGCAGAGCTTACAGAAGCCAAATCATATGATTGGGTTAAAAAGCCAGAGTTTGGTGATACTGAAGCACAAGTTAAGGTAACTTATAAAGACGGATCTTATGATATCCTAAAGGTTGCTATAACAACACCTAAAAAGCCAGATGAAAGAGAAGGCAGTAATGTCATTACAAAAGGTGGAAATAGCTTTGAGGATGCTATAAATGCATCAACAGATAAACCAACAGACACTCCAAAGACTTTTGGAGGATTTGCATGGATAGAAAATGAACCTAACTTTGGTTCATTAGATAAAGGTGATGTTCCAGCAGCAGGTAAAAAAGTTTATCTTCAATGGAAAGACGGCAAGGGAATAATTTCACCAATATTCTATACCGTTGTAAGACCTGATGGATCTTTCACTTTTGACCTATCTAGACCAGTTAAGAATGCAGATGGTTCTGTAACAGAATTTAAACTATCTGGAGATCCTAAATTTAGTATAAAGATGTGGGCAGAGGAAATGCCAGGATACTCCATAGTAAAAAATGGAGATATGTTCTCTAACTACATTACAAGGATTCGTAGAGCAACTACAAGTTGGGACTTTACTGTTGGTATTGATTGTATAGGAAAGGCTCAAGTACAATATCAAAGAAAACCAAACTATGAAGGCTGGCTAGCAAAACCAGAAGCTGAGTGGACTAGACCAAATACTCCAGACGGATATTGGGAAGATAAGGGCAATTGCGGCGTTATTAGAGGTCTTGTTTGGAATGAAAGCAAGGAAGTAGGCGGTGCAGTTCCAAACGAATATCTATTCCATAATGGCAGTGGTGATGTGGCTGCTGTAGGTACAGAAGTTGTAGGATCCTATGTAAATGATGAGGTTGCTCGTCAATTTGATGCATGGAAGAAGGCTAACAATGGCTTCACTCATGAACAATTTAAACAAGCTCAAATAAAGATAATTAAAGACTATGAAGCTCAACATGGAGCAGGATCAGCAATAGCAGAAACTGTCGTAGGAAAAGTTGATAATAACGGAGAATATAGACTTCCATTTAGAGGACTTTATGGTGTAAACAGAAATAAAGCTAATTCAGGAGCTAAAATTTCTTGGAAAATAACTGATGAAGAGTTTGGACAACTTGTTAAAGATGAAGAAGTTAATAATAGTGATTCCAGACTATGGGATGGGGTTATTGGCCTAAGAGTTCGTCATATAAACTGGGAGTATTCATATGTTTATCCAAAAGTCCCTGATACTAAAGATGTTTGGATGAAGATGTATGAAGACAATATGTTCCAATCATCATACTCTATCGGTGGACAAATGAATGCCGGAACAAATATCAGTGGTATTCAATTTGCCTTACTAGCTAGTAGATCTGAGCATGAGATAATAGGTAAAGATACTAATGAAAACTACGGAATACCAGGCGAAACAGTAACAAACAAAACACAAGGCTTACACAACAACCAAGAATACGTTGTAAGATGGTTTAGAGATGGAAAACCAATAGGTGAAGCTAAAAAAGTGATTTCAGATAAGGATGGAGCTTTATCAAGCTTTGATGTAACTGTAGATAATGACTTAACTCAAGATACTATGTATACATCTGCAGTATTCCCACCAAATTCAAAGGCTGACAATTTAGATGATGCAATACTAGCAGACTCATTTGTAGCAAGACCAATAGTTAAAAAAGTTAATAAAGAAGATCCTGTTAAAGATGGTTATGTAAGAGTTTCTTTCTTATCAGGAGAAGACGGAACATTTGATGGTGGAGCTACAGAACAATACTACGATATCCTTGAAAACTACACATTAGCTGAAGCTAAAGAAGCAGCTAAAGGATCAGCAGCTCCATTAAACATTCCAAATGCTACTCCAAACAAAGAGAAAACTACTTTCGAAGCTTGGAAACTTGATACAAATAATACACTTCAATCACTTGATGCTGAAAATCTTAAATTAAAAGATTTAGCAGATGCAAATAACAAGTTAAAAGAAGGTGTGCCAGTAACATTTGTTGCAGGATATGCATTAATAACAGAAACAAGTAAATACGAACCAGAATACAAAGAAGTAGATGGAAAAGTTGGAACAAAAGCAACAGTAGAAGCTCCAAAATTCCTAGACCAAAAGAGCACAGAAACAACAAAACCAGAAGCAAGTCCACAACCAACAGGAATGACATTTGCTTTAGGTGAAGGTGCTCCAGAAGGTGCAAAAGTTGATGAAAAAACAGGAGTAGTAACTTATACACCAAAAGAAGCTGACGCAGGTAAGACGGTAAATGTTCCAGTAGTAGTAACATACTCAGATGGAACAACAGATGAAGTTAAAGCTCCAATCAAAGTTGCCGCAACAACTGCAGATAATCTAACACCATCATATGCTGATAAAAATGGCAAAGCAGGTACACCTGTAACAACAGAAGCACCAACATACAAAGATGCAGATGGGTTGATGAAAAAACAGGAAAAGTAACTTATACACCAAAAGAATCAGAAGCAGGAAAGCCTGTAACAATTCCAGTAGTAGTGACTTATCCAGACGATTCAACAGATAAAGCGACAGCAAAAATCAATGTAGAAGCATTACCAGATGTAATTGATAGAACTGGTGATACAACAAAACCAACACCAGATGGATATGTAAGAGTAACATTTGAAGCTGGAGAAGGAGTAAATCCTCTTGAAGGAGCTAAAGTTTATGATGTAAAAGAAGGAAAATCATTAACAGCTGATAAATATCCAACAGTAACAGCAAAAGACGGATATGAAAACCCAGTATGGTCAACACCAGCAGGAACATGCTAAAATTGAAGTAGAACTTCCAGATGGAACAAAAATAGAAACTACAGCAGATAAAGATGGCAAGTGGAAAGTAGATGTACCTGCAGGCAAAGAACCAAAAGAAAATGATGTTATAAAAGCAGTCGCAACAGTAGATGGAAAAACACCATCAGAAGAAGCAACAGCAAAAACTGGTAAAGCAGATGCCAAAGACAACGAAAAATATGAACCTGAAACAAAACCAGTCGAAAAAGAGAAGGGCCAAAAACCTTCAGAAAAAGAGATTACAGATTCAGTAACAGTACCAAATTATCCAGAAGAAAAGGAACAACCAAAAGTTACAATCGATGATCCAAAACAAATACCAGATGGTAATACTCCAGGCAAATATGAAGTAGATGTAACAGTAGAGTATCCTGATGGCAGCAAAGATAAAACAAAAGTCACAGTAACCATAAAGGATGAAAACCAATCAGAAGCACCAAAAGTAAACCAACCAACTGAAGGCGATGACAAGATTACAGGAACTGGAAAACCAGGAGCTGAAATAGTAGTCAAAGATAAAGATGGTAATGTAATTGGTAAAACAACAGTTGACAAAGATGGAAACTGGGAAGTAAAAGTACCTTCTGATAAGCCATTAAATAAGGATGACAAGATTGTTGTTGAACAAAAAGAAGAAGGCAAAACACCAAGTACTGCT
>QWCB01002245.1_pt1 | contig 16527 bp, 14 predicted proteins | sample 1972511 | NCBI WGS metagenome assembly QWCB01 (sample SAMN09866719, study PRJNA288562) | Human gut metagenome isolate term5_stool, whole genome shotgun sequencing... | isolation source: gut | host: Homo sapiens | place: USA: California
TAGACGGAAAATTACCTCAAAAGAAAATAACAACGGGTGCCTGCGACGGATATTCTTCATACGGAAACCAAATCGGTCTCGCAACATCACAGGTATATGAAATATATGACAAAGGATATACCGCAAAACGCATGGAACTTGGTGCGGTTATCGGTGCTTGTCCGAAAGAAAATGTAATCAGAGAAGTTCCGCAAAAGGGCGATATCATAATTTTACTCGGAGGAAAAACCGGTAGAGACGGTTGCGGAGGTGCGACGGGCTCTTCAAAATCCCATAACTTGGAATCTTTGGAAACCTGCGGTGCAGAAGTTCAAAAGGGAAATCCACCGACAGAGAGAAAAATTCAAAGACTGTTTCGAAATCCCGAAGTATCGAAAATGATTAAGCGTTGCAACGATTTTGGTGCCGGCGGTGTCAGTGTTGCCATAGGAGAACTTGCACCCGGACTTAATATCGACTTAAACAAGATTCCCAAAAAATATGAAGGATTGAGTGCTACCGAACTTGCCATTTCCGAATCGCAGGAGAGAATGGCTGTTGTTTTAGATAAATCTGACGAAGATAAATTTTTAAGCCTTGCGGATAAAGAAAACTTGGAGGCAACAAAGGTTGCCGATGTTACCGATACCGGAAGACTGAAAATGACCTTTAATGAGACTGATGTCGTAAACATAAGCAGAGAATTTTTAGACACAAACGGAGTAACTCAAAAAGCAAATGTTAAGGTCGGTAAAATCGAAGAGCTTTCAAAACATTTCGAGAAAGATTACGAGATTGAAAATATTGATGACCTATTTTTTGACAATATAACCGATTTGAATGTCTGTGCTCAAAAAGGTTTAGTTGAACATTTTGATTCTACAATCGGCGCGAATTCTGTTTTAATGCCTTTCGCGGGCAAATATCAGTTTACTCCCGAAGAAGCTATTGCCGGCAAAATTCCGCTGATTAAAGGCACAACAAACACCTGTTCGACAATGAGTTTCGGCTTTGCTCCGGAAATCTCAAAACTTTCTCCTTTCCATGGAGCTTATTATGCCGTTGTGATGAGTCTTGCAAGACTAGTTTCAATCGGCGGAACATATAAAAACGCACGTCTTACTTTTCAAGAATATTTTGAAAGACTTGAAAACGACTCTAAGAAGTGGGGAAAACCTTTCTCCGCTCTGTTGGGTGCCCTAAAGGCGCAGGTTGATTTTTCAGCACCGGCAATCGGCGGAAAAGACAGCATGTCGGGAACATTTAATGATATTTCTGTTCCGCCTACTCTCATAAGCTTTGCCGTAAATACCGCAAAAGCATACGACATTAAATCTACAGTTTTTGAAAAAGACGGATCCTCTGTTTATCTGATTAAACTTCCGATTGACACAAATTCCGATCTTCCGAATCCGGAAAGACTTATGAAACTATTCGATTATATCGAAAATAATTTAAAGACGGGCAAGATTAAGTCTGTCGGATTAGTCCGAGAAGGCGGAGCTATTGCGAATATCATAAAGAGATGCTTTGGTAATAAAGTAGGATTTAAATTTAGCGATAATATAAGCCGCAAAGATTTATTTACACCTTTCTATTCTTCATTTGTAATAGAATCCGAAGAAAAAATCGAAGTATCCGATTTCGACATGATTTTCCTTGGAGAAACGATAAAAGAAAAGAGCTTTTTCCTTGAAGATAAACAATACGATTTGGAAAAAGTTTTGGAAAAATGGCTTTCTCCGTTAGAAAGTGTTTTCCCGACAAAGTCGAATAAAAAAGCTGATATTAGCTTTGAAATTCCGGAGTATAAAGAAAGAGATTATAAAAATATAAACTTGGGTATTGCTAAACCAAAAGTTATTATTCCAACCTTCCCCGGAACAAACTGCGAGGTTGACACAATGCGTGCCTTTGATAAGGCAGGCGCAGAAGCTGAAATTTTTGTAATCAGAAACAGAACACCCAAACAGATTGAAGAATCTATCGACGTTGTTGCAGATAAAATCAGACAGTCACAAATTCTTATGATACCCGGTGGTTTCTCTGCAGGAGACGAGCCTGACGGTTCCGGAAAATTTATCGCCGCATTTTTAATGGCGGATAAAATAAGAGACGCTGTATATGATTTATTTGAAAATAGAAAAGGTCTGATTTTGGGAATCTGCAACGGTTTTCAGGCTCTTATAAAAACGGGACTTTTGCCTTATGGAGAAATTCGTCCTCTTGATGCTGGCAATCCGACCTTAACCTTCAATTACATCGGAAGACACGTATCCACCTTTGTTCAGACAAAGATAACGAGCGTTAAATCACCTTGGTTTGCAAACACCGAAGTTTCCGATATTCATTCTATCCCCGTTTCACACGGAGAAGGAAGATTTACAGCCGGTGAAGAAGTATTGAAAACACTTTCCGAAAACGGACAGATTGCTACACAGTATGTTGATTTAGACGGAAATGTAACCGATGATATAAGATTTAATCCCAACGGTTCCGTTTGCGGTATTGAGGGTATAACCGACAAGACAGGCAGAATTTTAGGGAAAATGGGACACAGTGAAAGAATGGGCGAAAACATTCATAAAAATATTCTTGGCAATAAAGACCAAAAGATTTTCTTGTCCGGCGTAGAATACTTTAAATAAGGAGTCTTAAAATGAAATATTTAGTTTTACTTTGCGACGGTATGGCAGATTACCCCGTTTCAAATTTAGACGGAAAAACACCGATGGAAGTCGCCGATAAACCTATGATGAATAAACTTGCCAAAAAATCCGAAGTTGGTCTTGTAAGAACGGTTCCAAAAAATATGAAGCCCGGGTCCGACGTTGCAAATATGAGTGTTATGGGTTTTGATCCCTTGAAATATTATACAGGTCGCTCCCCTCTTGAAGCACTTTCTTTGGGCCTTGATCTTCACGACGACGACGTTACGCTGCGCTGTAACTTAGTTACTTTGAGTGAGGAAGAAAATTACGAAGATAAAACGATGGTTGATTATTGTGCCGGAGATATTTCCTCAGAAGATGCAAGAGTATTGATAAACGCGGTTAACGAAGCTTTCAAAAATGAGAAATTTGAGTTTTTCCCGGGTGTTTCCTACCGCCACTGTCTTGTTTGGCACGGCGGAACAACTGAACTTGGAAACATGACTCCTCCTCATGATATTAGTCTTAAAAAAATAGGAACACATTTATCACAGAGTGAAAATGCAAAAGACTTAATCGATATGATGAAGAAAAGCTATGAGATTTTGAACTCCCATCCCTTAAATATTGAAAGAGAGAAACAGGGCAAAAACAAAGCAAATTCTATTTGGCTTTGGGGAGAGGGCAAAAAGACAAGTCTTCCTGAATTTAAGGACTTATATAAAATAAACGGCTCCGTTATTTCGGCAGTTGACCTTTTAAAAGGTATTGCCGAAGGCGCAAAAATGAGACATCCTGATGTCGAAGGTGCAACCGGTTATATTGATACCAACTTCAAAGGAAAATCAGAATGTGCTCTTGAAGAATTAAAAAATCATTGTGACTATGTATATTTGCATTTTGAAGCACCTGACGAATGCGGTCACCGCGGAGAGCTTGAAAACAAAATAAAATCAATAGAAATAATAGATCGCGAGGTTTTGACCTATCTAAAAAACAAGATGGATGAAATTTTTGATGAATATAAAATTATGATTTTACCCGACCACCCGACGCCTATGTCGACAAGAACTCATGCAAGCGATCCGGTTCCCTACCTTATTTATCATAAATCAAAAGACATAAATAATAATATTTCTGACTTCTGCGAAAAATTCGCCAAAAAAACAGAGATATTTATAGACAGCGGAGTTGAACTTATGTCGAGATTTCTCAAGGAGAATTAAATGAATAATAATTATAAAAATGAAACAAAATGTCTGCACAGCGGATATGAGGGTGAAAACGGCGAACCACGCGCGCTGCCGATAATTCAAAGCACAACATTCAAATATGACAGCAGTGAAGATATGGCTGATTTGTTTGATCTTAAAACAAGCGGTTATTTTTACAGTCGACTCTCAAATCCCACAAATGATCGTGTTGCGGCTAAAATTGCCGATTTGGAAGGTGGAATCGGTGCAGTTTTGACATCTTCAGGTCAAGCTGCTTCATTTTATTCAATTTTCAATATTTGCCAAAGCGGAGATCATGTTGTCAGCTCTTCTTCGATTTACGGCGGAACATTTAACTTGTTTGCAGTTACCATGAAAAAAATGGGTATCGAATTCACTTTTGTATCCCCCGAAGCAACAGAAGAAGAATTGAATAATGCTTTCAAAGAAAATACAAAAGCTGTTTTTGCCGAAACTCTGTCAAATCCCGCACTTAAAGTTTTAGATATTGAAAAATTTGCAAAAGTTGCTCACAATCACAAGGTCCCACTCATTGTTGATAATACTTTTCCTACGCCTATTTTATGTAAGCCCATAAATTTCGGAGCAGATATTGTAATTCACTCGACAACAAAATACATGGATGGCCATGGTCTCTGTGTAGGTGGTGTAATAGTTGACAGCGGTAAATTTGACTGGGAATCATCAGGAAAATTTCCATGCCTTACACAACCCGATGAGTCTTACCATGGACTAATATATACAAAGGCATTCAAAAATGCGGCATACATAACGAAAATTGTTTCTCAACTTATGAGAGATTTAGGTTCAATCCCCTCTCCACAAAATTCTTTTCTTTTGAATATAGGTTTGGAAACACTTCATCTTAGAATTCAAAGGCATTATGAAAACGCTTTAGATCTCGCAAAGTTTCTTGAAACACAAGATAAAATCGAGTGGATTCGTTGTCCCGCTTTGAAAAATGATGAAAATTATTCACTTGCTCAAAAATATCTTTCGGGTAAATCCTGCGGCGTTCTTTCTTTTGGCATTAAAGGCGGAAAAGAAAAGGCCGTTGAGTTTATTAACAATCTCAACCTAATAGCTATTGCGACCCATGTTGCAGATGCTAAAAGCTGTGTTTTACATCCTGCTTCATCAACTCATCGTCAACTTACAGACAAACAACTTGAAGACGCCGGAATTCCGAATAATTTGATCAGACTCTCTGTGGGTATTGAAAGCATTGATGATATAATTTTTGATGTTAAACAAGCACTTGATAAAATTTAAGTGTCAAAAACTGTTAATATTTTCTACTTGTATTCAATTTAAAATATGATAAAATTATGCTGTGAATAATTTATTTTAGGAGGATAATTATGGCTCACAAAATTTCAGATGAATGTATCGCTTGCGGAACATGCAAACCAAACTGTCCGGTTGATGCTATTGCTGAAGGAGATATTTATACAATTGATCCCGACGAATGTATCGATTGCGGTGCTTGCGCAGAAGCTTGTCCTGTTGACGCTATAAGCGCAGAATAAAAGATAAAAATGCCGTTGCTTGCAACGGTATTTTTTTTTGCTCAAATTTGTTATCATATAAAGACCATCATCTTAATTAAAGGAAAATTTATGTCGGAGTTTATAAAAGAAAAAATTTCAGATAATTATTTTTTATATAGAACAAAAGAGCATACATTCGGAACAGATGCTTTTTTGCTCGCTGATTTTGCAAAGCCGAAGCATAAAAGCAAAGTTATTGATCTTGGAACCGGCTGTGGCATTATTCCTTTTTTGATTTTAGAAAGATATGAGCCTTTAGAATTATTTGCACTGGAGATTCAAAAGCAGGCATATAATCAGTTTAAAAGATCAATTGAAGAAAATCATATTGAAGATAAAATAAAACTTATTTCAGGTGATTTGCGAGAGATTGAAAAACATTTTGAAAGAGAATATTTTGATATTCTGACGATGAATCCTCCATATTTCAAACAGGGGCATGGTCGTATTTCGGAAAACAAGGACAAGGCACTGGCAAGACATGATTTTGAATGCACAACAGAAGATTTGGCAAAGGCCTCTGATTATTTATTAAAAAACAAAGGTGAAGCATATTTTGTTCAGAGAATTGAAAGACTTGCCGAATATATTTATACTTTCAAAAAATATAATTTTGAAGCCAAAACACTTCGCCTTGTTCAAAGCAAGAAAGATTCTGAACCGATATTATTTTTAATAGAATTCAAAAAACTGGCTCGACCTAATTTAAAGGTCCTTCCAAACCTTATTTTAAGAGATAAAAACAATAATCAATCAGAAGAGTTGATTAAGATTTTGGGTGATTACAATAATTCTCCGGCATCGTAGCGCAGGGTTACTAACCCCATAAGCTGTAATATTTTACAATAAATTTTATTTCTAACGGGCGATTGATAATCGCCCTCTACCGGTGTGGATGGTATATTCGGGCGATTTGCCACCCCGATACCGTAGCGCGGGGTTATCAACCCCGCGAAATATAATATATTATGATAAAACATCTAATAAAACGAATTTCCATATCGATTTATTAAGTTTAAATAAATTATAATTAAAATTTCAATAATGGGTGATTATACATGGAAAATGCTTTATATTTGGTCGCAACACCAATAGGAAATTTAAACGATATATCTAAAAGAGCAATCGAGGTTTTAAAATCTGTCGATTTAATTGCCTGCGAAGATACGAGGACCTCACAGAAACTTTTTAATCACTTTGAAATTACAAATAAAACCGTTTCCTTTCATAAACACAATACGGCAAAGATGACAGATGAAATTTTAGATCGTATAACAGATGGTAATTCTGTTGCACTTATAAGTGACGCAGGAATGCCCTGTATCAGCGATCCCGGTCAACATCTTGTGAATGAAGCAAACAAAAGAGATATTCAAGTTTATGTGATTCCCGGTCCGTCTGCCCTTGTCTGTGCCTTTGCCGCCAGCGGATTTGAATATAAAAAATTTAGTTTTTTCGGATTTTTGGGAAATGAAAACACAGAGAGAAAAGAAGAACTTGAAATGATAAAAAACTCAAATCTTCCTATTATCCTATATATCGCACCTCATAAAATGATTTCAAATCTTAAAGAGCTGCAAGATAAAATTGATGACAGACAGATTTTTATAATAAAGGAAATAACTAAAATTCACGAAAAATCGATGGTTACAAACGTAAAGGAAGCAATTGAATTCTATGAGAAAAATCAGCCTAAGGGCGAATATGTTATGGTAATTGAGCCGAAAAAAGAAGTTGTAAACTACGATTTTGATAAACTTTCAGAGCTCACAAAAGACATAAAAAATACAGGCATACCCCTTTCGGTAGCCTGTAAAATCGTATCAAAACATTTCGGTGTTAAGAAAAATAAATTATATGACGAATTAAAAGACGATTAAACATTGAATCTGAATAATATTATATCTCCGTCTTTTACAATGTAGTCTTTTCCCTCACTTTTATATCTGCCGTTTTCTCTTGCTGTTGCAATTGATCCGTATTTTTGCAAGTCTTCAAAAGATACAACTTCCGCTCTGATAAATCCTCTTTCAAAATCAGTGTGAATTTTTCCCGCGGCTTGTGGTGCCTTAGTTCCCTCTTTAATTGTCCATGCACGGACTTCATCTTCCCCGGCTGTTAAAAATGATATTAAGCCGAGCAAAGAATATCCGCTTTTGATAAGTAAATCCAAAGAAGATTCCGACACTCCGAGATCTTCCAAAAAAGCTTGCTTTTCTTCATCTGACAATGATGAAATCTCAGCTTCAAATTCAGCACATACGGGGATTGCAAAAGAACCCTCTTTTTCTGCAAATTCTTTGACCAATAAAAATTTTTCGTTTTTGAAAACGTCTTTACCGTAATCGCTTTCACTCATGTTACATACATAAATAACTCTTTGTAATGAAAGCAAGTCAAGTTCGGATATAAGCTTTTCATCATCTTCCGAAAATTCATAGGATCTTGCGCTGTTACCTTCCTGCATGAAGGTATTGAGATTTTTCAATAAGTCTAACTTAGGTTGAAGACTCTTGTCACCCTTTAGGTTTTTCTCCGTTTTAGTTATGGCCCTTTCTATCATTTCAAGGTCCGATAAAATGAGTTCTGTGTTTATTGTCTCTATATCGTTTATAGGATCCGCATTTGCATCGACATGCATTACATCGGGATTGTCAAAACATCGCACAACGTGGATAATTGCGTCTACTCCCCTTATATGAGATAAAAACTTATTTCCGAGTCCCTCTCCTTTTGAAGCACCCTTTACAAGTCCTGCTATATCAACAAATTCTATCGTCGCTCTCGTTGTCTTTTTCGGATTATAAAGTTTTGCCAAAAAATCGACTCTCTTATCGGGAACTTCAACGACTCCTACATTCGGATCAATAGTACAAAAAGCATAGTTTGCAGCCTGAGCGCCTGCATTTGTTATGGCGTTGAACAATGTGCTTTTTCCGACATTGGGAAGACCTACTATTCCAAGTTTCATTTTTTCTCCTTATATATCAAGTTTAAGTCAAGCAATGTTAACATTTATCGGGTATATTTTCAATACAGATATATAAATCAAAGCGATTAATCGCCCTGCTTTAAATACAAAAATAACGGAGAATTTTATGTCAAGATATGAACGACTTGAATTATTAATAGGAAAAGAAAAAGTTGATAAACTGAAATCTTCTGAAATAATTATTTTCGGTTTAGGCGGTGTCGGTTCCTATGTCTGCGAAACCATAGCGCGTAGCTTTGTAGGTAAAATAACCCTTGTCGACTATGACAAGGTTACAGAGTCAAATATCAACCGCCAACTCTGCGCCCTTGACAGCACTGTCGGAAGATATAAAACCGAAGTTATGGCTGAAAGAATTCATCTTATAAGTCCCGAAACCGAAGTCAAAATAATAAATAAAAGATATACAATTGAAAACAGATCTGAATTTGATCTGAACAAATATGATTATGTAGTGGACGCAATAGATACAATAAGCGCAAAAATTGATATTGCAAAGTTTTGTTTTGAAAATGAAATACCGCTTATTTCGGTAATGGGAACGGGCAACAAACTGCACCCGGAATTACTGCAAATAAGCGATATAAATAAAACTTCTGTTTGTCCTCTATGCAAAGTTATGAGAAGAGAGTTAAAAAAGAGAAATGTAAAAAAACTGACTGTCGTCTATTCGACTGAAGAACCCAAAGTTAAATACTCCGATGTAATCTCTTCCTGTGCTTTTGTCCCTGCGGCCGCAGGTGTTATGGCAGGTTCTCGCGCCATTAATGATCTGATTGGTTGAGTTGTCTGTCAACTTGCATCATTATTGCACATTCGATTCTCTTCTTAAACAAGTCGCATCCATCCTCGTAAACATCGTTGATATCGCCGGTTGAGTGATAAGCATTTGCCGCACAACCTCCGGCACAATAAAGTTTTGCAAAACAATCTTCACATTTTTGTTTTTTGGAAATATCATTTGTCAAAAAGTCTTCGTGCTTTTTGGCATTATTTATTCCGTTATAAATATCTCCCATTTTAAAATCGGGATTTGACACAAATTGATGACATGGGTATAAGTCTCCGTTTGGAGTAACGGCAAAATATTCACTGCCCGATCCGCAGCCCTTCAAGCGTTTTTGAAGACAAGGGCCGTTTTTTAGATCTATATTATAATGATAAAATTCTATTTTTCTGCCTTGTTTTTCAAGTTTTAGCATGTAGTTTGCAAGTTCTTCGTAATTTTTCATTACAATTTTTTTATCTTCTTCGGTTAAAGCATAGGGATCATCTTTGGATGCAACAACCGGTTCCATGCTCAGTTTATCAAATCCGATATCTGCAAGATGAATTATATCATTCAAAAAATCCGGGTTTAAATGTGTGAAAGTCCCACGAATATAATAATTTTTGCCTTGGCGCTTTTCGACAAGTTTTTTGAAGTTCTCGACAGCCTTGTCGTATGACCCTTCACCCTTAGCGTCTTTTCTGAAATAATTGTGAATTTCAGGCCGACCGTCTAAACTGAGAACAACATTATACATATTTTCATTCAAATAGTCGATTATTTCATCATTTAGCAAAACTCCGTTTGTGGTAAAAGTAAATCTAAAGTTTTTATTGTATTTCTTTTCTGTATTTTTTGCATAATCAACTGTTTGTTTAACAACATCAAAGTTTAAAAGAGGTTCTCCGCCAAAAAAGTCAACTTCCAAATTATGATGGTCACCGGAATTTTTTATTAAAAAATCAATTGCGGTTTTTGCAACATCAAAACTCATTATCGCCTTTTCTCCCCCAAATTTACCCTGTGCCGCAAAGCAATATTCACAGACCAAATTACAGGTATGAGCGACATGAAGACAAAGCGCTTTTATTTCCTTACTCTTTTTCGCCATTTTAATGTTTTCCAGCGGATTTTTTGAAAATAAAACTCCGTTTTGTTTTAAGTTTTCAATCTCTTCAATACATTCTTCTATGTCTTCGATTTTTTCGTTCGGAAAATTCTTTTTTGCAAAATCACGCAAATCCGGTGTTTTATCATAGTTTCTGACAAGTTCAAAAGAAAGAGCATCCATAACATGGACGCTGCCGCTGTAAACATCTAAAACTATATTGTAACCATTTAATTTATAACAATGTATCATAATATCCCTATTAAAATCCCCGCCTGCTTTGGCGGGGAAATCTTATTTATTTTCTTTATTTTCGCAGTCTTGGTTAGCAACACCGCAAGAAGTCTTACAAGCTGATTGGCAAGAAGTTTGACATTCTCCGCATCCGCCTTTTTTCAAGTCATACTTTTTTGTATCAAGACTTATGATTCTTTTCATGAATATCACCTCATTTTATTTTCAAAAAAATTATAGCATAAAGCCGAAATTCTAACAAGTTAGACAGTTACAAGGATTATATTACATATCTCTCGTCGTTTTTGGATTTATAGGTCATATAATAGGTCTGTTTTGGTTCTTTTTTCTCATCATAAGTAATTTCAGGTTTGTTTTTAATCGGATCTTTTACATAGTCTGCAGTGATTTTAACCGTATCTATCGTATGATCGGAAGGAACCTTATACATAATCGGTGTAAGTAATTTTTCCATTATTGAGCGAAGTCCTCTTGCACCTGTTTTTCTCTCAAAACTTATTTTTGCAATCTCTTTAATCGCTTCGTCGTCAAAAGTTAAGCTTACACCATCAAGCGAAAGCAATTCTTGATATTGCTTCGTCAGAGCATTTTTCGGATCGGTTAGAATTTCGCCGAGCATTTCCTCAGACAGAGGATCAAGCGGTGCGATAACCGGTATTCTGCCTACTAATTCAGGAATAAGTCCGTATTTGACCAAATCATGAGGCAGAGTATATTTTAATATGTTCTCATTTTGAATTTCTTTCTTTGACTGAACTTTTGCATTGAAACCAAGGCCCTCGTTGCCCTTTCTCTTTTCAATAATTTTCTCAATTCCGTCAAAAGCTCCGCCGCAAATGAATAAAATCTTGCCGGTATCAATTTCTATGTATTCCTGTTGCGGATGCTTTCTGCCACCCTGTGGCGGTACATTGGAAACAGTTCCTTCAATAATCTTAAGAAGTGCCTGTTGAACGCCCTCTCCGCTGACGTCTCTTGTTATTGAAGCATTTTCAGATTTTCTTCCGATTTTATCAATTTCATCGATGTAAATAATTCCGGTTTCGGCTCGCTCAATATCATAATCAGCAGCCTGAATAAGTCTGAGTAGAATATTTTCGACATCTTCTCCGACATAACCGGCCTCGGTTAAAGTGGTGGCATCAGCAATCGCAAACGGAAGATCCAGGATTTTAGCCAAAGTCTGTGCAAGCATTGTTTTACCAACACCTGTCGGACCAACAAGCAAAATGTTACTTTTTTGAAGTTCAACATTTTTTGAATTTTGGCCGAAAATTCTCTTATAGTGATTATAAACTGCAACGGACAGTATTTTTTTTGCGCTTTCCTGACCAATTACATATTCATCTAATAGATTTTTTATTTGTTCAGGTTTCAAAAGAGATTTTTTCTCTTTTTTACCATTGTAAGGTCTCTTATAGAGGGTGTCTTCATTGATAGTTTCATAGCATATTTCCACACATTCATCGCAAATATAAATACCGTTAGGTCCGGCGATCAGTTTATCTACTTCGTCCTGACTTTTATTGCAAAATGAACAATATAGAGTACTATTTTTAGGCATTGACTCCTCCGTTTATCTTTTATCTAAAACTTTATCGATAAGTCCGTATTCCAAAGCTTCTTTCGGGCTCATAAAGTTATCTCTTTCAGTATCAATTGCAATTTTTTCCAAAGGTTGTCCTGTGTTTTCAGCCAAAATTCTGTTAAGATTTTCTCTCGTTTTCAGAATATGATCGGCAACGATTTTAATATCACTTGCCTGACCTTGCGCACCGCCCGAAGGCTGATGAATCATAATTTCACTGTTGGGAAGAGCATATCTTTTGCCCTTTGTTCCGCTTGAGAGCAAAAACGCACCCATGGAAGCAGCAAGTCCCATACAGATTGTGCTTACATCACATTTGATATATTGCATTGTGTCATAAATTGCAAATCCGGATGTAACAGAGCCGCCGGGCGAATTGATATACAGACTTATATCTTTATCGGGATCCTGTCCTTCAAGGTAAAGAAGTTGAGCAACAATCAGTGATGCAGTTGCATCGTTAACTTCATCGGATAAAACAATTATTCTGTCATTTAGCAGTCTTGAGAAAATATCATAAGATCTCTCTCCTCTGCTTGTTTGTTCAATAACGTAAGGAACTAAACTCATTTAATTCTCCTTTTTACTTTCTTCAGTTTTCTTTGTTGTCTTTTTTGCAGTGGTTTTCTTAGTTGCTTTCTTTACAGGTTCTTTTTTTGTTGTAGTTTTCTTTGCTGTTTCTTTCTTTGTTGTAGTTTTGGAAGATTTCTCTTCAGCTTTTTTATTTTCGTCTGCTTTTACAAATTTTGCATTTTCTCTCAAGAAATCAATAGCCTTTGTATTTTCAAGACTTGACTGCAATTGCTCTTTCGGAAGAGCTTTCTTTATGTCATCTACAGACATTCCGTACATATCACTCAAGTCTTTATATTGTTTATCGAAATCTTTATCTTCTACTTTAAGATTTTCTTTTTTGAAAATTTCTTCAAGTGCTAAATCAATCTTAAGTTGTTCAATAGCTCTCGGTTTCATCTGATCTTTGAAAGCACTCATATCTGAATTTGTAAATTTAAGATAAGATTCAAGATTCATTCCTTGAGACTGTAAATTATAGCTAAAATCTCTCAAAGAGTTTTCAATTTGACTTGCTATCATTGCATCGGGTAAGTCAACCTTAATTTTTTCAGGCAATTTAGATAAAATTTGTTCATTAATCTTACTTTCAGCAGCTTTTTTCATATCTTCTGTAAGTTTTTTCTTTATGTCGGCTTTTAATTCTTTAAGAGTATCAAATTCACTGACATCTTTTGCAAATTCGTCGTCAAGTTCCGGAAGTTGTTTTTCTTTTATGGATTTCATTTTAACTTTGAAAACAACATCTTTTCCTGCTAAATTTTCAACATACTGTTCCGGGAACTTTAAGTTAAGATCGAATTCATCGGATACTTCTTTTCCGATAAGACCGTCTTCAAATCCTGGGATAAATGTATTAGAACCAATTGTAATTTCATAATCTTCAGCCTTACCGCCTTCAAAGGTTTCTCCGTCTACAAATCCCTCGAAATCGATTTCGCAGATATCGCCTTTTTTGGCTTTACCTTCTTTATCTTCAATTCTTGCATTTCGATCTCTAAGTTCGTCTAATTTTTTATTTACATCAGCTGCTTTAACCGAAGTTTCTTCTTCTACTACTTCGATTGCCTTATAATCTGAAATTTCAACGTCCGGTTTAACAGTAATGTCAACAGTAAAAAGCACACCTTTTTCCGCGCTGATTTCTTTAATATCAATGTTTTCCGGCATTGCCACTATATCAAACTTATTTTCTTTTATAATATTTTCCATAGTTTCCGGATAAATTTGATTAAAAGCCTCTTCGTAGAAAATTTCTTTTCCATAGTATCTTTCAATCAAGCCCTTTGTGGCTTTTCCTTTTCTAAATCCCGGAACCGAAATCTTTTTTTTCATTGACTTATAAGCATTGTCAATTCCTTTTGCAAATTCTTTTTCATCGATTGCAATTTCTAATTTGTATTCACTTGCACCGATTTTTTCCTTGTTTTTTAAGCTCACGCTAAATCCTCCTATAACTGTTGTAAAACTTGCTTATTATATCAAATTTTAAATATAATTTCCACCCTGTTATTTTATGGGCGAATTCAGACCTAATAAATCTAACTTTTCACTCTTCATCGCTCAATAGTAAAGAATAAAGTTTTGAGTAAATTTTTATCGGATCTCTCAAAAAATTAGTCTTTAAATTTTCCGCCGTCTCTAAATTTGAAACATAGAGATTTATCTGCATCAACTTTTCGTCTCTGTTTATCAAAGATATGGAAACCTCATATCCGTCATCGGTCTTGTTTATTTCAACCGGGTTTTCCCCGGCGTTTTTTCGATAAGTGAGATCCGAAATTGCAATATTCAATATCTTCTCTCGGACAGTTTTCGGCAATTCTTTATATAAAATGGAAGCCGCTCTCTGACCTCTTTCCGTTAAATTTAAAAATCCCTTTTCGTCTGCAATAATTCGATCATTTTCAATGAGTTCTTTTATCGCACTCATTACTTCAAAAAAGTTTGCCGTTTCAGACTTTACCGCAAAATCTCCTATATCATCGGCAGTTATTCCAAAGTCAATTTTATCAATAAGATAACAGATTAAAATCTTTATTTCGCTGCGATCTCTCAAACCGCCGGGTTCTATTCCCTGTGGCATTGCATCAAACATAATTCACCTACTGAATATCCTCTCCCAAATAATCTATAAAGTCATCTCTTGTCTTAAAGAAGTATCCGTTTTCAAATAAAAATCCTTCGTCGGAAATGATTTGCCCGATTCCACGAATTACACAATCAAGCGGATCCTTTGCAACTTTTACACTTACGCCCGTTGTATTCTCAATCGCTTTATTCATTCCATAAAGCAATGAACCGCCTCCGGTTAAGATTATTCCTTTTTCGGACACATCACTGACAAGTTCCGGTGGTGTCTTTTCAAACACCGATTTTACACTTTCGCAAATTTTATTCACATTATCCTTTAGTGCCTCATAAACCTCGGTTGAAGTTATTTCAAAACTGAGCGGCATTTCGGTCACATAATCCTTGCCCTTTGCTATTATGGCAAGCTCTTCGGGCCTTTTTATAGCACTTCCGATAGACTTTTTTATATTTTCGGCTGTCAACTCTCCAATAACTATATCTTTTTCATTTTTTACATATCGGATTATGTCTTGTGTCATTTCATTTCCGGCGATCTTAATTGAAGATGATACCGAAACACAGTTCATCGTAATTATTGCAGAATCGGTTGTTCCGCCGCCAATGTCAACAACAAAAACACCACTCGGACAAGAAACTGCTTCACCTGAGCCAATAGCTGCGGCGAGCGGTTCTTCAATTATGCAGGCTCTTGCAACCCCACAGGAAGTAATAACATCTAAAATTGTTCTTTTTTCAAGCGAAGTTACAAAAGCGGGAACAGAAACTATTACATTCGGCTTAAATATTTTATTTCCACAAATTTTCTTAATGAAAAACCTCAGCATTTGCTCGGTTACATAGGCGTTGGAAATTATTCCGTCTTTTAACGGTCTCACAGTCACAATCGACGGTGGCTCTCTGCCTATCATTCTTCTGGCTCTTTCGCCTACGGAAATCATGTTTCCGTTACTACAACTGTATGCGACAACGGTAGGTTCCGTTAAAACTATTCCTTTGCCTTCTATATAAGCAATTACCGAAGTAGTCCCCAAATCAATTCCTATATTTGTTCCAATCAATAGGGCACCTCGTAAATTTATTTAAAATTATCGGATGTTAACCATATATATAATAAGGTAAATTATTGAATAAATCAATAAATATTGCGGAGATGAAAATCATCCGCAATAAAATAAAACTCAGGTTCTAAAAATCTAAGAAGTTTTTGCAAGAGTAAATAAAAATACATTTTTTACTCCCGCACGCTTTATCAAAAGTTTTGCAATTTCATTTGCTGTATTGCCTGTGGTTCTTATGTCATCAATCAAAATAATGTTTTTATCTTCAAGATTGGGTCTTCTCTTTTTCAGATAAAAGGCGTCCTTTACATTTTTTCTGCGTTCCTCTTTTGACAGAAAATGTTGGCTTTTAACATTGTTTTTCTTTCCGATTAAATTATTTAACTTTTTGTCTTTGTCTATATTCAAATCGGATAGTAAGAGTTTAGACTGATCAAATCCCCTCGTAATAAGTGTTTTATTTGAAACGGGAACTGCTGTCACATAATCATAGTCAAATATTTCAGATACTTTATTGAAAGCCTTGTTAAAATAAGGCTTATAAAACTCGTGTATTCCGATTTTTCTTTTAAACTTATAATTTGCGATTGATGTTTTAACCGCATCTTCATAATAAAATACAGTGTGCTCGCCGTATAAATATTTATTTGAAAAAAATTGTGGCGGGCTTAAATT
>QWCB01003551.1_pt1 | contig 16503 bp, 13 predicted proteins | sample 1972511 | NCBI WGS metagenome assembly QWCB01 (sample SAMN09866719, study PRJNA288562) | Human gut metagenome isolate term5_stool, whole genome shotgun sequencing... | isolation source: gut | host: Homo sapiens | place: USA: California
CGCTCTCGCCAAAGTCAATGAAGCGATGAAGAACAAGGATATCGCAGGCGTGCTCGCAGGATACGAGGAGGCTATGGCCATCGATACCACAGATGCGAACACTGCTCTGAAATACGGCCAGTTCCTCGGCAACGCAGGCAAGTTTGACGATGCTGTGAAATATCTTGAACTCGCAGCCCGCCACGGTCAGGAAGGCAATGCGAAGTCAGTTCTTTCCACCACATTCCTCAAGAACGCTGCCGCTCAGCTCAAGGCAGGCAAATATGCAGAGGCAGTGAAACTCGCAGAGACTGCCATCAGCTACAAGGAAAACGCTCAGGCTTACCTTATCGCAGGTCAGGCATCACAGAAAGCCAACAAGAACGCTGACGCCATCACCAACTTCGAGAAATATCTCGAGGCTGCTCCGACAGCAAAGAATGCAGGCGCTATCGCGTTCACAGTAGGTGCTCTCTATCAGCAGGCAGGCAACAAGGCCAAGGCTGTAGAGTTCTACAAACAGGTGGAGAACGATCCTCAGTTCGGTTCTCAAGCAAAGACTCTTATCGCTTCACTCAGCAAATAAGACATTTCCCGGGAGAGCAGCTACCGATAAACTCAAATCACTGGAAATGAGAACATTGGAACTTCTTGCACCGGCAAGGAACATAGAAATCGGCATCGCGGCAATCGACTGCGGTGCCGATGCCGTTTATATTGCAGGTCCGGCGTTCGGAGCCAGACAGGCGGCCGGAAACAGCATTGAAGACATTTCCAGACTATGCGATTATGCTCACAAGTTCGGCGCAAGGATTTTCCTTACGCTCAACACCATCCTGTACGACGAGGAACTGCAGGAAGCTGAAGAGCTGATGCAGAAAGCGGAGCAGGCCGGAGTGGATGCCATCATTGTCCAGGACCTGGCCATAATGAAAATGGCTGACGGAGGCCCGGACGGAAAAACGCTCGGAATACCGCTTCACGCATCGACTCAGTGCGCCATCCGCGACGTGGACAAGGCAATGTTCTACAGACAGTCCGGCTTCTCAAGACTGGTTCTCGAGAGGGAACTTCCGCTCGAGACAGTCAGGAAAATCAGCGAAAGCACCGGATGCGAAATCGAGTTTTTCGTACACGGCGCACTCTGCGTATGTTACAGCGGACAATGCTATATGTCCGAATATATTTCTGGAAGAAGCGCAAACAGGGGCGAATGCATCCAGGCCTGCCGGTCACTTTACGACCTTACTGACGACGGCGGGAAAGTGCTCGTCCGCAACAAGGCCCTGCTGTCCCTCAAGGACTACAACCTGCTGCACCGCCTCGAAGACCTCGCCGATGCAGGTGTGGACTCTTTCAAGATCGAGGGACGGCTCAAGAACATTTCATACGTAAAAAACACCGTAAGAGCATATTCACAGGCCCTCGACGAAATCATAAGAAAGCATCCTGACAAATACTGCAGAGCATCATTCGGCAAAGTGACAGGCGGATTCACTCCGGACCTCAACAAAACATTCAACAGGGGTTACACCGAGCTGTTCCTGGACGGAAAGCGCGGACACTGGGCCAGCATGGACACCCCGAAAGGAATGGGCGAGGCCATAGGTAAAGTCGTATCAGTCAAGCCATTGAAAAACAATGAGATACTGATCAGCCTGAATCTCAGACGTTCATCCGGCGGAGGCAGTTCCGAAGTCCCTGTTCTGAACAACGGTGACGGATTCGCCTTCACGGACAGAAACGGTGAAATCATCGGATTCCGCGGGGACGTATGTTCCGGAAGCACCATCCGCTGCAAGAATGTGCCCAATATAAGACCGGGCATAAACCTGTTCAGAAACATAAGTTCCGCATTTGAAAAAGAACTGACCGCCAGACAGTGCAAACGCACCATCGGCGCCACTGTCTCCTTAACCATTTCTGAAACCGCTGGCAGTCATTATCTTGTACTTGCCTCTGCCGTCACCGAAGACGGACGTCGAGTGGATGCCGAGTTCGATGCCGGAACAGAATCCGCCCAGAATGAAGAGCGTGCAAGGTCAATGTTTGAAAGCCAGATAGGCAAAGAGGCAGGTATCTATTCATTCCGCCTGTCATCCGTCCATACGGAAACCGGTTCAATGCCATTCTGCAGCAGCGCCTTTCTCAATGAAATAAGACGTACTGTTGCGGAAAAACTGGACCTGACGCCGCTCATCCCGAGGCCGATGCTAAACCTCCGTCACAGTTCCGGCTCATCCCCGGATACGGCAGTGATCCCTGAAGTGATCGACTACAAGTTCAATGTATCCAATCATCTGAGCAGAAGCGCATACGGGCATGCCGGCGGGAAAACGATAGAAGAGGCTTACGAACTCAGCCACAGAAAAGACGCGGAACTTATGCGGACCAAGTACTGTATAAAATACGAGTTGGGCATCTGTCCCAAATATTGCGGGACCAAAGGCTTAGGCGGCCCACTCCATCTCCACAACAACGGCAGATCATTCAGACTTTCATTCGACTGCAGCAGGTGCGAGATGACCGTCAGCGCTGAAGAAACGAAAAAGTAACCTCCACGTCTCCTAAACGGCTGGTAATTCCGTCGTACTTCTCCAGATATTTGGAAGAGAGCTGTCCCCGCCAGACGATATCGTCCCGTGAATTGAACGGCAGGGCCAAGTCGAAACCATAGCTTCTGGACTTCACTTTCACCACAGCCGAACATTTCCACTCCGTTCTGGTTCCTCCGTCATCTTCCGTCATCATGAATGCGATATCGTCCAGCTGCTCTGTCCATCTGGAGACAAGCATCACATTGAGCGGGATGGTCTGCCCCACCTGGGAGCGGCGCACCACAAGCATAAAGTCCGTAATACGCGGAGAATACAGCTTCAGTTCCGCTTCCGTGCTGGCCGTAAAGTCCTCCACGCTTCCGCATTTGATGAAGAACTCCGAAGCCCCGGCAAACCAGCAGTCATAGTTCCTGAGCATCTTGAAATCCTTGAGAACCAGCGACTTGACTACGCCTGGGGTTTCGAGCGCCCAAGCCTTTGGCTTCACGACAAGACTGCCGCCTCCGTTTCCCCATTCAGGGTCCTGTTCCCTTAGCTTTTCCAACGAAAGGAATCCGCTGTCATCATTCCGGTTCACCACCCAGACCGGTTCTTCCGATGCCATAGCCTCATCTACTACGACCTCCTCCAGAACACGTTCTCCGTTCTCTTTCAGTATCATACGATACCCCACATTGACCTCAGCACCGTTTCCCGGGTCGAAGGTAAGAATCGGCAGTTTTTCTCCGTCCCAAGTGTTGCATTCAGGCCAATATATCTGAATATCAGAGTTTTCCAATGCTTCCATGTACTGGTCCGCCGACATTCCCCCGCCGGAAGACTTGGTCTTTTCCATCTTGGACAGATGTTCGGAAATCAAGTCGCGCAGTGGCCTGGTGTAGGCTTTGGTTTCAGCAGGACTGTCACCTACCCCGTTTCCCGGAGAAGCGAATATGTCGCGCATCATATATTCCTCATCATATCCATTTGAAGATGATGAAGATACAGCGTTGTGCACTTCTTGCATCTGCACCTTTTCTATAGGCAGGGCCGACAGCATTCGCGCTACCTCGTCAAGCGGCAGATGAGGACTTGGTTTGGAATGAATTTCGCCTGTGTGGTCCACCCTCTCACACCCTGTCAACATTGCGGACAAGAACGCCGTCATAATCAATAACTTTTTCATACTGTTTCTGTTTGTTTTTGATTATGCAAAGTGACGAAAAATAAACCGTGTTCAGAAAATGAACACGGTTTTTCTTACGTTGCTTGTCATTGAAATCCCTTACAATCTCGGTATGAGAGAAGCCGGACATCCGAAAAATCGTCTCCGTCTGACGCGCGAGAACTTCATTGACCTCGGTCAATCCTACGCCGTCAGGCTCCAAGAACCTCTGACTCCACCTTGCAACCGCCCTATAGAACAGAAGCGGGTCATCATCCGGCACGAACAGAGCCAGTTCCGGCTCGTAATCGAGAACATTCGTCCTCATCTGAGCCTTTTCCGCCTGGGTAATATAAGGAGGATTACTGAGTATCATGTCGAATTCCCCCTGGTTGAACTCCTGCTCGCAATCCAGGATGTCCACCTTCAGGAAATCCGGTTTCAATGCTCCGGTCGCCTTTATATCCGCTGCAAAATCCTGGTTCGACGCCACTGCAAGGGCATCTTCGGAGATATCGACGCCTGTAACCTTGACGCCAGGTACTGACAATGCCAAAGTCCAAGCGATGCAGCCCGAGCCGGTGCACAAGTCCAAGATCCTGACAGGAATGGCATTCTTACCATAGGAAGTCCGCATCCTGTACACTCTGGTCGCCATCTTCACGGCATCACGACACAAAAGTTCAGTTTCCGGACGGGGAATAAGGACTGACGGATTCACATTGAACTCGCGCCCTGCAAAAGTCGCCTTGCCCAACACGTACTGGACAGGTTCTCCCTTCTCCAGCCTCTCCATTGCCGCTGTCAATGCAGGCATTTTTTTCCCGTCCACCTCGAAGGAAGGCTCTACGATATAGGTATAGCTCTCAGTACCAAGCAGTTCCTCGCACAGCATCAGAACTATCGAGCGGGCCTCCTTGGATGGATACAACGACTCCAGCACCTTGGTGCCGGATTTTACAAATTCAGAAAGAAGCATGACGACCTCTCCCCTTATTATGAATTTTCAATGACTGCTGTCAGGAATGAAGTCATGTCAAGTCCCGCAGCGCGAACCATCTTAGGCACGAGCGACGCACTCGTCATGCCAGGTATCGTATTGACTTCCAAGAAGTAAAGGCCATCCTCAGCAGAGATGTAATCCATTCTGACAATGCCGTTGCAGCCGAGGTGCGCATAGATTTTCTCTGTCACCTTCTGGATTTCAGAGGACATCTCTTCCGATATCTCTGCCGGGCATACTTCCCTGCTGTGGCCATTGTACTTGGCATCATAGTCGAAATATTCATTTTCGGTTATGATTTCAATGACAGGAAGCGCCTTCACCTGACCATTGTCATCCGTATAGGCCGCACATGTGAACTCGCGTCCCTTTATGGATTTTTCCACTACCACCGCCGGGCCTTCTGAAAATGCGAAATTCACTGCAGAAGGCAGAGCATCAGCTTCCTTGACCTTGGTAATGCCGAAGCTGGAGCCTCCGTCAGTAGGTTTGACGAACAGAGGCAGGCCGAGACGGGAAACGGCTTTTTGAGCAAAAGCATTGACATCCATACCTTTACGCACGAAAGCATCCGGAGCCAGACGGACGTAGTCGATGTCCCTCAGATAGCTCTTGCAGGAATACTTGTCAAAAGCGACAGCTGACACGAATGCGCTGCAGCCGCTGTGAGGAATTCCGAGCATCTCGAAATAGCCCTGGAGAAGACCGTTTTCACCCGGCGTGCCGTGCTGCATTATATATACGTAGTCGAACTTGACCTTCTCTCCGTAAACGGAAACCGAAAAGTCATTCTTGTCCACTTCCGGCCTCGCTTCTTCAGGGAACGGAACTCTCATCGAATTCTTCTTGCGGTACGCCACGAGAGACCATTTGCCGAAACGCGCAAAAATCTCATATACATCATACTTGGTATCGTCAATCCTGGATGCCGTGTATTCTCCGCTTCTGCAGGCGACCTCCCATTCAGAGGAGTCACTGCCATAAATCACTGCGATAGTGTTATACTTTCCCATATCTGTTTAGTTTACTTCTAATCAAAATAATAATCCGCCTCACTGCTTGCCTTGCGGTCCGCATCTTCATCACCGCCGCTGCAGCTCAGGTCAATGTTCATTCCGGCCGGAGCTATGAACCTGTCGGTCTCGGAAATGCCCAACGTACCGTCCTTCAACACCTTCTTCATGAAAATGCCCCAGATCGGCAATGCCATATTCGAACCGCTTCCGAGTGCAAGACTCTGGAAATGTACCTGCCTGTCCTCCGCGCCGACCCAGATGCCTGCCGTAATGGAAGGAGTGTAGCCGATGAACCAGCCGTCCGCATTGTCATTGGTCGTACCGGTCTTGCCGGCAATTTCACCTTTCAGCTGATATACGGAACGGAGACGCGCGCCGGTTCCGTTGTTGATGACGCCCTGCATAAGGTTCTCCATCAGATACGCGGTCTGCTCACTGATGGCCTCGCGTTTGCGGTTGGTGAATTCGCCCAGCACATTGCCCTGATTGTCCTCAATCCTGGTCACGAACTGAGGTGCAATATAGACTCCCCTCGACGGGAAGGTGTTGTAGGCGGCTACCATCTCGTACAATGACAAGTCGGCAGGACCCACGCAAAGGGACGGAACCGCGTCAATGTGGCTCTGGATACCCATCGCCTTCATCATATTGGCCATCGGCTCAGGTCCGAGCTGCTTCATCAGGTAGGCTGATATATTGTTGGAGCTGTGGGTCAATCCCCATTTCAGCGTCACTGTCTTTCCTATCCATATGTCCTTGTCCGTACTTCTCGGCGTCCACTCGTTTTCCCCTACAATGAACGTCTGAGGAACATTGACCACCTTCGTACAAGGCGTCATGCCCGACTGCATCGCCAATGTATAGAGGAAAGGTTTTACCGTGGAACCTATCTGGCGCTTGCCCTGACGGACATTGTCATACTTGAAATAGCGGTAGTTAGGTCCGCCAACGTAGGCTTTGATATGTCCGGTGGAAGGCTCCATCGCCATAAAGCCTGCACGGAGAATCGACTTGTAGTAGCGGATGGAGTCGTCCGGAGTCATCGTCGTGTCGATATATCCTTTCTTTTTCCATGAGAACAGCCTCATCTGCGTCGGCACAGAAAAACTCTTCAATATCTCCGACTCGGATGCGCCTTCCTTCTTCATGAGACGGTATCTGTCGCTCCATCTGCGGGCCTGTTTCATCACGCGGTCACGTGTTTCCTTGTCCACATCGTTGGAGAACGGCTTGTTCCTCTTGGAACGCAGATCCCTGTCGAAACTCTTCTGGAGAGTCCTGCCAAGATGCTCAGAGACAGCCTCTTCCGCATATTTCTGCATCTTGTAGTTCAACGTGGTATAGATTCTAAGGCCGTCCTTGTCCAGATTGTATTTGGACCCGTCCGGCTTTATGTTCTTGTTAAGCCAGCCGTAGAGAGGGTCGTCCGCCCACAAAAGCGAATCCGCAGCGTAGTCTTCCCTATATGTATATTTGGAACGCACCGGCTTGTCGGCATTCATCACACGACGGAGCATGTCGCGGAAATACGGAGCCAGACCTGCATTATGGTCCTGAACCTGATAGGACAATGTTATAGGCACTTCTCGTATCGAATCTCTCTGAGCCTTAGTCAGATACCCGGCCTTCTCCATCTGGCCGATCACGAAATTCCTCCTGACCAGGGCCTTGTCCGGGTGCAATGCCGGATTATATCTTGTCGGCTTGTTCACCATTCCGACCAACGTCGCGCTCTCCTCGACGGTCAGCTCTGCCGGTTCCTTGGCAAAGAACGTCTGGGATGCCGCCCTTACACCGTAGGCACTGCTTCCGAAGAAGACCGCGTTCAGATACATGTCCAGAATCTCGTCCTTGGTGTAGTCGCGCTCCAGCTTCACAGCCGTTATCCATTCCTTCATCTTTATCCATACCATCTTCACCTTGGAAAATCCAGGAATGCGGCTGGAAATGTCAGCTCTCGGATAGAGAGTCTTGGCAAGCTGCTGGGTGATGGTACTTCCTCCTCCCTGACTGGAATCGCTCAGGAGCAATGTCTTCACGAACACTCGGCCCAGACTCGGGAAGTCAATGCCGGAATGCTTGTAGAACCTCTGGTCCTCGGTAGCGACTGCCGCCTGCACCAGATACGGTGAAAGGTCCTCATATGCCACATAGGACCTGTTCTCTATATGGAATGTCGTAAGCACCTGACCGTCATCAACTATCACTTCTGTCGCCAGCTTGCTGTCAGGATTCTCGAGTTCCTCGAAGGAAGGGATGTCAGCAAATGCCCATACGAGCAGAAGCAATGTGAAAATCAATGCTATCGGGGCCGAAACGATTATCCAAAACCATTTCACGCACTTTTTTCTGGTATTCTCAGTCATCAGTTTCTCTAATATTCAAGTTTTGACGGTATTGCCCGTCGAGGGCAAAACATTCTTCAAAAAAGCAAAAATACACAGAAAATTTGGAAAATATCCTGATTTGTTCCTTACTTTGCAGTCCGTTAACAAAAAATATCGAAACGATGGAGGGGAATCTCGTTATTGTTGAGTCACCGGCAAAAGCCGGCAGAATTCAGAGCTTTTTAGGAAAAGATTACATAGTCAAATCGAGTTACGGACACATCAGGGACTTGCAGGACAAGAAACTGAGCGTGGATATTGAGCACGGATTCTCTCCGGAATATGTGGTCCCTTCCGACAAGAAGAAGGTGGTCACAGAGCTCAAGAAACTTGCAGAAAAGGCAGACACGGTCTGGCTCGCATCCGATGCCGACCGCGAGGGGGAGGCCATCTCATGGCACCTTTTCGAGACTCTCGGACTCAAGAAAGAGAACACCAAGAGAATCGTTTTCCACGAAATCACAAAGACTGCCATCCAAAATGCAATCAAGACACCGAGGGACATTGACATGAACCTCGTGGACGCGCAGCAGGCAAGGCGTGTACTGGACAGGCTCGTCGGTTTCGAGCTCTCCCCTATTCTCTGGCGCAAGATCCAGCCGAAGCTGTCTGCAGGACGTGTGCAGAGCGTCACACTTAGACTCGTCGTGGACCGCGAGCGTGAAATCATGGGCTTCAAGAAAGAGCAGTACTACCGCACTGAGGCCGTTTTCCATCCTGACGGGACCAAGGCCAATGTCAAGGTCAATGCAGTGCTCGACACCAAGTTCAAGGGCATTGACGAGGCCCGTAAATTCCTCGAGGACAGCAAAGGCGCGAACTTCGTGATAAGCAGCATTGACAAGAAAGAAGGGACGAAGACTCCGGCGGCTCCTTTTACGACTTCGACTCTCCAGCAGGAGGCCTCCCGCAAGCTCAGATTCCCAGTAAACGTGACGATGCGCGTGGCCCAGAGTCTGTACGAGCGCGGTCTCATAACTTATATGAGAACTGACTCCACCAATCTTTCAGGTCTTGCGATAAACACTGCCAAGGCATTCATTCTGGACAATTTCGGCGAGGAATACTCCAAGACCAGACAGTACAAGACGCATTCCAAAGGTGCTCAGGAGGCGCACGAGGCTATACGTCCTACCTATATAGAGAATACGTCCATCGAAGGTACGGCCCAGGAGCAGAAACTCTACAATCTTATATGGAAGCGCACTATCGCCTCTCAAATGGCTGATGCCAAGGTCGAGCGTACAGACATCAAGATATCTTCGGACAAGAGAAGCGAGAAATTTGCACTGCAGGCTTCCCAGGTTATTTTCGACGGCTTCCTGAAAGTCTATATGGAAGGCAGCGACGACCAGACCGATGATGAGGAAATCGTGCTCCCGGAAATGCATACGGGCGACAAGATGTTCCCTCTCGGGTTCAAGTCCGACTGCAAATTCACTGCACCTCCTTCAAGATACTCAGAAGCCACTCTCGTCAAGAAGATGGAGGAAATCGGCATTGGCCGTCCTTCCACATATTCCCCTACCATCACGACTCTTACTACGGGACGCGGTTATATCACCAAGGGAGACAAGGAGGGCGAGAAGATTCCGGTCATCTGCCTGACCATGAAGGACGACGTCATCTGCGAAGTTGAGAAAATCGAGACCGTCGGCGCAGAAAAGGGCAAACTGCTGCCTCAGGAGATAGGTATGATCGTCACGGACTACCTTGTAAAGAATTTCCACAGCATTCTCGGATATGATTTCACTGCCAATGTGGAGAAGGACTTCGATGAAATCGCCCAGGGCGAGCTTGTCTGGAACAAGGTCATCGGCGAGTTCTACACTCCGTTCCACAAGAAAGTGGAGGAGGTGCTCAATGACAAGGAGTACAGCCGCGTGAGCCGCGAACTCGGCAATGACCCTGCAGACGGAGAGCCTATTGTCGCCAAGTTCGGTCAATATGGTCCGTATATCCAGAAGGGTGAAGGCGAGAACAGGCAGTTCGCGCATCTTGCTCCAGGTCAGCTGATTGAGAGCATCACGCTCGAGGATGCAGTCAAACTCTTCATGCTGCCGAGAAACGTAGGCAAGTTCAACGACATAGACATCATCGCCACCAAAGGCCGCTTCGGTCCGTATCTCAAATACGGGGACAAGAACGTCTCTCTGCCTCGCGGCAAAGACCCGCTGACCGTGACATTGGAAGAATGCATCGAGGCAATCAATGCCAATTCCGAAAAGGCAGCGGCAAATACCGTGATTTCAGACTTCACCGGAAGCGGCATCCAGGTCATCAACGGACGCTACGGTCCTTATCTCAAACAGGACGGCAAGAATTACAAGATTCCTAAAGATACTGATGCACAGTCATTGACGGAAGAGGCCTGCAAAGAGATAATTGCGGCTTCGGAGCCTACCAAGAAAGGTTCCCGGAGAAAATTCGTCAAGAAATCTTAGCGAGGTTTTCGTGATTGTTTTATCGTAAACTATCAAAATAAGTTATAAAAGTATAGATTCTTCTGTATTTTTATGACTTATTTTAAATTATTATCATTACTTTTGCAGAACGGAAGTAATAAATCGTAAGTAGTATGATAAAATATCACATTGACCAGACGGACCAGAAAATTCTGTCTTTTCTCGTTAAAAATGCGAGAATGCCGTTTTTGGAAATAGCTCGCGAATGCGGAGTCTCAGGTGCAGCTATTCACCAGAGGGTCAAGAGGTTGGAAGCCAACGGCGTCATCACCGGCTCCCGCCTCTTAGTAAAGCCTCAGGCCATCGGATTGAATATCTGCGCTTTCATCAGCATCTCATTGTCCGAAGCGGACAAGTACAATGTAGTAGTGGCCCACTTGAAGAAAATCCCTGAAGTGGTGGAGTGCCATTTCGTCACCGGAAAGTACGCGCTGCTGGTGAAGATTTATTGTTTCGACAATGACCACCTCATGGAGATTCTGCTCAATACCGTGCAGAAGATTCCTTATATCCTCGCCACAGAGACAATGATCGCCCTGGATGAGGCCATCGACAGACAGGTCTGGGTAAAGGACTACAGAAGGACCAGTTATTCTGACGGCACCAAGAAGTCATCACCATCAGAAATGGCTGACGACTAAGCAGTTGGAGGTTTCGCCCGACTGCGCTTTCATCTATCCGGATTCAGCAGGGCCTTCGCCATTGCAAGGTCTTCCGGTGTCGTGATTTTGAAATTCAGCCTCTCGCCTTCAATATAGACGAGAGGTATTTTGTATCTGGACGCGACCGACGCGTCATCTGTGAACGACATGTCGTAAGCCTGGGAGTACGCTTTCTTTATGTCTTCCGAACGGAAAATCTGAGGTGTCTGGGCTCCGAAGATCTCGGACCTGTCAACATGTTTTTCCTCCTGTTCGCTATAAAGTTTGTGTCCGGATTCGGACTGCACGGCAGACGGCTTAAGAATTTTAAGTGTGTCCACCATAGGGATGACAGGTATCAGTCCGCGAATGTCCTCGTCCTCCGAAATGACTGAAAACATTGACTTTATCATTCCTTCCGACAGCATCGGACGGACTCCGTCATGGATGGCTACAAGTGCTCCGTCCGGCACTTTTTCGAGCGCGGCCCTTACAGAGTGAAAGCGGGTTATTCCGCCCCTGATTATCATCTGAGGACACATGAAGTCAGACTGTGCGCAGTAATCTCGCCACCACTGCTCGTAATCACCGTCCACCGGCAGCACCGTTATCACGGTGATGTCGGGGTATGCGTCAATGAACTTGGTGATGGTCCGCCGCAGCACCGGAATCCCCGCGAGATCGAGAAACTGTTTCGGCAGTTCGGAGTGCATTCTGGTCCCGTGTCCGGCCGCCATCACTATAAGATATTTTTTTCTGTTCATATCAGTTCATTTTAATGATAACTCTATTGGGCAAATTTAAGATTATTTTGTAATTTTACGGAAAATATGAATTTGTATTATTAACAAGATAATTCCGGACAAAAAGATATGGGATTTTCATTCTTGACTCAAGAATTGGCAATGGACTTGGGAACTGCCAACACGGTCATTTTCCAGAATGACAAAATCGTGTTGGACGAACCGAGCATTGTCGCCATAGACAGCACAAGCGGCAAATGTATCGCTCTCGGCCACAAGGCCAAGCTCATGCACGGAAAAGAGCAACCGGGCATCCGCACCATCAGACCTCTGAGGGACGGTGTAATTGCCGATTTCCAGGCTGCCGAAATGATGATCAGAGGTTTCATCAAACAAGTGAACAGCACGAGACATTCATTCCTCTCCCCTAACTTGAGACTCGTAGTCGGCATTCCTTCCGGAAGTACCGAAGTGGAGCTCAGGGCTGTAAGGGATTCGGCGGAGCATGCCGGAGGACGTGACGTCTATCTTATTTCCGAGCCTATGGCCGCAGCTCTCGGTATCGGACTGGAGGTGGAAGCCCCTAAGGGCAGCATGGTAGTCGATATAGGTGGCGGTACCACTGAGATTGCCGTGATTTCTCTCGGAGGCATTGTCGTACAGGACAGTATCCGTACAGCAGGTGACGTTTTCACGAGCGACATCCAGACATACTTGAGGCAGCAGCACAACATCCGTGTTGGCGAGCCTTCAGCAGAAGCCATCAAATGGGCTGTGGGCTCAGTGTTGACAAATCTCGAAGAGGCTCCGGAACCGTTTACGGTACACGGACCTAACCTGATGACTGCTCACCCGGTAGAGGCCACCATCACTTATCAGGAGATGGCAAGCTGTCTGGACAAGTCCATCATGCGAATCGAGGCTTCCATCCTCCACGTATTGGAACAGACTCCGCCGGAGCTGTATTCCGACATTGTGGAAAACGGTATTTTCCTCTCTGGTGGCGGTGCATTGCTCCGAGGACTTGACAAACGTCTGACAGAGAAGGTCAATATTCCTTTCCACGTGGCTGAGGATCCGCTCCACGCGGTGGCAAGAGGAACCTGCATTGCATTGAAACACATCGGAAACTGCTCTTTCCTTAAGCGCTGATGCGGAAAAGGGGAAACATATTTCTGATAATATTGAATACGGCAGTCTTCATTTCATTGGAGATTGCCGCACTTAGTATGCTGCGCAACAGCAGCACGGTCCAGAATTTCTTCGTGACCAAGGCGCTGCAGGGCGTGACAGGAAAGGTCTGGGGATGCACTGAATCCATTTCGAGATATTTCTCGCTTTCCAAGGAAAACAAGAAACTCACGGAGGACATCTTCGAACTGAACCGCAGGATTTCCAGGTTGGAAATGCAGTTGGAAAGTGCCAAGCTTGATTCATTGTCCCGAAAGAGGCTGTCAATGATTTCCGACAAGTTCGGTTTCATGCCGGCTCCTGTCGTGAAGAACAGCCTGAACAAGCAGCACAACTACCTGATTCTCGGCAAGGGCTCCGATGATGGCGTGAAGCCGCAGACAGGCGTGATTACGAACAACGGCGTGATCGGAATCGTGGATGCTGTCAGCAGGCATTATTCATATGCCATTTCTTTCCTCAATGCTGAGTTCAGCGTAAGTGCGAGAATCGGCAATGACGGAGCTGCGGGACCGATGTGCTGGGACGGAAGGCATAACGACAGCGCAGTCCTCAAGGAGATACCGCTCCAATACAAATTCGAGCCGGGAGACACTGTTTACACAAGCGGCTATTCATCCATATTCCCGCCGGACATTCCTCTTGGAGTCACAGGCGAAAGAAAAATCGTGAACGGAGCCACATACGAAGTGTCAGTGGAACTGTTTGTGGATTTCTCCGCACTGAGGTATGTCACACTTGTCACAAACAAGGAGTTGGCTGAGATAGAATCACTGGAAGAAGGCAAAAAAATCATAGGAGGTAAAAAATGAAGCAGAATTACTTTCTTATGTTCTTCATCATACTCGGAGTCCAGCTGCTGATATGCAACTATTTCCATATCAGTCCCTACATAACTCTGAGCCTGCTTCCGTGCATCATTCTTCTGCTTCCTACCAGAATCGGGACGTTGCCGGCAATGCTGATAGCTTTCGCGTCCGGACTCGCCGTGGATTTCCTTGCTGAAGGAGTCGTCGGACTCAATGCCCTTGCACTCGTTCCGGTGGCCGCCTCCAGACGTTTCATCTGCAACATTGTCTTCGGAAATGAGCTCGTATCGACAGGAGAGGACGTGTCAATGATGAAGTTCGGAGCCACAAAGCTTTTCTCGGCCCTCGCCATAGGTCAATTCATCTTCCTTTTCATCTACATCTGGGCTGACGGCTCGTCGGTGAGGGACTGGCCGTTCATTCTGCTGAGATTCGCATTGTCCTGGCTCACAGGCGTTGTCGCGTCATTGTTCCTCGCGAGTTTGTTGGACCCTAACGAGAGAAAGTGATGTATTCTTCAAGGGTCAATCGGCTTAAGGCCGGCCTGTTCATCGTAGCCGGCATCCTGCTCATCAGGCTTTTCGTCATCCAGATCATTGACGACAAGTATAAGATCAATGCCTCCAACAACTCGATGGTCTATGACATCGTCTATCCTACACGAGGCATCATCTATGACCGTAACGGGAAAATCATTGTCGGGAACAAGGTGGCGTACGATATCCTTGTGACCCCGAAGGAAGTGCAGCCTTTCGATACGCTGCTCTTGTCCGACGTGCTCGGAGTAAGCAGCGACTTCATCCGCGACAAGATGAAGACCTACAAGAGGGACCGCAAGCGGATCGGCTACCAGTCAACTGTCATGCTCAAGCAGATTCCGTCCACGACCTATATGAAATTCGCGGAAGTCCAGTATAAGTTTCCGGGATTCAAGGGCCAGGTCCGAAGCATCCGTGACTATCCTGTCAATGCAGGAGGAAACCTTCTCGGCTACGTCTCCGAGGTGGACCAGTCCTACATCAAGAAGCACCCGGGCGAATACAGGCCGGGAGACTATGCTGGGAAAACCGGCATTGAAGCGGCCAGGGAGAAGGAATTGCGCGGCGAAAAGGGATATCAGATATATCTGAGGAACTCAAGGAACCAGATCCAGTCACGTTACAAGGACGGGGAGCTCGACAAGGAAGCCATACCGGGGAAAGACGTGGTCACCACCATCGATGCCGACCTCCAGCAATACGGTCAGATGCTTATGCAGAACAAGGTGGGCAGTCTCGTGGCTATCGAACCGTCCACAGGAGAGATTCTGACAATGGTGTCCAGCCCGGGCATCGACGTGGAAATGCTCGCCGACATAGGAAAGCACTACAGCGAAATCGTAAGCGACCCGCACAAGCCGATGTTCAACAGGGCAACTCGGTTGCCACGGCCACCGTTCCCCGTTGAACCTCGAAGAGGCCATCATGATGTCCTGCAACGGATATTTCTGCTACGTCATGAAGAATATCCTGGAGAACAAGAAGTACAGCGGAGCGGGCGAGGCGCTGGACAAATGGCACGACTACGTGCAGAGTTTCGGACTCGGCCGAAAACTGGGCAGTGACTTCCCTGCAGAGCTCGGCGGAACGATTCCTACTTCATCCTATTACAACCGCATCTACGGCAAGAACGGCTGGAAGTTCACCACAGTCATATCTCTGTCCATCGGGCAGGGCGAAATCGGCGTGACACCACTTCAGATTGCCAATATGTGCGCGATCGTGGCCAACAGGGGATACTACTACATTCCGCATATCATCAAGGATTCGGACTCCCTGAAAATCGACAAGAAATACAAGGAACGCCAATACACGATGGTGGACACATCCCAGTTCAAAAAGGTAACTCAGGGAATGTGGAGGGCCGTGAACAGCGGCTTCGGCTCTGGCGGTACCGCAAGTATCGCAGCCGTGGAGGGCCTGGACATCTGCGGAAAGACCGGCACCGCCCAGAATCCACGTGGAGCTGACAACTCCGTGTTCATCTGCTTCGCGCCCAAGGACAATCCGAAGATTGCAGTTGCGGCCTACATTGAAAACGGCGGTTTCGGTGCTACGTGGGCCTGCCCTATAGCGTCACTGCTTGTGGAGAAATACCTGAAAGGCGAGATCAGCGCAGAGCGGCGGCCTTTGGAGGACCAGCGGACTCTTCGATTTCTCGGCAAACAGCGGCAAGCAGTTCATCTGGATGCTTACGGCTTTCGGACTCGGGGCATTGATAATCTTCGTCATCAATCCTTCCCTATGGGAAAGCGGTGCGATACTGTTCTATTTTCTGGTCATAGTGCTGCTGGTCGCGGTCATCTTCCTAGGTGTGGAGGTAAAGGGCTCCAAGTCCTGGTTTGAATTCGGCCCTGTCCGGTTCCAACCTGCCGAAATTTCGAAGATAACCACCTCATTACTACTGGCATACACTATGAGCCGCGCGGGATTCAGACTGACAAAGAGCAAGAATTTCATCACAGTCGCCTGCATCATAATCCTGCCGATGCTGATAATTCTGGCAGAGAGTGAGACCGGTTCCGCGCT
>QWCB01002386.1_pt1 | contig 16493 bp, 33 predicted proteins | sample 1972511 | NCBI WGS metagenome assembly QWCB01 (sample SAMN09866719, study PRJNA288562) | Human gut metagenome isolate term5_stool, whole genome shotgun sequencing... | isolation source: gut | host: Homo sapiens | place: USA: California
CAGATAGAGTTTCAAGAGATAATCGACAGGCAGGTAGAACGAGTTTTGAAAGGAGAAATTAGTATTAACGATGTAGCCTAATTAGGCTCAAATCAAGATATAAAGGAATAAATATGGACGAAGAAAGATTTGACCAGTTGTATAATAGAATACTGGATGGTGATAATTGGGATTATTCAACCCTTGACGAACTCATTTGCTTGTCAGAGTCAGGTGCTCGTGAAGAAGGTAGAAAAGACATGAAACAGAAAGCTATCGAGGCTTTCAAAGAGAATTGCCAGCGTCCGAAAGATACAGAGCCATGCGAGTGTAAATTGTGCGTTCGCTGGGTTGGAGGACATTGTGAATTGCTGGATGGATTTATTGAGAAACTTAATTCGTAACAAGATAGATATGAGTAAAAAAGATAAACCTGTAAAAGTAAGTACCGGGCACTATAAGTACAAAGGGTATGACATACGCTTTTATGGCTATCACCATCCCGATAAGTGCGTATGGTGGGAAGCTGTTAATGAAGAAACAGGGTGTGCCGACTATCATTGTACAACATTAAGGCAAATTATCCAACAGATAGATGAAGAATTAACGTAAAACAAGATAGATATGAATTTTAAATCATTGGTAGCTCAATTAGCAAATCGCATCAATCAGCCGCATGTGATTGAAACATATATGCGTAAAGTATTTGCGTCTGGCGTTGAGTGGCAGAAAAAGCAATCTCCTTGGATAAGTGTAAAAGAGCAATTACCTGAAACCAACGATGGACAATCTTTATATGAGGTTGTCGTAGTTACTTCCGATAGAAGATTCTTAGTTGTAATCAATACAGAAGTAGAACATCTTGTTGGGCTTTTGGGAGTCACCCACTGGATGCCAATTCCCTCTTTCGATGAAATACTGGAAGCCAACAGAGATGTACTAGAACGGATTAAAAGGTATTAAAGCAGTATATATTAAGATGGAAAAAATGCCTATTTTCAATGAATTTCAACATCAAATTCATTGCACGAGTGAAATATGTAATGGAATACATAAGCCAACAATATACTCTATAACAAGACTTAAAGAAAATGATGCTATACCCAATATGGCATATTGCTATGAAGAAGAAATTGTTACAAAAGGAAAATTTTATGGAGATCAAGTAGACGGTGAAACTTTTGTAGAATCTTATTGTCGCAAGCCTACGGAGCAAATAAAAAATGATATACCCATATCGTTTGAAAATAGAGAAGTAAATCACTCCTGTAAATATAAAACTGGATCACAGAGAGCAGCCGAGTATATAGATAGATCAAAAAAAATGAGAGATGGTTATTAATTTATTGCTAGAAAAATTAAATAGCAAATATCACTTTAATAGTGGCGGGTGTTGCTATGTGGCTTATCTAATAGCTAAAGAATTAGAAGAAATGAATGAACCCTTTTACTTAATAATACAAGCTAGCTCATGGAAAGGGAATCATTATTGTATATCATGCCCTAAATTCGGGCTTATTAACCCATTTCAGGATTATCAACATCAAGTACATTTACGTGCTTCATCGGACACTATAAAGCGTATTTATGATGATAATGAATGGAGCTTAAAGTATGATACTAGTAAAAATGCAGAGCTTGCCAAAGAAATTAAGAATATATTCAATTTATTCAAAATAAAAAAAGGAGACTAATATGTATGTAGCAAGAGACAAAGACGGTGATTTGTATCTTTATAAAGATCATCCCCTAAAGTGCTCGGAAAGTTGGCAACCATCCAAAACGTCGAATGATTGGATTAAACTTTATCCCTCTCTATTTCCCGAAGTAAAATGGGAAGATGAAGAGCCGACAGAAGTTGAATTGGTAAAGAAGGAGGAATAATTATGCCTACAGTATTAAGAGAAACTTATCCAACAGCCAAGAAAGAGCATATATGTGAATTTTGTGCCTGCAAGATACAGCCGGGACAAAAATATGTCCGTCAGACAAATGTTTATGATGGGACTGTGTATGACTTCATAACGCATCAAGAATGTAAAGAAGTAGCTCATGAATTGAGAATGTACGATGATTGTGATGATAGTGGGCTAGATGGAGAATCTTTTCGTTCAGAATTGGATTCATACGTATATGCTAATCATTATGACGAACACACCGATGATGTTTATACTAGTTGGCAGGTGAATTATTATGACATAGCGAAGAAAGTATTGAAAGAACTTAAAAACGAATAACTATGGGATTTACAACAGCAGCGTTTATTAGACGCAATACACCGGAGCTTCGGAAGAAGTTGGAGGAGTTGGGATATAAAAATTATGGCAACCCTTTTCAAACAACTGATGATAGCAAATTAATTACAACCATTGACGGTGAATATGTTCCTTATAATGTACCACTAGACGATAGTTTTATTGATTGCGGAACTAATGAGACTTTGTTCCTTGCAATAGCCGCATTGAGGGATGACACTGACAAGAACCAATGTTTTACTGATGGGAACTTATGGTTTAAATGTGGGGATGAAATGTGCGATGAAACTATTAAGTATTATCTTAATAGATATAACAGAGAAATTCACAAGGCTTCCATAGAAGAGCTAATGGAACACTTTAAAGGAAAGGAGGAATAAAATGGAAGATAAACTTATAACGATAAACACTTTGAATATATTATTGCAAAAAGGCTTTAACTATTATCATTTCCCAACACAATCATTAGCCCAGAAATGGCTTCGTGAAACAAATAACCTACATATTTCCATCATTAGAAACGCTTGCGGTTATGGCTATGATATATGCAAAGCTGACAATGGAACTCATATAACTGATGGGATATTTAAAGGTCCTAACGATGGCGGTCAGTGGGACACCTATGAAGAAGCATTGGAAGTCGGAATACAGGAAGCAATAAAACTAATAAAATTATGAAACCATTTGATTTAGAAAAAGCAAAAGCAGGTGCATTTGTATGCACAAGAGAAGGATTTAGAGCTAGAATTGTATGTTTTGACGCAGATAACGATAGATTCCCTATTGTTGCTCTACTTAAAAGTGATAATGGCAAAGAATATCCCGTTTCTTTTACTAAAGAAGGACGATTTTCTGATGGAGAAGCCGACAGCCCAAAAGATTTATTCATGGTGGGAGAAAAGAAAGAAGGATGGATAAATATATATGAAGCATTCATGGTAAGATGTATTGGAGCGGTTTACAACTCAAAAGAAACAGCCATGCGTATGAAAGTTAATGAAAAAGATATTACATACATAACTACAGTTAGAGTAGAATGGGAGGAATAATCATGAAGAAAATAATGTTTAACGATAAATTTGGCTTAACCCAAGCCGTATTAGATGGTCGAAAGACTATGACGAGAAGAATAATCAAATGTCCAATAACTTTTAGGGGAGAATGGGTCGCAGGATTCAATATACACAGAAGTCCTTCTGATAAAAAGATAGTTGGCTTTCCTTGTATGTACGATGCAGATGAAAGGGAGTTTGATATGGGCGAGATATTGCCGAAATATGAACTTGGAGAAGTTGTTGCCATTGCGCAAAGTTATATGGATGTTGACCGATTCCATAGAAAAGGGAAAAATGCGGCTTACTTAGAATACTTGGATTCTATATTGCCTGAACTGAAATTATATCCCGGTTGGGGAAATAAGATGTTTGTGAAAGCCGACCTAATGCCCCACCATATCAAAATTACCGGGATCAAGGTTGAACGCCTACAGGACATTAGCGATGAAGATTGCTTGAAAGAGGGGATTATTCATGTGTCAACTTTTCTTGGACAAAAAATATATCATACCCCACATGTAAACGGATCTTACTTGTCAACGAACGTAGCCCAAGAAGCTTTTGCCTACTTGATAGACAAAGTATCCGGCAAAGGTACATGGGAAAGTAATCCGTTTGTATTTGCTTACGAGTTTGTGTTATTTGACTAAGGGAGGAATAGCCATGCCAATAAGCGAAGTATACAATATAGACCGAATGGATTTCTTAAAGAAATTCCCAGATAACTTTTTTGACTTGTTCATAGATGATCCACCATACGGAATTGGAGCGGATAATCCTTCGATCAAGCCCAATACAGTAAAACAGAATAATGGAAACATATTGCCTGTCAAACAATCCGTTTATCCGAAATCCGATTGGGATTCACGAGTTCCCCCTCCAGAATATTTCGATGAAGTAAAAAGGGTTAGCCGAAATCAGATAATATGGGGAGTAAACTACTTTAATTACGACTTTACCGGTGGACGCATTGTTTGGGATAAGCTAAATGGTGATACTGACCAATACGATTGTGAAATAGCTTACTGCAGTATGAATGACAGAACTGACCTTGTATATTGCATGTGGCGAGGCATGATTCAGGGAACCTACTGCGGAAAAGATTTATCTAAGGCAATTATCCAGCAAGGAAACAAAAAGTTGAATGAAAAGCGGATTCACCCCTGCCAAAAGCCTGTAATTCTATACGCATGGTTACTCAATCAATATGCTAACCCCGGTTATAAGATCGGTGATGCTCACATGGGTAGTCAAAGTAGCCGGATTGCAGCTTACAAGCTAGGATTCGATTACTGGGGATGTGAAAAAGACAAGTTTCATTTTAAAGAAGGTAATTCTCGTTTCCGTTATGAATGTCACGGAGAGATAAAAACGGGAAAAGGGACATTAGTACAAACAAGCCTGTTTGGCGTATAGGTTTAGTGTTATGGAAACAATAGAATTAATACTTAAAATCGCATTATTCATCCTCAATGTCACAACCGTTGCCATCATTGTAATTTTAATAAGCAAATGGCACAAACGCATGGAGGGCAAGCTGAATGACATCAAAAGTTATATCCAGCACGTAACTGATCGCAATGATATCGTATACATCAATCAGCTTGAAAGCTTTAAAAGAGCTCTGATAAAAGCCGAACGTTACGAAGATGCAGCTAAGATAAGCAAGTGCATTGAAGATGAATACAGTTATCTTAAAAGAAAAATGGAAGACAGAGAACAAATAATTGATCCTTTAAAATAGAAAGGGAGAACCAGCGAGCACGACCAAGCTTAATTCTCCCAAATCTTACACGATTATGATGCAAATATACTATTTACTTTTAAAATAATCGTGTTATGGAGCTGGATTTTAATAAAATAATTCGTCTTAAAAAGATTCGTATCGAAAAATCAGAACTTTCAGAAGAAGAAAACGCTTTGACCGCCCCGATTTTGAAAGATAAAAGCCTTATTGGGGGTATCTATAAAGTTTTTGTTGAGTTGCTAAATGAGAAGGGATGTCCACCGAATATTGACAGTGTGACCCAACGGAAGAAGTTCATCTTCATCATCTTGTACTTGTTTTCTCCAAGCTCGCTTGCCGGTGGAAAAATGACAGCCGGATTACGTGAAGAAATGTCAAGAGTATTGGGGGTTCAGTCCAAGAGTACAATTTCCGACAATTGTACTGATGTCGTGTTTCTGTACCAGAATTATGGGGATTTCAGTGGAGATATAGAGTATCTTTATACCGAAATCGTAAATCGGTTAAAATTTAAAGGGCTAATCAATTAGTTGTAACCTGCTTTCATTTTAGTAGATTTGCATAGGTTACAATAAAACCAGAGTTTAGCGCTCCGGTTTATTTACATAGGGGATAATTCTACAATTAATCCCATAGCTGCCGTGATACGATAAGTAAAAATTATTAAAACAGCAAGACTTCACTCTATTCTTGAAATATATTCCTTGTCGTTTCTATACGCCTAGCAGATTCTGCCTCCATAAAACCTTATTTTCAATATAACAAAAGGCATTTAACATTTTAAAAATATTCCCGCCCCTCTTGCGAAGGGCAGGAATGAAATCCTATTTTATAATAACAGCTATTCCAGAAGCAACCCACGCTCTGTTCCTTGCGTTATAAGTCGTTTTAAAATCAATCAACCCATTCGCTCCCATTTTCTTTGCTTCGGAGACTATTTTATCCATCATCCTTTTGCTAGATGGAGCATACTCATTATTCGTTTTCCCTGTATATCCTTCGTATGGGACAATTAGCCGTAGATTTTCGGCCGTTTCGCCTTTTCTCAACTTGCCAACAGTAAATATTACCTCTATATTAGATATTGGCTGGTAATTGAATCCTGTCACTGTAGGGCTAATGGTGAAACCATCTTTAGTGTATTCTCTGTAGTCAACGACATATACGGATTCGGTATACATGTCTCTAGTGCATCCGAATAGAGCCAATATTATTATGATCGGATATAGAATATTTTTCATGATTCAATTGTGTTATAATGAGTATTAAAAGATATCCAAAAGTTTTTTCACACTAAACTTATCTATAAAAAACTTATCTAAAGACTCTGATCCTTCCCTAAAAAAAGAGTTCTTAAATTTATTATCTTTTATGTATTTATTATCTATAATTAATGAACGATTTCCGGTATTTCCCCACCCATCTATCATTATTCCACCTCCTTTTGTAAATTGTATATCCAATATTGTAACTCTGTATTTTTTATCTTTTAAATCTATGATGACTTTATATGCTAAATCGTCATCAAATATTGTGTTTCCAATTTTGTTGCCTTTATATTTATTAAAATCAATTTTATTACCAGAAGAGCTTCCGATTATCCTAGATTCTGTTTGTTCGGCTATGCTTATATTCCCAAATATTTTAAAGTAATCAATTACTTCTTGAGTTGAAAAAGAGGTTTCATATACTTTCTGCCATATAATCCTGTCATTAAATATTTTAAAATTCAAGAATGTATCTTGAGAGTATACAATGGTAGGCAGGCTTACTAAAAGTAATAATAAAATCTTTTTCATATTTTTATGCGTATTATGGGGTTGTACGGAGGCAAAATAACACACAAACACACACAAATGCAAATATTTCTTTACTTTTCTTTGATTTCAGTCGCAATTTTTTCTAATTCTGCTATTGTAGTAGCTTTATAAAACTCTCCTTTATACTGAATAAGGGCGGTTAATTCTCCTTCTCCTGTTACATCTTCTGGCGAAGCAAAGAGTTGCCACATAGGAACGTTCAAAGCTTCTGCTACTCTTTCAAGCGTTGGGTAGGATGGGCTTTTTAATATGGCGTATAAATTCTGCCTTGTAGTATTCATCTTTTCGGCAAAAGATGTCATATTATACCCTTTTTCTTTAATAAGTAATTCTATTCTATTCATACTATTATTATTTTTTTGCAAAGATACATTTATTATGATTGTGTCAAACATATCATTTACAAAAATAAAGTTAAAAGAAAGAATATTATTTCATATTTTATTTGTGGTGTCAAATATATCATTTACATTTGCGTCATCAAAAACGAAGTAATAACAATTAAAATATAAAGATTATGGCAACAAAAATGAGTGATAAGGTAAAAGGTGAATTGATTACTAGAATCATGGTTGAAATGAAATCAGCCGCTTTATCGCAAAACAAGCCTTTTGATGAGGGTGTTTTCTTCGACCTCATATTTATGAGCGATAAAGAGTTACTGAAAGTTTCAAAACTTTGCGGTATTAAATAATAGTATTAACCAGCAGGGCGAAAGCCCTGTGTAACACATACGATTATGTTGACAATAGAATCAAAGAAACAGAGTAATACTTACGTAGTGTATGATTGCAACGGTAAAGACACAGGTGTACATTACGAAGCAAGCAACAAGGTAGAAGCAATGAAATTGTTTAAAGCCGATACAATCAACTATAAGAAGTACGGTTATTACGGCAAGCTCGCAAGATGGTACAACGGTGGCGTATACGGCTCAACCGGTATAATTTATTAAGTTTTAATCCGGTAGCCTTCGGGCTACCACAATACACACGCTTATGGCAACATCAGTAATTAAACAAAGAACAATAGAAAAGTTCATCATATCAGAATTTGTACAAGGCAACTTAAATACAAAAGAGCAAGTAAGCTGTATGCTTCTTCTGATCCAAAAGAAGTTGGATATGTCAGTAGAACAAGCAAGTGACTTTATAAGAAATGCAATTGGTATTAACGCTTAAATATACGATTATGACAAAACAAGAACTTGAAAACAACATGACTAAGGTAGCAGGCATACCGGTTGAAATAACAGTCAGAGGCAAACGCTCTTTTACTTTCTCTTTTGAGGGTAAAAATGAAACAGCAGCAAAGAAGATACAACAATACTTTGCACCTGTATCACTTGAATACGACTACGATGAAGAATGTGATCTGATTTGTTTATATATGAATCTTTAATAACACGATTATGAAAGTATACAACTCGAATAGCGTATTAATAGCAGAAGGTTACTTAGTACCCAATCCCAATTTCATCCCTAAAGGTGAATACAAAGAAACAGAACTGGACGAATATAAACGTAGTGTTGATTTTCTGATAACGAGTTGCGGCAACAAGTATGAAGTTATCTTCAACAAGCCTATTGCTCTCAAAGAAACACGCTCTATTAAGCGCATTGGCAGCAATGAACACTACACATATCTTGTTACAGAAAAAGCCTTAGAGAGCCTGAAAAAGCAATATACGCACGCATGTGATTTTTGATACGAGCGTAGAAAGATTGAATGTAAAACTTTAAATATAGATTAGTTATGAACTCAATAAACAAAAACGGTTGTAGCGTCTGCCAACCTGGTAAAGAGAACTACTGCACTTTCTCAATAAAACTAAAAGGTAAAGTAAGGCGAATGTACCAGTATGACTACCGTACTGAAAGCGGCGATCTGTTTGCTACAGTAGCCCCAACGCTAAAAGCTTGCAGAGAAGAACGTGATGTTTGGCTTAGTTCACGACAATAAACCGATTGTCGTGTATAACGATTGAATATATTTCGTTATCTTTGGTTGTGGTAGTACCTTTGGGGGTACTATCTTTTATAGTATAAATTTTATAACGATAAATGATATGAAAATTGATTATAATGGTCAAGAGATAGAAGCGTATTCGCTCATAATGACAAAAGAAAACGCTTTAGATATTTTGAATGGCAAAAAGAGCATAGAAACACGTATGCTTAGCGTCAAATATGAGAAGATGTTCACAGACTTTGCTCAAGTTGACGAAAATGAGAAATTGAGAAAAGCTGGACGCGAGCAAGAATGTCAATCTATTTTAAGGACTGATATAGAAGCTATTCATTTTTACAGTACTGGCGCACCATGGACACTTGATGTCGCCATTGATGAAATTGGTATAGGCGAAATAACAGAAGAAGGTATAAAGTTCATGCACGACGAATTTGATTTTCACGATTTCGACAAACAATTAGAAGCGTTTAAAAAGAATCCGCCTAAAGAGTTACCGTTATTCTATTATTTGCATATTTGTGAGATTATCAGCCATTCGGGATTGAAATAACACGAGCCACTTAGGTGATTTCATTTGTAGGTAAAAAGATTGTTTAACTAAAAAATCGAGATTATGCCAGAAGTTTATGCTACTGATGCGAGCGGTAGAAAATATCGAAGTCGAAAAGATTATGAAGCAGGTCGTTTTCAGTCTACCGGTAGAAATGCCGCTCAAAGAGCAAGAATTAACCGCCGTATAGGAGGTAGAGTTGTCTAATGAAGAAAGCGATAGATATAATTAAAGCTGTCGCAAAAAAGACTGATAGGGTTATATTGTTTCACTCGGCATCGGGTAAAGACAGTATAGCCCTTTTAGACCTTATATCACCCTATTTCAAAGAAATTGTATGTGTTTATATGTATGTTGTCAAAGACTTATCTCATATTAATCGATATATCAACTATGCCTGCAACAGATACCTGAATGCGAAATTCATTCAGATACCGCATTTTTCTGTTTATTCATTTAGGCGTATTGGCTACTTAGGGTGTGTTAAAAACGAGAAGCAGAAACTGTACAATATGGCTCAACTTACCGATATAGTACGGGAGAAATATAATATTGAATGGGCTTTCTTCGGATTCAAACAGTCTGATTCAATGAATAGGCGTTTGATGCTACGTACATACGACATGAATGGAATTAATGAAGTGCAAAAAAAGTGTTATCCATTATCCGAATACAAGAATAAGGATGTATTAGAATATATTAGCCGGAAAAATTTAATAAAGCCGGAGTCATATGATTTAAAACATCAATCATCTGGAACAGATATTACCGATATTAATTACTTGCTATTCCTTCGTAACAATTTCCCAAAAGATTTAGGAAGAGTTATAAACGAATACCCGTTGGTAGAACGAAAACTATTTGAATACGATTATGAAAGAGCTGAAACAAAGTGAAACAAGGGTTATAAAACGTTCCCAAATAAACCTTAATCCGATTAACCCTAAAAGACATTCGGATGAAAAGGTGAAGCTGCAAAAGAAAAATTTGCAGAAAGTTGGTTTTCTCGGTGGTATTGTATGGAATGAGAAATCAGGGAATCTAATAGACGGTCATCGTAGAATAAAGGCAATGGATTTGCATTACAAATATGATGGTACTCCAAGCACTGATTATGATGTAAAGGTAGAGGTTGTGAATTTAGATGATAAAGCTGAGAAGGAACAGCTTACATATATGGCGGTAGGAAACACGAAACCGGATATAGACCTTATAGCTGGTTATATCTCTGATATAGATTATACGGATGTGGGATTGGATATTGGAGAGCTCAACGATATTCTTTCTATAAATACAGCTATTCCTTCTTTCGCAGATTCTTTAGATGATCTATTATCTCCTGTATCATCGTTCGATGAAATAGAAAATCCTGTAATGGATGAAAAGACATACGAAGCTAAAAAAGAACACATGAAATTCATCAAACAGCAGGTAAAAGAATCCGCAATAGAAAGACAACAGAACGAAGAAGCTTTTATAACATTATCTTTTTCTTCCTATGAAGCTAAAGATAACTTTTGTGACTTACTTGGCATTAGCACAGATGATAAGTTTGTCAAAGGAGAGGAAGTGTTGAAATTGATTAAGTGACGAAAGTAACAAATACGCGCGCCCGTACGTAAGGATATGGCAAAGAAACCTAATATAGACGATTTTAGGAAGATTCTCCGCAAATCTGGTGGAAATCTAACCAAGGTTGCGGCTACGTTTAAAGTAGCTCGGAAAACAATATACCAATGGGCGAAAGAGGATGTTGAGTTTAAAGATGCCATATCAGATGAGCGTGGAGCTTTGATTGATGAATGTTTGGTTTCTGCCCGTGTTCTTGCATTGGGTATCCCTGAAAAGGATGAGAGTGGAAATTTTGTGGGCTGGCGCGAACGTCCAGACGGCTATATGATTCGTTATTTGCTTTCTACATTAGGAAAGAGCGAAGGTTTTGGGGAAGAATCAGAAGATGCTGATATTCCTACCGACATAAACCACGGTATTAGTATTGATTCCTGGATTAAAGACAAGCTGAAATGATAGTACCTCAAGAAATTTACCATCCATTATACACTGATACGGATAAATTCATTATTCTTATCACCGGCGGTCGTGGCTCCGGCAAATCCTTCAATGCTTCCACCTTCATTGAACGTCTGACCTTTGAAATGACGGAAGCCGAAAAGATAGTGCATCAGGTTCTCTACACCCGCTACACGATGGTTTCCGCTGGTATGTCTATCATTCCCGAAATGATGGAGAAGATAGAGCTAGACGGAACAACTAAGTATTTCAAGACTACCAAGACGGATATAGTCAATAAGATGACTAATAGTCGTATAATGTTCCGAGGCATCAAGACTTCTTCCGGTAATCAGACGGCAAAACTAAAATCTATTCAGGGAATTACTACTTTCGTCTGCGATGAAGCGGAAGAGTGGACGAATGAAGAAGAGTTCGATAAAATAATGCTCTCTATCCGCAAGAAGGGTATCCAGAACCGGATTATCATTATAATGAACCCCTGCGATTCTAATCACTTCATCTATAAAAAGTACATCGAGAATACTCACAAGCTTGTTGAGATTGACGGTGTGCAAGTTCAGGTTTCTACCCATCCGAATGTACTTCATATTCACACTACCTACTTTGACAACTTAGAGAACCTTTCTCCTGAGTTCCTTCGGGAAGTGCAGGAAATGAAAGAGAAGAATCCTGAAAAGTATGCTCATGTTGTTATTGGTCGGTGGGCTGACGTTGCAGAGGGTGCGGTTTTTAAGAAGTGGGGTATTGTGAAAGAATTCCCCCAATGGGCGAAGAAAGTAGCTATCGGGCAAGACTTCGGGTACACAACAGACGTTTCAGCAGCCGTGAAGTGTGGTATCGTAGATAATGCCTTGTATGTTGATGAACTATGTTATCAATCAGGAATGCTCACAAATGCACTTGCTGACAAGGTACGTCCTTATGGTTTGAAAGTGTTTGCAGAATCCGCTGATCCTCGACTTGTAGACGAAATCAAACTTCGTGGCGTGAATATTTATGGCGTAGATAAGTCGGGACCATCAATCAAGGCAGGAATAGATAAAATTCTCTCTATGGATTTGTATGTAACGGAACGTTCTTACAATCTTATGAAGGAATTAAGAACCTACGTATGGGATAAGGACAAAGATGGAAATTATATCAATGAGCCAGTAGATAAGGATAATCACCTTATGGATGCAATAAGGTACTATGTTTTGGGTTGCTTGCTTGGCAAAATTCTAAAACCGAAAGATTTAACAGGAATATTCACACATTAAAATTATAGATTATGCCATTAACACTCGAAGAAATATTAGCATTACCCGATATTGGGCAGAAAATAAGCTATCTGAAGAAAGGCAGGAAGACCGAGCTTCCCGATCGTTGTAAACTTTGGGATGATTGGAATCCTGAACACCATGAAATCATGGTTGATAAAGAGAAGTACCCAGACAGAAAAGTGCTTGAAAAGGAAGCGGAAAAAGATTTCGATGAAAAGACCGGCAAGACTTATGAGATTGAAGCACAGTACAAAACCGAACCGGTGAACCGTATCTCCATTCCTTTGGAGCAGGATATAGTGAACATTCAAACCGCTTTCACAGTCGGCACAGAACCGTCTATGGATTGCACTCCAACTGATGATGACGAAAAGAAGCTGTTGGATGCGGTCAAAGCTGTATTCAAATCCAATAAAATCAAATACCAGAACAAGAAGATTGTCCGTTCCTGGTTATCCGAGCAAGAGGTAGCCGAGTATTGGTACGCGACCGATGATGATTCGTTCTGGGCGAAGTTTTGGAAGAAAGTGAAGACTACCTTTGGAGGTAAGGTAAAGCCTACTAAGAAGTTGAAAAGCGTGTTGTGGTCACCATTCCGAGGGGATAAACTTTATCCGTTTTTCAACGATGAAGGCAAGATGATTGCTTTCTCCCGTGAGTACAAGAAAAAGCTCATGGATGATTCGGAAGTTACCTGCTTTATGACTATCACGGATAAAGCAGTCTATCAATGGGATTTATCTAAAGGGTATGAAGAAAGAATTTCTTTCGTTCACGGATTCCCCAAACTGCCGGTTCTCTATGCCTACCGTCCTGAACCTTATTGCAAGAAGATAAAAACCTTCCGTATACGCTTGGAGAAACTTTTATCCAATTATGCCGACTGCATAGACTATCATTTCTTCCCACTGTTGAAGCTAATTGGTGATGTAGAGGGTTTCATGGGTAAGGTTAAAGATAGAATGGTCAAACTTACAGGTGAAGGTGCGGATGCCCAATATCTGACATGGAACCAAGTCCCTGATACGGTTAAATTTGAAGCAGAAACGCTTACTAATATGGCTTATGATATGTCCAATACTCCACGTATTTCTTTTGAAACGCTGAAAGGTGTGGGTAAGGCTTCCGGTACTGCTTTCCGCTTTATGTTCATGGGGGCACACATGGCGGTAGAAAATCATGGTGAAGTTATCGGAGAGTTCCTACAACGGAGAGTAAATTTCATTGTTTCCGCTTTAGGCTCTATCAATCCAACCGAGTTTAGCAAGGTATCCCAAACTATCGACATCGAAACGGATTTGGTTCCGTATATGATTGATGATTTGAACGACAAGGTAAATACTGCTGTTTCTGCTGTAAGTGGTGGCATTTGGTCAACTCGTGAGGGGATCATGTTTGCTGGGAACGCGGATCGCATAGAGGAAGAGCTTAAAGATATTAAGGAGGAACAGAATGAAAAAGTACAATCAAGAAGTAATATCGAAGGGAAATAGCCTAATTCTAAGAATCAAGCCTAAGAGATGGTATTTGTGTTGGCTCATTTGTAAGGCTTTTATGAAGGAAATCAGAAAAATAGAACAGAAAAACACTTCTAGGTCAGAAAAATTACGAAGTCTATAATTTGTGATAAGAAAAATAGAGTAGTTAGCGGTGATTCTTCGGAGTTGCCGCTATTTTTTTATTCTTCAAATTACAAATATTAGAATATAATTTTGAATTATAGAATTATATATATATATTTGTCGCACGATAATTGAGTAACCAATGAGAATATTTACCGAACAAGCATTAAAAGAATATGCAGAGAACCATCCCGATTCAAAGGTTGCTTTGCAAGAATGGACTACCATTGTGAAAAGAAGCAAGTGGACTTGCTTTGCCGATATTAAGAAAACGTTTAATAGCGTTGATAATGTGGGTAATCAGCACTATGTTTTTAACATCAAAGGTAACAACTATCGTTTGGTAGTAGTGATTAAATTCACCATTCAATTTGTGTATGTTCGCTTTATTGGTACTCATAAAGAATATGATAAAATAGATTGCGCTAATATTTAGGATTATGACAAAGATAGAAAATCAAGCCCAGTATGAATGGGCGGTGAAAAGAGTAGAGGAACTTCTTCCATTGGTGAAAGATGATACTCCTTTGAATGACCCCAATAGCATAGAATTGGAGCTTCTTTCTAATTTGGTTGCTGATTATTCCGAAGAACATTTTGCATTGGGAGAACCAACGCTTGTGGATGTTCTTAAACTTCGTATGTACGAAATGGGGCTTAATCAAAAATCACTTGCAAAGTTAGTTGGTGTCAGCCCGTCACGGCTAAGTAATTATATATCCGGTAAATGTGAACCAACTTTGAAAGTTGCTCGTGAGATAAGCCGGAAGCTAAATATTGATGCCAATATAGTATTAGGGGTATAATGGAGGGGGATTTTCTTAATAAAATATGGGATTTCTTTTCAAATGAAAGAATCTCATTGACTCCGAAAATTACTATTCCTTTATTTCTCATCATAATAGTGTTTCTCTTTGTAGACTATTATGGTTTTTTTTATTATTATGCAAATAGTAAAAAGGTAGAATATCTATCAAAAATAGAGGAAGTAAAAGAAAGAAGTTCTTCTGATACTATAATTGTTTCTTATTTGGATGAAATGCTATATGATGCTGTAAATAGGAAAAATATATTTCAGCAATTTGCTATGCTGTTTGAGAATGAAGATGTGTCTCACACCCCTGATATTTCGGATAAAAATGATAATAGCGACTCTTTTGAAATAGAACGTATTTTTCCATTATGCGAAAGAAACCAGTTATGGCATACTGCAACTGCATCTTCGTTTTGGATACTTTGTTTAGTGCTTTTATCGATTATGCTACTTTATATACCTTTTTCATCCGGTGATAATAGATTGAATTCAATGTTTGGAATGATAATAGGAATAGGGGGGATTACTTTACTTATATGGGTGACCCAATGGCTATTTGGACTTATTCCTGTTATATTAGGAAGAGCATATATTAATTACATAGTACAACTTGCTGTAAACTTACTTCCAATTATTTTGTTTGCTATAAAAAGTAAAAAGAAATAAGTATATTAATAATTTTGTAGGCGTGATTCCATTTGGTTTCACGCCTTTTTTATATCATTTTCCAACAATAGCTTAATTGCCGGTTTTCACTAACCTAATTATTTCCCCTTTAATTGTTTCCTCCTTACTTTTATACCGTATTCACGACAATCAATCCATTGTCGTGAATGGGAAGCTTAAATATTTACTAATCATCTGCATTGGTGGTATTTTTACTTCCGTAAATTGAATTTCAAATTTAATAATTCATACGGTATGACAATCTTAGAACAAATCTTGGCAGGACTGCAACAGAAATTCACTGGGGTGGACACTGCTATCTTAACCCGAATTGCCACTAAGAAGGCAGAGGGCGTAACGGACGAGACAAAAGTAAACTCCATTGTTGAGGGTATCAGTTTTTCGGACGTGCTTAATTCCTATGGTGATTTCCGTGCCGGGGATGCTTCCAAGACCGCAGTTTCCAACTACGAGAAGAAACATAACCTTAAAGACGGTAAGCCAATCGAGACTACCACAACTACCAAAACGGAAGAGAATAAAGACGATGTGCCTGCATGGGCGCAAGCTTTAATTGATTCCAACAAGAGCCTTTCTGATAAGCTAACACAGTTTGAAACGGAGAAGGCTCAAGCAACACGTAGCCAGCAGATTTTGGCAAAGGCAAAGGAGTATGGTATTCCCGAAAACTACGCCAAACGATGCGCCATTAAGGACG
>QWCB01005035.1_pt1 | contig 16471 bp, 13 predicted proteins | sample 1972511 | NCBI WGS metagenome assembly QWCB01 (sample SAMN09866719, study PRJNA288562) | Human gut metagenome isolate term5_stool, whole genome shotgun sequencing... | isolation source: gut | host: Homo sapiens | place: USA: California
TGGCCGGGGTGAAGCCCAGGGTGTCTTCAAAGTCGTAGGTTTCCAGATCCATGATGCCTTCCTTGCGCCCCAGTCGCTGGCCGACATCGCAACCGAACCAGACGGGATGACCGTCTTGAATGGAGCGAATGGCTGCCTTTTTGAGGTCTTCCATGGGGATGTTGACGTAACGAACCGGATCGGCTTCGTAGATCGTGCCCAGATACTGGACGGTGTAGGCTTTGCCGTAGGGCTTGTCTTCCGTAGGAGCATTGATAAGCGAAATCTTGTCGTCCATGTTCCAACCAACGTACTTGTTAAAGAATTCCTGCGGTGTAATGCCTTCGATGCAATGGAATTTCTCGTCTTCATCGCGATAGGAGAAGTCAAATTTCGTCGGTACTTCGCCCAAGGCCTTGGTCAGGATGTTATAGATTTCATAGAGCATGTCATCCTTTTCGGCACGAAGCGCTTTCTCTTTTTTGCCTTCCTTGTATTGCTGACGGATGCGGCAAGCATCTTCACGCAGACGTGTGGTCATGATGGTGTCGAGCATGTGGGAATTCGAGGAATGGAAGGTTTCCGGCATGACACTCTTGGGCACCGCACCGTATTTTTTCAAAATTTCCTTGAACATATCCCACTGGCCGCCATCCTGCAGCGGCGCGGCCAACAAATGCTTCATCAGGCGGGAATCAATGTCCTCATCCAACGTGTGGAGAATGTTCTCCAAAAAGTAGTTGGCTTTTTCGAGCTTGTCCCAGAAGAACGTGTAGTTCTGTGAGAACTCGAACGTCTTCATGTTCAGCTTTTCCATCACCGAAACGCGTGCTACGTTCAAAGACGCGAACATCCAGCATCGACCGCTGCTCTTTTGGTTCGTGATGTCGCCGCGTTTGGTTTCATCCGAAAACACGAAATTGTGCTTTCTCAATACATTATTGTTGAAGGAAGCCTTCTCAAAGCCCACCGAAGCAATGGCGTTTTTTACCCCTTGCGATTGCGGATCTTCGGCAAAGCGCTTCGAAAACGTATCCAGCAATTTCTTATCCATTTCTACCTCCTTGTATTTAACCTTCGCGAGTTATTCTAGACTAACGAGGAGAAAAGAACAAGACAACGCATTGCGTTTACGCCTGTTTCAAGCAATCGCGTGGAATGGATATTCCAGAGCGGGCTTTATACATGACAACAGTGTTTAAATTATGACAACGGTGTTTAAATTTCGGAACGCCCTGAGAAAAAATGCGGAGACAATAAGGGAAGGAGTGTTTTTCACCATGAGGGGTGGGAATGAAACTGTAGCATCGCGATAGGAAGGTGAATATGGATTATTTGGAGTTCGTTTTGCGCAAGACATTATTGAAGTATAAGAAAGCATGGAGCGAGCTGGAAAAAAGAGAATCAACCCCTTCTCGTACATCGATAAAGGGAAGGCTGGTTATTTCAAAATCGCATAATCGCTATCAATTTTATTGGATAACTTGCAGCGAGGAGGACGATACGGGCAAACAAGAAGTCGTAAAACGTTACTTGAGAAGCGATGAAGGCGAAACGGTGCGCACATTGGCGCAAAAAAGCTATGATATGGCAGCTCGTCGATTGCTCAGCAAAAGAATCCCACAATTGGAGGGGCTGTTAAGAGGCTATCAGTCAGGGGAATTGGATCTTCTCTACGAAATTCTGCATCCCATGCGTAAGCGATCTGTTCAACCTTTGCTGCCAACGAATCAGCAACGGATGGATCAATGGAAAAGTCAGGCTTTCCAACCGAAATCGACTCGCAATGTGCGTGAAAATCTTTATACCAATAAAAATGAAAAAGTGCGTTCCAAGTCGGAGAAGATCTTAGCAGATCTTTTTACTGCAAAGGGGATTGCGTATAAATACGAATGTCCCCTGTATCTGGCCAATGGGATCTGCATTCATCCGGACTTTACGTTTTATCAACCGGAGCGACAAGTTGAAATGTATTGGGAGCATTTCGGCATGATGGATGTTCCGGAGTATGCGAACAATGCGCTTCGTAGAATAGCACTCTACGAATCCGCGAATATTCATCCTGGCGATCGGTTGATCATGACCTTCGAGAGCTCGGAATGCACCTTGGATTTGCGCATTGCCGAAGAGCGCATTCAGCGATATTTATGGACTGAACATCAATAAAGAAAGAAGCGGGGACAATGCTATTGCCGTGTAAAATGAGGCTGACCCAAGAGGCCGAGTGAAGCCGCTTCGCGTCGGATTATGACCTTTTGTGTGCTCCCGGATAAAGGGTGGGCGCCGCAATTACGGGTCAAAATGGCGAAATGGGGAAATGGCCCGTAAGGGGTCGCGAAGATTACGGGTCAAAACCGAGAAATGGCAAAATGACCCGTAAAGGGCACGCCGTAATTACGGATCAAAACCGAGAAACGGCAAAATGACCCGTAAAGGGCACGCCGCAATTACGGGTCATAATCGCGAAATGGGGAAGTGCCCCGTAAAACCATCGCTATAATTACGGGTCAAAATGACGAAGTGGCAAAATGACCCGTAAAGGGCTTGCCGCAATTACGGGTCAGAACCGAGAGGCGACAAAATGACCCGTAATCTGCCTGCGGACGCCCATAAGGAGCCGGCCTGCGGCCGGCGATTGAAAAGAAGGAAGGCGACCCAGCGGACCGCCGACCGCCTTTATAGCATAGACCAAGCAGGTCGAAGCCCGTGACACGGACGGCGCGGATGGTACTTTGCATTTGACAGTCGTGTGCATTCTGTTATAATTCTATGGTAACGCGTTTACGCGTGGAGAGCTGTCCGAGTGGCCGAAGGAGCATGATTGGAAATCATGTATACGGGTTCCCGTATCGAGGGTTCGAATCCCTCGCTCTCCGTTGCACTATATGGGGAGTTAGCGGTGCCCTGTACCTGCAATCCGCTTTAGCAGGGTAGAATTCCCGGCCCCGGGGCAGAAGGCGAATCGCAGGTGTCGGTTGACCGTGTTGACGCCATGGTCTTGCACAATGAAGGCGCATGAACCATGTCAGGTCCGGAAGGAAGCAGCATTAAGTGTTGTTCTTCATGTGTTGCGAGGCAGCCATGGTTGAGCGGAAGACCGGCGTGCCGGACTCGTTGCCTGCCACAAAGCCGGGTGTGCGCACTTATTGAGAAGCCGAAAGGCTTCTTTTTTTGCGCCTGGCCTTCGTCAACAAAGACAAAGCACGTGCCTGGTCTTCGTCAGCATATAAAAAGCACCCTGCTTTTCAGCGGGGTGCCTTTGCTTCCAAACAGTGGCAAACACTACATCTCGTCCGGCTTGCCGATGGTTTCGCAGTAGATGCAGCGATAGGTTTTCGTTTCCGGATCGGTCAGTCGGAAGACATGATCCAACTCCTGCTCGATGGACGTAATGCAGCGCGGATTGTGACAATGCAGAATATTGGTAATGGTCTCCGGCAGCTTCGGGTGCTTCTTTTCGACAATTTCTCCGTTGTGGACAATATTGACCGTAATGTTTGGATCAAAATAGCCGAGAAGGTCAAAATCCAAATCAATATGTTCTGCGACTTTCAAAATGTCCTTTTGTCCTCGCTTGGAGCTGACGGCGTTCTCAATGAGCGCAATCTGCGAATCGAGCTTATCCAGCCCCAAATAGTGATAAAGCACCATGCCTTTACCGACAGGAATGTGGTCAATGACAATGCCTTCGTGTAAATCGCCTAAAATCATGCTGTTACCCCCAATAATTTCATGATGAGTGCCATACGGATAAAGCGCCCGTTCTTCACCTGACGGAAATAGGCGGCGCGCGGATCGCTGTCCACCTTGACGGAGATTTCATTTACGCGCGGCAGCGGATGCAGTACGCGCATGGACGGTTTTGCCGTCGCCAGACGCTCCGGCGTGAGAATGTAGGTATCCTTTAGACGGATATAATCCGCTTCGTTGAAAAAGCGTTCGCGCTGTACGCGAGTCATGTAGAGAATGTCCAATTCCGGCATGGCATCGCTGAGCTTTCGTACTTCTTTGAACGGGACGCCTTGTTTTTCCAAGATTTCGGTACGCACATGTTCCGGAATGACCAATTCTTCCGGCGAGATGAGGACGAAGCGCACATTTTCATATCGGCTCATGGCAGTGATGAGCGAATGGACGGTTCGACCAAATTTGAGGTCTCCGCAGCAGCCAACGACCATGTTGTCGAGGCGACCCATTTCGCGGTGAATGGTTAACAAGTCGGTCAGCGTTTGCGTGGGATGGTTATGTCCGCCGTCTCCTGCGTTGATCACCGGAATATCTACCGAGCGAGACGCGACAAACGGTGCGCCTTCTTTGGGGTGGCGCATGGCGATAATATCAGCGAAGCATTCCACCGTGCGCGCTGTATCGGCAACGCTTTCGCCCTTGGAGACAGAGCTGGATGTGGCTTCGGAAAAGCCGATTACGTCTCCGCCCAAGGCGAGCATAGCGGACTCAAAGCTCAATCGTGTACGCGTTGAGGGCTCATAAAACAGAGAGCCGAGCACACGATGCTTGCACACTTCCTGGAAGCGCACAGGATCGGCGATGATTTCTTCTGCTACGGCGATGAGCTCGTCAATCTCTTTGGTGGACAGATCTTTGATGTCAATCAGGTCCTTCATCGGCATGTTATTCCTCCTTCTTGGTTCGGGCGATGCCTGCCATCCACGATTCATCCGCAGGATGATCGCGAAATTGCTTCAACTTCGGAATCTGTTGGGTTTGCAGCCGTCCGGTTTGGGCAGCAACCTCCAGAATCGTATCAAAATCTGTCAGGCTTTCCATGGTTAGCTTTTCTACCGCGAGGGCGTCTTTGCTTTTTTGCATACCATACGTAAAGATGCAGACGATGCCCAACACTTCCGCGCCTGCCTCCTGCAGAGCGTGAACGACATCCAATACGCTTCCTCCCGTAGAGATAAGGTCTTCAATGACGACGACCCGTTCTCCGGCGGTCAGCTTACCTTCAATACGATTTTCGCGCCCATGGGATTTGTTGCTGCTGCGCACGTAACCCATTGGCAGATGCAAGAGAGAGGCAGCCAACGCCGCGTGGGCAATGCCAGCGGTCGCTGTTCCCATGAGCATTTCTGCGTTCGGAAAGCAGCGTTTTACGGTATCGGCAATGGCCTGCTCCACTCTCTCTCGCACAGCCGGAGCGGATAAGATTAACCGGTTATCCGTATAGATGGGGCTGTGAATACCGCTTGCCCAGGTGAACGGCTCTTCCGGGCGTAGAAAAACGGCGCCGATGTCCAGTAAATCTTGCGCAATGGTTTCTCGCGTATTTTCTTCCATGGTTTCTCCTTTCGTTCAGTTTTCGGGCTTGTAGCGGTTTTTTCTGCCGCCTTATACCTTCCTTCTCTTTGTCATCGTCAAAATGACGTTTGTTATTCGGTTTTGTCGGCAAAGGCTGCCATCGCCTTTTGATAAGCGGCGAGCGGATTCGCTGCTTTGGTGATGGAGCGTCCGACTACAATAAGGTTGCTGCCGAGCGTCTTTGCCTTCTCCGGCGTGGTTACGCGCTTCTGGTCGTCTGTACTTCCATCGGCGAAGCGAATACCCGGCGTAACGGTGAGGAAGGCGTTGCCCAAGGCGGTATGTACCATAGGTGATTCCAGCGGCGAACAGACCACCCCATTCAAACCGGACTGTTTGGCTAAATCCGCATATTGCACGATGATGTCATTGATGTCGCCGGCAATACCTAATTCCTGATTCATCGTCTCTTGTGAAGTGGATGTCAGTTGCGTTACTGCCAGCAGGATGCCGTCGGGATAGCCTTCACGCGCAGCACGCATCATGGCACTGCCTCCTGCCGCATGGACATTGGTCATATCGACATGCAGACGATGCAACTGACGTAAGGCGCATTCCGCCGTATGAGGAATATCGTGTACTTTGAGATCGAGGAAGACGGAATACCCCAAGTCTTTTATCTCGCGCACGATATCCGCACCTTCAGCATAAAACAGCTCCATGCCAATTTTGACGAAAGGCTTTTCGTCGCGGAAAGGGCGAAGAAAATCCACTGCTTCGCGACGATTGGCGAAATCAAGAGCGATAATGACCGGTTTCATGAGAGATCCTTTCTTCAGTTCCTATTCTTACCGTGTCTAACCCGAACATCTTAGCGATGCGCAGCGCCGATAATTTCGGAAAGTTTTTCTACCCCGAGGCGGTCGGGCATGGCCTCCAAGGCGGTCAACAAGGCATTCCACATATCGGGATCCGCCAATCCGGCGGCACCGATTTGCACCGCAGATGCGCCTGCCATCATCATTTCGACGATATCTTCCGCATTCTGCACGCCCCCGCAGCCGAGGATGGGCACGGATACCGCCTTGTATACGTCGTAGATCATACGCAGCGCAATGGGAAAAATCGCAGGACCGGACAACCCTCCTGTGCCGTTAGCTAAGAGCGGCGCGCGTTTTTTGAGGTCAATGCGCATGGCTTTGACGGTGTTGATGAGAGTCAGTCCATCCGCTCCACCATCGACTACGGCTTGTGCCATGGCAACGATATCCGTTACGTTCGGGGTCAGTTTGACGAATAGCGGTTTGCGGATGACCGCTTTCACCGCGGAGACCACTTCCTTTGCGGTTTCGGGATATACGCCGAATTCCATACCCCCACTATGCACATTGGGGCAGCTTATGTTTAATTCAATAGCGCAAATTTGTGGTTGGGCAGCGAGCTTCTGCGCCACGTCCACATATTCCTCCAGAGAAAAACCGGCAACATTCGCCATCATGCCTTTGCGGGAAACCGCTGCAAGCCTCGGCAGTTCTTCGGCGATGACATTGTCTACGCCGGGGTTTTGCAAGCCTACAGCATTGAGCATTCCCGAGGCGCTTTCTGCAATGCGGGGAAGAGGGTTGCCGAATCGGGCTTCGCGCGTGGTTCCTTTCAGGGCAATGGTGCCGAAAAAATCCGGATCCAGAACATCGGCACGTTCATAGCCGAAACCGTAACAGCCACTTGCCGGAATCAGAGGATTGTCCAGAGTAAGTCCTGCAAAGGAGACGGCAAGGCGTGGTGTTTTTCGCGCGAGGATGCGTTTATTTATGCCCATGGCAGTTCCTCCTTTCGGAATACAGGTCCTTCTTTGCATACACGGCGCGGACCATTTGTCGTTTCCACCGTACAGCCCATGCAGATACCAACCGCACAGCCCATGCGTTCTTCTAAACTGAACGCGCCGTCGATGCCTTTTTCGTGCATAAAGGAATATAAAGCGCGAAACATCGGCATCGGACCGCAGGTATAGATATAGAGCTCCTGGGGAAGATGCGTTCTACTGAGCGCTTCAACACCCGGAAGAACGGTTCCTTTTTCTCCGGCGCTACCGTCCATGGTGAAAAGCTGTATGTGGCATCCGAGAGAGCGAAACTCTTCTGCTAAGAAAATCTCCTCTTTTGTATTGAAACCTAAGAGCGCAATAGGGGATTTGCCTTGTGAAATCAAGGCTTTTGCCACCGCGAAAAGGGGAGGAACTCCCACGCCACCGCCGATCAAAACGGGCTTTGTAAAAAAGGCGAAGTCCTTCGGCATTCCAGTCGCTGACCGACATCGGTCGGCGCAGGAAAAATTCGGGTAGTCGAAGTGCTAAGAATTGTCCCGGTGTGTGCATCGCGCTGGTATCTCCGGCAAGGCGCAGTTCATAGGTGTCTTTGGCGACAAGTCGGTGAGAAAGAATGTGAAATTCAGTCAAGGCGACGCTCCTTCCAGGTTGGATCTTCGTAAGCAAGTTTTCCGCCGACCCATGTGGCAAGACATACGCCGCGCACCGTCCATCCGGCAAACGGCGTGGCATGCCCTTTAGAGAAAAAGGTTTCGGGGTCAATGGTTGTAGCGGCATGAAGATCCCAGAGACATAGATCTGCCGGTGCTCCCGGCGCAATACCGGTGCTAACGCCGAGACCTTCTTTTGCTTCCGAGATAGTGGAAAGCGAAAACGCAGCTGCCGGATCTACACTCATGACGTGCAGCAGTCGCTCCAACGAAAGCTTTCCTGTTAGCACCAAACGCGTATAAAGGACGGAAAAGGCGGTTTCCAGTCCGACGATGCCGTTTGCACTATGGGCAAGACCACGCGCTTTTTCTTCTGCCGCATGAGGAGCATGGTCAGTAGCAACCGCTAAAAGCGTTTCGTCCACAAGGGCATCGATAAGCGCTTCGCGGTCCGCTCCGGAACGGATGGGCGGATTCATGCGAAAGCGTCCCTCATCCTGTAAATCTTCCTCCGTCATGGTGAGATAGTGCGGAGCGGTTTCACCGGTAACGGCAAGTCCCCGTTGTTTTGCAGCACGCACCAGCGCAACCGATTCTTTTGTGGAAATATGACAGACGTGATACCGTGCGCCGGTTTCTTCGGCTAAGGCGATATCCCGCTCCACCTGTTTCCATTCACTTTCCGAGGGATTGCCGGGAAGGTTGTGCCGCTTCGCGTAGTCGCCATCATGAATAACCCCTCCGCGAACAAGGGCGAGATCTTCGGCATGTGCCACGATGGGCTTTCCTAAGGCTTTTGCGGCTATCATGGCTTCGAGCATACGCGTTTTATCGGCAACGCCGACCCCATCGTCCGTAAAGCCGACGACATAGGGCGCAAGCGCTTCAAAATCCGACAGTTTTTCCCCTTTTTCACCACAGGTAATGGCTCCGTAGGGTAGAACATGCACGAGAGCGTGTTCACGAATGATGTCGAGCTGCCGTTTCAGATTTTCTAACGTGTCCGGAACCGGACGAAGATTCGGCATGGTGCAGCATACGGTATATCCGCCATGCGCGGCTGCTTTTGTGCCTGTTTCAATAGTCTCTTTATAAGAAAAACCCGGTTCGCGGAAATGCACGTGCAAATCAACGAAACCGGGAAACAAGTGAAGGGATGAGCAATCCATCACGTATTCATCATTTTTGGAAGAAAGAGGGGACGAGGAAGGAGAGGGCACCGCATCGGTGGGATGCGATGCGGGATCTAAACGAACAATACGTCCGTTTTCAATCGTTACATCCATTCTTTGCAAACGATCCTGATAAAAGACGGTTCCATTCACCAGCTTGAGCTTGTTCATGGTTACTCCTTTCGTCGCCTTCGCCATCCGGCGGTTTATCCGTGCTATCTTACTCTAACCATGGAAGGCACGTCAAGAGGAGTGTGCTTTTTTGTGGATTATATTTCCGACAAACTTTCTGTAATCTGTCGAGTGTTACGTGGCCCACGAAAGACTTTTGGCGCTCGTAGCAGAAAAAAAGACTAATGTCAGGTAGAATAAAAAGGAATTGGAAATTATAAACGAGATTACAAATGCGTTGGCACGGTTAGAAAACGCACAAGAAAGGACTTCACATGGCAATTAACGGCGTAATGGTACAGTCTTTTGACTGGGAATATCCGGCAGACGGCTCATTTTATCGTGAGTTGACATTCATGGCGGAAGCTATGGCAAAGATGGGAGTTACAGCAGTATGGATGCCTCCGGCGCATAAAGGAACCAGTGATCAGGACGTGGGGTATGGCAGTTATGACTACTGGGATTTGGGTGAATTTGATCAAAAAGGCACCGTGCGAACCAAATATGGAACACGAGAAGAACTGGAAGCGTGCATCCAAGCATTACATGACCAGCAAATCGCTGTCTATGCGGATATGGTCTTTAATCACAAAGGTGGTGCGGATGAAACAGAGGTTTTTCGCGCCGTGATGGTGGATCAAAACGACCGCACCAAGGATGTCGGGGAAGCGCATGACATTGAAGCGTGGACGAAGTTTACGTTTCCCGGTCGCAAAGGAAACTATTCTAAGTTCCAGTGGCATTTTTATCACTTTACAGGTGTGGACTATGATCAGCGTTCCGATACGACGGCTATTTTTCGCATTTTAGGGGATGGTAAGTATTGGTCGGAAGATACCGACTCCGAAAAGGGGAATTTTGATTATCTCATGAACGCCGACATTGATGTCGCGCATCCTGATGTCCAGCAAGAGCTTATGGATGTTGCCTACTTCATGATCAATAGCCTTGGCTATGACGGCTTCCGTTACGATGCGCTCAAACACATTGATACGGGGTTTATTGATCGTCTTTCTGCCTTTATTCGTGAACACCGTCCGGATTTTTTCTTTGTCGGCGAATACTGGAAAAACAGTGAAAGCAAGATGAAGCATTATCTGGAAGAAACAGATTATAATGTGCATCTTTTTGACGTTCCGCTGCATTTTCATTTTGCGGAAGCGTCGCGAAACGAAGCGTATGATATACGACAGATTTTTGATGATACGCTCGTGGCAACGAATCCGGTACAGGCGGTGACCTTTGTCGATAATCACGATTCGCAACCTGGACAGGCGTTGGAAAGTTGGGTAGATCCGTGGTTTAAGGAAATTGCCTACGCACTCATTCTTCTGCGCCGTGACGGGTATCCCTGCGTATTTGCAGGCGATTATTACGGGATTCCTTCGGCGGAATATGCGGGAATAAAGGATGCGCTTTTAGCGCTACTGGATGTCCGACAGGGTTTTGCCTATGGCGAACAGGACGATTATTGGGTCACGCCGACGAAAATCGGTTGGGTGCGACGAGGGGATGAAGAACATCCCTATCCGCTTGCCGTCCTGATTTCTACGGGGGACATGGATGAAGAGCGCATGTTTGTTGGCGAGCAGGAAGCCGGACAAGTCTATGTCGATCGAAGCGGAAAGAACGCAGAAATTACGATTGATGACGAAGGCTTTGGGCTTTTTACGGTTGCCCCCGGTTCGGTGACCTATTGGACACGGCGAGATCTTCCTGAGAATTGAGGTGGAAAATGAACTATTATGCGGTGCGCGTCGGCAAGAAGCCCGGCATTTATTCTACTTGGGAATCTTGTCGTGCGCAGGTTCATGGCTTTGCCGGTGCGCAATTTAAAAAATTTACGACAGAAGAAGAGGCGAAGGCGTATATGCAAGCGCTGTCGCCAGAAACCGCCACTCTTGCACCGGAGAAAATTGCCGACGGTGAATGCCGCGCATATGTGGACGGTTCTTTTAACAGCAAGACAAAAACCTTCGGGTACGGCGTGGTTTTCTTTTCTGCCGAAGGAAAAGAAACCTTCTTTGGTTCCGGAAAAGACGAACATGCCCGCCATCGCAATATAGCCGGTGAACTTCGCGGAGCGGAAAAGGCAATGGATCTTGCCCTTGCCAAACACGCCAAGACGCTGACGATTTATCACGATTATGCGGGCATCTGTCACTGGGCTTTAGGCGAGTGGAAAACCAACGTTCCTTTGACACGCGCGTATGCGGAAAAAGCAAAACAAGTACGCGCGAAGCTCACCTTGCGTTTTATTAAAGTCAAAGCGCATACCGGCAATCTTTACAACGAAGAGGCGGATCGCTTAGCCAAAAAAGGTGCCGGATTAGAGGGGTGACGATCTCTCTTATTCCAAGGTTGAGGTGCAGTGAGGGCAGCGTGTAGCGTCGAGCGCAACCTCGGATTTGCAATACGGGCAAGTTTTAGTTGTCGGCGCAACTTCCTTCGGGGAATACATCTTGTTAAACGCTTTGATCATTAGAAACATGACGAACGCGATGACGAGGAAGGAAAATACAGCATTGAGGAAATTGCCGATGGAAAAAACGATGGGGCCCGCGGTGATAGTCCACTCCTTAAAATTCACGCCGTTCAGAAAGACATTAAGAATCGGCGTAATCAGATCAGCGACCAGCGAATCGACAATCGCCTTGAACGCAGCACCCATGATTAAGCCGACTGCCATGTCCAGCACATTTCCCCGTGCAATAAATGCCTTAAATTCTTTAATCATTATTCACTCCTTTTCTTTTTGCGCCGTATTGGTTGCCCGTTCCCTTTGCTGTCTTTTCACAAAAGTGGACGCAACATTTTGGGCGCATCGCACTCTTTCGTCTGTATACCCATAGTCTCGTGGAACCTTCATTATTTCTTTTCTTTGCTCCCCTTCGGCAATGGTATTGTCCCAGGGGATTGTCTATAATAGAGAAAAAGACCGGAGGACGGTCCGGAGAAATCTCGTTTGGAGGTAAACATGAACTTTTTAGCGATTATTGCCATTATTGTCGGCGTGGCATCCATCGCGTTGGCGATGATGAAGCTGCAGGTGATTCAACGGCTTCCTGCCGGAACAAAGGAAATGACACACATCGCGGGGCTTAACCGTGCCGGTGCATTTGCATTTTTACGGCGCGAGTACATGGTCATTGCCGCACTGATGGTTGTCGTTTTTTTTGCGATTGGTTTCGGAATTGGATCGTGGTCAACGGCGGTTTGTTTTCTGATTGGCGCGCTTTTCTCGATGCTCGCCGGTTTTATCGGGATGAATGCGGCAACGCTGGCAAACGTGCGCACGACAAATGCAGCAGCGACCAAAGGCATCAACGAAGCACTGCAAGTTGCCTTTTTTAGCGGCTCTGTTATGGGGCTTGTAGTCGTTGGGCTCGGTGCAATCGGCGTTAGCTTTTTCTATCTCCTTTTCCATGATGCCAGCATCGTGATGGGCTTTAGCCTTGGCGCTTCCTTTGTTGCGCTGTTTGCTCGTGTGGGCGGCGGCATTTACACGAAGGCTGCGGATGTCGGCGCCGATTTGGTCGGTAAAGTGGAAGCGGGCATTCCGGAAGATGATCCGCGTAATCCCGCGGTTATCGCAGATAATGTCGGCGATAACGTCGGGGACGTTGCTGGCATGGGTGCAGACCTCTTTGAATCCTATGTTGGCGCAATTTTGTCCGCCATCACCCTTGGCACACTTGCTTTCCAGGAAAAAGGCGTACAATATGCGCTGACGTTAGTTTTTTGTGGTTTGATTTCCGCCATCGTGGGCATTCAATCCGTGCATGGTTCCGATAATCCTCAGCGTTCATTAAACCTCGGTACACTTTACTCCGCTGCGATTTTACTGGTGACCTCCTTGCTCTTTAGCTTTATCGTATTCGGCGAAGTGCGTCCGTTCATTCCCGTGCTCTGTGGCATCGCCGTTGGTTTGGGCATCTCTAAAATCACCGAGATTTATACGTCCGAGGCATTTCCTTTCGTCAAGAAGATTGCCAAAGAATCCACGACCGGTTCGGCTACCAATATCATTTCCGGACTTTCTGTAGGGATGAATTCCACAGCCGTGCCAATTCTTTTTATCGCCATCGGTATTATTGTTTCCTTCATGGGCATGAACGGGATGGGACCGAATGCCGGGCTCTACGCCATTTCGCTGGCGGCGCTCGGAATGTTGGCAACCTGTGCGATGACCATTGCTGTTGATGCGTACGGGCCGGTAGCCGATAACGCAGGCGGAATTGCCGAGATGACCGCTTTACCGGAAAATGTCCGTGCCATTACGGACAAATTGGACTCGGTAGGAAATACGACGGCGGCTATTGGTAAGGGCTTTGCCATCGGCTCCGCTGCATTAACCGCACTTTCCCTGTTCGCCTCCTATACACAACACGCGCAACTGGCGACGTTGGATGTTACCAAACCACAGGTCATTGCCGGTGCGTTCATCGGCGGCATGCTTCCCTTCCTCTTCAGTGCGTTGACGATGAACGCTGTTGGGGATGCCGCCAATGCGATGGTGGAGGAAGTACGCGGACAGTTCCGTAAGAATCCGGGCATTATGCAAGGTGCTGCCGACCCGGATTACGGTCGTTGCATTGATATTTCAACGCAAGCGTCTTTGCGCAAAATGATTCTGCCGGGTTTACTGGCAGTTGCCGCTCCGCTTTTGGTGGGCATGATTATCGGCGTGGAAGCGCTCGGTGGTTTGCTTGTCGGTGCCTTGATCACCGGTGTGCTGTTGGCAATCATGATGGCGAATGCCGGTGGAGCATGGGATAACGCCAAGAAATATATCGAGACCGGCGTATACGGTGGAAAGGGCAGTGATGCGCATAAAGCGGCGGTCACCGGAGATACAGTCGGCGACCCGTTCAAAGATACATCCGGACCGTCCATCAATATTTTGATTAAGCTGATGACGACGGTATCGTTGATTTTCCTTCCGCTGTTTTTATAAGAAGGAAAACAAGAGACAAGGGAAAGCAAGGGGATGAACAGGGCGAAAAACGCCGAACGACCCTCTGGAAACTAAAGGAGAAAGCACATACATGAAATTAGGTATCGTCGGTCTGCCGAACGTCGGGAAGTCCACGCTTTTTAACGCGATCACCCATGCCGGTGTACCGGCGGAAAACTATCCTTTTAATACCATTGAACCCAACATTGGACTGGTGGAGGTGCCGGATGAGCGTCTCTCTGTTCTGGCAGAACGCTTTTCATCCAAAAAAGTAATTCCGGCAGTGATTGAATTCTATGACATCGCCGGTTTGGTGCGCGGAGCAAGCAAAGGAGAAGGGCTGGGAAATAAGTTTCTTGGTGATATTCGTACTTGCGAGGCGATAGTCGAGGTTCTGCGCTGCTTTGAAGATGAAAATGTAACGCATGTGGACGGTTCGGTAGATCCGTTGCGCGATATTGAAACCATCAATTTGGAGCTGATTCTGTCGGATTTGGAACAAATTGACCGCATTTTGCTCAAGAAAGAAAAGCAGGCAAAGGCGGATAAAGAGGTGCGCCCCGAAGTAGATCTTTTACAGCGCATTAAAACGGTGCTGGAAGAGGGACGATCTGCCCGCGTGTTAGATCTGAATGACGAAGAGAAAAAACTGCTCAGCTCGTATCAGCTTTTGTCGGTCAAACCGGTCATTTACGTTGCCAATGTGAGCGATGAGGATTGTGCGGATGATGGGGCAACTAACGAAAACGTCCAAAAGGTACGCGCATTTGCGGAAACGGAGCAGGCGCGTGTCGTGGTTATTTCGGCAAAGACCGAGGCGGAGATTGCGCAGTTAGACGAAGAAGAACGGGCGGAATTTCTGACTATGATGGGACTTAGCCAATCCGGTTTAGATCGGCTTATTGTTGCCTCCTATGACCTTTTAGGGCTCATGTCTTTCCTAACGACGGGAGAAGATGAATCGCGCGCTTGGACGATTGCCAAGGGGACGAGTGCTTGGGAAGCTGCCGGGAAAATTCACTCCGATATTCAGCGCGGCTTCATTCGCGCGGAAATTTTTTCCTATGCGGACTTTATGGCAGCTGGATCTATGGCGGCGATTCGTGAGTCTGGAAAATTACGATTGGAAGGAAAAGACTATATTATGCGCGACGGCGACATCGTGCATTTCCGCTTTAATGTGTAATGTTGATCTGGTCATAAAGCATAGACCGTGTGATTTGCCGATTCGGCAGAAAGGAGAATTATGACGATTACAGAACGTCTACAGGCCTTGCGTAAGCACATGGCAAAACGAGATTTAGAAGCGTACATCATCCCTACCGCAGATCCGCATCAATCAGAATACGTACCCGATTTCTATAAAACGCGCGTATTCATGAGCGGCTTTACGGGCTCTGCTGGCACTCTTGTGGTGACGAGAAACGGGGCTGGACTGTGGACAGACAGTCGTTATTTCCTGCAAGCCGAGGAACAGCTGAAGGGTTCGGGAATTACGCTCTATCGCATGGGAATTGATCAGAAAATGGATGATTTTTTGCGGGAAAATGTCTCTCCGTTTGGAAAAATAGGCTTTGATGGCATGTGCTTTTCCGTTTCACGCTATCGTCAGTTAGCCAAAGCCATGGGAAAACGTGTCTTGGTCATTGACGTGGACTATGTTTCCGATATTTGGACGGATCGTCCGGCACTTCCTTCAAAACCGGCATTTTTCCTGGACAAAGCCTATTCCGGAGCGACGATTGAAGAAAAATTACGCATCTTGCGCTTTATGTTGCGGGATCGCGAGTGTGACTATACCTTTATCAGTGGTCTGGATGATGTAGCGTATCTTTATAACCTTCGTGGTTACGATGTAGAAGACACGCCTGTAGTGTTAAGTTATGCCCTCGTTTCCGAAGAGGAGGCGAAGCTCTTTGTGCAGCAGGATAAGATAACGCCGGAGATTGTGAAAAAACTTGCCGAAGCCGGTGTCGAAATCCTTGATTATGAGGCGATTGCGCCGGCACTGGAGGAAATTGCAGGGCAAAAGATTGTCTATCTGGATCCGGAGTATACGAGCATCACCCTGTATCGCTGTCTGCGTGAAAATGTGAAGATTCAACAGGGGACGAATCTCACTTCGTTGATGAAGGCCATCAAAAATGAGACCGAAATCCGCAATATGAAAGAAGCGTACATCAAAGACGGTGTGGCGCTTATGAAGTTCTTCAACTGGGTGGAAACCGGTGCGCCGTCACGTGCCGTCAACGAGCGAGCGGCGGTACGGAAATTGCATGAACTGCGTGCCGAGCAGGAGCATTTCCTTTTGGATAGTTTTGGCGCCATTATTGGCTATGGTGCAAATGCTGCGGTGGTACATTATGATCCCATGCTAAGCAAAACCACAGCAACCATTGAGCCGAAGGGGTTGCTGTTGGTGGACAGTGGCGGTCATTATTGGGAAGGAACA
>QWCB01002258.1_pt1 | contig 16469 bp, 9 predicted proteins | sample 1972511 | NCBI WGS metagenome assembly QWCB01 (sample SAMN09866719, study PRJNA288562) | Human gut metagenome isolate term5_stool, whole genome shotgun sequencing... | isolation source: gut | host: Homo sapiens | place: USA: California
TTGGCAGCAGTTACAGCTGCGAGTAGTACGGTAGAGCCCATGGTGACGGTGACAGCACCGTCGGCTTGCTTAGCAAGCTTACCCGTCTCGATGGTGATCGTACGACCATCGGGTAGGGTGATTGTCTTATTGACCGGATTGATCATAAAAATCGTCTGATTACTTAGTTCTATTTGTCTTATACCTCGATAAAATCGTCCAAAGTTACAAAAACTAAAGCAGATAGCACCTATTATCGCAAACCGCGCCCCCCACGCCTTGTCACTTTAGCTTGAAGTAGCAGATGATTGGTTTGTGGTCGGAGATCTCTGCAGTGCGGTCTACGTAGGCTGCTCGCGCCTCTATCTGATCGCTGTAGAGCATGTGATCGATCCGCACACCGATGAGCGACTTGAAGTAGTAGCTGTAGTTGACCCCTCGTCCTGTCGACGCAATCGCATCGTGCAGTCCCGTCGAGAGCCGATGATGCGTGTAGGAGATCGGCGTATCGTTAAAGTCTCCGCAGACAAGCAGGTAGGGTGACTCCTGATAGTTGATGTCCTGATAGACCTGCTCGACCTGCTTAGCACGACGCTTGAAAGCTGGAGAAAATCGTCCACCGACAGCTTGGGTGAACCCCTTGGGATTGACCTCCTGAGCTAACTGGAAGTAGTGCTTCTGCTCCTCTTTTGTAAAGCCAAAAGACTCTAGATGCAGGTTGTACAGGATTAATTTCTTCTCCCCTACGAGGATCGTAAAGACCGCTCCCCCGTTGAACTTAGAGTGCAGATCTATGGGGCGTGTCGATAGGATGGGGTACTTGGAGAGTACGATGAGGCGACTGCCGTGATCCTTGACAGCATAGGCGGAGCTGTAGTAGGGATACTCCTTCAGGGAGTGGTGCAGACTGCGCTCAGACATATACTTCGACTTATTGGAGCTGAGCCACGCCTCCTGCAGGCAGATGATGTCGGCATCGCTCTTAGCGAGGTAGTCGGTGGTCGGGTGCTGATCGTGCGGCTCTAGCTTGGTAAACTGAAAGGCGTTGGCATTGAGACTCACCACTTTGATCCAGTGCTCCCGATCGATCGGGGGCGTTTGGCGTAGTCGTATCGGAGCGTACAGAAGGAGCGTGGGGAGGGAGATGAGGAGCATCACCGTATTGATCGCAGCACGACTCCAAGCACGAATGATAAACCAATAGATCGCCTGCAGTACGACCAGTGCGAAGAGCAAGGGGAAGAGCAATCCTAGATAAGGAAAGAGCGTCATCGTCGTCGGTGAGATATAGCGACTCAGCAACGAGCCGACGAAGAGTAGTAAGAGCAAGAGATTGCCAAAGGAGACGAACGTGTGCCAGAAGCCACGGATTACGCCCCAGAGGGTACGCTTTTTTGCTGGCTTCTGCTCGCTCTCCTGGCTAGGAGCTACGGCGGATTTCGTGGTGCTATCCATAGATTGCATGATTAGTTGCGGTCTGACTGGTCAAGCCACTGATTGTTGTGCTCGATGAGCTGCTTGCGCTCCTCATCAGATAGACTCTGGTAGCCAGACTGCTGTACCTTGTCTAGGAGCTGCCGATAGCGTGCTGTCTGGGCATCTTGTAGGGTCGCTTGCAGCCGTGCGCTGCGCTGTCGCCGACGCTGATACAGTCCTAAACCGCAGCCCCACAGGACGCCTGCGAGGTGAGCGATCAGCCCGCCCACATTGTACCCACCATAGGCGAGAAGTAGGAGCAGAAAGACGAATAGCCCCACCTGCCACACACGGAGCGAACCGATCAGTGGCAGCGGCATCTCCTCACGAGGAGCAGAGCCGATCATATAGCCTACAAGTGCGATGACTGAGGCGGAGGCACCTACGAGCGGCAGCCCGAGCAGGAGTACCCCACCAGCACGTAGTAGCGAGGTGCAGAGTACGAAAGCTCCTCCACCTACGACGGCTCCCCCGAGATAGCTCCAGACGAACTGGCGCCATCCGCTGCGACGTAGTAGCATCTCGCCAAAGAGCCATAGTAGGAGTAGGTTGAGCAAGAGGTGCAGCCCACTATTATGCAGGAGCGTATAGGTGACGATCGTCCAGGGTCTGCGCCATAGAGCCTCAGGCGAGCAGGAGAGGTAGAGCTGATCCACGACACCGCGCGTCCACCGCGTGGGTAGCGGTGCAGGCAGCTGACGAACAATAAAGTCCACCAGCCAGAAGAGTACCAGTAGGAGCGTGATGCCCCACAGGATTTGTCTGTCAGGATCTATACGCTTCGCCAAACGCATTGTACAGTTTGCCTTGCTTACGCCATAGCAATATGAGGAGCAGACCACCGAGCATACCCCCAAGATGGGCGAAGTGAGCCACGTCACTCTGTAGATTTGCCACGCCTAGGAAAAGCTCGATCACGCCGTAGCCAATCACAAAGTACTTAGCTCTGATCGGTATGGGGATGAAAAAGAGGTAGATCGCTGCATTGGGAAAGAGCCAGCCGAAGGCGAGCAGAAGTCCAAAGACGGCTCCCGAAGCACCTATCGTCAAGAGCTGATTGACAAAGAGCTCTGTAGCCATACGAGAGCCATCGGGGAAGGCGATCACCTCATACCCCATCACCTCTCTGACAGTCGTCAAGCCCCAGACCAGCTCCTGCGAGAGCGCTGCAGTGAGTCCGCAGACGAGGTAGAAGAGCAGGAAGCGCTGAGCGCCCCAAGTGCGCTCGATTGCCACGCCAAACATAAAGAGCGCAAACATATTGAAGAAGAGGTGCGTGAAGCTCCCATGGAGGAACATATAGGTCACCGGCTGCCAGATGTGGAAGTCCTGAGCCGTCACGTAGTGCAGCCCTAGGAGTCCCGTCAGGTCGATCCCCACACGAGGTAGCACCTGCTGAGCAATGTAGCAGATCAGATTGATGATCAGCAGATTGAGCGTCACGGGAGGGATCTGTAGTCGAGGAGCTGTATCGAATGCATGCATAGCGTTATGTTCTAATCGTTGTGTTGTGTAGTGGGTTAGTACCAGCCACTGCCACCGTAGGAGGGCAGGCTGTGCTGCTCCCACTTGAGGTCACGGAGTAGGGAGGCGTTGACACCGATCACTAGGTTGTACGACTTGTAGGCGCCTATTGGGATGACGCTTGCCGTCAGAGACCAGCAGTGCAGGTCTCGCGTGATATTGATCGTCATACCCGTCAGTTTCTTCAGGTCGAAGTTGTAGTTCGCATCAAAAGAGAAGTTCCAGTTTGGCGTAGGCTGTAGCTGCCCGCGGAAAGAGAGGTTTTGGGTAAACATATACTCAAACTCTCGCCGCTGGGTATTGAACTTCTGCCTATCTTGTGCCACATTGACACTATAGTTAAAGGAGAAGCTCCACGGCACGCTAAACTGCAGGTATCCGTCTTGATCCCAACTATCTTTCTCGTTGTAACTACTGCGCGGAGTGCCATCCGGTGATCTATCGAAGCCCATCCTATCTGCTCCAGGGCTACCGCCCATCGAGGAGGGATCAGTCGACGATGTAGAGCCTTCGCCATCTGTGCCAGACGACCCTTTTTTCTTATGAAAGAGCCCACCGAGCCACTTGCCGAGCTTCTCAAAGGTCTGCGGCGTAAAGGTATAGTTAAAGCTCGTACCCGTGCCTAGGAAGGATCCGATGCCATGCCCATTCAGCACCTTCAGCTTATCCACACGATAGGGCCTCACGTTGCCCTGCGGGTCGGTGTAGTAGTTCCATTCGTAAGGATCGAAAGAGGCAGAGAGACGTAGCACGAAGGTCTTCGTGAGCCTTATTGCAATGTTGGTGCTGAGATTACTCCATCGGAAGGAGTCCGCAGCCATATTGTAGGAGAAGCGGAGACCAAACTGGTCGATGAGCGAGATCTTCTTAAACTGATCTTCCACGCCCGTCGAGTCGCTCGGCAGACGCCACTTCATCTCCACATTATTGTCAAAGGAGAAGTTGATCGACCCCGTTTTACCCCGTCCAGGGTATCCGAAGATACCTTGCTCGTAAGGGGTGTAGACGAAGCTGTGTGCCTGCCCCAGCGTATCGACATAGTCTAACTCACGATAATAGCCCCAGAAGGGATCACCAAAGTCTGGAGCGTACGAGAGCGATATCGAGGGCGACAGACGGTGACGGATCATCTGCACACGATCCCCAAAGAGCTTCTGCCACGGCTTATAAAAACCGTAGAGCGTCGTACTCATCGAGAGCGATGCGCTGAAGTTGTTCAAGTGGTAGAACCCGTAAGTCGTATCCGCATTGACGATTCGCTGTGTCGCATCGTCCCACTGCTTCTCCACACGTGAGGTGTACCAGTAGGCAGTATAGTTGATCGAGGGAGAGATCTTGATGTAGTTAAAGAGGTCAAAAGAGGCGGAGATAGGTATTGAGTGCTGCATACCGTTGCGCCAATCTTTCAGTAGATTGCTCTTGAGGATCAGATTCTCCTTGGTAGTGATACTATTACGTAGCGAGCCGTTGTAGCTGAGCGAGATCTTCTCATACCAGCGCTCCTTGCCCACACGGTTCTTCCGCTTGAAGGGGTAGATCGTCGAGAGCGAGAGCGAGAGGTTCGGCAGGGTCACACTGATGGTCGAGTCGCGAGAGCGCTGATCGATGTTGAAGGCTCCCGTTAGCGAGAGCGGTATGCCAGCAAAGCTCCGGCGGTAGCTGATACTAGAGCCCTTAGTATTTTCGGCTCGTCGCTGATGGTTGTAGACTGCCTGCGTAGCGTTGTGGTTGTAGCTACTGGTCGAGAAGTTGACCGATGCCGAGAAGTTACGTAGCGGATCCGCCTTGGGATCTTGCGAGTGGGTCCATCTGAGAGATATATCCTGTGAGCGGCTGTAGGTCGAGGGGATATCCTTGTCACCCTGTACCGTTGATATGTAACCCGCCTGCACACTACCATTGTACTTATAGCGCTTGCGATAGTTTGATGCCGCATTGACCGCCCAAGAGCCGTTCGTATAGACATCGCCCGTGAGCGTCAGGTCCCAGTAGTCATTCAGGTTAAGGTAGAGTCCACCATGCGTCAGGTAAAGACCTCGCGTCTGGTCGATACCGTAGCTAGGCATGATGATGCCAGAAGTCTGCTTCTCATTGAAGGGGAAGAAGGCAAAAGGTAGACCAATGAAGTAAAGCGGCACGTCAGCCATAACCAGATAGACAGGACCCGTGACAATCTTGTCCTCAGGCTTAGCTTTGGCTCGAGTCAAGTTGATGTAAAAGTGCGGATGCTCGTGCAGATCGCACGTAGTGTAGCGACCATCCTTGAGATACATCGTATTGTCTTTGAGACGCTTCGTCTGCTCGGAGGTTAGGAAGCCCTCGCCCTGCTGCGTCGTCACGTCTGTGATGAAGCCTTGACCCGTCTTGAAGTTGTACTTCATCGTCGTACTCTCGAACTTCTGATCCCCATCCGCAAACTTCGGCTTAGCCGTCGGCTGTCCTAGACTGTCTAGCACATACTGCGCATAGACCTCAGAGCTATCCGAGACGATCTTGAGGTAGTTCGCCTCGATACTCATCGTCTGGTACTTCACATCGCTCGGCCCGAAGAAGTACATCACGTTGTCTCCCGTCATGACCAGCGAATCCTGAGCCGAGAAGGTCACAGGCGCCTCCAGCTTAAAGAGCTCCACTGTTTCATTCGCCAGCGTGTCTGTCGCTGTAGGCGTCAGCGTCGTATCCGCTTTGAGGGCAAGGCTGTCCTTGACACTTGCCAGAGAGTCTACGGAGAGAGTGTCTAGGGGAGTCTTGAGGGAGTCTAGGGCTGTGGCTAGCGTGTCCAGCAGTCGGGTCGTGTCTGACGAGAGGTCTGCCACGACCGTGTCTAGCGGCTCCGTCTGTGACGGCGTAGCTGCGGGTGGCTCCGTGCGTCGTACCTGCGTCGCACACGACACGACCGCCACGCCTACGACAAGCAGTAGGAGCAGCCGCAGGAGCGAGCGAGGGACTATGACAGAGCTAGACATGTGCTATAATAACGCAAGCGGGCTTGTGGTGATACATCAACCGCTGGCAAAGGTACTAAATAGTGACGTGCTACGAGCACGCCAAGGTCAGACCGAACGCTCATCGTGGTGAGTCGGAGGCGATCGGAGCTGACGACTCCTTGTAGGGACGCACGGTCTGTGCGTCCGTCCCCGTTAGAGCCATGACGCTGTAACCTTTGACACAACGGACGCCCTCCGACTCGACACTACCGTGCGTCCCTACATGGTGACGTGATGGTTACACGTCTCCCTCTACCCTCTAACCTCTAATCTCTAATATCTGATTTCCTCCGATAGCTCTAACACCAGCAGAGGCACCAGCACTCCTAGGAGTACCAGTGCCTCTGACCACTAACCTCTAATCTCTAACTTCTAAAAACTCTATCTCACGACGAGCACCGCACGGCGTGCGACACCGTCCGTGCCGACCGCCTCGACGACGTAGCTACCAGACGAGAGGAGGATACGCTCGCTGTACTCCGTCAGCCCAGGTAGCGACTGCGTGTAGACTGTGATACCGTCACCCTGTACAAGCCGTAGGGACGACATCTCCTGTGTCGTGCGGACAGTCAGCATACCCTCGCTGTACTGCGCCTGCAGCTCGGCCGTAGGCGCAGCCATCGGAGCGACCGACGTAAAGTCGCCGTCCACGCGTAGCTCGAGACGATCCTCGGCATCATCGGGGAAGAGCTTGATCTGGCAACTCTTACCACCCGTCAGGTCATGCTCCAGACCGCTCTTGTGGTCTATCAGACGAGCCGTCATAACGTGCCCCATCACACTACCGGCGAGTGAGAGCGTCACGTCGATTGGCTCAGAAGCCTGTGTGGCTAGCTCGTAGTGACCCGTAGCCGCATCGTCAGCATAGAGATCCTTATGGAGACCATCCGCCGGGTCGACGATAGCTATCGAGGGGTAGCGACTCTCCGTGCTTAGGAGCATCTTATCGACCGAGCCCGACTCGTAGCCATAAGCGACCAGCGCACGATCCTTGCCCAGGCGACTCTGTAGCGTCAGCGACAGATAGCGCGCTGTCTCCGCCGTAGCGTCACCGCTTGTATTACGTAGGCTGCTACTGCTCTGTGGATGTTGCTTAGCGTATGAGTCGAGAGCAGTCGTCGGGAAGACCAGCTGCGCCTCGGGACCGACATTGGACTTAAGCTTGACCACAAAGGCTCCAAGCGGATTAATCTTCTTATCCTTTGCTTCAGCTTGATGGCAGGTCGTAACCGTACCGTCCAGCTTCAGAGGCTCATAGCCCTTTACATCAACTGGATACAAGAGTCTTACATAAGGCTCTATGACATCCTCATTAGCCTCTAGGAAAGGAACAACCTCTAGCGGTGCCATAAATGGATTGCCCACCATCACTTCCTGACCAGCAGCGGTAGCACTCACCGCCATCGTGTAACCCTCGGTACCGTCAGCGAGCTTCGAGATGCGCTGCGTCTTCGGGTCCTCAAAGATAAAGCGGTAAGCCATCTTGCTACGCTGAGCATACGAATAGTAACCACGGAAGCGCTGAGCCTTGCCATCGAAGTACTGGAAGCGAGTCTGTCCCGTGCTAGCATCGTAGGTCTGATGGTAGAAGGAGTTCGCTATCTCAGGTCTGTCGAAGTAAGGCAGCTCCAAGATACCACGGCGCTGCGTGATGACAGGCTGCGAGCTACCCTTGCGGTTGAAGCCCTGAGTATCTTTAGCTACGATCAGGGCGATGCAGTTGTTATTGCCCGCCATCGAGATAGATTGTAGTGGCGAGGGATCGTTGAAGGCGCTGGCATCAAACTTTGCCACCGTGCTATTGCCCGCAGGCACCGCCTTGAAGCCGAGCTGATAAGTGTAGGGCGAGGCACTGAAGCTGTAGTCACCCGCGTAGATATCGTATAGCGGAGCAGACAGCAGGTTGAGTTCGTCACGACCATACATCCACTCATCGGTGTTAACCTCTTCGGTGGTATAGATATGCCTATCACTGTCATAGCTTGTACCATCTGCTACGCCAAAGTTGTAGCGTACCATAGCCCGTCGGTAGTTGAGCTGCTGAATATTGAAGACAGACGCTCCCGAGTGGAAGGTGATATCGATACAGGTCGGCTCGCCGTAAAGGTCACGCGGGGTCACCTCCTTAGCGAGGTCCGGCTGTGCCCGAAGCTTACTATCTACAGGTCCCAGTTCGAACTGAGACAGATTCATAATATGTACATTGGTACAGCGCGTAGGCACTGCCTTGGCGGGGTAAAACTTCCCCTCGTGGAGGAATACCCAGTTGTCCGGGTTATGCCAGTCATAGTACTTAGCGTCCGAGGAGCTTGGATTTGGATCGGTGGGCGTCTCTTCCTCGTCTGGGCCCGGAGGCATCGTACCTCCTCCCTGCCCAGTAAGGTCCGGCATCCACCAGAGCTCGTCTGGAGAGACAGAGATCGTACCCGTTGTGGTTTTCTCCTCATTACATTTAGTTCCTGAGACGGTCAGTTCGTAGGTATTGTAGTGCACCTTACCATCGTCTCCTACCTGAGGAGCAACTACATCACACGTGACAATACGACCCGTGGGTGTCGACTTCTTATTATTAGCATCATAGATTACCCACTTATACTGATCATCAGGGATCCCAAGATTGGACGCTATCAGAGTAACCTTTCCTGGACAAGCCCCTCCACTCAGAGATAGCTTCACCTCGGCCCCCTTAGAGATGTCGAGTAGCTTAACCTTGAAGAACTCTGTCTGCATATTAGTCGGGTCTTCACAAGGACTGGTCGCTATCTCTAGCCTATAGTTCTCCTTGAGTGGCTTACTCAGACTACCTCTGAGATCCCATCGTACCATCAAGTCTGTCAAATCCTCTATTTTAGACTCAGCGACCACCTCGCCCGTCTCTATATCTCTCAGTATGACCTTACCAATGTTATTGGGGATGTTAATGAGCTTAAACTCCAGATAGCCCGTCTCCTGAGAGCAACGGTACCCCACGTAGCTATAGCGAAGATAAGAGGGTCGTAACTCCTTTGCTGTTAAATCTACAGTGACTTTCACATCCTCCTTAGATCCCCAGAAGTTCCAAGGCCATGTATACCAAGCCCAACTAACAAAGCCGTCTTTGCCCCAATCATCCTGATCATTGGCAGGATCGTATGAGTCTTTAGGATCATAGTTTGAAGCATACGGTAGGCTGTAGTAGCCATTAGTCACATGCTTATCTTCAGCCAACTCAGATGTGACAAACTCGTTAGATCCAGTGGCATACCTATTCGACCAACGAGGATAGTAACTAACCCACTGCCAGCGAGGCTCTAAGAATCTGTAGTTGAACACCAGTTTGCAGTCCAAGTCGCTTTTCTTGATAGGGATATAAAACTTAGTATGATCTATAGGCTTTCCTTCTGTGTCGTATGGGAAAAAGTAGATATCTTTAGAGCCCCCTGATGGTAGCTCAACTCGGAAGACCATGTTTCGAGGTCTTCCCCCCTCACTAACAGCATAGTCTATACGACCATCAGCAAAGGGGTAGACACGCACCTCATCACAAGACGTATAATCCACAACGGGAGCTATCGTATCTGTACGTATCGGCTGAAAGCTAACCGTACTCATGTCAAGGTCAATATAAAAAGACTCTCCAGGCTCACACGGGTGCTCAAACTTCAAGCGATAGATACCTCTAGGTAGCGGATGTTTCTTCATATACTCCTCTTGTTCTGGAGTTAGAACCAACTCTGAATTGTCTTTTAGGATAGAGTAATCGTATCGTTCGTATGGGTAGACAACACGCTTACCATCTGCCCCCTTCTTATAGAGGAACCTAAAGGGATAAAACACATCAGGTTGTTGATTCCTGCCCCCAGTTCTTGAGAATTCTGGGGATATGCTTATCGTCTCTCCTAGACGCATCATACCACCGCCGAAAGCGTCTTCTCCAGTTGACGATTTGGGCTTCTTGTAATAGAACTCCTCTCTAGAACGCTGATACTCTTCATAACCCTCAGGAGCCTTTACAAGGGTAATATCCATACCCGCAAGTGCATTTACCACGTTGCTACTGTAGAATGTGAATAGGTACGTATGGTAACCTGGGGATATGTAACCTACCTTATCCATTTCATCCACCATTGGTTGCTCTAGATGAGCGTAAATGCGAGAAAAGTCAAAAAGACGACCACTATTTAATGTACTGTTTTCGCTCGAAGGCTCTAGGATTAAGTGAGGCTTAGGAATAACTGGTTTGCCATAGAGGTCTATGATGTCCAGCTCAACGTAGTAGCGCTTTTTAGAGTCATACCCCCTAAAGGTATATTGCTTTTCTAGAGGTGTAGAGATTGATGGTCCAAAGCTCTCTGAGGTATGTACAGGCTGAGCAGAAGCATCGGGCTTCTTAGCTTCCTCTGGTAGCTCATAGTAGTTAATCTGTAGAGAGCAGAAGTTCTTTCCCTCGAACCTCACAGCTTGTTTTATGGAGCAGTCTGCCAGGTCCTCCCTGTTGATGGGTTCTAAAGATTTCTGATGAAAGTCCAAGTTCGTTGTAATAGGAATGACAATATAGTCACTACAACCATTGTTAGGACGCTTGACACGTATCAGCAGAGCCCCTGGCAAAGCTCTTTGGTCACGAAGCTCTTTGAGAGACTTCGCCTCTGGAAGTGTATAGACTATCAGAGGATCTATGTTTTTTTCATCCCACTCTTCATCTCTATTAGCATTAAATGAGAGTGACGTCTGAGAACCCCTTTGATCACTCCAAATGAGCGTACTAGCGTCTAGCCTCCCCTGCTTGATGAGTTCATACTCCTTTTGTGTAGCAATGGCTATCTCATAGTTGGCTATAAAGATGTTTTGAAAGGATTCCTGATATTCAGGATACGTACGATCATCCTCTCCATTATACCCCTTGTTGATATCTTTGAAAAGAGGGCGAAGAAGTGGCTGATAGATTGTCGGATTTTCAGTAGCATCGTACTCAATTTTAAACTTGGATACACTACTGCACCCATTACCCGCCAAGATACCAAAGGGAATCTTGAAGTTAGCAGGTACCGTGGGCAAGTCTGGTTGAGGACCATGGATAGTAAACTGCTTGAGAGTAGTCTCTCGACACTCACTCTCTAGGGTATACTTATAAACACCTTGAGGCAGGTTACCACTATACTCAAAGTGATAGTGTGTTATCTCTCCTTTGTCTTCCGTCTTTGATGGTTGTAGCGTCTGATTAGCAGCAGTGAAGGAGGGTGGCGTAGAGACAAACTTCAAGACAGGAGGTCTCTTCGTACTTCCTCGAACTACGAGGTGCACCTTACCGTATGGTCTACAAGCTAGTCTGTACGAATCGATATTACTTTTGACGACCTCTAGTGTCACATACTTATCCTCAATCTTTATCGGAGCTTGTATCTTCGACTCTATAACCTTCGCACCTGTCTCAGGTAGCGGAGTCATACGAATATAGATCTCATACTCCTTTCCACCTGTCAGTCCTGAAATCAGTAGCGCAGCTCCTGGAGCAGGAGCCTCCCGATAGCCATCGGTGTAGGTATGTCCCTCCGTATCCCGCACATCGTACTCCACCTTTTCAAGCTGCTCTACAAATGGGCGCAGATGTTTGTCCTTTAGCCTAATAGAGATCGCACCCTCGTTGAGACAGTACGAGGGCCATGTCTTTATCTCGTAAGTACCATTAAGTGGCTGATCCCACTGTGGAAATGTCTTCTGCGCGGAGAGCGTGGAGAGTGAGAGCAGGAGGAGAAGGAGGGAGAAGGTGATGTATCTATATCGTTTCATAGCGTGTGGGACGTAAGATGTGTAGTGGAGGTGTTTCTGTAGCGTTTCGCAAGGAGGCTGTTCGTCAAGTTTTGTCTGCACCGTGGAGATGAGGTGCTTGCGAGACCTTGATGATGACGTTTGGGTTGTGGTGCCGTAGCACCGTTAGGGTTCCAGCTCTTTGAGAGTAATTTGATAGTACGTGTTGCGGATGACAGACTTGTCACTCACACCGTCATTGTTTGGTGAGAGCTGTCCTGCCTCTGGCGATAGGCGATCGTCAAAGCGATCAAGAAGCGGGTGATTATAGACTAGATAGCGGCCTGTGGCACGCCCTGCGGGGTCAAAGTCATTGACCTGAAAGGTTAGTCTTATCTTCATCGCTGCCAGCTGATCGTCCGTCAGACCATCATCAGCGCTCTGTGGGCGGATAAACTCTGGGATGTAGAGCGTCGTGTAGTAGTCCGTCCAGTTGAGTTCACCGATAGCCCCGATGGCCGAGTCATCGGTAAGCTCCATATTGCGACGTATCTTACGGGTGTCGTCCTCTATATAGTACCAGTCCTGACCATCCTTAGGATTGGTGTAGTAGTTATTGCTCATAGGACTGTAGATAGAGGCGGTCCACTGGTTAGCATTGTAGTAGCGAGAGGCAAAGAGCGAGAAGTAGCGTGGCACGTTGACCAGCGACATCTCAAACTTATCTATATAGCTCAGCGCTAAGACCTCGTCCGTCGTTCGGTCGCCTGGTGTGCTATTGATCATCACACCTGGCATCGTGATATCGATACGCGCCAGCACTCGGGTCAGAAGTACGGGCGTTCGCTTGCCAGACTCTGCGAGGAAGCGGTAAGGATCCCGCTCGGTACCCTTTCCTAGCATCTTCTTGATCTCACTGAGACTAATGTTGGGACAGACAGCCGTCATCGGGATCAGGTCATCCTCACCGCCGCCCTCTGCCAGCTTAGGGAGAAACTCCGGTTGCCAGGGGATCTGCGTCAGTCCAGAGAGCGAGTAGAGCTGTTCACGTTCGGTGATACCCTGCAGGGCTGTCGTTAGGTTGTAAGTCTTCGACGCCTCATTGGCAACGAAATAAAAGTCAAAGCTCTGTATATTCCCAGGAATAAGAACAGGATGGCTCCAAGGCGTGCCATCGGTTGCAGGCTGTGTATAGCCTCCTAAGACTTGGTTGACCAGACACTCGCCCGTAGCGTGGTCGAAGACGAGGACACGTACGGACTTGACCTTATTCTCTGCATTTTTGAGCTTCTCCTGTAGCTCAGACAGAGGCACCTCCCCCTGACGGAAGGTCGACTGCGGCGCCACGCTCATCGAGAGGTAGAAGTCTCCCATTCCAGACGGACAGGCGGAGGGATCCTCCTTGACGCAGCTAGTTAGCCCCGTCAGCAGGAGCACCGCGGAGAGCAGCCACGCAAGGATCGTGCGGGAGCCTCCTTGTATGCTATATAGATTGCATTTCGTCATGGCTTTGTAGCTCGAGAGGTTAGACACATTATATATTATGGTCTTGCTCACGGATGAGCCAGCCATTGATCCATACGTTCACCGCTAGGAAAGTCTCTCGCGTCACGGGGCGACCATCGAAAGCGAAGATGACGGCGTAGTGATCCTCACGGTCGAGGTACTCCTGATCGGAGAGCTTGTTGTTCGCGTAGAACTTCGTCTGCAGCAGTAGCGACAGCAGATCTATGTTGAGGAGCTCATCGCCCGTAGCGCGCTCCGTGATGATGAGTCGCTGATCCTGGTTGGTCAGTAGGCGCAGCGTGTTGAGCTCAACAGCGATACCGCCCGACCCCTTGATCTGCTCAGCATAGTACGGGGTGTAGGTGAGTACGTCGTCGGTGAGCACCTCGCCAGCGCCGTTGTAGCGACCGTTGGGAGCGGTGATGCGGAAGTCGTAGTTGTCGAGCTTGATGTTGGACTTGCCACCCTCAGAGAGATCCTGCATGACGAGACGTATGCTATTGGTCCACTTAGCCATCGGCACGACGATGAGCCGGCTGCCATCGCCCAGCACCTTGACCTCCTTAGAGACACCATAGAGTAGTGGCGGGAGCTCAGCAGCGATCCGCTTGTCCTCAGCTCTCGAGAGTTGTATGAGCAAATCCTGCATGGTCGAGGTGCCGACCTGTAGCTTGCTCTCCTGATAGAGGGTACCCATACGGTGCCCGCAGAGCGCTACGATGGAGTAGTCGCCCGGGGCGAGCTGTAGCTCGAAGGTCTGCCCCTCAGCATAGGGTGCAGCTGCATCGGTCATCTCCGAGACCAGGTGTCCCGCCTTGTCGAAGATGTAGAGATGCACATCCTCCGCCTCGCGATGCCAGCGATCTACGTACTGCATATTGTAATCGTAGCGTAGCTGCACACGGAGGGGACAGGTGGATAGATCCTCGTAGATGCACTTGTCACAAGAGACGAAACTCCAGCTCAGCAGGAGCATGACTCCTATGTATAATAGTCTCGATCGAGATAGCGTGTGTGGTACCATAATGTCTGTTTGGGTCTTAAAGACCTCTTTGTGTGAATAGTTCCTATGAGGGGAACATTCAACCCCTCATAGGATGGTGTTGCTGTCGATGACGTGTAACCCGCTCAAACGTGTAACCCTTTGTCGGGACGCGCCGAAACGACTCCCTGTAGGGACGCACGGTCTGTGCGTCCGTCCCCGAACCAGCCGATACGGGGAACCCTTTGTCGGAACGCATGGGAGGCGACTCCTGTAGGGACGCACGGTCTGTGCGTCCGTTCTCGTTAAATCCTTGACGCTGTAACCTTTGATGCAACGGACGCCCTCTCGCTAGACACTCCCGAGCGTCCCTACAAATCGTTACACGTCTCGTACGTCCCTACAGCGGGTTACACGTCTCGCTAATCGACAAGCAAAGTGTACTCAGGGATTATAGAGAAATCTCCTGTGTACGAACAATCCAAGGATTGATCGTAATATCGAAGGCTACGAATAGCTTCGTTGGATCATCTGGATTAGGCTTTTCAGGAACAATTGTAGGCTCACCTGGTTGTGAGATCTTCTTGATCGTAACCTTGTAGATGTTGTTACGAACTACACCGTAGCGACCGTAACCCATATCCTTGCTAGACTGAGTATCGTTGAAGTGACGGATTAAGTTCGTCTGGTAGTAGCAAACACCATCCTTATAGCCCTTGAAGTTGTGAGCGACAAAAGACTTAGTGATGGTTCCCTCAGTCTTGTCAACTGGGCTGTTAGCATCCTCTACAAGAGTCTTAAGAGCAGCCTTGAAGCCTGCAGGCGTGCCAACAATCTCTTTCTCGGCAGCTTTTGATGCATCAGTTACGATACCGATGTACTCTTTCATCTTTGCCACAGTAAAGGTAAAGCCCATATAGCTGTACCAAGTCTGACCCTTTGTAAAGGAAATGCCGTCATGGTCTGCAGGCTTCCAGGTACCGCTCAGGATAAATGAAGTAGTCTGGTTGTTTAGCTGCTGACCAGCATCCATCGTGTTCTCAAGGCAGTACTGACCCTTAGTATCTTCAAAGCCCCACTCGTTAGCGAGGTCGTCGACATCCTTCTTGTAGTTGAAGTCTGCCTCGTTAAACTCACCAGCTAGGTAGTTAGGATCCTTAGCGTAGCGAGCATAGCGATCAGTGTTGTTATCTACAGTCTCAGGGACAAACGTATCTAGTCCAGTCGTAACCTGAGCAAACTGACGATAAATAAAGGTCTTCTTGTTGGTCGTATTGAGCTCCCACTTTGTGTCGGTGAATGTAACACCCTGAGGAAGGTCAGGTGTACCACCTACATATACCTTAGCGAGGATACGATCTACGTTGACCTTGACAGGATGTCCCTCAGCATCAGCTGCAGCATCCTTCATATCAGCGGGTGCAACATTGACGAGGCCACGATCGTTAGACATCAGGATAGCCTTACCATTTGCAGATAGATCTGTGACGGTTGACTCAAGAGCAGCCTGAGCATCCTTGAGGTACTTACCCTCTTCGGTAGCTGCGATGACATCTGATGTTGGGTTGATGATGGCAAGCATCTGATAGTCTTGACTCTCAACCTGCTTAGCCTTGGTGGTAAAGTTAGCAGCGGTAGCTGCGCTAGCTGGGGCATCAGCGATATCTCCTGTAGGAGCCTGACCACCTGTTGCTGTGATGTTGTAAGTAAGGGCGTACTTAACTATACCTTCATTTGGATCGTAGAGTACGACACGGACAGCCTTGATAGCCTGCTCATCAGCAGTACCAATGAAAGTATCGCCAGCATTTGCGCCATCGACACTACCTGCCTCAGCTCTTGTACCACCTTGTGGTAGGCTGAATGTGAATGAGATGTAGGCATCAGCCTTCTCCTGATCATTTGGTTGGTTCTTGTCGTTCTTGCAGCTTGCGAAGAGCAGCACTGCGGCGAGAGCCAACGTTGCATAAATAAACTTCTTCATAGTTGAATTGGTTTGGTTAGTTATTAAAGTGAATATTCTACGGGGGCAAAGGTACGGCAGGATTCCTTCAGGCGTGTTGTCCTTTTCGGTATTTCGCTTGACAGTTTCGGTATTTAACATATTAGAGATTAGAGGTTAGAAGTTAGAGATCGGAGTGTATCAGAAGGGATCGGAACGATCGGAGGTGTCGAAGCTATCGGACGAGTAACGATTTGTAGGGACGCACGGAAGTGTCTAGCGAGAGGGCGTCCGTCCCCGTTAAAACCGTGACGCTGTAACTTTTGACACAACGGACGCACAGACC
>QWCB01002263.1_pt1 | contig 16458 bp, 31 predicted proteins | sample 1972511 | NCBI WGS metagenome assembly QWCB01 (sample SAMN09866719, study PRJNA288562) | Human gut metagenome isolate term5_stool, whole genome shotgun sequencing... | isolation source: gut | host: Homo sapiens | place: USA: California
GTATGTTTAAAACATTACATGCAATTTAGAAAACATGGAAAAATCTTAGATAACAACTCAAGAACAATAGCAGATAGAAACTCCTATCGTATAGTTGGTGATATAGCGATAATCGACTTATACGATAAGTATTGTGAAAAGGTAGCTGAAACAATCATTGACGCTGAAGACATAGACAGGGTTAAAAACATAAAGTGGAAGCTATCAGCAGGTGGATATGCAGTAAATACACCAAAAAAAGGTAAAAACAAAAATCTATCAAGGCTTGTTCTTCAAGTTGACACTTTCGTAGATCACATAAACCACAATACGCTAGATAACAGAAAATCAAATCTCCGAGTTGTAACGAAGTCTCAAAATCAAATGAACGCAAACTACAAAGGCGTGTATTGCTATGAAGGCAAAAGACCATTCGCAAAAATAAAACTACACGGCAAACAAATATGTTTAGGTTCATACGATGAAGAAGAAGAAGCATACTACGCAAGATGGTATGCGGAGAAAATTCTCTTTAAGGAATACAGATATCCAAAACCAGAGCCTGTAATTTCATATGAGAGAAAAAGAGACATACAACAATATGTAGAAAACAAGGTGCAGAGACTACAATTATCAACATTGCCAAACAATAAATGTATAGGAATGTAAGGAATAGTCCAATCCCTTAAAAATACTAGGAAACTAGGGGTGTAAATGTATTTAGGTAGTAATTTCTGGAATGAAGGTAAAACAAAAGAAATCAAAGAAAGGGTGTTGCACTTATAAATGAGATACGGTCAAATAAGACCGTTTGATATTGCCAATGGCGAAGGCGTGAGAGTTTCTATCTTTGTTACGGGATGTACTCATTGTTGTGAAGGGTGCTTTAACAAAGAATACCAAAGCTTTCACGCCGGAGACCTTTGGTCTCCTAAAGAAACCTCAAAAGTAATTGAACTATTGAGTAAGAACTATATTTCAGGATTGACAATATTAGGCGGCGAACCATTTCAAAATGAAGAAGATCTGATTCCGATTGTTAAGGAAATCAAAGAAAAAGTAGATAAACCTATTTGGGTTTACACAGGCTACACCTATGAATATCTATTTGAGTTTAAGAAAAAAACAGAATTACTCAAACTTGTTGATGTTCTTGTTGATGGATTGTTCGAATTAAACAAGAAGGATTTGAAACTCCGCTTTCGTGGGTCTTCAAATCAGAGAATTATAGATGTTCAAAAAAGTCTAAAGAAGGGAGAAGTAGTTTTATATGAACTTAGTGATGTCTAGTGACTAGAGATGAAATTAGCAAAATATCTTCAAGTGAAATTGCAATAAAACATTACAAACATGAACTAAGAAAAAGCATGAGAATGCCTGCAAAAATACTTGATGAATTAAATGTAGGCACAGGTGATTATATTTATTTCTTTGTGCTTTCAGATGGAACGGTACAGATGGTCAATCAAGACTTTATGGATAGAAAAACAGGAGAATTTTATGAACAATTGTTGCCAACAAACTTTATCAATATCTATTAAATTCAAAGATAAGAAGGTTTACGAGAAATTCGATCACATTAAAATAGGCGATTGGATTGACCTTAGAGTAAACGAAACAACAACACTAAAAAAAGGCGAATTGAAGATGATTGACTTAGGGGTAGCTATGGAACTCCCTGAAGGCTATGAAGCCTATGTAGTGCCTAGATCGTCTCTATTTGGACGCTACGGCATTATACAAGCAAACAGCATTGGTGTAATTGACAACAGCTATTCCGGCGATAGAGATTGGTGGAAGTTCCCCGCTTATCCGACGAAAGATATTACTTTACTTAAAGGAACTAGAATTTGCCAATTCAGAGTGATGAAAAATCAGCCTGAAATTATCTTCAATGTTGTCGATGAATTAGGTAATGAAGATCGTGGTGGGTTTGGAAGTACGGGAGAACAATGATGAATAAAGAAGAATTGAGAGCAATCTTAGAAAAACACAAAAAGTGGATGCTCGGTAAAAGTGGCGGAAAACGTGCAATGTTAATAGAAACAGATTTATCGTGTGCAGATTTATCGTGTGCAGATTTATCAGGTGCAAATTTATCGTGTTCAGATTTAACATATGCAGATTTAACAGGCGCAGATTTAACAGAAGCAAAATTAATATGTTCAGATTTATCACATGCAGATTTAACAGGCGTAGATTTAACAGACGCAGATTTAACAGGCACTATGACTAAACAAATGATAGGTAAAAGCGTTATATCTGTGCAAGTAGATACATCAAGACCAAATAACACCATTTCTTATTGGGTAGATTTGGGCATTTGGACGACGGGGTGTTTCCAAGGATCACTAGATGAATTAAAAGAAAAAATAGAAGAAACACACAAAGATAATGCGTTTTTAAGAGAACGATACTATCGTGTAATTCACTTTATTTTGCAAGAAGCCGATGAAGATAATGGAAGAATCGAGGGAAAATGATGAGTGATTATTATTTCTTAAATGAATGCCAAGAATTAAAAAAACTGATTGCGGAGAATCCGGACTTACCGCTGATGTTTTTTGCCGAAGACACAGGGTATGACAATGCTTATGTTTATATGTCATGTAGTTTAGTCAAAGCAGAAAAGGGTGAGGTTTTGGACTGCTATCAAGACATAAATGACGAAAAGTTATTTGCAAGTCGTGATGAATTTGAAGAAGAAGTAGAATATGCTTTAGCGTGGATGGATGGAACTAAAGATCTTAGTGATAAAGAGTTTGATGAACTTGTAAAAAGTGAGATTGCTAAATACGACGACAAGTGGAAAGACTGCATAATCGTTTATGTGGGGAATTGAGGTGAAAAATGAATTTTAGCCAATCAACAAAAAACCAATTAAAAAAGACCATGAGAGACTTAGATTTTGAAGCGTCAGAATACGAATGGGGAAGCGAAGAATATGAGTTTTTGATGGAAATCATCGCTATGATCGAAGACGTACTTAGTTAAAGGTGGTAAAATGACAAACTATTATTTTGAAGAAAGTGGATATTACAAAATCAGAAAGAATATCGAAGCTGACAGCAAAGAAGAAGCTATCAAGAAATACGAAGATTGGCTAGATGACGAATTTTATACAGGGTGCATTGATTTAGAGTCAGAAGACAGCGAAATAACTGAAACGATTGGTTGAGGTGGAAAAATGAGCGTTTTTGTAGAAGCAACAGCTACACATCAGAGTACCTATCGCGGCTATAACATTGTTGTCGTATTGAGAAAACGTGGATCAGAACATTTCTATTGCGGTTACGTGCGGCTACCTGAGGGACACGTTTTTTATGGAGCGACTTTTGACGATTATTATGACATAAACAGCCGTTTAGAAGTACACGGTTTTGTCAATTTTTTTGGGGATCTTGATGGATTCGAAGGGTATTATTTAGGTTTTGATTGTAATCATGCTGGTGATGATCCGAGCGTGCAAAACGAAGAGTACACGACAAGAGAATGCGAACGAATGATAGATCAGTTGATTGAGCTGGAAAACTTAGAAGTAGATAAAACTGGAAGCGGAAAGGGAGGGGTAGTCGATGATGAATAGTTATTCTACAGCGGACATAATGGACTTTGAAAAAGCGCGACCGGCAGAAAAGCGAAAAATGATTGCCTACGCAACAATCGAGACAGACAGAAAACTTTACTATTCGCGGCAATGCTTGCTGGCCATGATTAAGTGGCAGCAAGAGCAACTGGCCGAGGCGTACAACGCCATTGATTTAGGCTAAGCGAGACTTGCCGCGAAAGTTGAGGCCGAGAGAAAAATGGGGAAGAGTAGTTCGTAGTAGTTAGGAGTAGTTTCTAGTAGGAGGCGAAAAATGAGGTTAAAGATTGCATTTGATTTAGTGGAAGATGTAGAAAAGCAGGAAAAAGATTGGGGGATAAAACCGGAACTTATATCCAAATTTAAAAGCGATAAAGAAAAGTTTTACAAAAAACACATGGAAGATATAAAAGAGGCGATAAAAAAAGAATTTACGTTCGATGAATACGCGTGGGTTGAGAACTTAAAAATTAGAGTGGTGGAAGAATGAAATTATTCAGCACAATACTAGCTGACTTCACAGATGAAGATTGGCAAGATGTAAAAGATGGAATCAAAGAGTGCATGATAAATCAGTTTGAAGAGATGTGGACGCAATATTATGTATGGGATTGCGACAAGATTGAGGATATGCTTGCGAGCAAATTAAATGACTTTATTACCGAACAATTTAGAGAACTTTTTAGTCGTAAAGATATGAAGAAGCTTTTTATGCAAGAAATGATGAAACAGCTTAACGGTGTGACAAACAGTGAAGGTTAAGGATTTAATTCAAGAGTTGATGTATTTTTTTGCTAGATGACGATGTATTAGCCTTCAGTTATATAGACGATGAGGAGTACAGGTTTGAAATAGAAGAGGTTGATGGGAATAATATTCCGATGATTATTATGACAAGCGAGGCAAAACAATGAGAGAAAAAGAAGATAAATATCCTAATTGTAAGAAACTTTATATCATCGAATACGACAATGGCGAATCATTTGAAGATAATTGTCACTATACACTTGATGTAGCATTTGAATCGCTAGATAACGCAATTGATTATATTAAGTCAACGTATGTTGAACTAGATCCAGAAGATTATGATGATGAAGTAGCAAATAAAATTCAAGACAGACTATATTACACAAAAGAGGAAACTAATTATCAAGGTGAACTTGTATTCTACTTAGGAGACGATGAGTTTGAAGATAATTGTTATAACCATTATGAAAGCGGCAGTTCCTACACAATTCGTAAAATTAAAGTAATTGGTTGAGGTGATAAATAATGTACGCATATGTACCAACGCTCATAATTACAAATAAACATACGGGTGAATCAGATGAATTTAATTATGGAATTTGGTTCAACGACCTTGGTGAATGTACAGATTATTTTTTAGCACGAAACTACGAACTTGAATCATTGAATCATAGTTCTCCTGAAGACGAATATTATGAAATTGCAAGATTTACAGCTAACGCAGACGGTGAAGATGACATACTAACCGTATGTATAGATAAATATAGATTGGTGTCTGGGAAAAGTGAATTTAAAACAAATGGAAGCTTATAAGAATTTATCACTTGCTATCGTTGAACAATCAATTAAAGATTATATGGCGATAGAGAGAGGAAGGGTTTACGCAAAAGAAGACAATTTAGACCTTGATGAAATTGTTGATTTCTTCTATTCTGAATGGTTTGAACTTTTAGTTGATATAGATAGAGATGTATTCCTTGATAAATTGGAGAGAGTGTGTTAGGTGGATAGGTGAGAGATTAGGTTGAGTGGAGTTGAGTAGAGTTGAGTAAAGACAAAAAAGAGGAGCGAACAAGAAATATGCAGATAAAAGTAAGTAACAAACATTATTGCTATTATATCCTCACAGATATGTCAAAACAAGAGTTTGAAGCCAATCTAAAATTTGTTGAGTTATGTAAGACTGATTTTATAACTGTAAAAGATGTGAGGATTAAAAAAGAAGTAACAATCAATCTGAAAAAATATCCGCTTGTGGAGGTTTATGAATAAAAGCTATGAGTGATACAAAATTAAAAAGTCAAAAGAAAAGCGAAATAAAACAATGGGAAAATTTAAGAGACACAAAGCTTATGAAAGAAGGTGCTTTAAAAACACTTCTATGTCTTGAGGATATGTTATCGTCGGTAGAGTGTTTAGAGAAAAACGGTTCAAGACGGTACAAACTACTCAAATACTTGATTTCATCTAGCAAACAAAATCTAAACCATATCATTGATTGTGGAGAAGTGCCTGAATTTGTTTACAGGTTCGAAGCAGGGAAATTGTATGTAAATGGAGAGGAAGTAAATATAGGAGTGATTAAAAAATGACAATGATTGAAATTAAAGAAAACAACACTTGCGAAGACAAAAAGTTTTTCTTATTAAATAAGTGTGAAGAACTTAAAAAGCTAATGTTTAAAAATCCAGACCTCCCATTATTGTTCATGGCAGGAAATACAGGGAATGATGGTGATTTCATGTATATGTCGTGCCACAACATATCGGCAGGGAAATATGAAATTCTCGACGATTCACCTAATTTTGGAGATGGAAGTATTTACACAAGCAAAGATGAACTAAGAGAAGACATTGAGTTTAATCTATTGAACGATAAAAATAATTTAAAGCTTAGCGAAGAAGAACTTAATGAACTTGTCGATAAAGAAATGGAGAAGTACGAAGACAAGTGGCGTGAATGTATCATTGTCTATGTAGGTAATTAACGGAGTGATTGTTGATGAATTTTGAATATGCCAACAGCGAACAACTGGAGAGCAGATTGAAGGAGAAGGAATTATACAGAAAGCACAGAAAATCAAAGCGTAAAGAAACCGAGAAAGAATTACTTCGTGCGAATGGCTATAAGATTCTTGAGAGATTAAAAATATATAGTTATAGACCTCACGTTCCATTCTATATAAATTCATTAACAAGACACTACCTTTATCAAACGCTTATTTATGGAATTGAACCCGTGTACTGTATGACTACTGAAAACAAGCTGAAGTTTTATGATAACAGTTTCACTCTTATGTATGTTATCGAATTTGTTGATCCGCTAAATGAAAAATCATTTATGCCGTACGAAATGTTTTGTTACTGGAAGCATTATAAGCAAGAATACGAATATTATGTCGGTGAATCTTATAAGAAGACATTAAAAAGAATTTACGACTTTGAGTTTGTTAAAGATGAAGTTGTGGTATATACAGATGAATCGAAGTATCTGAAATATAGGTCAATCCTTAATAATTCAAACCTATTAAAAAAGAAGATCGTTGTGAGTGGTGCAAGGCAAAAGAACAAGCAAGCCATTCGATCAATGATGAAGATGAACGATATTGAAGATTTCGATGGTGTGTTTTACAATAAAGAATTTTACGAATTTTTATATTGAGGTGAATAAATGAGAAAAGAGGAGTTACTTGAGATAATAAAATCTATGAGGTTAACGGCAAAAGAAGAATGCAGTAGACTGATGGTAAGAACCAAAGATGGAACGTTGGTAGCTTGTGTTAGTGAGTATCTCACGTATGATATGAGGTTGTTTGAAGAAAACATCAGGGATTACAGTAGCGTATACATTGATATTCTTGCTAATGCTCTTTTTGAATATGCTAAAACACCAATAGGCATACGTAATTTCTTAACAAAAGAAGAAAAGCAAAAAATTATTTTTAAGAGTATTTCAGATCTATCTGACGAGGTCAATGAAATCAATGGTTCGGAAGGTACTATGTACAAAACAATTACTCTTAACCTATCATTAGACGTTATTGAAGAAATAAGAGAATGGGCAAGTGAAAACTGAACGGAGTAAAACATGGAAAATATTCTAATTACGGTAATGTGTATTGCTTTTTTGTTTTTCTTGTATAAGGTGGTGAAATAAATGGACAAAATTGAATTTATTGAGAAGGTCAGTGAGATGGGGCTTGTTGTGGTTGATGAAAGATTTGAGATTGTAATCTCAAACAAAAACGACTTTTTGCTTGCCACAATAAGTAATCTATATAAATATCAATTCCGATTTTACCACGTGGGAATTAGCTATCTAAAAGACGATGATAAAGCTAAGTTTATAAACTTAGTTGTTGAATATGTACGCTCACCTGTTGAACGAAAGCAAGATAAAAAATACTGTCTAAGACATAGATACATGATTGATTCTTACGGAACAGGATTCAATCACCTAGGTGTAGATAGACAAACCCATTCAGTTAGTTTTCTTGATTCAAAGCATGATGGGTATAATATTCAAACAGCGTTTACATTAGATGAAATAGAGGAACTAAAGAAGAACTTTAATACAGACTTTAGTGACTTTGAGATTATGGAATATGGAGGAAATATAAATGAAGGCCGAGGATTTTGGAGTTAAATTATCAAAAAATGGTTTTTCTGTAGTGTGGTCTCTTTTAGATAGTGCAAAATATCAAATATTTTATGGTAACACCTTATGTGGTGCAGTCAATAGATATAGGGTTGGCGATTACATGATAGACAACACAACAGATATTCCAAACGTGGGATTAGTAAAAGTTCTTCAAGACACAATGTTTGAATATTCATTTACGCCTATTAACGATCGTGAAGATAGCAATTTTAAGGTGGTGCTAGTAGATGATGAAAACGAATGAATTTAAAAGAAAATTAGAGGACAATGGTTTTTCAGCAATACTTGTAAATGACAATCCAGAAGAATTTGAAATTTATCACGGTGGAATCTGCGTTGGATATGTTATTAAGAATTTCCCATATCATATGAGTATTACAAACTATTTTGCGGAGATGGGCGAAGAATTAAGGGCTCTGCTATTAGACACACTTTATGAATATGCTAGAACGCCAGTTGAAGAACGAGAAAATAAAAAGAAATATCAATTAAAGCATAGGTGGTTAGATTTTAGCAAGAAGGGATATGTGCTAGGGTATAATTCTACGTTAGATGAATATCTAATTGTAACTAAATTTTTCTCTAAGAGATTCAAAACTGAATTTACAGAGAAAGAGATAGACGAAATAAAAAAGAAGTTCAACACAACTTTAGATGGGTTTAAAATGATTGAGGTATGAAATGAATATTAAAGAGTTCACAAAAACACTTCAAGACAAAAATTACTGCGTGGAATTTTCAGACCGTAATGAAGTATGTATTCTGTCAGCAGACGGCTATTATATTGCTAGAGTAAACGCCGATTATATGGGTGTGTTCTCGATTGGAATAAATGCTTCACAAATAGAAGACGAGAATGAACGTACATGGTTGGTTGATTTAATAACTTGCTTTGCGAAGACACCTATTGATGAGAGAAGTGACAAGAAATACCGTATCAAACACAAATGGCTATCTGACAAAGGTTTAAAATATCTATGTTATGACAAACTATCTTATGTGTACTTTTTAAGTGAAGAACCACTCGTTTCAGATGAAGTAACATCGGAGTTCACTCAAGAACATATAAATTCGATCAAAAGAAAGTTTAATACAAGCTTAGAAGATTTTGATATTGTTGAGGTGAAATGATGAAGTTTAAAGAAGAAACTAAAATCCAATTTAAAAAAACCATGAGAGACTTAGATTTTGAAGCGTCAGAATACGAATGGGGAAGCGAAGAATACGAATTTTTGATGGAAATCATCGCTATGATCGAAGATGAAATGTAGGGTGGAAAATGAAGACTAAAGATCTTGTAAACAAGCTAATTCGCAATGGGTTCACTGTTGATTGGAACTATGAACATCCAGATACGCTTGATATAACCTATGACGAAGTTAATTACTATGCTAAAAATATAGGCGAGATAGAAAAGACAGTAACTTTAAGAATACCATACGAAGACCTGACGATAATTATAGAATGTATGGAAGATTTGTTTAAAAACAGCGAATCAGAAAAAGAAAAAGAAAAGATAAGAAGGATTCTATGTCCTCTAATTGATTATTGGGGGAGGAATGCAAAAGATGAAAATGAAATAGAAAGTGATTTATATTTTCAAGAGGAAGTAGATAGAGAACAAGAAATAGAAGATGAGGAAAGAAGCTATGAAACAGATAATTAGATATTCCGGACAAGACTTCACTGAACATCCAGATAAAGATAGAATGATTGAACTTGCCATGATGAGAGAATACAACGGAGTGTTCGATTACGAGTTTACAAGAAATTGTTATCGAAATATGTTAGCTTACCAACAGAGCAAAATTAGCAAAGAAAAAGAATATGACATAAAAGACATACGAAGGGAAGTGGCAGAAAGGTTACTATGGAAAAACATGACAAACAATGTATAACAGCAAATCTAAACGAATTAAACATTCTATTCATTGCCGCATTTAGATATGCTGTAAATAGATGTTCTACAATGCCTTCTTATATTTCAGATATAATCAGAAAAAACAAAGAGATCTTGCTTAAAACTACAATAAAAACATTTATAAAAGAAATAGATGAGGAGAAGGATGGAATGATGGATATTGACAGAGAAACATGGCTACATCTATCAAAAGATTTAGAAGAATACTATAATAAAATTAAATAAGAAGGAGTGTTATGGACTTAGTTTATACGCCATTACACGTTCATACATCTCGTGGATCTTTACTTGATAGCATTAACACACCGAAATCTTTAGTCGAACGTGCGAAGAAACTAAAAATAAAAGCACTGGCTATTACAGATCACGGTAGTTGTGCTAACCACTTAGAGTTTTATAAGACGTGTATTGACAATAACATAAAACCAATCTTAGGCATGGAAGGTTATATCACTTCCGATATGACCGTTAAGGACAAAACATCGACATATTATCACATTATCCTACTTGCGAAAAATCAAGTAGGATATAAAAATCTATTGAAGATTACAAGTTTGGCACACGTCAAAGGATTTTATCGGAAGCCTAGAATTGATTTAGAAACAGTCAGAAAACATTCATTAGGTGAAGGAATCATCGCTTCCAGTGCCTGTATTGGCGGCGAAATACCACAGATGATCCTTAATGAATGTCCAGAAAATGAGATCATTAACAAGATAGATGAATACAAAAACACATTCGATGAGTTCTATCTTGAAGTTCAGCCGACAAATAGACCGAGAGATGACTTGCAAAAAAATGTAAACATAGAAATTGAAAGATTGGCAAGTAAAACGAACACAGAAATGATTGCCACAAGCGACAGTCACTACACGAACAAAGATGACTTTGAGTTACACAATGTATTCATTCAAATTTCAACACAACGAGACAATGAAGTGTATAGCGATTGTTGGCTAAAAAGTACAGAAGAAATGCAGAAAGGTCTTCCCTATATAAAGGAAGAAAATGTCCATAAAGCATTAGCAAATACCAATTCAATTGCAGGTAAGTGTAATGTTGAACTAACTATCGGTGACGGCCAAGTACCAACATCTTCAATTCCCGATGGAATGACATTAGATGACTATTTCTATAAATTAGTCGTCGAAGGCTGTAAGAAAAAAGGGTTTAGTGATTTTCCGGCAGAGAAGAAGAAAGTCTACTGGGATAGGATTCAAACAGAATACCACGTTATGAAAGAAAAAGGTTTCATTCACTACTTCCTTCTCTTAAAAGAAATCCTTGAATCAGCAAAAGAACATGGTATTATCACATCACCTACGGCTCGTGGTTCGGCGGCTAGTTCTCTTATCTGCTATGTATTAGGAATTACACACGTCGATCCAATTAAATATAACCTTATTTTTGAACGTTTCTTAACTATAGAGAAAAAGGGTCTCCCTGACGTAGATAGTGATATTGCCACTAAAGACAAACAAAATCTAGTCAATATGATTAAAGATATGTATGGCCATAATCGTGTAGCACAAATTTCTGCTTATGGAACACTTCAATCAAAGTCGGCTATCCAATCTATTGGTAAGGTCTTAGGTATTAGTTATGACATTACTAAGAAGATCAACAAATCTGTTGTCGATGGCCAATCAATCGAAGAATCATTGAAGTCGTCAAAGGACTTACAAGATTTTCAACTTACTTATCCTAAATTATTTGAGTATGCCATTAAACTAGAAGGGTTAGAGAGAAACACAACGACCCACGCAGGTGGTGTAGTTATTACGCCAAGAGATAAAACATTGAGTGATTTTTGTTCTATTCAGCTTTCGAAGGAAGGCGAAGAAATTACTCAATACGAAATGAACAATTGCGAAGAAATAGGCCTGGTGAAGATGGACTTTCTCGGGCTTTCAACTTTAGATGTTATCTATGAGATATACGACTTAATAAAAAGTACGCAAGGGAAAGAAATCGAAATAAGACCTGAAGAAACTTCATTTGATGATGAAAAAACCTATAAAATGTTAGCAAAAGGCTATACAAAAGGTGTATTCCAATTAGGTTCAGTAGGCATTACAAAAGCCTGTATGCGAATGAAACCTAAGACATTCGAAGAACTAACTAACTTAATTTCTTTCTATCGCCCCGCAACAATGGAAGCACTCGAACGTTACTTACAAAAGAAGGAAGGATTACTTGAGTATGTACCTTCGAATCAAGTCATAGATAACGTGTTAGGCGTTACAAAAGGTGAATTAGCTTATCAAGAGCAGATGATGAGACTTATGAAAGATATGGCAGACTTTAGTGACGCAGAAGCAGACAGAGCGAGAAAAGTATCTTCGAAGAAAAAAGAAGATGAATTTATGAAGTATATGGACAAATTCAAAAAACAATCTCTTGAAAATGGATTTACAGAAGATGAAGTTCAAAGCGTCTATGACATGATTAAGGATAGTGCCAGTTATTCATTTGCATTAGCGCATGGTGTGTCTTATGCCATGCTAACCTACATTACAGCTTACCTTAAATGCCATTATCCAACAGAGTTTATGTGTGCCTTAATGACAAATCAACGAAAAAAAGGTGCATTAGACAGCGTTACATTAAATGAGTACATTAAAGAATGTGAAGCAATTGGCGTAGAAGTATTTCTGCCCGACATAAACAAATCAGAGTTAGAGTTCTCTATTGTAGGCGACAAGCAAATCATGTTTGGTCTTAATATGATTAAAGGCTGTAATTCAAGATCATTGAATAACTTGATTGAAAATAGACCTTACACGTCGCTAGATCAGATTCTAGGCGTTTCTCTTGCAAAAGACACCATTATACCCCTAATTAAAACAGGTGCATTTGACGCTTTTGGAGAGCGTTACGATATGCTTATACAGTTTTTAGCTAAGCGTTATGGCGAAGGAATGGAGAAGAAGAAGATCCCGAAAACATTAAGTAACAAGTCGTGCTTAGAACTTTATGACAATGGGTTAATTAAGAAATCAGACTTTCCTATCTTTGGTAAAACATTCAAAAAATCCGAAGAAGAAGAAAAGAAAGAGAATGAACGCAAAAAGAAGAAATGCTTAGAAAAATTAGCAGATCATAATAAGCGTGTTGTATGGGAAGAATGGAAAGAGAATGTTCTTAATGGAGATAAGACCACATGGGAATACGAACATCTATCTTATGTACTTTCTGGCGATTTATTCCCTAACTATAAAATGATAGATTATGATTCAATTTCAGACGGTCAAGAAGTAGATGTGCCCTGTTTTATTAGTGACATAGATAAGAAGAAGATCAAAAACGGAAATCATAAAGGCAAAGAAATGGCTATTGTTTCACTTGATACGCCTTATGGTGAGATTAGAGGTATCTGTTGGTCGGGTTCATGGGAAATGCTTAAATATAAGATCACGAAAGGAAGTCGATTATTTATTATAGGCAAAAAAGATAACGATCAAATCATTGTACTAGGTGCTATGGATTATGAATTATATGTGAAGAACTATGGCTAAAAAAAAGAAGAAGAATTATGGGAAGATGTTTGAACAAGACTTTTTTGAATCAGCAATGAAACAGAATATGCTTGTAGAGAGAGAAAAAGACAATGCCGCATACTTTAATACAACAAAGAATCCATACGATTTTAGAATTTACGAATATCCGAACATATTCTACATCGAATTAAAATCAACAGGTGGTTCAAGTATCTCACTTCAAGAAAACATCATAAGACCACATCAGATTGAACAACTATATGCTCGTACAAAATTTAAAGGTGTTTACGCAGGCTTTCTGTTTGAATTTAGAGAGAGAAAATTAAAAACTAAAACAACACCACATGAAGTTTATTATCTAAGTATTCAAGACTTTATGAAGAAGCCGAAAGGCATGAAGACATTATCGGCAGATACTGTTCGATCATTAGGTGGCATAGAAGTAGAAGCAAATAAGAAGATAAGCAGATATACAATGAATGTTCAAAATCTAATAACTACACTTAAAAATAAAAAGAAGAAATAAAAAAAGAGGGTTGATTAAAACCCTCTTAATCTATACATACCACAAGACACTGCACAATGTCAGCACAACAATTACCAGAAGAATGGCTTAATTTCAACACTTAATAAGTGAACATACACTAATGCCATTCAAGCGCTCTCCCAAGTGAGCTACACCCCCGCAATTGAGTTCTTGATTAGTATACGGGGATGTAAGAAAAATGTCAAGCCCTTTTTAAAGAAGAATCGAAAATAAAGCATTGCTCCCGAAATCCGGCGCGTCCCGGCGAAACGAATGGTAGCGGGAATCGGTGAGGGTATCGGCGGGATCGATGTCGATGTTTTCTGCCAAGACGCCGGCTTCTTGAAGCATGCGGGCGTTGGTTTGTTTCATGTCGATAAAGTCGTGGGTTGCATCGTCAGGAGAAATGACATCACTTGCAAAAGCAAATGCCGCTCGCCAAAGGGCGCTTACTTCCTTGCCCACCTGAAAGCTTTCGGGACCGATGCAGGGCCCGATAAAGGCCAAGACATCCTTCGGGTCCGTACCGTAATGCTCCATCATGGCAGAGAGGGCCTTCGCCGGCAATTTCTGTACCGTGGAGCGCCAGCCCGCGTGAATGGAGGCCATGGCGGCCTTCGCCGGGTCGTAAAGGAGCACCGGCGTGCAGTCGGAAATGCGCGTAACGAGAGCCACATGCTTTTGATTTGTAATCATGGCGTCGGTATCGGCTACAATGCGGTAGCCGAAGTAATCGTCGCCGCGGCGGGCACCGTCGATGAGGGCCACGTGATCGGAGTGGGTTTGGTTCATATAATACACGTCCTTTGCTTCGACGCCGAGGTCATGAAGAAAACGGGCGGTGTCTTTTTTGAAATGATCTTCGCCTAATGCGGCGCGAAAATCGTAGGGCTTTTTCGATACGGCAAAGCGTATCCCTTTAGAATCTCTGAGTAACACAGTTTATCCGCCTTTCCATCTTTCTTTCCATTGGTTATAATGGTGCTGGAGGATTTTATGAGCAAATTTAAAAAGAGGATTGGCCTCTTTCTTTTTATTATAATCGCGGCGAGCTTGGGAATCAAAGGAAAGAGCCTGCTTCCCTGCAAAGCCGACGCCTTGTTTCAGGTAAAGACCGATCAGGAAATTTTAAATATGAGCATATTAAAAGGCGGCGTGCTGGCCACCTTCGACGGCGACCGCCTGGCCTTTTACGACAGACAGGGCAGGAAAAAGACGGTGGACCGCTTAGGCGAAGGGCAAAAGGCCTTTTTCGGCGAATCCGACGCCATGCTCTACGACGAAGACGTGGACAAAGTGGCGGTATTCGGCGAAGACGGAAAGGAAAAGCAATCCTACCGCATCGACGGCACCTTGTTTAATGCCCGGGTGCAAGAAGGCACGCGGATTTTCCATTGCCGCTACGACGACGGGGAGAAACTTTTCGTCGCCACCGACGGCGGGGGTCTCACGGAAGTTTTTCAGACGAAAAATTACATTTTGGACTACCGCTTCGATTCATCTAAGTCCTTTGTGGTGACGGAGCTTTCCAACGCGGCCAACGGCTACAAGACCACGGTGTATCGCGAAGAGGGAAAGGGCGATCGCGGCGCCATGGCCTCGACGGAATTTCCCATGGAAGTGGCCATGCGCATGGTCATGGGGAAGTACCCTGTGGTGGTGACGGAAAAGCATTTGTACGGTTTAGATAAGGAGCTGATTACACAAAAGACGCCGATTTTATCCGACGTTACCATGTACAAGGGCCGTCTCTATTCCCTTCACAGCGGTTTGCTCAGCGTCTACGACGGCAAGCTTAGGGAAAAGAAACACTACCTGATGGAAGCCAATGTGGACCGACTGGCGGTAATGAATGAAGGGCTTTTCGCCTACGGCAATCGGGAGATTCTCTCGCGGCCCATGTCTTCTGCCCCTGTGCACATTCGCTTCGACGACAATCAGGAAAAGCTCCTCTTAAAAGACGGCTACCTGGCTGCCTACGAACACAAACACGTGGCTTTTTATCGGCTGAAGCCCCATTTTTCTTTCGGGAAGAATAAGATTCAGGAATTAAAACATAGAGAATAAACAGATGGGAGATGTTATGGCTGAAATTAAAGCCTTTTTATTTACGGCGCCGGGGAAATTAAGTATTCCCGGCATGATCCTCGCCGGGATCTTTCTCTTTTTTGTCTCGCGAATTGCCGTGAGCCTTATCGGAAAAGTCTTGAGCAAATACATCGCCGATCGCGAGAAAAAAGCGGTGCGAAACAAGCGCCGGGTCATTACCTTAACCCATTTGGCGGGGAATGCGTCGAAATACGGCATCTACGGCCTGGCCCTGTTGATCTTTTTAAACCTTTGTCGGGTCAACACATCCACCTTAATTGCCACGGCGGGGATCGGCTCCTTGGCCATCGCCATGGGGGCGCAGGAAATCATTAAAGACTTTATTAACGGCTTTTTCATTATCTTCGACGATCAATTTGCCGTCGGCGAATACGTGGAATGCGCCGACAAAAAAGGTTATGTGGTGTCTTTGGGCTTTCGCGCCACGGTG
>QWCB01002275.1_pt1 | contig 16399 bp, 10 predicted proteins | sample 1972511 | NCBI WGS metagenome assembly QWCB01 (sample SAMN09866719, study PRJNA288562) | Human gut metagenome isolate term5_stool, whole genome shotgun sequencing... | isolation source: gut | host: Homo sapiens | place: USA: California
CACGCGCGCATCCGGGCCAATGACCGAAATGGTCTTCAACATCTTTGTTAGCTCCCCCACTTGGCTTAAGACATTCCGCAGGCCATCTGCAAGAATGGTCTGGATGAATAATTCCGATAACACGCCAGGCAGCCTTCCCCCAGGCCGCCCACTACAGACAGAGTTTAACGACGGTCGCGACTATCCGCGACTGGGAAACTTTAGCTTCCGGCGCGGCACCCTGACCGACAACCAGGAGGCCCTGTGGAACGAACACTGGCCTAAGCTGGGTAAAGTCCTCGCCGACGAGGTCATTGACCTGCCCGAATGGTTCGGTCGCGATGCCGAAACAATTGTGGAAATTGGCTCCGGAACGGGCACCTCGACCGCCGCGATGGCGCCGTTGGAAGCGGACAAGAACATCGTCGCCGTCGAGCTCTACCGCCCCGGGCTGGCCAAGCTTCTGGGCTCCGTGGTGCGCGGAGACATTCACAATGTGCGCATGATCCGCGGCGACGGCGTAGAGGTTCTGCAGCGCATGTTCGCGCCAGAGTCGCTATCCGGCGTGCGCATCTACTTCCCGGACCCGTGGCCCAAGGCCCGCCACCACAAGCGGCGCATCGTGCAATCCGGCACGCTGCACCTGATCGCCTCCCGCCTCAAGCCGGGCGGCATTCTGCACATCGCCACCGACCACGCGGACTACGCAGAGTGGATCGACGAACTGGTGGAGGTCGAGGAGCAGCTGGAATACCTGGGCTGGCCCAAGGACCAGTCGGACATTCCGCAGCTGACGGATCGCCAGGTAATCACCAAGTTTGAGGGCAAGGGCCTGGACAAGGAACACATCATCCGCGAGTACCTGTGGCGGAAGAAATAGCTAACACACCCCGGAAAATTTGCTGTTCGCCCTGGTCGGCTTCGTAGACTAGAGGGAATTCTGGCGTTATAGAAAGGACCACTCACGTTGTTTAGCTCTTGGGGCGATGTCGCCTACCGGTTCCGCCGGCTGATCCCTTTGGTGATCATCGCGGCGATCCTGGTGCTGTATGTCGTCGCCGGGCTGAAACTGGCCGACCGGATGAGCCAGGAGGGGTGGGACGACCCGAACTCGCAGTCCACGAAGGCTGCGCAGATCGAGCAAGAGGTTTTTGGTCGTGACGCCAACGGGGATGTCATCCTGATGGTCACCGGCGATAAGCCGGGGTCTGCAACCTCGGACGAGGTCAAGCAGTCCATCACCCAGCAGATCGAGCAGCTGCGCAAGGATCACCCCGACGAGATCGGGGGTGTGACCAGCTACTTCAACCGCGGCCCGGCGGCCATGGCCAACCCGGACGGCACTGCGGCCTTCGCCTCCATCGGGCTGCAGGGCATCGAAGACGATGTGCTGATTAACTTCCGCAAGATCGAGGACGACCTGCGGGCTATCAGCGCCCCGGGCGTGGATGTGAAGATCGCCGGTGCCACGGCGGTTTCGGACTCGCTGGACGAGGGCATGGCCGGCGACATTCACCGTGCCGAGATCTACGCACTGCCCGCCGTGGGCCTGCTGCTGCTGATCGTTTTCGGCGGACTGATCGCCGCGTTTATGCCGCTGCTGGTGGGCGGCCTGTCGATCTTGGGCTCCATGGGTGTACTGGCGATCCTGGCCAGCTTCACGCAGATCAACGTGTTCGCGCAGTCCGTGGTCACGCTGCTGGGCCTGGGCCTGGCCATCGACTACGGCCTGTTCATGGTCTCCCGCTTCCGCGAGGAGATGGCGGAGGGCCACGACACCCGCACCGCCGTACGCAACACCACCGCCACCGCGGGCAAGACTGTGGTTTTCTCCGCTGCGATGGTGGCCGTGGCGCTGTCCGGGTTGTTCATCTTCCCGCAGGCCTTCCTGAAGTCCGTGGCCTTCGGCGCGATCTCCGCTGTGGGTCTGGCCGCGCTGCTCTCCGTGGCTGTGCTGCCGAGTATCTTCGCGATGCTGGGGCCGAACATCGACAAGTGGTCGTTTAAGAAGAAGCGGACCCGTCGCCGCTCCGAGCAGGTCGAAGGCATTTGGGGCCGCATCCCGGCCTTCGCCATGCGCCACTCGAAGCTATTTACGGTCGTGATCGTCGGCGGCATGCTGCTGATGGCGGTGCCGATTGCGGGCATCAAGCTGGGTGGCATGAACGAGACCTACCTGCCGCCGTCGAACCAGACGCGCGTGAACCAGGAGGAGTTCACCGAGAAGTTCCCGCAGTTCCGCACCGACCCGATCAAGCTGGTCATCGAGGGCGATTCCAAGACCGTGGCTGCGGTCTACAAGGAGGCCAACGCGGTTCCGGGGCTGACGGCTCCGTTCCAGGTCTCCCGCCCCACGAAGGACGACGTGACGGTGCTGTCCACCGGCATTGCAGACCGCGATGATAACGACCGCATCGTCAATGCTCTGGAGGACATCAACGTCGACGGCGCCAACGTGTACGTCGCCGGCACCCCGGCCCTGGAGGTCGAGTCCATCGACGCGCTGTTCGAGAAACTGCCGTGGATGTTGCTGTATATCGTGCTGGTCAGCTTCGTGCTAATGGCCATGATCTTCGGCTCGCTGATCATTCCAGCCAAGGCCGTGATCATGAACATCCTGGGCACCGGCGCAACCCTCGGCCTGTTGACGCTGATCTTCGTCGACGGCCACGGCGCGGACATGTTCAACTTCACCGCCGGGCCGCTGACCTCGCCGGTGCTGGTACTGATCATCGCCATCGTCTTCGGCCTCTCGACCGACTATGAGGTGTTCCTGGTCTCCCGCATGGTGGAGGCCCGCGCCCGTGGCGCGTCGACGGATCAGGCGATCCGCTTCGGCACGGCCACCACCGGCAGCATCATCACCGCCGCCGCGCTGATCATGATCGTGGTCTGCGGTGCCTTCGGGTTCTCCTCGATCGTGATGATGAAGTACATCGCCTTCGGCATGGTCATCGCTCTACTCCTCGACGCCACAATCATCCGCATGCTCCTCGTTCCGTCCGTCATGCACCTGCTGGGCACCGACAACTGGTGGGCTCCAAAGTGGGTCAAGCGCCTGTCGGAGAAGGTTGGGCACAACGAGCAGCTGGAATCCTCGCCGCACGAGGCAGCGCCTGCTGCCCGCTCGTCGCGGGTAACGGTTGCGGAACTTTCTGGTGTGGACGCCATCGCCCCCGTGCCCGCCCAGCGCCCCGGTGAGGCTCCCGCACGTCAGCGGAACCTGCCTTTCGCGGAGCTGATGCGGCGCGTCGAAGAAAGCCGCAATAATGCCGACGGCGGGGGCGAGCGCTAATGCGTGATTTGTGGCGGCGCACGGAAGTCAGGACTCTGCTCTGCCTGGCGCTGATTGCCATCATCGCCTTCCTCGCCCGGGAGCACCTGCACTTCATCGGCGACGGCTGGCGCGAGCTGGCCCACGCCGACAAGCGCTGGATCGGTCTGGCCATCCTGGCTCTCGCGGCCTCTATGGTCGCGCAGGCCGAGGTGATGGTGGTGCTGCTGCGCAGCGCCGGGGTGAAGGTGAAGCGCATCAGCGCCAATTCGCTAGGGCTGGCAGCTAACGCCTGGTCCTCGACTTTCCCCGGCGGGCCCGCACTGTCGGCAGCCATGATCTTCCGCGAGCAGCTCAAGTGGGGAGCCACTCCCGTCATTGCCAGCTGGTACATGCTGCTCTCCGGCGCGCTGGCTGGCGGCGGCATGGCGATCCTGGCCATCGGCGCAGTCTTCTTCCTGGGGCTGACAGTGAAGCCCTTGACGTTGGCCATGTCCCTGATCGCCCTCGTCGCGCTGGCGATTCTCACCAACTGGGTGGCAAAGAACCGGGACAAGGTGGAGCGTTGGCTAGTCAACCGACTGCGGACTTTCAACGCCCGTCGCGGCAAGCCCGTCGACCGCTTCACCGACAGCGTCCGCGGGTTCTCCCGCCAGCTGTCGGCCGTGGAACTGCCGCTGACCAAGCTCGCCGCCGCAATCGCCGCCAGCCTGGGCAACTGGGTTTTCGAGATCCTCTGCCTGCTGGCCTGCATCTACGCCATCGGCGCCACCCCTCCCATCGCGGGCGTGGTGCTGGCCTTCCTCACCGCCAAGCTGGTGGGGCAGGCGCAAGTCACCCCTGGCGGGCTGGGACCGGTGGACGTCGCACTGACCAGTGCCCTGGTCGGGTTCGGCACCCTGACCTCCGTCCAGGCATTCGGAGCCGTCATCGTCTTCCGCATGCTCAGCTTCGTGGGGCTGACGTTGGTGGGATGGATCGTCTTTTTCGCCACCAAGATGGTCAACCCCAAAAGCAATGCTGAGAATGCAGCCGCGGAGAAGGGGCGTCAAGAAGAAAAGCAGGAAGAACCCGTCGGCAGGGCACAATAAGGCTCGGTCGAGCACAGTAAGATTAGGGTCATGAGCAACCTCGATAGCACCTCCACTGGAGACACCCCCGGCACCACCCAGCGATCGCCGGGGGTTGCGCTGTTTTTCGACGTGATCGCCGTCCTGCTGTTTGCGCTGCTGGCGCGCATTGCGCACAACACTCCGGAGATGCCGCTGAGCTTCGGCGGCTGGCTGGATACCTCCTGGCCATTCCTGATCGGTGTGGCGATCGCCTGGGCTCTGCTGTGGATCGGTGTGGTTCGACCGGGTGGCGCCAAGGGGACGGGCTTCAGCGGTTTCGAGTTCTCCACCGGTGCTCTGGTGTGGGTCGTCAACGTGATCGCCGGTCTGGGGATCTGGGGCGTGCGCCACGGAGAGGTGCCGCACTGGTCTTTCATGATCGTTGCCACCGTGATGAGCGGCCTGTTGCTGTTCGGTTGGCGCGGAATGTTCCGCCTCGGGCGGCTGCGCAGGCTGTCGCGTATGAAGCGCATGGGCCGAATGTTCGGCAAGTGAAGCACATTTCAGCTTAATTAACCTGACGTACATCTTCGCGCTACGTCAGGTTCGTTCGCGTTGCTTAAGGTCTTGTAAGCCATCTGCAGTTAGCTACTGACGAAGACTGACAAACACTGACGAACACTGAGGAGAGATCCCCATGGGCCTTAAGGGTCGCAACCTGCTGAAGAAGATGGACTTCACGTCCAGCCGTTCCCACCGCACCTGCGTGTACAAGTGCGGCGACGCTTGCTCCAAGCCGGTGAACAACAAGTCCGACAACAACTACTTCATGGACCTGATCCAGGGCACCTTCTCGCGCCGCACCGCACTGCGCGCCGGTGGTGCCGCCATGGTCACCGTTGGCGGCGCTTCCTTCCTGGCAGCTTGCAGCGACGACAACGGTGAGGGCAACAGCGCTAAGGGCAGCAACGGCGAGAACAATGGCGGTTCCGGCAACAGCGCAGACGCTCCGGACGGCCTGAAGTTCGAAATGGTCGAGCCGAACACCAAGGACGAGGTTGTTGTTCCGGCCGGCTACAAGTCCGAGGTTGTTATCCGCTGGGGCGACCCGGTCGAGGAAGGCGCCGAGGAGTTCGACGTAGACAACCAGACCGCGGAGCAGGCCGCTAAGCAGTACGGCTTCAACTGCGACTTCGCGGCACTGCTGCCGATCGAGGGCGAGGACAACCGCTTCCTGCTGGTCTCTAACCACGAGTACACCACCCCGCAGCAGATGATCCCGGACTACGACCTGGAGAACCCCTCCAAGGAGCACGTGGACATCGAGCTGGCCAACCACGGCATGTCCATCGTCGAGGTTGAGGGCAACGACAAGGACGGCAAGCTCAAGCCTGTCATGGGCAAGTACAACCGTCGCCTGACCGGCAACACCGAGTTCGAGCTGCGTGGCCCGATTGTTGGCCACAAGCTGGTGAAGACCTCTGACGACAAGGAAGGCAAGATCGTCAAGGGAACCTTCAACAACTGCTCCGGTGGCGTGACCCCGTGGGGCACCATCCTCTCCGGCGAGGAGAACGTTGACCAGTACTTCGCTGGTGGCGAGAACGTTAAGGACGAGAAGGTCCGCGAGCGCCTGAGCCGCTACGGCATCGAGGATGCCAAGACCGCTCGTCAGTGGGAGAAGCACTACGACCGCTTCGACGTGACCAAGGAGCCCAACGAGCCGAACCGCTTCAACTACGTGGTTGAGGTAAACCCGTGGGATCCGAAGTCCACCCCGGTGAAGCACACTGCTCTGGGCCGCTTCAAGCACGAGGGCTCCAACATCCACGTCACCAACGACGGCACCGTGGTTGCGTACTCCGGCGACGACTCCCGCTTCGAGTACATCTACAAGTTCGTCTCCTCCCGCAAGATCCGCAGCGGCAACACCGACAAGGATCGCGAAGAGAACATGAAGATCCTGGACGAGGGCACCCTATACGTTGCCACCTTCGAGGGCAACAACAAGGACTTCGACCCGGAGAACCCGCCAAAGGGCGAGGAGTGCGACGGCACCGGCAAGTGGATCAAGCTGGTTACCGTCAAGGAGGACGGCTCCGCCGAGTCGCACGTCGACGGCATGTCCGCTGAAGAGGTCATCATCTACACCCGTGAGGCTGGCGACAAGGTCGGCGCTACCAAGATGGACCGCCCGGAGGATGTCGAGCCGCACCCGACCACCGGCAAGATCTACGCTGCGATGACCAACAACAAGTACCGCGGCGTGCAGGAAGAGGGCAAGGACTACGAAGAGGTCAAGGAGTACGCCCCGATCAAGGAGAACAAGAACGGCATGGTTCTCGAGATCGAGGACGACTTCACCGGCGAGGAACTCAAGTGGAACCTGCTGCTGGTGTGTGGTGACCCGGACGAGGCCGAGACCTACTTCGGCGGCTTCGACAAGTCCAAGGTCTCCCCGATCTCCTGCCCGGACAACGTCACCTTCGACTCCTTCGGCAACCTGTGGGTTTCCACCGACGGCAACGCCCTGGAGTCCAATGACGGCCTATTCGCTGTCGCCCTGGAGGGCGAGACCCGCGGCCTGACCAAGCAGTTCCTGACTGTCCCGGCTGGCGCCGAGACCTGTGGCCCGCTGGTCTTCGACAAGCGCGTGATCGTCAACGTTCAGCACCCGGGTGAGGACGAAGAGGCCACCGTCAAGACCTCTACCTCCCACTGGCCGGATGGCGGCGATTCCATCGCCCGCCCGGCCACCGTGGTTGCCTGGAAGGACGACTTCGGCACCATCGGTGCTTAAGGATCAGCGCCTAGCCGAAGCGCAGCCTGCCGTCGCGCCGGACCGCCTGGTCCACAACGAACGCGCGGAACGCCTCGGCGGCGGGCGCCGACCGAGCCCGTGCGCTCCAGACCATTCCCAGCTCCCTCTCGCGGTCTTCCTCGAGGGGGAGCATTTCTATGCCCGCGACCACCAGATTCGGGTCCCCCATCGGCAGCAGGGCCACGCCCAGTCCGGCGCTTACCAGTCCCGCCATCGTAGTCAGCTCCATCGACTCAAATACCAGGCGTGGCCGGAAGCCCGCCGCGGCCGCCAGATCGTCCAACAGCATACGGGTTCCGTACCCCGGCAGCATGGCCACGAAGGGCTCGTCCGCGGCCTCTGCGATGCTAATGCTTGTGCGCCCCGCCCAGCGGTGGTTCGTCGGCACCGCCATTGCCAGCCTCTGGGTGGCCAGCTGCTGCCATCGCACTTCGCCAGCCTCCACCAGCGCATGGGGCTTCGGCCCCACCATCGCCACATCGGATTCCCCCGCAATTACACGGTCCGTCAGTGGCCGTGCGGCGCCTTGCACCAGCTCGAACTTCACCTGCGGGTGCGCGTTTCTGAACTCCCGCAGCAGCTGCGGCACCATCCACGTTCCCAGCGAGTGCATGAAGTCCACGCGCACGGTTCCCCGCTCCGGATCCATCAGCCGGTGTACCTCGTCGACTCCCCGCTGCCACGCTTCGTCGGCCTCGCGGGCATACCTGGCCAGCGCGGCTCCGCATTCGTTGAGGGCGAGGTGCCTGCCGTTGCGGTCGAACAGCTCCGCACCGAGCTCTCTTTCCAGCGCCGATAGCCTCCGCGAAAGCGCCGACTGACTGATCCCCAGGCGCAGCGACGTATCCACCATGTTCTGGGTTTCAGCCAGGTCCAGGAGCCACGTTAGGTCTTTCACGCTCTGTACCTTCCTTCTTGCCCTTCTTATCGACGCCCACACTTCAGCATATGCGCTAGCCGGGACAACTAAAGCTATTTATTGCATTTAGTGAATTGATACTGGTTGCGTCACACTAGACACATCGATTGTGAACATGCGCCGCTAGAGAACCGCCCAGACTCGCAGGAAGGACCTTCATCGGTGACGGACACCCTCGCAGACACTGCAGACACTGCGAACACCACAGACGTTCGCCCCCTCACCCCGGAAGATAAGGGCTACAAGATGGCACTTATCGCCTCCTTGTGTTCAGGCCTGGCCTCATACAACGCTCTGTACGCCACCCAGGCTGTCCTCCCGGCACTGTCGGAAGACTTCGGCATTTCGCCCTCACTGGCCGCACTGACCGTCTCCGCCACCACGGGCGGCCTGGCTTTCATGGTCATTCCGCTCAGCGTGGTTTCCGAGCGCTTCGGCCGCCGCCGCGTGATCCAGGCATCTGTCTTGGCAGCCACCCTCCTTTCCATCGCCTTGGTCGCCCTGCCCTCTATTCAGTCGATCATCGCGCTGCGCTTCCTGCAGGGTTTCGCGGTGGCAGGCGTTCCGGCTGTAACCATGGCTTTCCTCTCCGAGGAGATCGACCGCAGCTACCTTCCCCGCATCATGGGGTTCTATATTGCGGGCAACTCGCTGGGCGGCCTGATCGGCAGGCTGATCCCGGGCATCGCACTGGAGTTTACGGACTGGCGCATAGCCACCCTGCTCAGCGCTCTCTTCGCGTTCTCGATGGCCCTTGTGACCACCTGGGTGCTGCCACAGCAGCGCTTCTTCACCCCGAAGAAGATCACCTTGTCACACGAGGTGCATGCTTTCGCCAACCACCTGCGCGACCCGATCTTGCTGAAGCTCTTCCTGTTGCCTTTCCTCCTGATGGGCAGCTTCGTTTCCATGTACAACTACATGACCTTCCGGCTGATTAATACCTTCGGCCTGCCGGAATCCCTGGCCGCGCTGGTTTTCGTCATCTACCTGTCGGGCACGTGGACCTCCACGCGCACCGGCAAGCTGGTGAACCGCTATGGTCAGGCGAAGGTCGTGGTCGCCTGCATCGCCATGGCTCTCGCAGGCCTCTTGTTGGCTTTCATCCCGACCGTCGCCACCACGCTGGTGGCGGTGCTGATCTTCACCGCTACTTTCTTCCCCGCCCACTCGATTGCTAGCGCGTGGGTCGGCGAGGTCGCCGAGCAGGATCGCGCCGAAGCTTCCAGCTTGTACATCTTGAGCTACTACCTCGGCTCTTCTCTCATCGGTTGGGTCTCCGGTTACTTCTTCGCCCACGGTTGGGGCTTGTTTATCGGGTGGTTGATGCTGTTGACTCTCATTGCCCTCGTCACCGCCTTCGCCGCCATGCGGCGCGATAAGGCTCTTTCTTAATGACGCCCCTAACTTCAACCCGCACCCTTTCAGTAGTCTCTTAACTCTTGAGCGAATAACTCGTGCACTCTCGAGTTTGCGAGAAAAATTATTAGAACTATCAGATCTTTTTAGATAAAAAACCCCCCACTTGCCCAAAAGTGTGTTTAAGATCACCCGCATGGGACATACTCGCAAACTACGTTTCGCATCAATCCTCGGCGTGGGATTGCTGGCCACCGCAGGCATGGGCGTCGCAGTCGCCCAGGGCGGCGTGTCGGCTCACCTGGCGCTCTCCGGCACCATCTTCAACATGCATGTCGGGGAGCTGGACGGTAAAGGCTTCGACCTCTTCACCGACGTCGACAAAATGCACAATGGCGACCAGGCGATCTCCCGACTGCGCATCAAGGATGCCAAGGTGACCGACGTCTGTATGACGGCACCGATCAAGATTCCGGGCGTTGGGGATAAGAAGTTCCAAATGACCGTTCCCGGACAGAACTTCTCCGCGGAGAACATGCTGATCGGCGCCCGCAAGCTAACGGGCGACCTGACTCTGGTCAAACCGCAGATCGGCATTAATGCGGGCAAGGTCGACAAGGACGCCCCGGATGGCGCCTGGGGAATCGTTGCCGATTCCCTGACTGCGAAGGGCCAGGGCATCGAGGCGAGCTCTCTGTCGGCGGACAAGATGACCGCGGGCGGCAGCAAGATCGCGATTGTGGATAACGACAATGCCGAGTGCTAACTCCGGCACGGATCCCAACACGAACCCAGAGCTAGATCCGAACTACGACCCCGACCTGGATGACGACCTGCAGTCAGACCTAGAGGCCGATGCCAACCAAGGCACAGAGATACAAGGCACCGCATATCAAGAGGTCGAGGAGCAGGACGTTCCCGCGATAAAGAACACTCGCGGCTTCGGCAACTGGCGCCGTCGGCGTCCGTTCGCAGCAGGGCTTTTCATGCTGCTGTCGGGCATCATCATGATCGTTCCGGCGTACCTGTCCTTCGAGGTATCGAACATCGTCATCCAGGTATCCACGATCTCCGGCGTATCCACGCTGCTGATTGGCGCCTTGTTGATCACATCGGCGCTGATGACGTGGTTCAAGCCCGACACACGCCTGCTCACGGGCGTGGCCTCCCTGATCCTTGGCATCGTGGCTCTGCCCATGTCGAATATCGGCGGCTTCGTTCTGGGCACCCTGTGCGCCGTGATCGGCGGAGCCCTGGCGCTGTCGTGGACAGATGAAGAAAGGGCGCCTAAGGGCGTCAAGAAGAAGGGCAAGAAAAGGAAGGTAGATGAGCAAGCAGCGTAAACGCGGCAGCTTCAGCGCCGCGAAGGCAGTCGTCGCAGCTGCGTCGATGTGCGGGCTGGTGACGGCGCTGGCTGTCGAGACCACGCCGAGCGCCGAGGCGCAGCTGCAGCTTCCGCCTCCGCCGCCGCTGCCGGATTTGTCGCCGCCACCGCTGCCGGATTTGCCACCACCGCCGCCAGCGCCCGAGGTGCCAGAGAACCTGCGGATGGACCTCACCCCGCCGGGGCCAGTCGAGGGCGAAAAGCCGATCCAGCAGGGCACGTACATCATCAAGGCGGATAACACGCGCCTGCTTGGGCACGTGAAAATGTCGCTGATTCAACAGTCCACTCCGCAAGGCCCGAAGCCGGCGCTGCGCATCGATGCCGACAAGGCCGTTCTGACGAACCTGTCCGTGCAGTTCCCCACCCCGGGAGCAGGCCCGGAAGGTGGCATCTGGCAGCGGACCGGACCAGGGCAGACCACCACGCTAACCGGTAACTTCCACATCGTGGTGAGCTCGCTGGCGGTCACGCCGCGCGTGGCCGGTCTGCCGCTGATCCCGCTGCCCATCGACGCAAACATGGCGCCGAAGGAACTGCAGGAAGCCGCTAAGAAGATCGGCCTCGGCACGCCGGACGCGCTCTCCGATCACTTGGAGATGACGAACGGCACGATGCACACCTACTTCGTGAAGGCCGACACTCTGAAGCTGCCTGCAGGAACCAATATCGGCCTCTAGGCAGTCGGCTACATCGGCATGATGGTGTGCTTCTTCGGAGTATCCACCACCTGCTTGTTGCGCAGCTGTCGCATCGCCTGGCGCAAGCGGATGCGGGTCTGGTCCGGGGTAATGACGGAGTCCACGTAGCCGCGCTCGGCCGCCACATAAGGGCTGGTCATATTCGCGTTGTAGAAGTCCATGAACATCTTCTTCGCCGCCGGGCGCTGCTCCTCCGGCATGGCGGCCAGAGCCTTGCCCTGCATCATCACCACGGCGGCCTCCGCGCCCATCACGGCGATCTGCGCCGTCGGCCACACCAGGTTGATGTCCGCGCCCAGGTTCTTCGAGCCCATTACGGCATAGCCACCGCCGAAGGCCTTTCGCACTACCACGGTTACCTTAGGAACCGTCGCCTCCACGGTGGCGAAGCCCAGCTTCGCTCCACGGTGAATCAGGCCGGCCTTCTCTTGCTCCACGCCGGGCATGTACCCGGGTGTGTCCACGACCCAGACGAGGGGGACATTGTAGGCGTCACAAATACGGATAAAACGCGCGGCCTTATCCGCAGCGTCGGCGTCCAGGCAACCGGCCAGCTCCATCGGCTGGTTGGCCACCACGCCCACCGCATGGCCGTCGATGCGTGCGAAGGCGGTGACGACGTTGGAGCCGTAGTCGCCCTGCACCTCCAGCACGTTGTCGTCGTCGAAGATACGGGTGAGCACCTCCATGATGTCGTAGCCCGCGTTCGGATCGTCCGGGATGATGTCGTTCAGCTCGAAGTCGCGTTCGGTGAGCTCGTCGTTCGGCGCCCAGAACTCCGGGGTCTCGTCGAAAGAGCTGGAAGGTAGGAAGTCCAGCAGGTCCTTGACGTAGTTGAAAGCGTCTTCCTCGCTGGTTGCGACGTAGGAGACGTTGCCGTTGCGGGCTTGCTGACGCGCCCCACCGAGCTCTTCCATCGAAATCTTCTCGCCCGTCACCGATTCGATAACCGCCGGGCCCGTCACGAACATCTGCGTGCGGCCTTCGACTGCCACCACAAAGTCGGTGGTCACGGGGGCGTACACGGCACCGCCGGCGGACGGGCCGAGCAGGATGGAGATCTGCGGGGACTGGCCACTCAGCGGCAGTTGACGGCGGGAGATCTCGGAGTACATCGCCAGGGACATCACGGCATCCTGAATGCGGGCGCCGCCGGAATCGTTAATGCCGATGACCGGGCAGCCGATGCGGATGGCCATGTCCATGACCTCGCAGACCTTCTTGCCGAAGGTCTCACCCACCGATCCGCCGTACACCGTTTTATCGTGGGCGTACACCGCCACGGTGCGGCCGCCGACCCGGCCGTAGCCGGTGACCACGCCGTCGCCGTAGGGGGCATCCTCCTCGCCGGGGGTGCGTCCCAGCGCGCCGATCTCCACGAACGTGCCCTCGTCCAGCAGCGCGTCGATGCGCTGGCGGGGCGTGGTCAACCCGGCCTCATCGCGCCTTGCCTTGGCCTTCTCGGAGCCCGGGTCCTGCGCCTGTTCCAGCCTCCGGTGCAGCTCCGCCAGCTTCTCGGCGGTAGCGCCGGTGGCTTCGGTGCCGTTGGCGGCGGTTGCTCCCTCATCGGCAGCAGTCACAGTGAAAGTCCCTTCGTATTCGACAAACCCCTTCTACTAAGGGGCTATCTATTTAGTCGCCGTGCGCGTTTCAGCTAAACGCCGTCCGCAATGTGCTTAGCGATCACACGTCCCACTTTAGAGATCTCTGGCTCGTCCACAATAGCCAGGTGGTCGCCGCGCAGCTGGACGATCTCCAGGTCCTCGACGATCTCGCCCCAGCCACCGTCCGGAGCCACCTCGGCGTAGGCCGGTTCCAGCTCGATCGCGCCGTCGTGCATCCGCTCCGCGCGGAACAGCGTGACGGGTGCCTTCACGTCCGCCCAGGCCCGGAAGTCGAGGGATTCCAGGATGCGGTTGTCCACGAAACTGGCGCGCTGGTGTTCCAGCACGCCCGCGGGCAGCCCCATTCCCTTGGCCTCCGGGGAGGTAAGGAACTGCTGGAACATCTGCATCATCACGCCCTCGCCCTGCTGGTCCAGCAACTCGTGGGGAACCTCTAGCGGCAGGCCATAGGTCTTCTGCGCAAACGCCGCGTAACGATCCCAGCGCGCGTGCATCTCTTCCTTCGTATCCGGGGCGGGGTTCTTCGGCTGCACGGTGTCCAGCAGCACGATGCGCTCGACCTCTGCGCTCGGTTCGCCCGCCGCGGCGCGCTTACCCAGCTGGTGGGCAACTTCGTACGCCAGGGCGCCACCGAAGCTCCAGCCTCCCAGCAGAACCGGACGGCCGTCGGCCAGCTCAACAATCTCATCCAGGTAGGCCGCCGCGCGGTCCGCGAGTTCGCCTTCCAGGCGCTCCACACCGTAGACCGGGACGTCGTCCGGCAGGCGGCGCATTAGTGGCGCGTACACCACCGAGGACCCACCGGCCGGGTGGAACAGGAAAACCGCAGGCTGAGTGCTTCCTGCAGGGCGCGCCCGCAGCACGCGGATGTTGCCCTCCACTTCGCTTTCGAGGCTGCTGCGCACCTTCTCGCTCAGCGGCTCGAGGGTTTCGGCGGCCAGCACATCCTCGGCGCTGACCTCCGCTCCAGAGCGTTCGGTCAAGCGATCCGCGATGCCCCGCGCCTGCTCCTCATCGATGCTCGGCAGCTGGCTCGTCACGCCCTGGGCGGCCTTGCCGGTAACCTTTGCCCAGGTCGCGAACACCAGGCGCTCGCTCGCGTCGCGTGGTGCCACGCCGCCGCCGGTCGCGGTGTAGTCGGTCGCTGCGCCGTCTTCTACACCTGTGACGCCACCTTCTCCCCCGGCAGCGGCCTCAGCACCATCGGCACCATCAGCGCTGGCTGCGCTTGCGTGACGCTCCGCGATCATCTGCTCCACGAGCGCGATCACGTCGTCCACCGAGCCATCGCGGAGTGCCTGAACCTGCAGCGGCGGCAGGTCGAAGTCGTACTCCACGCGGTTCTTGATGCGCATGCCCATCAGGGAGTCCAGGCCCAGGTCGATCAGGGGCAGCTCGCCCGGCAGATCCTCGATGTCGTAACCCATGGATTCGGAGACGATGGCGCGCAGGCGATCCCCGGCGGACTCGCCGGAGTTCGGATCCCAGCGGTCAGCGGACTCGTCAACCTCGGGCAGTGCGTTGCCCGCGCTCTCCTTTGTGGAAGCGTCAGCGGCGGAAGCGTTCGGCGCCTCGCTGGCCTTGGCGGTGGCTGGAGCCGAGGCGGCGTCAGTACCCCCAGCGCCAAGAGCCCCAAGCGCGCCGCCGAGAGTAGCGACGAAGGCCTCCGCGACCAGCGGCATCGACTGTGCACCGGGCGCGTCGGCGGCGTAGACGGACAGGGACCAGCCGCCGAGGGAACCGGCAGCGATGGTCGTCAGCTGGCCCGCCGTCGGCAGCGGGGCGTGGTCGCGGGTGGCGGCCACCGTGGCGCCGTCGGCCAGCACCTCCGCCGCAGCTTCGGCCAGCAGCTCGATGCTCGGCACATCCTCGGCCGGCACGCTGAAGACAACGCGGCCGTCGGGCAGATCCACGCGCGCGCCCGGCAGATCCACGGCAGGGCCGGAAGACGGTCGAGCGCTCGTCCAGTGGCGCTGCAGGTTCCATTGCGTGCCCGGCACCTTCGGCAGGCTCACGCGGGAACCGCCGGCCAGGGCCTTCAGATCCAGGTCCGCGCCCTGCACGTACAGCTCCGCGAGGGTGGACAGCAGGGTCTGGGCAACCGGCTCCTTGCGCTTGAGCAGGAACATCAGCTTGGAATCGCTGGCGTTGTGCGCGAAGGAGTTGTTCATCAGCGGCATCAAGGCCACCGGGTTCGGGGAGAACTCGATGAACGTGCGGTAACCATCGTCGAACTGCTTGCCCGTCGCCTCGGAGAACCAGACAGGCTGGCGGGTGCAGCGCAGGAAGTACTCGGCATCGTGAACGACCTCACCTGGCTGGTACACGCGGCCACGGTCCACGGTGGAGTACAGCGGGGTGTGGATCGGCTGCGGATCCAGGTCGCTGATCTCGTAATGCAGCTCGCCCAGAATCGGATCCAGCATCGAGGTGTGGCCTGCGCCCTTGACCTTCAGCAGGCGGGCGAACTTGCCCTCGCCCTCCAGGTATTCCACCAGCTTCTGCACCGGCTCTGCCGGGCCGCCGACGGTGGTCATGCCCGGCGCGGCGTACACGGCGGGCTCCACCTGGGCGTATTCGGGGTGCTCGGAGGTGAAGGTAGCGAGCTCTTCCACACCGAACTCGACCACAGCCATGGCGCCCTGTTTGTCCTCTGGCAACAGGCGCTCGCCCTCGCCCATCAGGCGGGCGCGGTGGCAGGCGGTGCGCACGGCTTCCTCGGCGGTGATGCCGCCCACGGCGTAGGCCGCCGCGATCTCGCCCATGGACTGGCCGACGACGGCGGCGGGCTTGGCCCCCAGGGCACGCATGAGGTCGTTCAGCGCAATCTGCACGCAGGTGATGCCCACCTGGGCGCGCTCCGTGTCGTAGTTCTGCTCGTCGTCCAGCACCATCTCGACGAAGGACCAGCCGGATTCCGCCAGCACGACCTGGTCCAGCTCGTCCAGGCGGGAGGCGAAGAACTCGGAGAGCTCGTAGAGGTCCTTGGCCATCTTGCGGTGCTGGGAGCCGAAGCCGGAGAACACCCATACCGGACCATTTGCCGAGGGCGAGTCGGCAGTCTTCACCGTCGCGCCCTGCTTGCCAGCGGCGATGCGCTGCAACCCGGCGATGGCTTCGTCGAAGGTGGCGGCGGAAACCACGCCGCGGGAACGGCCGTGGTTGTGGCCAGCCAACGCGAGGGCTACACCGCGCAGTTGGTCAGCCTCATCGCCTGCCTTGGTGAAGGATTCCTTGTTCTGCTCCAGGTACGCGGCCAGCGCTTCCGCGGCCTGGCGACGGCGG
>QWCB01002277.1_pt1 | contig 16385 bp, 19 predicted proteins | sample 1972511 | NCBI WGS metagenome assembly QWCB01 (sample SAMN09866719, study PRJNA288562) | Human gut metagenome isolate term5_stool, whole genome shotgun sequencing... | isolation source: gut | host: Homo sapiens | place: USA: California
TTATGAAATACAGTGTTATCGTTCCTGTTTATAATCGTCCAGACGAAGTAGATGAATTGCTGGAGAGTCTTTGTAAGCAAGCGTTTACGGATTTTGAAGTCTTGATTATTGAAGACGGCTCTACTTGCCCCTGCGAAGAAGTTTGTAAAAAGTACGAGCCATTTTTGGACATCAAGTATTTACTGAAGTCAAACAGTGGTCCGGGACAGACTCGCAACTACGGTGCAGAACGAGCTTCGGGCGACTATCTCATCATCTTGGACAGTGATGTGGTGGTGCCTCACGATTATTTCGTTGAGATAGAAAAAGAATTGGCGACCTCGCCTGCAGATGCCTTTGGTGGTCCTGACCGTGCGCATGCCTCGTTTACGGACACCCAGAAAGCCATTTCTTATGCCATGACCTCTTTCTTTACGACAGGTGGCATCCGCGGAGGTAAGAAACGTTTGGACAAATTCTACCCAAGGTCGTATAACATGGGAATTCGGCGCGAGGCATTCCAACAATTGGGTGGATTTAGTAAGATGCGTTTTGGAGAGGATATAGATTTTTCTATCCGTATCTTCAAGGCAGGCTACACGTGTAGGTTGTTCCCCCATGCTTGGGTGTGGCATAAGCGTCGTACCGACTTTAAGAAATTCTTCCGCCAAGTGTATAACAGTGGTATTGCGCGCGTCAATCTGTACAAGCGTCATCCGAAGAGCTTAAAGTTGGTGCATTTGCTTCCAACTGTGTTTACCTTAGGGGTAATTTTCCTGTGCTTCTTGATGATATTTGGTTTGATTTTATGGTCAGAACCAAGCAGTGTTGCCGAAGAACCAAACATGGGACTCATTTTGTTTTTGACAGGTCTCTTACCGCTGGTCTTGTATTGTGGAGCCATTGTGATAGATTCGTGGGCAAAAAATGAGAGTCTTAAAATTGGTTTGCTCAGTGTCCGTGCTGCTTTTATACAGCTGTTTGGTTATGGTTTGGGCTTTATGAGTGCTTGGTACCAACGGTGTATGCGTGGTCGTGACGAGTTTCATGCTTTTGATAAAACCTTTTATAAATAAAGCTTTGCCGTTTCAGGCGAAGCAAGGATGCCAAATAGCATCAATCATTTCATGCCATGACAGTGCAACGGAAACATAACGCCACAGAGAAAGTAGGTTCTTCGTCCTCGCAAGACAAGCGGGAGGAGGAAGTCACACCGCCTATCTCTGAACGTCTCTCCATAGTTCATTGGGCAGAAGCCGACCGCCCACGTGAAAAGATGGAGCGGTTAGGGGCGAGTGCCCTGTCGCCTGCCGAGCTGTTGGCTATCTTGATAGGCTCTGGTTCGGTAGATGAAAGTGCTGTGGATTTGATGAAACGTTTGTTGAACGATTGCAACAATAATCTCAATACATTGGGAAAGCAAACCCTTCAAGAACTTACAAATTATAAAGGAATAGGACCTGCGAAAGCCATTACCATTCTTGCCGCATGTGAGTTGGGTAAGCGACGTGCCATGGAGAAAGCCGAAGAGCGTGCAGACTTAAGTTCGGCGTTGGCGATTTACGAGTATATGCACCCACGCATGCAAGACTTGGATGTGGAAGAGGCTTGGATATTGCTGATGAACCAGCGTTACAAGCTCATCAAAGCGATGCGCATCAGTCATGGCGGAATAAGTGAGACCGCTGTGGATGTGCGAGTGATTATGCGCGAGGCGGTGTTGAGCAATGCCACGGTGTTGGCACTTTGCCACAATCACCCCAGCAATCAAGCCTTTCCCAGTACCGAAGACGACCGACTCACGAAGCGTGTTCAAGAAGCCTCGCAATTAATGCGCATCTACTTTCTCGATCATATCATTGTCACCGATGGTCGTTATTACAGTTATCGAGAGGAAGGCAGAGTGTTATAGAGAGAGGAATGTAATGTGGAGAATGGCACGCCAGTGAACATAATTTTTAATAGTAAATGAATAGAAGTATGAAGAAATATCTTTTTTTATTTGTGCTCTTGGTAGCTATTTGCTGGCTGTGTAATTTGGTGTATTATTTCTTCTTCCAGTCAGATCAGCTCACCCTTGCTCATATCATGACCTGGGAAAGTTTCGTCTTTGCGCTACTCGCAACGGGAGCTATTTATTTCGTCAATGGAGGTAAAAAATAGCGTTCGTTGAGTTTGTGACAGTTTTATGTATTTTAAGAGAACGAGCAGCTTTTTGTTGTTTCTTTGACATTTTTTTGTACTTTTGCAAATCGTAAGTTTCGTCTGAGGTGGTAAGAAGGTTTTTTTACTATTATGCCAATGGACATTTGTCATGGAGAAACTTAGACACTCTTATTTTTGAATCTCGAAAATAGTTAAGAATATATTCATTTATTATCGAGATTTCCTTTGCCTTATAATAGGCTTGTGAATATACAAAACAACATGATGGAACAACAGAAAACAAAAAAACTAAGAACAACATTTACTCGGCATGTAGGCTTACCTGGTCTTATCATTTTAATCGTCCTATCTATTTACAGTGGCCTTTTTCCAACGCAAGCAGAATCCACTCTTAACGTGGTGCAGAACTATATGTACCAGAATCTAAGTTGGGTATATGTGCTGTTGATAACCTCTTTTATGGTCTTTCTGTTTTTGTTGGCTTGTAGCAAAGCGGGTAACATCCGTTTAGGAGCTGATAATTCAGAACCACAATATGGATTCTTTTCATGGATATCGATGCTTTTTGCTGCAGGAATGGGTATTGGCTTGATGTACTACGGTGTCGCTGAACCAATGGCGCACTATGTGGATCCTGCTTTGGCTGATTCGCTGGTACCAGAAAAGGAGGCACAGCTACACACCTTTTTCCATTGGGGGTTACACGCTTGGGCAGTCTATGCTGTGGTGGGATTAGTGTTGGCGTATTTCTCCTATCGGTATAAATTACCGTTGGCCATCCGTAGTGGACTTTATCCTATTTTGAAAGACAAGATTAATGGTCCCATTGGTGATATTGTAGATATCTTTGCCTTGGTGAGTACTTTCTTTGGCATTGCTACCTCTTTAGGCTTAGGAGCTATGCAGCTCAATGCAGGTCTTAGTTATTTAGGGTTGGTACAGGAGCAGAGTTTTAGTTGGCAGGTCGTATTGGTCATTGTGGTGAGCAGTATTGCGGTAGGCTCTACATTGTTAGGAATGAACAAAGGTGTGAAGCGACTGAGTGAACTCAATCTGGTGTTGGCAGTATTGCTCTTGATTTTTGTATTGGCGCTGGGACCCACTATCTTTTTATTAAGCGCCTTTAGTGAGGGGATAGGACATTACTTTAGTCAGTTTGCCAACCTGACATTTAACACTTTTGCCTTTGAACCCAAGCAGCAGGAATGGTTCACCAATTGGACCGTGATGTTTTGGGCTTGGTGGATTTCATGGTCGCCATTCGTAGGCTTGTTTATAGCTCGCATCTCTAAGGGGCGCACCATCCGAGAGTACATCTTGGGAGTGCTGCTGGTGCCTTCGCTATTTATATTTTTCTGGATGACGGTGTTTGGCAATGGTGCCATTTGGTTTGATCAAAACTTAGTGAACGGTGCTTTGTCAGCAATAGCGAATAATCCTGACGTGCTATTGTTTAAGTTCTTAGAGCAGTTCCCCTTGTCAGAATTACTTTGTGGATTGGGTATTGCGATGATTGCCGTATTTTTTGTTACCTCGTGCGACTCTGGAATTTTGGTGATGAATAGCATTTCGACAAAGAACAGACCTAATACTCCACGTTGGCAGAATGTGTTTTGGGGTGCTTTGCTGTGCATCTTGTCCTTGTTGCTATTGCGTACAGGTGGTTTGAAAGCTTTACAAACCATGACCTTAATCTCGGCTTTTCCTTTTGGTATTGTCATTGCTATCTTATGCTTCTGCTTGGTCAAAGCCATCCGTTTAGATAGTCGGTATCGTTCTACTAAACTCCCTTATGGAAGTCGTAACTGGGATGGCGAACACTGGAGACAACGCTTAGATCAGATTTTAACCTACTCGCAAAAAAAGGATGTCAAGCAGTTTATGATAAATAAGGTGCGCCCTGCGTTTGAAGATATTCAGGCTGCTTTACAACCAAAAGGAATCCATGCAGAGATTCGAGAATTGATGGAAGGAAAAATGAAAATAGAACTCATGATTCCACACAACAAGATTAGCAACTTCGTCTATGGTGTGATGCCTGAAAAGCAGAATATCTCAGATTATTTCATTGACGATGACAACACGCCCACGATAGAAACGATTAATATGTATGTTCCTGTAACCTATTACAATGACGGTAGACGTGGAAATGATATACAGTATCTTACAAAAGAAGAAATCATAGCAGATGTTTTGCGCGAATATGAGCGGTTTAGTAGTGTTATTCGAAATGAACAAAATGAAATTCTGATTATTGATCGCAATCATTTGAGATAACGCACTCACGAATGTTAATGCACTCCTCGTGTATCACAAGATGATTTGGGACAACTTCACGGGAATCGTCCGATTGTCTGAAATCTTGTTATACATGAGGCTATTAGTCGTTTGAATAGTCGACCTAAAAGGGGAGTAGCCCACGATTGTTTTGCTGTGATGACAACACTTCTTTTTGTGAAAAGATAGACCGTTGTGGTGCACGCTCTCCTTTTTCGATAATTGTTGTAACCATTCCTCTAAAGAAAAAAGCACTTTCTTTATCCCACTGGCTTATAAATCATAGTTTTTATGTAAATTTGTAACCAGCTTCAGCAAGTATTCATCAAAAACGGAACATGCTGCTGTTCTTCTCATATCAATATAAGAAATCATGAATAGTGATATACTTTTAATTTTATCAATGCCACTCGCTGGAACTGTATTAGGTTCTGCATTTGTCTTTTTTATGAAAGAACAAATGTCACAGTTATTGCAAAAAGCTTTGTTAGGCTTTGCTTCTGGCGTGATGGTGGCAGCATCTATATGGTCGCTCATTATACCGAGTATGGAGCAGTGGGCAGACATGGGCAAATGGCAAGTGTTCCCTGCTGTCATCGGCTTTGCTGTTGGTATAGCTTTTTTGTTGCTATTGGATCATATTACGCCTCACTTGCATTTGGGGAGTGTTAAACCAGAAGGACCTCGCTCTCGATTAAGTCGTACAGCCATGCTCATATTAGCAGTGACTATACACAATTTTCCTGAAGGAATGGCTGTCGGTGTAGTCGTAGCAGGTGTGTTACAAGGGGATATGGGTATATCTGTTGCAGCAGCGATGACACTTTCATTGGGTATTGCCATACAGAATATTCCCGAAGGAGCTATCATCTCAATGCCGCTAAAAGCAGAAGGAAAAAGTAAACGGTACTCGTTTGTAATGGGCAGTTTGAGTGGAGTAGTAGAACCAGTAGGTTCTGCTTTGGTTATCTTATTGGCAGCCTTGCTTACCCCTACGCTTCCGTTTATGCTATCGTTTGCCGCTGGTGCCATGTTTTACGTTGTGATAGAGGAGCTAATCCCTGAAGCGTCCCAAGGCGAGCATAGCGATTGGAGTACCATTGGTTTTGCGATTGGATTCTTGCTGATGATGACGCTTGATGTTGTGTTAGGCTAAAAAGATTTTTACTTAGTATCCAATGATTACCGTTAATCATATAAAACTTTGTATCTTCTTTTCCCCTTGGCTTTTAGAGTGATTGATATTCGTGTTGCAAGCAAAAAAACTTATCAGATATGATGACTTTACAAGAAAAAACAAACATTGAAGAAAAAATAGTAGATGTACTCAAAACGGTGTACGATCCTGAAATACCAGTCAATATTTTTGATTTGGGAATGATTTATAAAATAGACGTGAAGGACAATCATACGGTTGATTTAGATATGACCTTCACGGCTCCCAACTGTCCTGCTGCTGACTTCATCTTAGAGGATGTGCGCAGCAAAGTTGAGAGTCTGGATGGAATCACCGCTTGTGTAGTGAACTTAGTCTTTGAACCCGCGTGGGATCAAAGCATGATGAGTGAAGAGGCGAGAGTAGAGTTGGGATTTGATTAAGACCATTAGCGCCTTGCGTTGTCACTTGTATGGATAAATAAAATCAGAGTATGAAAAATGTATATTTTCTTTCGGACGCTCACCTTGGCTCATGGGCGATAGATCATCGGCGCACACATGAGAGACGACTGGTGCGATTCTTAGATAGTATTAAGCATCGGGCTTCTGCGGTTTACCTCTTGGGTGATATGTTCGACTTCTGGAACGAGTATCGCTATGTTGTGCCAAAAGGTTATACACGGTTCTTAGGAAAAGTCAGCGAATTGACCGATTTGGGCGTTGAAGTTCATTACTTTATAGGCAACCATGACATTTGGACTTATGGCTATCTGGAACAGGAGTGTGGGGTAATTCTGCATCGCAAACCTTTGACGACAGAGATTTACGGCAAGGTATTTTATTTAGCACATGGCGACGGATTGGGAGACCCTGACCATAAATTTCAATTGTTGCGGAAGGTGTTTCATAATTCTATCTGCCAACATCTTTTCAATGCCATTCATCCTCGCTGGGGAATGTGGTTAGGACAGACTTGGGCAAAGCACAGCCGCTTAAAAAGAAAAGAAGGCAAAGAACCTCCGTACATGGGTGAGAGTCATGAATATTTAGTACAGTTTACCAAACAGTACATGCAGGCTCATGATAATGTGGATTATTATATTTACGGGCATCGACATATTGAACTTGATTTGATGCTAAGTCGTCAGGTGCGAATGTTCATCATCGGAGACTGGATAACACAGTTTACCTATGTCGTCTATGACGGCGAACATATCTTTATGGAGCAATATATAGAAGGAGAAACCCAGCCATAAATTAATACATAAGCAATCAGTCAGTCCCAGTGCTGGATGGTTGGTATGCGTCTAAGCTGTCTTTCTGTCAGCTTAACAGTTCATCTAAAATCAATGTCATTCAGAATGGAAATAGCTTCACCCTTTTCGCATCCCCTTTATGTAATGACCAAGCCCGTTGGTGCTTCGTGTAACTTGGCTTGTGAATATTGTTATTATTTGGAGAAATCGAAGCTTTATCAGGGTGACGTGCGGCATGTGATGAGCGATGAACTGTTGGAAAGGTTTGTCAAGCAATATATCGAAAGTCAGACGATGCAGCACATCATGTTTTGTTGGCATGGAGGCGAAACGCTGATGCGTCCGCTTTCGTTTTATGAAAAGGTGGTGAAGCTCCAATGGCAATATGGACAAGGAAAACACATTGATAATACCATTCAGACGAATGGAACACTGATAGATGACCGATGGGCACGCTTTTTTCACAATCATGGGTGGTTGGTAGGTGTCTCAATAGACGGACCGCAAGAGTTTCATGATGAATATCGACGCAGTCGTACAGGGAAACCTTCGTGGCATGAAGTGATGAGAGGCATTCGATGCCTTGAGAAATATGCGGTAGACTGGAATGCTATGGCTGTGGTGAACGATTTTAATGCAGATTATCCTTTGGAGTTCTATCGGTTTTTTAAGGAGTTAGGCTGTCATTATATTCAGTTCACTCCCATTGTTGAGCGTATCTTGTCTCATGGTGATGGGCGACACTTGGCGTCAATGGCTGACGGTGGCGAAGGGCAGTTGGCTGACTTCTCTGTGTCTCCAGAGCAGTGGGGACATTTCCTTTGTACCATTTTTGATGAGTGGGTACGCAACGATGTGGGAAAAACTTTCGTACAGCTCTTTGATGTAACCCTTGCCAATTGGATGGGAGTGGATGGTTCGCTCTGCACCATGGCAAAGCAGTGCGGTCATGCAGGAGTAATGGAATACAATGGAGATGTGTATTCGTGCGACCACTTTGTATTCCCGGCTTATCTACTGGGGAATATCAAAGATAAAACTTTAACCGAGATGATGTACAGTGAACGCCAACGAGCATTCGGGCAAAATAAATATTTGTCGTTGCCACAGCAGTGTAAGCAGTGCACCTATCTCTTTGCGTGTTATGGGGAATGTCCGAAGAACAGGTTTTCTACCACGGAGCAAGGGGAACCTGGACTGAATTATTTGTGTAAGGGATATTATCAATTCTTCGAACATGTGGCTCCATACATGGATTTCATGAAAGGCGAACTTGAAGCTCATCGCCCTCCTGCAAATGTGATGGAGGCGATTAGGAGAGGAGACTTGTAGTATTTGTCTCGAAAATCTCGTCAATCATGAAAAACAAAAAGGGAGAAAGATTAAATCTTTTCTCCCTATCGATATCGTTCGTTGTCATCAAGTCGATGCGCCTAACATCCTAACTTGATGGATAGCTTTTCTAACATATCCTTTGTCATACTATCCAAATCGTAGGTTGGCTTCCACTGCCATTCGTTGCGAGCACAAGTATCGTCCATCATGTTAGGCCAGCTCTCTGCAATACTTTGTTTCAAGGGGTCTACCTGGTACACCATTTCAAATTCGGGTTTGTATTTTTTTATAGCGGCATAAATCTCTTCTGGATCAAAACTCATGGATGCGATATTGAAAGCATTGCGATGAATGAGTTTGTCGGGATTAGCCTCCATAATCATCATGGCAGCCTTTAGCGCATCGGGCATGTAAATCATATCCATCTTTGTGCCAGCCTGAATAGGACAGACAAACTGGTCGCCACGCACCGCATTATAATAAATGTCTACAGCATAATCGGTCGTGCCACCTCCGGGAGGCGTGACGTACGAGATAACGCCTGGAAATCTTACGGCACGAGTGTCTACACCATATTTATGAAAATAGTAATCGCTGAGCAATTCGGTGGTTACCTTAGATACGCCGTAGATCGTCTTGGGACGCTGAATGGTGTCCTGTGGCGTCATGTCGTGTGGCGTGGTAGGACCGAATGAGCCAATAGAGCTGGGCGTAAACACAGCACAATGGTTCTCACGAGCCACCTCTAAGATGTTCCACAAACCATCTATTCCTATCTTCCATGCCAACCGTGGCTTTGACTCGGCAACGACCGACAGCAATGCCGCCAAGTTATAAATGGTGTCGATGTGATAAGATTTCACTACTTCTGCAATTTGCTGAGGATTGGTTACATCAGCAATGGCGGAAGGACCGCTTTCTTTCAATTCGCCAGTAGGCTCAGCACCCAGAATATATCCAGCTACTACATTTTCGTTACCATAATTTTTACGTAATTCACGGGTCAACTCCGAACCGATTTGTCCAGTTGAACCTATTACTAAAATGTTCTTCATTCTATTTGTTTTTGAGAGTTAGCTCTAAAAGATTCTGTTTGCAAAATAACAACTTTTTTTTGACAATGACACATGAAAGACTAAGAATTTGCATGCCCCTCGTCTTTTTATTTTATAAAAAATAACATTTAACACGATGTGGTCTCAAAAATATTGTCTTACTTTGTAAGTAGAATCATTTAAATCTAAATCTTATGTACGGTAAAATGAAAGAACATCTTAGCCAGAGCCTCGAAAAGCTAAGAGAAGCAGGACTTTATAAAGAGGAGAGAATCATTGAAAGTCCGCAGGATGCGGCAATCCAAGTAAAAGGAAAGGAAGTGTTGAACTTCTGTGCCAATAATTATTTAGGTCTTTCCAATCATCCACGACTCATCGAAGCGTCCAAGAAGATGATGGATCGTCGCGGTTTCGGCATGTCTTCAGTACGCTTTATCTGTGGTACACAAGACGCCCATAAAGAGTTGGAGGCAGCCATTTCTGATTATTTCAAAACCGACGATACCATTCTCTATGCGGCTTGTTTTGATGCCAACGGTGGTTTGTTTGGTGCGTTGCTCACCGATGAGGATGCCATTATATCCGACTCCTTGAACCATGCTTCCATTATCGACGGTGTACGTCTTTGCAAGGCGAAGCGTTATCGTTATGCCAATGCCAACATGGAGGAGCTGGAGAAATGTTTGCAAGAAGCACAGGCACAGCGTTTCCGTATCATCTGCACCGATGGCGTATTCTCTATGGATGGCAATGTGGCACCGATAGATAAAATATGCGATTTGGCAGAAAAGTACGATGCACTGGTGATGGTTGACGAAAGTCACTCGGCAGGTGTCGTTGGTGCAACTGGACACGGTGTGAGTGAACTCATGCACACTTACGGTAGAGTAGACATCTATACTGGCACTTTAGGCAAGGCGTTTGGCGGTGCGCTTGGTGGATTTACGACAGGTCGCAAAGAGATTATCGAGATGCTGCGCCAAAGCAGTCGTCCTTATCTCTTCTCTAACTCGTTGGCACCCGGCATTATTGGCGCCAGTTTAGAGGTGTTCAAGATGTTGAAGGAAAGCAATAGCTTGCACGATCACTTGGTAGAGAACGTGAAATATTTCCGTGACAAGATGATGGAAGCAGGTTTTGACATCAAACCAACACAAAGTGCTATTTGTGCTGTGATGCTGTACGATGCACCTTTGTCTCAGAAGTATGCTGCGAAGTTGCTCGAAGAGGGCATCTATGTGACAGGTTTCTACTACCCAGTAGTACCCAAGGGCGAGGCTCGTATTCGTGTTCAGCTCTCCGCTGCTCATACGCGTGAACAATTGGATAAGTGTATTGCTGCATTTATCAAGATTGGTAAAGAATTAGGCGTATTGAAATAAGATTAATACAATCGCTATTTTTAAGAAAAAAACGCTGTGCAGAATTCTGTACAGCGTTTTTTTGCAATATCGTTGGCAATCTATGATTGCTTTTGGTTATCTTTCTCTCTGATTTCTACTCGACGAATTTTTCCACTGATGGTCTTTGGTAGTTCGTCCACAAACTCGATGACACGGGGATATTTGTAGGGAGCCGTTTCGTGCTTCACGTGATTTTGCAACTCCTTGATGAGCGTGTCATCGGCTTTCGACTTCCATTCATCCGCCAATACCACAGTAGCTTTCACCACCATGCCGCGAATGTCATCGGGTACGCCCGTGATAGCACACTCTACAACAGCAGGGTGGGTCATAAGTGCACTCTCTACTTCGAACGGACCGATGCGATAGCCTGAACTCTTAATGACATCGTCCGAACGACCGACAAACCAGTAATAGCCGTCTTGGTCGCGCCATGCCATATCGCCTGTATGGTAATAGCCATGGTGCCATATTTTCAGTGTTAGGTTTTGGTCACGGTAATAACCTTTGAACAAACCGATTGGTTTATTATTTCCGATATAGATACAGATTTCGCCCTTTTCACCATCCTCGCATTGGGTGTCATCGCTTCTGAGCAGTTGTACATCATATTGCGGATTGGGCTTTCCCATAGAGCCTGGCTTAGGTGTCTGCCATGGGAATGTTCCTAATGTCATGGTAGTCTCGGTTTGTCCAAAGCCTTCCATGAGTTGGATGCCAGTTAGTTGGAAAAACTTTTGGTACACAGCGGGGTTGAGGGCTTCGCCTGCGGTGGTACAATAACGCAGGGTACTCAAGTCGTACTTGGAAAAGTCTTCTCGAATCATAAAGCGATAGACCGTTGGTGGTGCGCAAAACGAGGTGATATGGTATTTCTCCATTTGTCTCATGAGCGATGGTGCATTAAATTTCTCATGGTCATAGACAAAAACAACCGCTCCTGCAAACCATTGTCCATATAGCTTCCCCCACACGGCTTTTCCCCATCCCGTGTCAGCCACTGTGAGATGGATGCTATCTTCTTGCAGATTGTGCCAGTAAACGCCCGTCGTGATATGTCCCAAGGCATATAGAAAGTCGTGCGCCACCATCTTTGGTTCGCCACTGGTGCCACTGGTAAAATACATCAGCATGGTGTCTTCATTGGTGTTCACGTACTTGGGACGAACAAATGGAGGTGCTTGTTTCCATTCTTTCTCCCAGTTGTGAAAGTCGGGATGTACGGTTTCTCCAATACTAATCACCGTTTCAACGGTTGGACTCTTGGGTAAGGCTGCTCGAATTTGCTCGATAATATAGGTGTCATCTGCACAAACAATGGCTTTGACACTGGCTCGCTGATTGCGATAGATGATGTCGTGCGTGGTCAGCATGTGGGTGGCAGGGATGGCTACCGCTCCTAACTTATGCAAGCCCAGCATGGCGAGCCACCATTGGTAATGACGCTTCAAGATGAGCATTACTTTGTCGCCATGTCCAATACCTAAACTCTGAAAATAAGCAGCGGTTTGGTCTGTTTGTTCTTTTAAGTCCTGAAACGTAAATCTTAACTCTGCACCATGCTCATTGGTCCATAGCAATGCTAACTTATCTGGTCTTTCTTCTGCCCATACGTCCATGACGTCATAAGCAAAATTAAAATTCTCGGGTACCTTAAAGTGCAAATTCGCCTTGAAATCTTCCTCTGAAGTAAACGAAGTTTGCGTTAAAAATCTTTCTACCATGAACTTATGTGTTTTAGATAACGATACACAAAAAACGGCAAGGCTCGTCATTAACGGCTCGCATGCAGTGCATCTTCGAGGAGTCAAAATAGATGCTGTCACCCGGTTGTAGTACCAGAACCTTGTCTTCTATTGTAATCTCCAAGGTTCCTTCAATGATGATGTCAAACTCTTGACCCTTGTGTGTATTCTTATTATATTTCTCATTATCTGGCAGTGGGTCTACTTGAACTAAAAACGGGTCTACTTTCCTACCCCTAAAGCCACTCGCCAAGCTTTGAAATTTGTATTCTTGATGTCTGTCAACGGTCAGTCCTTGCCCTTTACGGGTAATGAAATAAGAACTCATACGAGGCTCCTCTCCAAACAGCAACACGTCGAGCGCAATGCCATAGTGCTTGGATATTCGCGTTAGCCGATAGAGTGAGGGGTCGGCTTCTCCCGCCTCTATCTTTTTGTAATGCTCTGTCGAGATGTTACACAGTTGCGCAATCTCTTCGGAAGGGATGTTCAAGACCTCTCGCAGTCCTTTCAGTCGCTGTCCTATTTGTTTTATTGACTCTTCCATGCGTTGTTATATTGATAATGTGTGGTATTCAGGAAATTCCTGATAGCCGTTCAAAAGTATAAAAACCTTTTGGAATAGAATTTACCTTTTTGTTATGTAGTGCTAACAATTGTTGATAAATAATAAAAAATGCACAGACTCTTATTGCCTGTGCATAAAATATACGATATCGAGAGAAATTGAAGTATTCATTTCTGGCTGGTTCTATAAACCAGCCTTCTTAGCCTTTACCAAATTAGGCGGACATACTCCTCCTTCACACCGACGCAACGTGCATGTCGAGTCGATATGTTTGGAAAGGGTTGGCAATGCCATATTATTTTTTAGGAAGAATCATCCACAAAAGAATGTAGAGAATCACTCCGCTAAAGGCGGTGAACAAGGTGATAACGGCATAAAGCGCACGAACTAATGTCTTGTCTAAATCAAAATATTCGGCTATTCCGCCACATACGCCACCAATCTTTTTGTCATTTGACAATGTCAGTTTTTTCATTTTTCTGTTCCTTTCTTTTAGTGAGTGTTTAGAAGTGTATCGTGTTGTCACCTATGCAGCTTGTGCTTTCCTGTTTTGAAGTAAGACGTGCACAAAATGTTTGGCTGCGATGACTTATATTTTGAAGACTAACTCGTGGAGCAAGTCAATGATTTCAAACTCTTGGACTCCTTCTTTCACCACAATCATTATGGTGTCGTCACCAGCTATGGTTCCTAATATCTCTGGTATGTCACTGTTGTCAATGTTGTAGGCTATACTACTGGCGTAGCCTGGGCGTGTTTTGATGACTCCAATATTCCCAGAAAACTGGATGGACAGAAACCCAGGTGTCAACATCATTTCGCGAGCAGGAAGAGGCTTCTGTACCCTTCGATACATCGTCTCATTGGGAAGTACATATACGTATCTGCCGTTCATGCTGGCAGCTTTTGCCACTTTCAGCTGTTTGAGGTCGCGACTCAATGTCGCTTGTGTAACAATAAATCCTTCTGCCTCCAAGGCTTCCAACAATTCTTTCTGACTTCCTATTTCTTGGCTCGATATGAGTAGCTTAATTGCTTCAAGTCTGTCGTTCTTAAATCTCATTTACTGTAACTTTATACGTTTCTATTCACAAAATTAAAAATATCTGCATAATAGGCAAGTAATTTATCGCTAAAAAAGCTTTATTTCGACAATTATTAACAAAAACGATGGATGATTTTGTCGTTTCCAATGCTGTCATTGCATAGATATGTCGATATCGTATGCTCTCCTCCTTGCTTTATCCATTGTTTGAGCCGATAGGATTGGCGTACTGTTTGGACGTATTCAGGCGGTTGGAGGTCTTTTGAAAAGAAACAACTATTTTAGAACGTAGCGCATTGCATTGTAAAAAAAGTAGTATCTTTGTCAAACAACAAATCATGAAACGATGAAATTGGTTCAACTAAATGCAAAATGGAGTCTTTGTCTGTTAGGGTTCTGTTGTTTCAGTCTCCACCTGTTTGGACAGTCAAAGCGTGCCATGCGTGAACGTGCGATGGCTAAGCCCGAAGTGGCACTGGTGGGAGAGCGATTGAAGAAAGATTGGGTAAAGCTCACCAAGGCACGGTTAGGACTTTATTATCGTCAGCGTACGCTGACCCATAATGGCGTTACAATGCCGTTGTGGTGGGTGACCTACGGTGAAAAACCTGCCGATGGTTATAGCTTGTTTATCTCACTGCATGGGGGTGGTGGAACGACTCAAGAGACGAACAACCAGCAGTGGGAGAACCAAAAGTATCTTTACCGTCCCCAACAAGCGGTTTATGTCGCACCTCGTGCGCCATGGAATTTGTGGGATATGTGGTGTCACGAAGGCATCGACCCGCTCTACGAACAACTCATTCAGATGTGTGTGGCTTTCGAGGGTGTCAATCCCGACAAGGTGTATCTGATGGGCTATTCGGCTGGTGGCGATGGCGTGTGGCGCATGGCTCCACGCATGGCAGACTCGTGGGCAGCAGCTTCTATGATGGCAGGACATCCGGGCGATGTGTCATTGTTGAATCTGCGCAACACGCCTTTCATGATTTGGTGTGGTGAGCACGATGCTGCCTACAATCGTAATACGTTGGCAGCACAGCGAGGACTACAAATGGACTCGTTGCAGCAGCACGACCCTATGGGATATGTTCATCAAACACATATTATAAAAGGTATGGGACATTGGATGAATCGGGTTGATTCGGCTGCCGTGCCATGGATGGCAAAGTTTAGACGCAATCCGTATCCAAAGAAGATTGTCTGGCAACAAGCTGAAGTGGTGAAGCCTTACTTCTATTGGTTGGGCGTGCCACCAGCAGAATTGGCACCGGGTAAAATGCTCAGGGCTTATATCCAAGGAAATTGTGTCCACATCACGCAGTGTGATTACACAACGCTTACGCTTTATCTCAATGACGAGTTGGTGGATTTGGATAAGTTCGTCACTGTTAAATACGGCAAGCGAGTGTTGTTCAAAGGACGTCTGAAGCGCAAGGAATCCACGATGCGACAGACACTTTTTGAGCGCAATGACTGGAGTTATATGTTTCCTACCAGTGTCACTGTGACCATGAAACCGAAAAAAGTAAATCTTAAATCGAAAGAATGATGATGTTAAAAGAAGGATTATCGCATACCAGTGTTTTAACCGTTACCGAAGCTTATACAGCGCAAGCCTTGGGCTCTGGCGACCTTCCCGTGTTGGGTACACCTGCCATGTTGGCACTTATGGAGAACGCTGCCATGTTGGCTGTGGCAAACGAATTGGAGGAGGGGCAAACCACAGTGGGCGGTTATCTCGGAGCATCGCATGTCAAGCCCAGCAAGCTCGGTGCAACTGTAGAGGCTACAGCGACATTGACAAAGGTCGACCGCCGCAAGCTCTCATTCCATGTTGTTGCAAAGGAGAATGGCGAGGTGATTGGCGAAGGTGAGCATCTCCGCTTTATCGTGGACAGACAACGCTTCATGCAGGGATGAAGTGCGATGATTTCGCCTGAACAAAACGAATGAAGATCTTTTGTAGCTCACTTTTTATAATAGGTGGCTGGCTCTTAGTTGACCAGATACGCCACAATGATGCTGTGTTGGGAAGATGGATGTGTGTGAATCCGTTGCAAGAAAAAAGTCTATATGTATGTACATATTTTTACGTAAATAGTAATCCTGTTAAGTTCATAGATTTAGATGGAGATGAACCAACCCCAGCTTAAGCTGCAAGAATTGCCGCTCATGTTTATGGACATTGAAACTATTTATGGCCAAAAGATATGCCTTCTGTTTACAATGGTCATAGCATGGATAATATTATAAAGAATTTTGGTGTTAATCCTGATATAAAAAATAATGAAAGCAATTGTTAGACTGTTAGTCATAACCTGCTTGTTACTCTCTTGTTCAAGTAGTAACAGAGAGAAGTCTGTAGACCGTGCAGAACTATCTAATATTGATTATC
>QWCB01004231.1_pt1 | contig 16364 bp, 8 predicted proteins | sample 1972511 | NCBI WGS metagenome assembly QWCB01 (sample SAMN09866719, study PRJNA288562) | Human gut metagenome isolate term5_stool, whole genome shotgun sequencing... | isolation source: gut | host: Homo sapiens | place: USA: California
TGCAGGCAAGCTGACCCTTACAGAAACCTCCAAGATAGAGGTTACGCTCGAAGTGGCGATGCCGGAGGACGGTTCGCAGCCTTACGGCGTGTTCGATACAGAAGCAATACCGGACGAGTGGGGGCAGTACAAGCTGCCGCCGGCGGAAGCCGCGGCTGCAGCATCGCTCCAAAGTGAGGAGGTCTAACGTATGGCTGACCGTTTGGAACAACTGATAGAGATGGAGTGTGCGGACGCGTTGCTTGACAGCGGCGTGTCCGTGCTTCTTAAAAGGTGGAAGCTTCCGTGGCTGAAACGCCCGGTGGAGGTGCGTGTGACGATGAAGCGTCCGAGACTGCGGGGTCAGATATTGTTGGCCAGGGAATATCTGAAGATGGGTATCAAACCCGACTGGCAACCGAAGGACAAGACCGAGGAACTGGCCTTTGTAGCGGAACATGGTAAGGCTGTGAGCTGTCTGCTGGCCTATACGGTATGCCGGGGCTACGTGTCGCGGCACGTGGGCATCGGGGTGACGGCGTGGGTGCTGCGGAACTTTGTGGAGTGGCGCTATCTGACGGCCATGTTCCGGACATTCGAACGTCTGATGGGCACGAAGGATTTTATGCGTATTATCAGCTCGGCGGCGCGGGCGAACCCGATGACTCCGAGACTGAGCCAGGCAAGGATGGGGAGTTAAGGACCCGTTATGAGGGTTCCCATAGCCCTTTCGGCTTCGTGTGGCAGATAGCGAGTGCAACGGGCTGGAGTGTGGACTACATTCTGGACGGTGTGAACTACCAAACGCTGATACTGATGCTGAGCGACGCACCGCGGTATGTGCGGAAAAAGCAAGGCGGCGGAAACGATGATTCCAGACCGGAACACAGCGCCGAGGATGAAGCGAACGATATAGTAGGATTTTTTCAAAGCAAACTGGAATGAGCAAACCTGTAGAAGTTGAATTTTTAATGAGGGACAACCTCACGCCCGGTATGAACAAGGCCGAGCGTGAGGCATTGGAACTGCGTAATACCGTCAGGCTGCTGGAGGCGGAACTGGAAAGGCTGCATCTTGCCGGTGAGACGGCCGCACCCAATCTGGATCAAAGTGCCAACATTGCGCAAATCCATGCGTTGGAAAAGCAGCTTGAAGAATTGCGAGGAAAGTTGAAACAGTTGCAGGCGGAGTCGGAATCCGTAGAAGTTACACCTTCGGATTTACCCAACGCGCAGCGCCAGTTTAACGGCCTGCACAACAGCATCCAGCAGATCGCCCGTGAGATGCCCACGTTGGCCATGGGGCCGCAGATGTTCTTTCTGGCCATTTCGAACAATCTGCCGATTTTTACAGACGAACTTGCCCGTGCCCGCAAGGAATACGATGAACTGCAGAAGTCCGGTAAGAAAGGAACCCCGGTATGGAAGCAGGTGTTGTCCTCCCTTTTCTCCTGGCAAACGGCTATGACTACCGGCATCATGCTGATGGTCATGTACGGTAATGATGTGTGGAAATGGACGAAAAGCCTGTTCAGCGCAAAGAAAGGCGTGGACGAATTCAACATTTCGCTGAAGGAAATGACCGAGATAGAGAAGGACGGCCGTGCCCAGATGGTGCGTACCCGCTTCGAACTGAAATCGGTCACCGATGAGATAAAGAACTTCACCGGAAGCAAGGAACAGGAAAAGGCGAAGGTGGAGGAACTGAACCGCAAATACGGGGAAAGTTTCGGTTACTACAAGACCCTTTCCGAGTGGTACGATACCCTTATCCGAAAGAGCGAGGATTACGTGCAGGTATTGCTTCATCAAGCCAACGTTCAGAATCTTGTCAGCAAGGCAGCCGAAGCTGACGAGGAGGTGAACAAGATCAAAGCCCAGAAACCGGAAGAGGCGGAAAGTGCCATGGGATTCTTTGGGAAAATAGGGCAGTACCTGATGCAAAGCAATATGGCGGAAGTCGGCCAGGTTTATGATGCGCAGGAGGCTATTAGAAAGCATGACCGGGAGGCTTATGATATCCTGTTGAAAAATGCGGAAAACAAGCGTGACGGCTATCTGAAGAAAGCGGAAGAGGAAATGAAAAAAGCCACTGAAGCCGCCAAGAAAGGAAATATCGGGGGGCATGTCAAGCCCGAACAGTCCGATTCGGAGTCGGAAGCCAAAAAACGCCTTGCTGTGGAACGCAGGCTTGCGGAGGAACTCGTGGCGCTCCAGTCTGAGACCCGGAAAGAAGAAATAGACCGGATGAAAGACGGGACAGAAAAGAAACTGGCACAGATCGAATATGACTATACCGCGCGAAAGGAAGAGATAAACCGTCAGGAAGCCGCGTGGAAACGGGAAAACAAGGAAGCCGGTATTTTCACCGGTGGCAATGGCTTGACTCCTGACCAGTCGGATGCCCTTGCCGGAGCACGCAGTTCCAATGACAAAAAACGGAGTGCGGCTATAGCGGCCACCTTCGAGGAAGAAAAGGAAAAAGAAGCCGAGGCCATGCGTGATTATCTGTCCGAATATGGGAACTACGAAGAAAAGAAGCTGGCCATTACTGAAGAATACGAGAAACGTATCAGGGAAGCCTCCACGGATGGTGGGCGGAAAACTCTTATGGCCGAGCTGAAAAAAAAGATCACCGACCTCGATATAAAGGAGCTGAAGAAAGGACTGGACTGGGAAGCCATATTCGGGGACCTTGACAAGGTATCCTCCGAAAGCCTCCAATCCCTCCGTACCCGTCTGAAGGAATATATCAATACCCAGAAGGACTTGCAGCCGGACAGCCTGAAAGACCTGGTGCGTGCCATTGACGCCATCAACAAGAAACTTAGCGAGCGCAATCCCTTTGCGGCATTGGAATCATCCATGTCGCGGGTAAAATCCACGACCTTATCCGTCAAGGAGGTCCAGGAAGCCTATAACAAGGCCGTGGAAGAAGGGACTGAAGCCGAGCAGAAGAATGCCCGGGCCGCACTGGATGCCGCCCGGAACGCAAAGCAGAGGGCACTGGCCGAGGCTACGGATGCCCTGCACGGCAGCGTGGGGCAGGTGAAGGAATACATGGAAGTGGCAGAAGACCTGCTGGGACTGGTGGAACAGTTCGGTATCGATCCACCGGAATGGATGGGCGAATACTTGGAAGGTTTGGGGCAGATGTTGGACGGTCTGGAAAGCATCGACCTGACCAAACCGATGAGCGTCATTACCGGCGGTGTCAAGGCAGTAAGCGGTGTGGTGAAGACATTGTTTAGTCTGGGCGGCACCATCAACTGGAACGGAAGTAACGCGAAAGAGGTGCAGGCCACGATGGACCGGCTGACCAGCCGGAACGAAATGCTTCAGTCTTCCATCGAGGATTTGACCGACACCATTAAACAGAGCAAGGGTACCAAATCTGTAGCTGCTTACCGCGATGCTTACCGGATGCAGCAAGAGACGAATTCGAACTACCTGCAGATGGCGATGGCGCAAGCCGGATACCACGATAGTCACCATAGCTGGAACTACTACTGGGGAGGCTTCAGCCAGGCACAGATAGATAAACTGAGCGGACAGATTGGCCGCCAGTGGGACGGGAACCCGTGGAGTCTGAGCCCGGAAGAAATGAAGGCATTGCGTTCGAATGTGGATATGTGGACGCAGATCCAAAACACCGGCAAGGGCGGTTACGGCGGGCGACTGACCGAAAAACTGGATGACTACATAGACCAGGCCGGCAAACTGGAGGAGCTGACCGACCAGCTGTATGAAGGTCTGACCGGTATTTCATTCGACGGTATGTACAGCAGCTTCATTGACAACCTGATGAACATGAAGTATGGTGCCAAGGATGCAGCGGAGGACATTTCGGAATACTTCATGCGGGCGATGCTGAGCAACAAGATCGGTGAGATGTACAGCGAAAAGCTGAAAGGCTGGTGGGAGAAGTTCGGCAAGGCCATGGAGGACAACGAACTGACCGAGGCAGAACGGAACGCACTGACGGATGAATACCTGCAGTATGTGGATGAAGCCCTTGCCCTGCGTGACAACCTTGCTGCCGCCACGGGCTACGACAAGACTGAAGCCGGCGGCACCAGTCAAAGTGCGAAAGCCGGCGGATTTACGGCTATGACGCAGGATCAGGGGACGAAGCTGGAGGGCATGTTCACCAGCGGGCTGCAGCACTGGAGCAGCATGGACGACCGGCTGGAAAGCGTGGTGGAGAAGATGGACACGGCTGAAGGGCACCTGGCACGGATAGCCGAGAACACCGGCATGAGTGCCGGGCACTTGGGCGAGCTGAAGGAAGTGATAAAGAAAATGATACGTGACGGACTAAAAGTGAAGTGATATGGCTGATATATTGAGCGGACTGGTGCTGGTGAACGGCACGGACATCTGGACGGAATACGGTGTGTTCCTGGTGGAAGACCGGCGCGGCGACATGGAGAACCTGACGGCCATCCTGACCCCGAGCAAGGCCAAGAAGGATACGGCTGTGGACATACGGGAGGAGCACGGGGAAAAATACAGCGCCGTGCTCACCCCCCGGAATGAAGCGCGTGACGTGACGCTGCACTTTGCCCTGTATAACAAGACCAAGGCAGGCTGGATGAAGCACTACTTTGCCTTTGTGAATTTCCTGAAACAAGGAAAGGACGGCTGGCTGGAGATCAGTTTTCCCCAGCTGGATCTGCAGCTGCGGGTGAAGTATGCCGACTGCACGAAGTTTACCCCACTGACCTACCTGTGGACGGAAGGTGTGCATGCCGGAAAGTTTCGGGTAAAGTTCCGTGAGCCGATACCGATTATATAATCATTCAAAGACTATTCGAATATGCTTCTAACGATATATGATAAAGCCGGTGTCAAGCGTGCGGACGTGGCTGCGAACGACAGCTCGACGCAGATGAAGGAGGTGCAGGGCGACAACGTGCTGGCGCTCTCCTTTACATACTATGAACATGTCGTGCTCGACGTGAACGACTACACGGATTTCATGGGCGAGCGTTATTGGCTGACGGAGAAATACGCCCCGAAAGAGAAAAGCGAGGGCGAGTGGGAGTACGACGTGAAGCTGCATGGTATCGAGAGCCTGATCGGTCGCTTCCTCGTATTAGAGACCACCGATGGTGACACCAATCCTCTGTTTACGCTGACCGCCACGCCCCGTGATCATGTGGCGATGGTGGTGAAGGCTATCAATGACGGCATGGGGAACATTACCGACTGGAAAGTGGGGCAGGTGGACGGAACCGACCTTATCGTGATAGACTATGAGGGCATGTATTGCGACCAGGCCCTGAAGGAGATCGCCGGAAAGGTGGGCGGCAAGGCCGAGTGGTGGATCGAGGGGCAGACGGTGAACGTGTGCCGTTGTGAACATGGCGAGGAGATCACGTTGGGGTATGGCAAGGGACTGACCTCTTTGGAACGCGACACGAGCAATACGTCGAAGTTCTACACGCGCCTATTCCCGATCGGCAGCAGCCGGAACATCGATGCGGAGAAGTACGGCAGCCCTCGTCTGATGCTTCCCGGGAAAAAGAAATATGTGGAGGTGGGCGTGGACGAGTATGGGATTTATGACCACTATGAGCAGGCTGCATTCAGCGGTATTTATCCCCGGCGGGTGGGCACGGTAAGCAGTGTCAGGAGCGAGGAAGTGGAGGACGAGGAGGGGAAGGCCTTTACCGTCTATTACTTCAAGGACAGCGCCTTGGATTTCGATCCTAATAGTTATGAATTGGCCGGGGAAACAAAGCACGTCTCCTTCCAAAGCGGTGACCTTTCCGGTCTGGGGGAGGGGGACGACCATTATTTCGATGTGAACTTCGACAGTGCCACCCGTGAGTTTGAAATCATCACGATCTGGCCTTACGGCGATGACACGCAACTTCCGGGCGGCAAGCTCGTCCCGAAGGCAGGGGATACCTATATTCTTTGGAACATCCGAATGCCGGACGAATATTACCGGCTGGCGGAGGAAGAGTTCCAGAAAGCCGTTGATGACTATAATAAGGATCACTGGCTGGATATCGCCTCTTACAAAGCTCCGACCGACCATGTATGGATCGAAGAACAGGAGGCTGATTTGTTTGTCGGCCGGCGCGTAAAATTAGAGAGTACCGAATACTTTCCGAAGGATGGCTCCCGCAAGAGCCGTATTACGAAGATCACCCGGAAAGTGAACCTTCCCGGACAGATGGACTTGGAGATCTGCGATGCCCTGCAGGTATCGAAATTCGACAGGGTAAACGACAGTATAGGGGAATTGAAAAGCTATACGAAAGCCAAGGCCGAAAGTTCCGGGCTTCCCGATATTATCCGGAGCTTCGATAATACGCTGAAAGGAGCTTCTTTCGGGGATTACAAGGCCGGTGAGTCCGGAGGCAACGTGGACGGTGACGGGAACGCCGAATTTCTAACGGCTGTTATCCGTGAATTGCTCCGCAGCACCCGTTTTGTGGACGGCATGTTCGGCGAGGGTTGGCAGATATGGATCGACAAACTGACGGGGCTCAGCAACCTCACGATCGACAAGATAACCGTTCGCCAGACACTGGTAGCTATGGAGCTGTTGATCGAGAAGGTGCGCAGCGTGGGAGGCCAGCTGGTTGTTTCCGCTGCCAACGGTAAGATCAAGACCGTGGTTCGGGACGGTGACAACTACCGTATTACCTTTGAGCAGGAGAACACATTCGCCACACATGACCTGATGCGTTGCGCCGTCTTTACGGGGACAGAACTCAGAGGTTACTGGGTGGAGGTGTCGGAAGGCGACGCGGAAGGGATCACGGTGCCCGTGAGGGAGTTCGGTGGAACCGATCCGAAGGAGGGGGACGAGTGCGTCTTGATGGGCAATACGGAAAACCCGCTCCGGCAGAACCTGATCAGCATATCCGCAACCGAAGACGGCCAACCCCGCGTCGATGTGCTGGATGGTGTGAACGCAAAGAACTTCAACGGCAGCCTGCGATGCCGGCTGGGAAATCTTGACGGCATCAAGGACAGCGCCTTCCCGTCGAACAACCAGCCGCACGGGAACGGCCTTTATGGTGACAACGTGTACCTCAAAGGGACGTTTGTGCTGATGACCGGCGAGGATATCCTGACGAGGTTTGAGATAACGGAGGGCAAGATACAATCCGCCGTGGAGGGCCTGCGTAGTGAAGTCAGAGAGGAAGAGAGTTTCTTCGACAACACGTCATTTACCGACGGCATGGCGAGATGGATAAGCGGATATAAGGCCGCGATCCTAACTTTCGGCGGCAAGTGGATACTGGCAAGCAATAAATTGTTGTCGTCGAGTGAAAACGGGAATGTGGAGGTTATAAAGACCGGCAAGGTTCCTTACGTCCGTATAACGAACAGTTACATCATGCAGAAGAACGGGGATTTCCGTACGATTCCCGATTTCAAGGAGTTGAACGGTGACGGGCTCCGTATTCCGGGTTATGTCTACCTGTCCTTCCATTACAAGGTGGTCGAGGCCGGCCATCTGCATATCGAATTCGTGAATGCGGACAAGACGGGTTTTGAGAACTTCAACATGTTCGCTTACGACGGAGATTTGCCGGTGGGAGGGGAAAAGGCGTTCAACCATTCCGGCCTGTGGAATGGGACCGGCGATTTCAAGCTGTCATTTACGGGTGTTATCCAAGTGTCCTTATTGGTATTCTCGACAGACCGGACGGATGCCTTGGCGTACAAGTATGCCACATTCTTTGACCAATCGGAGAAGATGATCAGGATCGCCGCTGCGAATTTTGACAAGGACGGCAATGTGCTGGAGGCATCATCCATTATCACGACGGCCAAATACAACAGGCTGATTTCCGTGTATTTCGATGAGAACGGAGAATTGAGGAATAAATCAGGATTGGTGACGACCGCCAATTTCTCCAAACTGTTTGCCGAGGGTGTGGGGGATAACGGCCTTGTCAAGAGTGCGGACCTGAAGGTCTATGTCAAGCGTGACGAGTTCGGCGACCTTGTTTCCGGTGTCACCATCCGGGCTGACCAGATCGAACTGGAGGGACTTGTTACGGCAAACGGCTATTTCAAGGTCCTCACGGATGGCAGCATCGAGACCCGGAACGCGAACATCAGCGGTATTGTCAAGGCCACGAGTGGCAAGATCGGCGGGTTCACTATCGATTCCGGGCGGTTGGTCTGGAAAGGCTATGATTATTTCGGGAACGATTCCCGCAGCTTGAAACTGGGTGTTTCCGAAGTATCAACGGAAGGGGTCGTGGATGTGTCATTTGGGGCGGCCACGACCGGGCGTTTCGGTGTGAAGGCTGTCGGACGTACGGCAAACTCGGCCGCCATCTACGGTTCCAGCCAGTCCGTCCAGTCTTATCCGACAGGCGATACTGTTTGGGCCGGATTCTTCGACGGTTACATCTATGCCGACGGCTATTTTACAAAAAGCAAGAAAGGGAACATCAAAGGCGGGATGAACGGTGCCGTCCGTATTGACGACAGCGACACCTGGTTTGTCTTTGTAAACGGTATATGTGTCGGTTTTAGCAATGCAAGGGAATACAACGCGACAGCCGACGAATGATTCATGCGATAACTTAAAACGAAAAAAATATGAGAGTAGATTTCAACAAGGCGTTCAAAAATTATGACGGAAGCGAGTTGGGCGGCCAGAATATCGCTATGGCAATAGCAGAAGCTCTGTTCAACCACGGAAAGGGCAATCCCGTGGCGCGGGATGAGAAGTTCAAGGCTTATGTCCTGTGCCAGCGTATTATCCAAAGCGGGGGCAAGCTGGAGATCACCACCGAGGAAGGCACATTTATTAAGGAAGTCTGTGGCGAATGCCTGACGGCCGGTGGTTACGGACAGGTCTATGAACTGATAGAAGGGGGAGGAGAGTGACATGGCATTGACAGAATCGGATATCAACCAGGTCCTGGAGGCGATCAAGGCGGAATCGAAGAGCGTCGAATCGCTCGAAACGGCCGGCTCGTTGAGCGGGGTGAAGTCCCTGCCCGCACAACAGGGAGATAAATTAGTGAACGTCCCCATAACCTTGCTCAGCAAACCTGCCGACGACGCTGCGGCGAGGGCGAACAAGGCTGCCGAGACGGTCGAGGATATCGCCGTCAAAATGACTGACGCAGTCAAGAAGGCGGAGGATGCTACAACAAAAACGAAAGAGGCCACCCTTGCGGCTGGAGAATCGGCCAAGGAAGCGAAAAAGGCCGCTGAGGAAGCGAGGGACGCGATAGCCGGCGGTTACAAACATATACCGATGAGCGAGGAGGACTTCGAGGCGCTCCAAGAGAAAGATGACATGGGTATCTACCTGCTTTATGAGGAGGAATAGCCATGATCCATGCGGGTGATAAGGAGATAACGGCCGTTTATGTCGGCAAGCGGGCGGTGGCGACGGTCTATGTAGGGGCTAAATTGGTTTGGCAAGCCATCCGGAGCTGCTTTGGCGCCGGCTTTTGGCGGGGAGACAAGCCTTGGAGTCGGACGGATGGCTGGAAACGGATAAAATAACATTTTAAAAAGTAAGATATGGCAAAGAAAGTGTATGACGAGGACGGTCTGGACATGCAGAAAACCGATTGGTCCGGAGATGAATCCACAGGCGGGCTACCTGTGAGCGGTCGTTTGGTGGAGAACTATATCAAACAGATAGATGAGAACACGACCCCGGTGAACGAAGTGTCACCGGATGAGACCAAACCGCCTACATCAGGCGCGGTGGCAAGTGCATTGGTCGGAACGGTGACGGACATCGATGTGGGCGAAAGCCCGGACGGGACACAATATGTCATGGCAGTGACCCAAAAGAATGACCAAGGGGGAGAAAGCAAAAGGGAAATCCGTTTTTCCAAGTACACGGATGATGACAAGGTTGTTGTAAACATCGACCTGACCGATGGTACCGGTTCTGCCCTTCCGGAGTCGCAATACCTTGCCCGGGGTACAGGCCTGACGGTGCGATATACGGTTAATGTCGGGACGGTCGGCGGCAGCGAGGTCGGCGGTTATTCGGATTTAAGGGCACGGCTCATCGTAAAACGCGGTTCATCTGTACTTTCTGACTTCAAGGATACAGAATTTGTGGGCGTGACTGCCGGACAGGCATACACCTTTGATGTGTCCAGGTATCTGACGGATGCCACCACCTATACGGTACAGGTGGAAGCACGGGCGACATACGAGGGTGAGACGTTGAATAAGACAGCGACAGCCCGTATGACAATGGTCGCGATGACGATGGAAACCACCTATAACATAGGTAACGGTGTGGCAGATGGCGGCTACAAAAATGATGTGAATATCCCGTTTACGATAAAAGGGACGACAGGCGAAAAGAATATCTACTGGCGTTTGAACGGCGGTGTGCCGTCCACATTGCAATTGTCTTCCGGATCGGGCCTGCAATCGAAGAACATCTCCGTCCCGCTTTCTTCTATGCAGGAAGGATTGAACGTGGTCGAGGCCTACGCCATACATGAGAGCTCCGGTGTCATGAGCCGTGTGCATTATATCTCCTTGCTGAAGGCAGGTAACGTGGCGGATTACGTTGGAATGATGTTCAACCATGTCTCAAACGGTTTTCAAACGGACTGGAAGAAGCCCGTCTTGAGGGCGGAACAGTTCACGGCATGGAGTTTTACTTATGCGGCCTATGATCGTCTAAGCAATATTGCGAACCTCAAGGTGGAGAGTGCCGGCACGGTGCTGAAGGAAGACCGCCTGCTACGGGGTGAAGCGGGCAGCTATGGCAAGACGAACGTCAATTCCGAACCGCTAATCTATACCTTGACCTGTGGCACAGCCGAAGTTACGCTGGACGTGGTAACAACCTCGCACCCGGACATAGAGGCCACATTGTCACCTGATGCCGTCTGTACGTTTGATGCTTTTGGGCGCAGCAACACAGAAAACAACGCCGCTTCCTGGGTAAGCGGTGACAAGTATATGGCATTTAAGGACATGCTTTGGAGCGTAAACCAGAACGGTGCGGGTTCGGGTTGGTACAAAGACCGCCTGCTGCTCAGCAACGGAGCCGGCATGACGCTTACGGCCGATGGCGGCTACCGTCCGTTCAACGAGGCGGACAAGCCTGTCGGGTATGCCATCCGCGATGTCGGCATGACCTTGGAGATCGAATACTCGACCGACAACGTGACGGATACGAAGGCCGAACTGATTACTTGTTTGGGAAGGTTGTCGAACGGCAACCGGTACGGGCTTGTCATCACCCCCGAAGAGGCCAAGTTCCTGACGGGTGTCGTGACGGAAGCGATCGATGCTGGGGAGGTGATAAAATATGAAGATGCCGTTGGAACGAAGTTTGAGCCGGGCAAGAACATCAAGATCACTTATGTGTTTTATCCGAACGTGGATACCAACGAGCAGCGCACACTGATCGGCTTTTATGTAAACGGTGAGGAATCGGCTGCATCCAAATGGCTGGACAAAGTGAATTTCGACATCCAGAGCGAGCTGGAGTTTAACTCCACCGGCGCCGATTTGTCGGTAAAGAGCATCCGTATCTACAACAAGGCATTGACGGATGACGAGGTGCTGAATAACTATATAGTGGACCGGAACCATTTGGAGGATACGGACGAGGAAAAGGGCGTACGTTCGCTTGACGAGGAAAACCGCGTGCTCAGCGAGGGTGATACGGTGAGCATGGACAAACTGATGGGGATGATCGCAAAGCGTAAGAACTCTATCCTGGTACTGGTCGGTTCGGGGTCTGTAGGCAGCGAGGTACCGAGTGAGAGCGACACGCTGAACGTGATGGACGCATTGGCTCAACTGAACGACAAGAAGGCCAACAAACTGTGCCGTGAGGTACGTTTCTACAATGGTGAGAACCGTGAGCTGGACTGGATAGCCTATGACATATTCCTGCGCATACAAGGAACGTCATCAGTGAACTATGCGAGAAAGAACTTGCGCTTCTATTTCCAGAAGACGGCGAGCGGATACACTGCCCGGATGAGCTATGGGGAGATTGACGGCAACGGAAGGCAAAGCAGCCCGGCTGCAACGGAAGGGAAGAAGAACCTGTTCAGGCTGCGCAAGGACTCCATCGGAGCGAAGCTGGCCTGTGCGAAGTGCGACTTCTCGGACTCCTCCATGACAACCAATACCGGTGGTGCGAAATTCATCCATGATGGCCTGAAGGAAATGGGATTGCTCACCCCCGCACAGAGGTATGCCGAGGATCACGGGGCGGACGATGATATCCGTTCGGCGATTGACGGAATGCCGTGCGACCTCTTTGTAGCCAAATCGGAAGATGAAGGCCTTATATATTACGGTCAATACAACATGAACAACGAGAAAAGCGACAGTTACCCGATCTTCGGCCAAGACGATACTATCGGGTCTGAAACCTGGGGCGAGGGCGACACGTTGGACTACCTGGAAACGAATGATGAAGGAAAGAAAGAATACCTACCTATCTGTATCGAGACGTTGAACAATTCGAACGACTTGTGCCTGTTCCGCTGGTTGCCGTCCACGGACACGAACCATACCGATTTTATGGATAACAACTTTGACGGCGGTTTCGAGTTCAACCATCCTAAAGACACGTACTGGTCGGCCGGCGGAGGAGACGAAAAGGAAGAACCCAACCTGAAAGAGCATTTGGGCATGGGTGACAAATATGACAAGATGTACAAGGCCGTGGACCGCATGATGTCTTTCGTCTATACATGCGCCAAGGAAACCGAAGCCTGCAAGCAGATGGAATATGACACGTCCACCCACGGCTTTACCGGAGTGGACTACACGGATGACGCGGACAAGTTCCCCGCGTCGAAATGGACAAGCCCGACCTTCAAACAGGATGCGATGAAGTATTTCAACATACCTTACCTGATCGCCTATTACCTGTATGTCGACATTAATTTGGGTGTGGACCAGCTTGCGAAGAACATGCTTCTAAGGACCTGGGATGGTGTGATATGGTATGTCACCTATTATGACGGTGACTGCCAGCTGGGAAGCGACAACAAGTCCTTCCTGACCGGCCGGTATGACGATAACCGCCAGACCCGGCGTGACGGGGTGTATGTGATGCAGGGCCACAATTCCTGGCTCTGGAACCTGGTATTGGCGAACTTCTCCGAATTGATGTCTGAGATTATGGTAAGCGGCTATAACGGCGGTTCCTCTTTCATGTCGGCCTTCAGCGTACAGAAGGCGATAGACCATTTCGATACGGAACAGATGGAAAAGTGGTGCTCACGGCTTTATAACAAGAGCGGTATCTTCAAATATGTTTATCCGTTCCTGAACCCGATGAAGGTAGGCGCGGACGGTGCTGAACAGACCTATCCGCAAATCTACGGTCTGAAAGGTTCGTTGAAGGCTCATCGTGGTTACTTCATCAAGAGACGCTATGACCTCAAACAGGTGGAATACGGCTATGTCTCCACGCTTGGTGCGCAGTTCTACCAATCGACCGCCTCTTTGGATGCCGGGTATGTCTTGAAACCGATGCTGTTCGCCCTGACCATACCTTACCGTGTGCAACTGAGCACCTCGAACGGCGTCCAAGTGGATAGTGGATTGGTTGAAGCCGACACGCTGCATATCCTGCAACTAAAAGGAGCGTTTGGCGAAAACGACCCGTTGAAGATAATCGGCGCGGCCCGTATCAAGGAACTGGTCTGGCATGAGGATGCCTTTGCCGTGGGCTTCAACTTCGGTTTGTTAACGTCGCTTGTTAAATTGGATATGAGCGTGGAAACGGCAAGCGGTTACCGCAACGGTTCATTCATGACTTCTACAAGCGCACTGACCCTGCTGGAGGAATTAAATATGAAGAACAACCTATTGGCCCGTAATGGTGACAATGGTAGTGCCGCCACGCTTGATTTAAGCTGGCAAGCACGTTTAAAGAAACTGAACCTGCAAGGCACCGGTGTTATCCGTTTGAAGTTGGCCACGGGTGCTCCGCTTGTAGAGTTGGAGCTTCCCGGCACGTTGGAGGAGTTGTTTCTGGAGCATTTACCGAAACTCACGGAGGACGGCTTCAATATGGAAAGCATGGCGAATGTTACCGGCTACCGTTTCACAAACTGCCCCGGCATCGACGGCTTCGCCCTGTTGGAACGGCTTCACGGCGCCAAACAGTCCGGCACCGGTAAGCTGGAGCGTTTTGTTCTCGAGATAGACATGGAGGATACCGGTGCGCTGCTCGAAAAGTATTACGATTACGGCACTTATACATCAAGCGGAGCGATGGACAACCGTCATTCCGGATTGCGTGGAACCCTGTATTTGACGAAGTATATGGAGGACGAAGAGGCCGACCGGTACCGTGAGAGGTATCCTGAGCTGGAAATCGTGCAGCCCGCCTACAGTATGATCGAGTCGGACGAAAGTGTGGCGGACGATGCGAATATTTCCAATCCGGATAATGAGACGGGCTATAAGTACGGCAGTTCTTACGTGATGAGCGGCCACATAGCAGCAATCTTTAAAAAGCGCCACCGCGTGCTGGCGAAAGTGACAAAGCTCCCTACGAGCCGTAAGGAGGAAATGGCCGGCCAGACGGTGGATGTGAACAATCCGGACGGTGAAATGACCTATTTCCCGTTGGACGCTGCCGACAGTAACAAGTATGCGGACGGTAGCATTGCGAAACTGGACAGCACGGAGGGTGATTGGATGATGTATGAGCCTTTCTATTGGTCGAAAGGGATCAACGACTATCTGAATGAAAAGAAATACAGCTGTTACAGTTCCAACGGCCCAGATAATATGCCCCCGGTTCCGGAAGCGACCGTTTTGACACTGGATGATATAAAAGGAACCAAGGACGGTTACTTGGCCGAGCGCAAGTTGTTAAGCGGTAAAGCCACATTGAAAGAATCCTATAGTACGGACAAGACTTATTCCGTGTGCAAGGTGGATGTGCAAGGTTATAAGCGTGTACGTTTTCCGAGTGTTCCCGGTACGGGTCTGGTCGGCAGTATATTTGTTGACGGCTCGGGCAACGTAGTCAAAACCATCGTGGTTCCAACGATCGGCTTAAAGTTCGAGGCCGGAATGTACCTGATATCCGATATTCCGGAGACTGCTACGGCTTTGCACTTTTCGATCCTGAACACGGCCGAGTTCGACAAGGTGGTCCTCTCAAACTCGGATAAGATCGAGGATATGGAACCTGACTGGGTAGCGAACGAAGAACATCTCTGTGCAGTGGTTGGCAGCAGCGTTGTAGGTACGAAGTTGCGTTCCTGCATAACGGGCGGCAGTACGACGGCGAGCATGAACTGGACAGACTTCCATTATTACAGCCAGCAGCGTGGCATGCAACAGATAGACGCGATGATGCACTCCCGTATAGCAAACCTGTTTTATGCGAGGTACGGCCGCCGCGACAGCCAAGAACAGTGCGGTGCCGGTCAGCATACCAGTGTCAGGGTTACCGGCGGAACGGCCTCGAGAGGTATGCAGGACACGATAGGGTATGAAGAGGCAAGTGCCATAGATTCGAAAGTGACCAATCTGACCTCAGATGCAGGAGTGCACTTGTATGCCTGGTATAAGGACAAGGAGGACGATGGCACGATAAAGGTGACACAGGTGAACAACATCTGCTGTTTGGGTTATGAGGATATCTATGGTCACAAGTACGACATGATGGACGGTGTAGATATGCCTAACACATCCGGTAACACGTACAAGTGGCGTATTTGGATGCCGGACGGCAGCATCCGTATGGTCAAGGGCAAAAACAGCGATAGCCAATGGACTGCGGCTGTTGCGCATGGCAAGTATATGGATGTAATACCGGTAGGCAACGCAACCGGCAGCAGTTCTACTTACTATGCTGACAGGTATTATGTATCAGGTGCAGCGAGCCGTGTGGTCTATCGCGGGTACTACTACGCGTATGCGTATGGCGGCGTGTCGTATGCGTATGCGAGTACCGATGCATCGTACTCGCACACGTATGTCGGTTCCCGTCTGGCCTTCCGCGGCAAACTCGTTCGGGCGGAAAGCGTGGAAGCGTATAAAGCGATTCGCGAAGTGTTGTAAGCGTAAAGCGCCAAAGCGTGGAGCGAAGCGACTAAAACGAAAGAACGGCGTTCGGATGGTTTCCGAACGCCGTTCGTGTTATTATAAATACCGGCGTAAGCCGGTCGAAAATGGTTTAAGAAAATAAAATTTGATGGTGCTTTAGTATGTGTGAGAGAGTACACAACACGCCAATTTATACTATACAGTATGTAGCGATTTTTGGCGAGATTACCAAATTTTTATTGAATAATTAAGTGAGAAATTAAGCGGAAAAGGGCAGGGTAGGGGTGTGAAAAAAAGAACTTTTCGTTTTGGGAAAAAGAACTTTTCGTTCTCAAAAGTCGAAACATTTCGTTTTGCGGATTATAC